>Ga0315282_10003406_pt1 | contig 28560 bp, 28 predicted proteins | sample YL17G07_20_MG_FD_203693 | JGI IMG/M metagenome (GOLD analysis project Ga0315282, IMG submission 203693) | Sediment microbial communities from Yellowstone Lake, YNP, Wyoming, USA - YL17G07_20 | ecosystem: Environmental > Aquatic > Freshwater > Lake > Sediment | place: USA: Wyoming | collected... | reverse complement strand
TGGGTGGGGTATTCGAGCTTCTTTCCCGCCAGTTTTTCCCCACGAAAGGACCCACGGCAAGAAGAGCTCTGGCCGTGGCTACCGTGATCTCCGCTTGCGCCGCCTCCAGCCTTTCCGGCATGATAGGAGCCGACATATGAGTCGGAGGAGAAAAATCACGGACGCGATTGAGGTGTTGAAGACACGGCGCTCGGTTCGCGCCTTCAGGCGTGAACCGGTGCCCAGAAAGATCCTCGAGGACCTAGTGGACTGCGGGCGCTTGGCGGCCTCGGCCATCAACATCCAGCCCTGGGAATTCGTGGTGGTGACGGATCCCGCAACGCTGCGCCGATTGGGCGAGACCACCGACCACGGGAAATTCATTGCCGACGCTCCGGTGTGCGTGGTGGTGCTGTCGAGGGACACGAAGTATTACCTAGAAGACGGCAGCGCGGCCACGGAGAACATTCTCTTGGCCGCCCGCGCGCATGGCCTGGGGTCGTGCTGGGTGGCCGGCGACAAGAAACCCTATGCTGGGGAAATCTGCCGCCTGGTGGGAGCGCCGCAAGATTGCCGGCTGGTCAGCCTGATTCCCCTCGGCTATCCGGCGGAAAGCCCGGAAAAGAGCAAGCGGCCCCTCGCCGACGTCCTGCACTGGGAAAAGTACTGAACCCAGGATTCGCGGGTGGCGCAGACACACCGAGATTTGGTATGTCTGCCCTCAGCCAAGTGGATCCTGGGCGTAGAACCGTAGCACGGGCAGCCTCCCCCGAGCTGTCCGGCTCTTGCCCGTGCAAACCCACGACCGAGACGGCCCTGCTACGGCTCGAAGCGAATCTCCTTCAGGCGCGCGAGGGGGAGGGAGAAATCGAAGACCTCCGGGCTCGCGGGGTCGTAGTGGTCCGTGATGCCTAGGAAGCGGGCCTCGGCGGGGTGGTCCGTGGGCATAAGGAACCGCGCGTTTACTACTTGACCGTCGCGCCGGCTCAATCTCATCTGGTCACCTTGGAACTCGAGGCGGTCGATCTGGGAAAAATCCAGCTCGTCCGCGCCTCCACCCTCCACAAGAACGGGGAATGTGGTTCGGGGCGGGACAGACTCGAGCAGCGAGCCGCGCCCTCCCGGGGGATAGAAATCCAGATAAGCATCAAACACGCGGGTCGTCTTGCCATTCTGATCCGTCACAACAGCCTGGAACCCAAAACGCTTCCAGATGTTGACAATTTGCCGGCGGTCGTCCGCACTGCTGGTGACCACCGAATACGGCAGGCTGCCCTGGCTCAGTCGGACTTTGACCACCCGCCGCTCTTTCAACTCAAAGTGTTTGTAGGTGAGGGAAGAGAAATCTTCCTGGATTAGGATGGCCTCGCGGTGGACAATGACCTGCCTTCCCCGGGCGTCGGTTTGATAGATCGTATCCGCCCGCAGGGCCGCAGCGCCCAGCGCCATCCCGGCCAGAAGTGCGAGGGAAAATCTCATGTAAACCATCGCGCGAGACAAAAAAGCCCCGCGCACTGAGTCTCGCGAGGCCAGGAAGTTGAAAAGTGCCCAGCTACTTCTTCTTCTTTTTCTCCGCCTTGTACTGGGTCTGGATCTGTCCCTGCACGGTTTGCAGCATGGCCTGCGCGCTGGCCGCATTCTTGCCATTGGGATCAAGCTTCAGGTAGGTCTCCAGGGTCTCGCTGGTTCCCGGAGGAGCCGTAACCTTCCCCTCGGCATTCATGGTAGCCTTGCCCATCAGCGCCAGACCCAGCCAGTAGTAGGCGTCGGCGAAATTGGCGTCGATTTCCGTGGCCTTCTTGAAAGCGCCCGCGGCTTCATCCATCTTGCCGGTGTTGTACATCACGGCGCCGTAGTTGAAGTAGAAGCGCGAGGCCTGCGCAGGGTCAAGCTCCGCAGCCTTCTGGAATTCCGCCGCGGCCTCGGGAGTTTTCCCCATTTCGGCGTAAACGTTGCCCAGGTTGTTGTGGAAAGGAGCATCCTCGGGCTTGATCTGGATGGCCTTAAGGTAGTACTCCAGCGCTTTGTCATATTGCCCGGCCTTCTGGTAACTCTCGGCCAGCTTCCCCAGGACCACCGGAACGTTCTTGTCCTTGGCCAGGGGGAGCGCCTGATCGAACATCGCGGCAGCTTCGACGTATTTCTTCTCATCCATAAGCGCCTGCCCCTGGTCGAAGAGCTGCTTCAAACTCGCGGTCTGCTTCTGCGCCTTTTCCTGCTCCTGCACCTGCCTTTGCAGCTCAGGATTGGCAGCAATCTGCTTGGCCCGGTCTTCCTGCGCTAGCACCCGTTCCTTAGCGAGGTCAAAATCTTGTTCCGTCAGGTCCCCCATGCCCACACGGGTAGTCACGAAGAACAGTTGCCGCCCGCTCGGATCCTGAAGCGTAATCTTGTAGTTGCCTAGCGCCAGACCGATGTAAACGTACTCACCCTTCTTGTTGGTCTTGGTCTTATAAATGCCTTTGACTTCCTGGCGCTCGATAATGACGGGATAGCCCACCAACAGCTCCCCTTTATCACCTTTGCAAACCCCCGTGAGCCCTCCGGTCTGTGCGAAGAGGGGCGTTACGCCGGCCAACATCACGAGCACCACCACCCAACCCATTACCTTCCGCAACTTTGACAGCAACATGATCTCCTCCTGCCTCTTTCGGGCTTCCAGCATTCTACAGTTTTTGAGGCGTGGACTCAACCCCTGAGGTTTGATGCGGGATCACGGTGAAACGGAGGGGGACACAGTGTCCGTTTTCGGCTGACGCGTTTTCTTGATGGCCTCGATCACCAGGGCCTCGGCGCCGGCGTCCCGCAGTCTCTGCTCGACTTCCGCCGTGAGCTCAAACGCTGCTCCACGCTCCGTCACTAACTGCGCGATGCGCGGCTGGGGAAGTTCGTTCGCGAGCAGGTCCACAATGTTAGCTTCGGTCAGGCGGGGGAGCGTGACCGCAATCTCCACGGAAGCGGTAGTTGACCCGCCCGGTCCCTTGGCGGCGAGCTGGTAGGTCGAGGTGACGGTGGGCGCCACCGTCTTCTTCCCGGTAGCGGCGAGGCGACCGAAGTCGGGGCTGATATTCACCTCGGCGGCGTACTGGGTTGTCCAGGCCAAATCCGCGGTCTGGCCCCGCTCGATGGAAGGGCTGGTCGCCGTGAAATCCACGACGGGCTTCGAGGAGATGCCTTTCACCCGCATGGCCTGGACACGGAAGTTTCCGGCCGGCGCGAAGTCGCCGAGGTCGTCATAGACTTCGGCCAGCAGTTCCAGGTTCTGCGCATTCATGGGGCAGGCGAGAAAGGCGCCGCGGAGGAGCGTGCGCGCGCGATCCTCCTCCCCGCCTTCCGCGACGGCCCGGGCGCGCCGGATGTCAACCCGCGCATCGGCGCACCGGTCGGCGCCCGGCGAGGGCAGACCGCCCAGGAGCAACGCGGTCGTCACCGCCCACGTCGCTTCCCGCAAAACCCGCGGCCACGTCGTTCTTACGCCGCCGCGGGCGGTTTCTCGGCTCGGCTGCTTCCGTCCCACCTTCACTCTTTCTCCCGAACCTCGAATTGGGCCTCTGTTTGCTTCACTTGGGCATCGGAAAGACGCAGGATTTGCTGCCGCTTCCGCAACATGGCGCGCTCGTCGGCCGTAATGATTCCGTCCGCCGCAGCGTCCCGGAAGTCCTCGCTGTACTTCTCCACGCCCTGCCGCAAAACCAAGAAACGCTTGACCTCAGACTCGAGCACCTGAAGGGCGACGCCCTGTTTGACTCCGTAGTCGGCAGCACTGGCCAGCAACTTCTGCTTGAACGCCTCGCTCGGCTCCTCCGTCTGGGCCCCCACGCGAGTCCGAACGTAAACCCTGTAGTCATGGACGACATCCGCTTCTCCTGGCGGCCAGCCCTCCAGGGGGATAGGCGAGAGGAGCGGCGCAGCAGAAGCCGCGCCTTCCGCCGGCGCTGTCGGGACCGTCTCGGCTTGTTCCAGGAACTGGTGCTCCAGTTCCTTTTGCAGGACCTGACGGTCGCGTTGCAGGCGAGTCAGCGTGTCGCGGAAATACTTCTCTCCCGGATCGAGGTTGAGGGCCTGCGCGTAACACTTCTCCGCCTCGTTCAGGTGTGTGCCAGCCTCGTCGAGGGAATCGTTCCGCATGGCCGCGGCCGCCAGGACCTCGTGGGCAACTCCCAGGTTGTATTGGCGAGCCGCTTCGGTTTCGCTCGTGCGGAGGGAGGCGCTCGTCCAGGTGTCCAGAGCCTGCTGCCAGTTGCCCCCCAGCGCCTGGGCGTTCCCGGACTTCAGTTCATTGTCCACCGCCAGCAACACTTCCCGGGGTTCGTCATGGCCTGCCGCCATCTTCACTGTATCGGCGACGGCCTGATCGCTCAAGGCAGTCAAGATGGAGGGCGGATCCTGCAACTGTCCGGCGGCGACGCTGTAGCCTTCACCCCGGCATTTCTTGGGACCGGCGATCGCCGACTCTTGCCGGTAATCCCGCTGCACCAACTGGGTCAGCAGGACCGTCTGAGTTTTCGTCTCCGTGGCCGTAAGGTTCAGAAGCAGACGGCCGCTGGAAACCAGATAAGTGACTTCCGACTCCTGATTCTTGCAGTCTTCCACCTGCCGAGCCTTGCCCTCCTTGTCGTATGCCGTGTGCTCGCCGGTATGAACATTCACGGATTCCGAGCGCCGCTCCCTCTGGACCGAGGCGTCGGCCTGATTGAGTGTGCACTGGAGTACCGTCTGGGCGTTCGGCGTCACCTTGAGGTTCTCCCGAATGAGCGCCTGCTCCAGGAATTGCTGCAGCCGCGGGACCAAGAGGGGTCCGGTCCGCAAGTCGATGGAGTTCACTTCCACCCGCAGCTCCCGTCCGGAAGAGTGGAAGGCCGGAGGATGGTGCATCACAAATCTTGCGCGGGTCTTGCTGATCCCGAACTTGGGCCATCCCGGCGCAGAAACCAAGAGAAATGCGGCGAGGAGGAAGAGAATAATCCGTTCCAGCCTCATGGTGGCGTGCCTCCCTCGGGAAGCGTTTTGGCGCGGGGCTCGATCACCCGCCGACCCGGTGCGCAGCGAAGAAACCAGCGTCAGCGTTCGCAAAACGCACGGGCCATTTCGTCCGGATAATCTCCGGCCCATGATAGCGCAGGGGGACTGAAAATCAAGCGTGAGCCGGGACGTCGTCACGGCAGGGGAGGGCGGCGGCGCGGGTATGGCGGGCGGACGGCGTAAGGAATGGGGTCCGGCACACCGGCTTCTTCGAAGGCCCGCAGGCGCAAGGCGCAACTGTCGCAGACGCCGCAAGCGACGCCCTCAGACTGGTAGCAGGACCAGGTGAGCACCAAGGGCGCGCCCAACTCGATGCCCCGCCGTACGATTTCGCTCTTGCGCAGGTGGATGACCGGCGTAACAACCTCCAGCTGGGTCTCGGGCTTCGTCCCTGCGGCGATGACGCGATTGAACGCTGCGTAAAACTCCGGGCGACAGTCGGGATAGCCCGAGCTGTCCTCGGCCACGGCGCCGATGAAGATCTTTCGCGCCCCCAGCACCTCGCCCCACGACACTGCAATCGAGAGCAAGTGCGCGTTGCGGAACGGGACGTAGCTGGAGGGGATTCCCCTCCGGTCCAGGTCGGCGCGCTCGACGGCAATCCTCCGGTCCGTGAGGCTGGAACCGCCAATCTGCTTCAAGTGCTCCAGCCGGCACACCAGCCGGTGCTCCGGCCCATAGTAATCCGCCAAGGCACTGAACGCCTCGAATTCGCGCTTTTCGGTCCGCTGGTAGTAGGCCACGTGCAACATCGCCAGACGGTGGTCCAGATGAGCGATGGCCGTCGTCACGCAACTGTCCATGCCGCCACTGACCAGAACGACCGCGAGCGGTTTGGGGGATCCGGCGTTCATATTCTCATCTCTACTGCCCGGGTTTCTGGATTAGGAGTTCGGCCGCTATGAGGCATAGAATCTAAACTCAACACGAAACTGGAAACTCGGCATCGCACGCGCCAATCGTCGTCACGATTTTCGGATTTCGATTTTCGAGTTTCGGAGCGCAGCTAAACTCCTCGCGCCGATGGCTCCCAGATGAATTTATGGAGCTGGAGTCCCAAGCGCACCTCCAAGCCGTCGCGCAGGATCCATTCCGCAAGTGCGCGCGGCGGCAATTGACCGAAGACCGGGGAAAAGATCACCTCGTCCACCCGCTCTGGGAGCCCGTGCCGGTCGAGAAACGCGCGGGCGTAGCGGTAATCGTGCTCGTCGAGAATCACGAACTTGACCTGATCCTTGCGCTCCAGCACGTCCAGGTTTTCCAGGCAGAACTTGTCGCTCTCTCCGCTGCTGGGACATTTCACGTCCACGATCTTCACCACCGGCCGCGGCAACTCGCCCACGAAGCGCTCGCCGCTGGTCTCGACCAGAACTCGGCGGCCGTCGGCGAGAAGTTGCGCCGCGAGCCCGTGAATCTCCTTTTGCAGCAGAGGCTCGCCGCCCGTGAACTCGACCAATTTCCCCCCCAACTGCCGCACCCGTGCCAGGACTTCCTCCGGCGACATGGTTTGCCCGCCATGGAAGGCGTAGGCCGTGTCGCACCAATGGCAGCGGAGGTTGCAGCCGGTCAGGCGGACGAAGACGCAGGGCAATCCGGCGAACGTGGACTCACCCTGGATCGATTTGAAGATTTCCGTAACCAGCATGCGGCCCTTTCGGCTCCCGCTAACTCCATTCTACCCGATTCCTGAGCCCCGCTACGGCTCAGACTGTCTCACCTCGTTCCACTCGGTACAAAAAAGTGACACTGTGCGTCAAAAATCAGTACGAACAACTTTGTGTCCTGCGCCTCATTGTCCGAAAGCCAATCCAGGCCTGGACGTTGTCGAATTGAAAATTAAGGACTTGCTGGCTCGGCAGGGGTTTTCTCGGATTGGTGCGGCCCTTGGCCTTCTGGTTGCATCTACTAGGGTAGGGGGAGCTGGATATGCTCGGCAAGGACGATCTGGCCAAAATCCGGGAAGAGCGCGAGGTGCTGGACAACTGGCGGACTCACGCGCGGCATGTGGTCGCCGACCTCCTGGAAGCCTGCGCGGTCTGCGGCACGGTCCGCGACAAGGATCGTCTGCTGCGCTGCCGGTGGTGTGAAGACGTCTTTTACTGCAAGGAAGGCGTCTGCGCGCAGCAGCACTACGCCAACGTTCACCCCTCTGTCGCCTTCTGGACGTGGTAGGCGGTCACTGGTGCCCGCCTCCGGTTCAGTTGTGGTCAGCGAAGAGATTCGTCTTCTCTTACCCCTACTCCCTTAATCGCCTCTGCCGGAATCCGTGGGAAAACCGCAAACTGTAGCGCCGGTCTATGACCGGCGTCTTTTGGAACCACCAATTTCGCCGCTCCCTTCTTGCATCAGGGCAAGCGCAGAGCGGCGCTACAGCGGGAATGGCCGGCTTATCGCACGCCAAGAGAATGCGGGCTTCTAACGTTGGGTTGAGGGCCGGTAGGTCGCCGCGGTGGTATCTGTTTCCCAGACTGTTACCGATTCCACGTGGAGGCCGTGTTTCTGGACCTGAGGCTCAAGACTCTCGCAGAAATACTTGGCCAGGTTTTCCGCCGAGGGGTTCAGCGTGTCAAAGGGTGGCAGGTCGTTCAGGAAGCGGTGGTCCAGGCGCTCGGCAATCCCCTCGAGCGCCCCGCGCAAATCGGCGAAATCCATCAGCAGGCCGAGGGAATTGAGCTGCTCGCCGGCTACGGTCACACAGACCTTGTAGTTGTGCCCGTGCACGTTCTCGCATTTCCCCTTGTAGCCGCGCAGCGCGTGGCCCGCGGCAAATGAATAGTCAACCGTAATCTCAAACATTCAGCCCGCCTTCAGGTTTTAGAAACGCGGACAGGCAGAGGATCAGTTAGCGCCTGGTGTCCCATACCTCTCCGCTGCTCTTTTACTTGGGAAGCTCATATTCGCCCTCAATGTCCCACGTCGAGCTTCCATCTGCCGCCGCCGTTTTGAGCGTATTGGTTCCCTTTCCCTTGATGCCTTTAAGCTTGCCTGCGCCGCGAACGAGTGTCCACTTCTCATCTCCGCTTTGGGGCACCTCGTCTTTCACAGTCATGGTGCCCTCACCACGGTAATAAGCTTTGTCCCCGCTGGCCATGGTGTCCACGTAGTAGAAGCGGTAGCGGAGAGTATTGCCGCTGGTTTCAGTCAACGTCGTATACACGCCTTCCTTGCTCTGAATTCCCGCAATCTCCACGGGCTTGGTGTAGGTACACTTGCCCTGGCTGATGGCGAAAGAATGGTTCGGTCGGTCTCCTATCTGGATCGAGTGCTCCTGGTCGGGTTTGCCGCATTGCTGGGTGCCGGAGATTTTGGTCTGCGCGCTAGCGACTGCGGCCAGCGCGAAAACGATTAGGCAGAGAAAGAATGTCTTGATTCTCATAGAGCCTCCTCAGAAGGGATTTGGGTCGGGAGTATAGCACTGTTCGGCGGCCCTGCGCCGGAGTTCCCGCGCGGTGGGTTAGGACTCTCGCATGAAAGCCTTCACATCTTCCAGCCGGTCGGTCCTCCGGTAGCCGGGCAAGCTCGCGAAGAAAACTCGGCCGTAAGGTTTGCGGACCAGGCGGTGGTCGAGAATGGCCAGCACGCCACGGTCGTTCTCGCTGCGAATCAGGCGGCCAAACCCTTGTTTGAGCGCAATCACGGCCTCGGGGGTCTGATACTCCGTGAAGGCGTTGCCGCCATCTTCGTTGATCATGCGAATTCTCGCCGCCACCACCGGGTCGGACGGGACGGCGAAAGGAAGGCGATCAATAATCACTGCGCTCAGTTGCTGGCCTTGGACGTCAACCCCCTGCCAAAAGGAACTGGTGGCAAAGAGCACGGCGTGGGGCGTGGAGCGGAACCGGTCGAGCAGCGCGGTGCGCGGCGCCGTGCCCTGGAGCAGCAGGGGATAGCGGAGGCGCCGCCCGACGCGGTCATAGACCTCGCGCATCTGCTGGTACGAGGTGAACAGCACAAAGGCGCGGCCGCGCGTGGCCTTGAGGATTTGCACCACCTCGTCCGCGGCTTGCGGCGCAAAATCCGGCTCGCGGGGGTCCGGCAGGTGCACGGGCGTATAGAGCAACGCCTGGCGGCCGTAATCGAAATGCGAGTCGAGGATTCTCTCTTTCGCGTTCTGGACGCCCAGCCGCCGCTTCAGGAAATCGAACGTCCCGCCCACGGCGAGGGTGGCGGAGGTCAGGATGACCGCCTCCACCCGCTCAAACAGGCGCTCGCGGAGGATGGCCGAGACGTCGATGGGTGAGGCTTCCAGGAAAACGCCGCGCCCACGCCGCTCCCACCAAAAAACCAGATTGCGCTCCTTGCTTTCGAGCACCACCTCAAAGGCCTGTCGCAACTCCACCGCGCGCTTCGCCAAGTTGTTGATTTCTTCCGGGCGGTCCTGGAGCCGGCTCAGTTCCGTCTCCAGGTGGACGAACGCGTTCAGAAGCGCGGAGTACGTTCCCCGGTGAACTTCCAGGAAAGCCTCGCGGTTATCGAAAACCGTGCGGCCCTCCCCCGCCGGAAACAGTTCGAAAAACAGGTCGGCGCGGCGGCGGAGCTCGCCCACCGCAGCCAGCACTTCGGAACTGCTCCGACCCTTCAAGCGCAGGGTGATTTCGGTATCGCGCGCCAACTCCTCCACGCGGTAGTTCGAGACCCGGAGGCCGAAATACTGCGTGGCCACATCCTCCATCTCATGCGCCTCGTCGAAAACGATGGCCGCGTAATCAGGCAGCAGGCTGGTGAAATCCATCTGCCGGAGAGCCAAGTCAGCAAAGAAGAGGTGGTGGTTCACAATCAGCATGTCGGATTCTGCCGCGCGCTGGTGCATCCAGGTGATGAAACAGCGCTCGAACTGCGCGCACTTCTGCCCCGTGCAGGTTTCCCGCCGGGCATCGACGAGGGCCCACAACTCGCTTGTGTCGGGAAGGTTTTCCAGCTCCGCCCGGTCGCCCGTCTCCGTCCGCTTCTCCCAATCGCGGATTTGTGCGTATTGTTCGACTTCTTCCAGGCCGCGCAACACCGGCTGTTTTTCGACATCGTACAGCCTTTGCCGGCACAGGTAATTCTGCCGGCCCTTCATGAGGGTGGCGCGGATTTCCGGAAACAACTTCCTCAAGAAGGGAATGTCCTTGAAGAAGACTTGCTCCTGGAGGTTCTTGGTGCCGGTGGAAATGACCACGCGGCGGCCGCAGCGAATGATGGGCACCAAGTAGGCGAGAGTCTTTCCCGTGCCCGTGCCCGCCTCGACGATGAGGTGCTGGCGGTTCTCGAGCGCCGACTCCACGGCCTCGGCCATTTCGAGTTGGCCGCGCCGATACTCGTAGTTCGGATGATGCCGCGCCAGCCAGCCCCGGGGGCCGAAGATCCGCTCCAGCGGGACTCGCTCCGTCGGCTTCTTGCTTGCTGTGGGCATTAGCGGCATCTTAGATTTTGGAGCTATGTGGATTCGCCCCTCAGACCCTGTCAGCCTTCTGACTCCTGACTCCCTGTTCTTGCTTTTTCATTCTTGCCGTTTGGCTTTTGACTGTCGGCCTTCAACGTTCAACTTTCGACTCTTGACCTCATACCAGCCCGCCACCAGCTTCCGGAGAACCCTCGCCCGCTCCTTTTGCCTGGGAACCAACTTCAGCACTTCCCCCCGAGCCTCGCGCAGGAATCTGAGGCGCGCCTCGTACTCGCGCCCCAGCATTGCCTGGAGCCGCCGCCGCAGGTTTCGCGCCAACGCGGGGCTTGCGCCCGAGGTCGAAATTGCCACTTGCAGGTCGCCCCGCGCCAGCGACGCTGGCACCAGAAACGTCGAGCGCTCGCGGTTGTCCGCGATGTTCACCAGTGCGCCGACGGCTTCCGCCTCCTCCCGCACCGCCCGCTGCACACGCGGATCGCTCGTGGCAGCAAAAACGAGTAGGGGCCGGCCAAGGTCGCCCTTCCGGTACGCGCGGCGCGTGACGCTGATCTTCTTCTGGGCAGCGAACTGCGCCAAGCGCGGCGTCAACTCCGGGCTGAGCACCCGCACGGAAGCCTGGGCCCGGAGCAGGGTCCGCACTTTCCGCTCCGCGACCTTGCCGCCGCCTACCACCACGCAGCGCCGTCCGCGCAGATTCAGAAAAATCGGGTAGTAGTGCATCAACTTGACACGTCCTCGACGGGAAGTCTAACGTACCTTTGGCTCTGTCTGGAGCATCCCCCCGTGAAGCCCTCCAGTTTGAAAGGATAGCATAGAGGCGACGCGGTCGGGCACGGGTCCTTGCCGCGGGCGGGTGTTGATTTTGGATTTGGGACCTGCAATTTGAGATTTCCGAGGGGGGATTATTGACTTTTGACTTTCAACTTTCGACTTTGAACTCTATCCCATGCCCAACCTCCCGCGCGTCGTAATTCTCGGCCGACCGAACGTGGGCAAATCCACGTTGTTCAACCGCCTCTGCGGGCGCCGGCGCGCCCTGGTGGGCAATGAGCCCGGCATGACGCGCGACCGGCTCTACGCCCCCGCCGAGTGGCTGGGCAAGCGCTTTGAGGTCGTGGACACCGGCGGCATGATCCCCGCCGAACCCGATTTGATGGCGGCGGAAATCTTCCGGCAAGCCCGGGTGGCCATCGAGGAAGCCGCCCACTTGGTCCTGGTCGTGGACGCTCGCCAGGGTATTGTTCCGCTCGACGAAGAGCTGGCCCAGCTCCTGCGCCGCACGGGCAAGCCACTCTCGCTCGCGGTCAACAAGATTGACACCAGCCAGCACTCCCCCCTCGCGGCCGAATTCCATCGCCTGGGGATTCAAGCCCTCTTCCCGCTCTCGGCCGAGCACGGCCTGGGCGTGGACGACCTGCTGAATTACCTCACCGCAGATATCCCCGTGGGCGAGGCGGCCGCGGCGCCTGTCGAGCCGGTGGTCAACGTGGCCATCATTGGCCGGCCCAACGTAGGCAAATCCACGCTCCTGAATCGCCTGCTCAACGAGGAGCGGTCCATCGTCACCTCTCTGCCCGGCACGACGCGGGACGCCGTGGACGCCGAGTTCGAGCGCGACGGCCTTCGCTACCGGCTGGTGGACACGGCGGGCATCCGTCGCAAGGGAAAAACCCACCTGCTGGCGGAGAAGCTCAGCGTCATTCAGGCGCGGAAGCACCTGGAGCGCGCCGACGTGGCGCTCCTCATCCTCGACGCCGTCGAGGGCGTCACCGCCCTCGACACCCACATCGGCGGCTACGCGCACGAAAGCCGCCGGTCGGTAGTTATCGTCGTCAACAAATGGGATGCCATCCCGAAAGGCCCCACGACGACTCGCGACTACACGCAGGTCGTCCGGCAGCGCATGAAGTATCTCGATTACGCGCCCCTCGTCTTCCTCTCCGCGCTGAAAGGGCAACGCCTGGGGGACCTCTTGAAAGCCCTGGCCGAGGTCGCCGCCGCGCGCCGCGCTCGCGTAACTACGGCGGAAATGAACCGGTTCCTCGCAGAGGTGGACCTGGAGCGCGCGCCCAGCCCGGCCGGCAAGCCCCTGCGCCTCTATTACTTGACCCAGGCCGGCGTCGCTCCGCCGGTTTTCGTCGCCTTCACCAACCGCCCGGGCAAGTTCCACTTCTCTTTTGAGCGGTTCCTCGTGAACCGCATTCGAGAACGATTCGGCTTCCTCGGCACACCTATCGTCATCAAGTCGCGCCTGAGCAAGTAGGCACACAGCCTGCCGCGCCCCAGATTTTGTCCCGCCGGGACGGAATGCTATACTGGCTGGTGTAGAGTGAGCGTTCAGGGGCAGGATCATTGACAGAACGTTGATAAACGCCCGGAAAGGAGGGAGATGCTTATGTCCTGGGAGATGGCGGTTGTTCGGGCGGTATTCATCTTCATCCTCATGACCGCATCGTACTTCCTTCAGCCGTTTCATTTGTCCTCATCGTATTCGGTCCTGTTGGGCGGGGCGCTGGGGGCCTGCTTCGTCCTGTTCGAAATGCGGTTGGAAAAGGCGAGTCTGAAGCAACTCATCGGGGCGGCGATGGGGTCCATCCTGGGCATCCTGGGCGCCTTGATGATGAGCCACCTGCTGAACCTGACAGAGATGGAGAAGAATACGGTCTCCTTCTTCCAGATCAACCTGCTGCTGCTGATGGCTTACGTAGGGTTGGTCCTGGGCGCCAACAAGGGCGACCTGCTCAACCTCGGCGCGCTGGGTGGCCTGTTTGCCGGTGAACGACAGCCCAGGAAGAACTACAAGGTCCTCGATACCAGCGTCATCATCGACGGGCGAATCGCCGACGTGGGCGAGACCGGCTTCCTCGACGGGATTCTCATCATCCCCCAATTCGTGCTGCGCGAACTGCAACTCATTGCGGATTCTTCCGATTCGCAGAAGCGCAACCGCGGGCGCCGCGGCCTCGACATCCTGCAACGTATGCAGAAGATGGCTACCCTCCGCATCCAGATCGCCGAGGACGATTTCCCCAACCTGCGCGAAGTGGACATGAAATTGATTGAACTGGCCAAACTGTACGAGGCCAAGATCGTGACCAACGACTTCAACCTGAACAAGGTCGCCCAGCTCCAGGGGCTCCCTGTGCTGAATATCAACGAGCTGGCCAACGCCTTGAAACCCGTGGTATTGCCCGGCGAGACGATGCGGGTCTTCATCCTCAAGGAAGGCAAGGAATACAACCAGGGCGTGGCTTACCTGGACGACGGGACGATGGTGGTGGTGGACAACGCCAAAAAGATGATTTCGAAAACCATCGACATCGCCGTGACCAGCGTGCTGCAAACCACCGCCGGCAAGATGATCTTTGGGAGGTACGACGACCGTCAACGTGCGGAGGTCGTAGACCAATAGGGGCTCAGCCCCCGTCCGTGGTCGGTTGTCCGTTGTTCTTTGCAGCTGACCACGGACAACTGCCAGCTTCTCCATGAGCGTTCTGGCCATCATTCCGGCAGCCGGCGTGGGCGTGCGCATGGGCGGCGGGACCCCCAAACAGTTCCTGTCGCTCGAAGGGGTGCCGATTTTCGTGCACACGCTCCGCAAGTTCGCCGCTTCCGAGGCCATTGACAATATCTTCCTGGCCCTGCGCCCCGAGGATATGGACCGCGCCGGGACCGACGTCGACCGCGAGCACTTCTCGAAATCCGTCCGGCTGGTTTGCGGGGGAGCCACCCGCCAGGAGACCGTGACACGGGCGCTGGCCGAGGCGCCGCCCTCGAGCGAACTGGTCGTGGTTCACGATGCCGTGCGCCCGTTCATCGAACTGGAGATGATCCAGCGGGTGGTGGAGGCCGCGCGCAAGGACGGCGCAGCCATCCTGGGCATCCCCAGCGTGGATACGGTCAAGCAGGTGGAGCGGCACACCATCCTCGGCACCATTCCCCGCGAACGCATCGTGCTGGCGCAGACACCCCAGGCCTTTCGCTACGACATCATCCAGGAGGCCTATACGCGGGCCGCCGCGGACGGCTTCAACGGCACCGACGAGTCGAGCCTGGTGGAACGCCTGGGCTATACGGTGACCGTGCTCATGGGCTCGGACCGCAACATCAAGATCACCAAGCCCTCGGACCTGCCGCTCGCGCGGCTCTACATCGCCCAGGAAAGAGAACAGAAAAAGGCTGAAGTCTGAGCGATGAATTGTGAATTCTGAATTATGAAACGACTTGCCCTCAGGCGTGCCGCCCCCCAAACCTCCGAATTGAAACCACCCCGCCGTACCTCACGGGCAATTCACAATTCACAATTCATAATTCGGAATTCTTGCCGCATCGGAATAGGGAATGACCTCCACCGCCTCGCCCCAGGACGAAAACTCATCCTGGGGGGGGTGCGGATTCCGTTTAAGAAAGGCCCCGTGGGCCACTCCGACGGCGACGCCCTCACCCACGCCATTTGCGACGCGTTGCTCGGTGCGGCAGCGCTTGGCGATATCGGCCACCTTTTCCCCGACACTTCCCCCAGGTGGTGCAACGCTTCGAGCCTCCTGTTTCTTCGCCACGTCCGCAAGCTCCTTGAGGGGGCCGGCTACGCCATTGTGAACGTGGATGCCACGGTCGGGCTGGAGCGCCCCAAGCTCGCCCCTCACATTCCCCGCATGCAGAGGAAGCTCGCCGCTGCGTTGCGCATCCGCCCCGCGCAGGTGAGTGTGAAGGCCAAAACGGGCGAGGGGCTCGACGCCGTCGGCCAAGGCAAAGCCCTCCGCGCCGACGCCGTCGTGCTTCTCTCTTCACTGCATAACGCATCTTCACCCCGCCTGCCGTGAAGCCAGTCTCCTCGCGAGCGCATTTGTGCTAACCTGATGAGTACCTCAAGAAGGGCTTGGCACTGCCGAGGATTATGGAACGCAATCCCAGCGTGCTTTCCAAAACCACCTTTGACCTGGTGGTCATCGGAGGCGGCATCCAGGGCGCGGCGACGGCGCGGGAAGCGGCGCTGCGCGGCCTGAAGGTGGCGCTGGTGGAGGCGCAGGATTTCGCGAGCGGCACCTCCAGCCGCTCCTCGAAGCTGATCCACGGGGGGCTGCGCTATCTCGAGCAGTTTGACTTCAAGCTGGTCCGCGAAGCGCGCGCGGAGCGGCGGCGCCTGCAGGAGCTCGCTCCGCATCTGGTGCGTCCTCTTCCCTTCCTGCTGCCGATTTACCGCGGCGATCCATACTCTCCGCTCAAGATCCGCGCCGGGCTCACGCTCTACGATCTGCTGGGCAATCTGGGCCGCGAGGACCGTCATCGCATGGTCGCGCCGCCGGAGGCGCTGGGGCTCGTGCCCGCGCTCTGCTCGGACGACCTGCGCGCCGCGGCGATTTACCACGACTCCGAGACCGATGACGCCCGCCTGACGCTGGAATTCGTTCTTGGCGCCGCCGAACACGGCGCGGTCGTGTCGAACCACACCGAGATTCGCGCCCTGGCACTCTCCGCGCGGGCTGGTCAAGGCGCTGTCCTCAGCGCAGAAGCCGAAGACCGGTTCACCGGCCGGCGACACGAGATCTCCGCGCGCTTCTGGGTGAACGCGACCGGGCCGTGGGTGGATTACGTGCGGGCGCTGGTTCCCGGCTTCGACGGGTCAAGAACCATTCGCCTGACGAAGGGCACCCACCTGATTCTGCCGCGCGTGTCAGAAAAATACGCGCTGTTTGCCGCCATCCTTCCCGGCAAGCGCGTTTTCCTGATGATCCCGTGGGGCGACTACTCGCTGCTCGGCACGACGGACACGGATTATGAAGGCGACCCGGTCGCCGTCCGCCCCGAGCGGGCCGACACCGAATACCTGCTCAACGCCGTGAACCGCGTGCTCCGCGAGCCGATTCGCTCTGACCAAGTCCTGGGCAGCTTTGCCGGTCTGCGCTCACTGGTGATCGAGCCGGGGCGCAGCCCCTCCGCCAACACACGCGAGTACCGATTTCAAAGAGACCCCTGGGCCTCGAACTTCATTTCCATCTGCGGCGGCAAACTCACCACGGCGCGCGCCCTGGGGGAGAAGCTCGTGGACCGCATCGTGAGGGAGCTGGGCTTGGCGCTGCCCAGGGCGGGCCATGCCTCCCGTGAGACTCCCTTACCCGGCGGGCACACGGGGCCGCTCGAAGCATTCGTGAAATCCGCCACCCTGCGCGCCGCCTCGGAGTTTCATGTGCCGCGCACCGTCGTCGAGCGCATCGTGCGGACCTACGGCGGCCGGTGGCCGCAGGTACTCGGCCCGCTGGGCGAGGAGAAGCGGCTGGCCGAACCCTTCCCGGGCACGCCCACGCTGCTCGCCGCCGAAGTCGAATTCGCCATCCGCCACGAGATGGCCATGACGCTCGAAGACTTCCTGCTTCGCCGCTCCGGACTCAACTGGGCCGCCTGCACCTTGCGCGAAGCCGCGCCCGCCGTGGCCCAGATATTCGCCGCGCGCTTCGGCTGGAACGCCGAGCGGCGCCAGGCTGCGCTCGACGATTTCTCCCGCCTGGCAGGCGCCACAGCCCGGGAGTAGCCATCCGGGACGCAACGTTTGGCCGAGCCCGCACGTCATGGAACTCCGGCGCGGCGGTTGCGTATTAAAGAGTGTGAGGGGAGGCTACCCCGACGGCCAAATTTCTGCTCTGGTGCATTCTGCTGGTGCTCTGCTGGCCGCTTGCGCTCCTGGCACTGGTTCTGTACCCCATCGTCTGGCTCCTGCTGCTTCCGTTCCGCCTGATCGGGATCGCGGTGGAAGGCGTTCTAGAGCTGATCCGTGCCGTGATCATGCTTCCGGCCCAAGTGCTGGGCGGGCCGCGGCGTATCTGATCGTCTCCATGGATGGCACAGACCCGTCGGCCCTGGCGATTCGCTGCACAGGCGGCAGAGCCGCTCAAGAGCACTCAGCTCTCTTGTAGCCCCTTCCAAGAGTTGTTACCTGCTGCTACGCTCCGCTATAATCCGGTGGGCGGCGCAACACCCTGTAGCGGCAGGCTTCAACCTGCCAGGGGGGCATGTGCCGGCCTGAAGGCCGGCATCTACGCAAGATGCAAGCCGACCACGAATCGCAAGCGCCGCGGAGTTCAAAACCAACTCCGCGCTACGTCTTCACCGTGAAAGTCGCGAAGAAATACACCATCTCCGGCAGAGTCCAAGGGGTCGGCTACCGCTTCTTCGCGGAGCGAGTGGCGAACCAGTTGGGCATCCACGGGTACGTCAAAAACCTCTGGGACGACAACGTGGAAGTCTATGCGATCGGAGATGAAGCCTCACTCGAAGAGTTCAAGCGCCACCTGGCCGAAGGGCCGCGCGGCGCGCGCGTCACCGGCGTGGAAGAATCGGACGCGCCCGTGAACAGTCGCTACAAGCGTTTTGAGATCGAAGGCTGGTGGTGAGCAAACTAAGTGATCTGGTGATTGAGTGGTTTTCGGATTGAGTCATTGATTCATTGAACCATTGGTCCATTGGCGCATTGAGGGTGAAGGCGATGAATCCTCGCCACTCGCGCGCCTCGCCTTTCAATGATTCAATGGGTCAATGAAACAATGACTCAATCTTGGGAGGTTCCGTGGAAGGTCTAAAGCGCTACATCCGTGAGATACCCGACTGGCCGAAGCCGGGGGTTCTCTTTTACGACATCACGACGTTACTCAAAGACCCCGTGGGCTTGCATCACGCCGTGGACGCGCTGGCGCACTATTTCGTGGGCCGGCTGATCGACCGCGTGGTGGGCATCGAGGCCCGCGGTTTCATCTTTGCACCGATGGTCGCCTACCGGCTGAACGCCGGATTTGTCCTCGTGCGCAAGCCCAAGAAACTCCCCGCTGAAACCATAAGCGCCAGCTACAGCCTGGAATACGGCAAGGACGCGCTGGAAATGCACCGCGACGCCATCACGCCCGGGCAGGAAGTGCTGATCATCGACGATCTGCTCGCCACGGGGGGCACGGCCGTCGCCGTCGCCCAACTCGTCGAGTCGCTCGGGGGCCACATCGCGGGCATCGGCTTTCTGATTGAGCTGGAATTCCTCAAGGGCCGCGAAAAACTGGCGCGGCACGATGTTTACTCGGTGCTAAAGTATCAGAAATAAGCAGGCTCGTTGACCATGCCGCGCAGACCTTTAGGTCTGCGGCTCTTAGCTTCTCGTCACGCCGCAAGCCGCGGAGCTGAAGATCCGCGCTCCAGGTTGCGGTTAGAAGAGCCCTCAGCACAAAAACCGTGGCGCACCCACCTGTCCTGGCCATTAGGTATCCGATTCGGAGTCAAAGCCGAATTTCTTCATCTTGTAGCGAAGGGCGTCGCGGGAGATATCGAGGAGTTTCGCGGCGTGGGTCTGGTTGCCGCCGGTTTGCCTGAGCGCTAAGCCAACCAGTTCTCGTTCCACTTCTTCGAGCGAAGTCCCTTCTCTCGGCAACTCCAGCACCGGGATCATCCTCCCGGAAGGCAGCGGTCGCCAGGAGGCCAGGGTCGGCGTCGCCACCGCGGGCAGAACGACCTCGGCGTTTTCCGGGAGCGTCGTGGGGAGGGTGTTTTCGTAACCCGGCGCCTGACCGGTGACCTGGATGGGGAGGTAGGTGGGACGGATATGGTCCGCTTCCTCCAGGATCATGGCGCGCTCGATGGCGTTCTTCAGCTCCCGCACGTTGCCCGGCCAGTCGTAGCGCACCAGAAGGTCTCGCGCCTCCGTAGTAATCCCCTTGAGGTTCCTCCGGAAGCGGAAGTTGTAACGCTCAATGAAAAAATCCACCAGGGGCAGGACGTCTTCTTTCCGCTGCCGCAAGGGAGGAATGAAGATGGGGATGATGCTGAGCCGATAAAACAAATCCTGGCGGAACGTACCCTCGCGTACGCCCTGTTCCAGGTCGCGGTTGGAAGCAGCGATGACCCGGACGTCCACCCCGATGTCTTTCACCCCGCCGATGCGCCGGATGGTCTGGTCTTCCAGCACCCGGAGAAGCTTGGCCTGGAGGTAGGTGGACATCTCGCCGATTTCGTCCAGGAAAAGCGTGCCGCCGTCCGCAATTTCGAAGAGGCCTTTCTTCTGGGCCTTGGCGTCGGTAAAAGCGCCGCGCTCGTGGCCGAAGAGTTCCGCTTCCATCAAGGTCTCGGGGATGGCGGAGCAGTTGATGGCCACGAAGGGCTTGTCGGCGCGGGTGCTGTCGTAATGAATGGACTTGGCGATCAAGTCCTTGCCGGTCCCGCTTTCTCCCTGGATGAGGACGGTGGAGGCTTCGCTCGCGGCCACCTTGCGGACGAAATTCATCAACTCGACCATCCGGGGCGAGCGGGCCACCACCACGTGGTAGCCGGACCGGCGCTTCACCTCCTCGCGCAGGCTGTCGCGCTCGGAGCGGAGTTGCAGGCGGTCAATGGCGTTGGCCACGGTGATCTGAAACTCATCGAAGTCGAGCGGCTTCTTGACGAAGTCGAGCGCGCCCAGCTTGATGGCCGTCTTGATGTCGTCCAGTTGGGGATCGGCGGTAATCATGATGACCGGAATCGAGAGGTTGTTCTGTTTGATCTCGCGCAGAACCTCGATGCCGCTCAGGTCCGGCAGGCGCACGTCGAGCACGATGAGGTCGGGGGCTTCGGCGCGAATCTGCGCCAGCCCCCCGGTGCCGCTTTCCGCCTCGAGCGCCGCGTAGCCCCATTCCTCGAGCTGCCGGCGCACCGACCAGCGGATGAGCTTCTCATCGTCAACAATCAGGACTTTCTCATTTGACATGGAGTTCTTTGCCTTCCTCGAAAGTCTCGCGCCGCGGAAGGCGAATGGTGAAGCGGCTGCCGTGCTTCAGCTGGCTTTCCGCGCTCAGCGCGCCGCCGTGGGCGACGAGAATGCGCCGGCAGAGAGAAAGTCCTAGGCCGGTGCCTCCGCGTTTCGTGGTGTAAAAGGGCCGGAAGATCCGTTCCAGGTGTTCGGGAGGAATGCCCGCCCCCGTATCGCTCACCGCAATCTCGATGTAGCCCGGCCGGTTCGGCCCGTCCGCATCGCAAGCCTTCGCCGCAATGCTGATTCTGCCCTCGAGCTCGATGGCCTGGATCCCGTTCAGAACCAGGTTCAGCAGGACCTGATGGAGCTGTTCCGAGTCCACAAGGAAAGGCGGCAGGGATGCGGGAATCTGAATCGAGAAATCCACTTTCTTGTCTCCCGTCTGCTGGCGCGCCAACTGGAGCGTGCGGGCCACCGTCTCCTTGAGGTCGGCGCGTCCGAACAGCGGCGGCTTGGGACGCGCGTACACCAGCAGATCGTCCAGCGTCTTTTCGATCCGCCGCACTTCCTGGCGCAAGTCCTCCAGCACTTCGCGATCGGGATGGTCCGCGGGAAATTCCTTGGTGATGATTTCGATGGCGCCGGCGATGCCTGCCAAAGGATTGCGGATTTCGTGCGCCACGCCCGCCGCCAGCTCTCCCAGGGTGGCCAGGTGCTCGGCGTGAACCATCTCGGCGTCGTGAACCCGCTGGCAGTGCTGGCAGAACTCGGCCCAGCGGTCGGTGAGTGTGCGCACTTCCCTTTCCAAGCCTTCGGTGCCGGTCGCGGAAGGGTATCCCTCGGTGAGCTTGGCGTAAGTAGGTGCGATCTTGGCGAGGGCCGCCCGGAGGTCGCGCAGCAGGGTCCACGACTTCCGCTCCTGGTAGATCAACATCCCCGTGGCCGCCGAAAGCGCCGCAAGCAGGGCTATCGCCAGTCCCGTCCGCACCGTCAACCCCTCATGGAAAGATTCGTAGAAAATAAAAACCACAATCCCCACAAGAGAAATCGTCAGAACCACCAGGTTCTGACCGAAGGCGGGAGGAAAGCGGAAAACGCGTTTTAGAAGCATCCTGTCCAAAGGTTGAGATGCAATCCTTCGATGGGACTCTTAAGAATCAATCTTAGCATAGATTTGCCCTGTGGGCAGAATGCCCGAAAGGTTTTTCAGCGGGAGGTTTGAATCCCAGGGGGAAGTTCTTCGGCGCCTAAAACGCGCTGGCCGGCGCTTGGGGATTCAGCGGCGTTCCGTCACCGGTCATCCACGGCGAGCGGGAACAGGCAGTCCGCCGCGCAAATGCCCCGTCCCTAGTCCCGAGCACCTAGTCCTTGCTCTTCTCACACGTAGGCGTGCAGGCCAGGCAGCAGGTAGGTCACACCGAAGAAGGTGAACATGACGATGGCGAAGCCGATAATGGCCATGGTGGCGGCCCGGCGCCCGCGCCAGCCGCGCGTCAGCCGCATGTGCAGATACCCGGCATAGGTCAGCCAGGTAATCAGCGCCCAGTCTTCCTTCGGGTCCCAACTCCAGTACGAACCCCAGGTGCGGTTCGCCCAGTAGGCTCCGGTGATGATCATGAGGGTGAGCAGCGGGAAAGAAACCGCCACCGTCCGGTAAATCAACGTGTCCAGGGTGTCGCGAGGCGGCAGGCACTCGATGATGGATTCATGCTTCCAGCGCAGAACTTCCCAGGCGAACGACAGGAAGAGCCCGCACACCACGCCGGCCAGCAGGAAGGGGCTGGAAGCCAACCGGACCGGAAAGCTCTGGTTGACCTGGGGGACGAAGTATGGCCCCGACTCGACTTTCACCGCCAGCCAGAGCAGCGAGATCACTTGCGCTGCAACCGAGGCCAAAAAGAAGCGTCGTGCCCAAAGGGCCGCACCGGCGGCGCGCTCGGAGAAGGTATCGACGAGGCTCAAAGCCAGAGTGATCGCGGTCAGCACCACGACAATCACGAACGCCCAGCCCAGCCCCGGAAGGGCTACCATCAGAGCCTGCTTCGGCCCGAGCATGATCTTCTCCCTCTCGGTCACGTCCCAGGCCGGCAGCAAGAAGTTCAACCCGCGATCCACCGAGTTGAGTACGATCACCCCGTAGAGGCCTGTTACCAGGCCCGACGTCCAGTTCAGGAAGGCGCGGGGGCTGGTGCCGTCCTTGATGAAATAGAGGAGCGCCGCGGCAAACGAGAGCGTGAGGCCGGCGTAGCTCAGGATGGCCAACGTAACGTGAATTTGCAGCCAGGTGCTTTGCAGCGCCGGAACCAGCGGCCGTATCTCCCCCGGCAGGACCTGCATCAACACCAGGGCCAGAGCGGTCACGGGGATGGTGACTGCGCCCAAATGCCTCAGCCCCAACTTCCATTCGCTGACGAGTTGGAAAAGCACCACGCTCCAAGAGAACATCAAAACCATTTCATAGATATTGGAGAAAGGGGCGTGCCCGGCGGCGACCCAGCGGACCGCGATGGCGGTGGTGTGCACCAGGAACGCGCCGCGCGTAAAGCCTACGCCAGCGGCCGTCAGTCGCGCGTCCCGAATCGCCAGCGAAGCAATGTGGAACGCCGAAGCCCCCAGATAGCCGACGAGGGCAATATATAGAAACTTCTCGCCCGTCATCCACCCGCTCGACCCGATCAAGCGGGGAAGCGAAATCGCCAGCACGGTTCCGACCGCCACCAGCACGGCCAGCAGAATCCAGGAAGCCGTACTGGCCGGGCCGCGAGCGGCCCCGCCCGACACGGGCTGCCGTTCGTCAACATCATTGGTGAGAACTTGCAGCATACCGGACTCCCTTTTTGCTCCTGGCCACCAGACTGCATTCGAAAATCTCGCAGCAGTCATGCCCTGCTGCTACAGACTACAGTTCAGGCCGAAAGATGTTCGCGCTGCGCCGCGGCGCTCGAGGGTGCGCGCCAGGACTCTTCCACCGCGTCGGCCAGCTTGTTGAAGCGCGCCTCAAAACTCTCCCGGTACTTGCTGGGCTGCCCGCCCAGCAGCAGAACCAGCCGGCCCTTCGCGTCGCGTCCCACCACACCCCAGATGCGGATATGCGCCAGGTACAGCGCCAGCACGAGGCCGAAGGTTAGCAGCAAGCAGCCGCTCCAGATCAATTCCTTCCCCGGCTGCTTCGCTACCTGGAGCCCCGTCGTGTAGCCCATCTCGACGTCGCGGAGCTGGAAAGCGATTCCCGCGTCGCTCGGGAAATTCATTTGGGGGAACCGGGGAAAGAACCACACCGAGGTGGCCCTCTCGCCGGCCTGGGTAACCACGAGGTGAACCGCCGGGTTGTCAGGTTCGTTCGAGCGAGTGCTGAGTTGGTTGCCTTCGAGGACAAAGTCCGGAACGAAATCCGCCAGCTCGACCCTGGTCCCGGAATCATCCAGGCTGACGATCTCATTGGGCCGCAAGGTGAAGGTCTGCGCCGCGCGCTTCTGGCCGGGCCAGCTCGCTTCGATCACGAGTTGGGTGGGAACACCACTCGAGCCGTAACTGGCCTGGAAGAAGCGGATGCCCTTGTAGGTGAGCGGGTCGTTCACGAAGATCTGCTTGCGAAGCACCTCGCGCCCGTTCTCCTCAATCACCAAGCGGGACCAGTACTGGCGCGGCGATCCGTCGGGGTATTTCTCCATCCCTGCGTTGTCGCAGCGGAGGGTAAAAGGCAGCAGGCGCGGCGCGCCGCTCGAGGAAAGCGACTCCACCTGCTGGCTTCGCATCCCGGGCCCGAGCGTGACGAAGCCTCGATACCCCCAGGTGCCGTCCACGATGGCACCCGCGAAAATGATGAGCAGGCTCAGGTGAACAACATAGGGCGCCAAGCGCGCCAAACGGTGCTTCTCGACGTAAAGCGTCCCTTTCCTGAGCGCTTCGGGATGGGGGCGATAGCCCAGGCTGGCAAACTTCCGAGCGGCCCGGCCGAGGGCCTCCTCGGGCAGCCCCGAGCCAATCGGAACCTCGCGCTGGAAGGGGAGTTTGCGCACAAACCACTCGTCCGCCACCCGATGGGGACGCGAGAAGTACCGCCACGCCTGAGGGAAACGCTCCAGCGAGGTCAAGGCAATGCAGGCCCCCAATAACCCCAGCAGCAGGATGAACCACCAAGCGTGGAAGACGTCGAAGAGACCGAGGAAGTCGAGAAGCCGGATCGTTTGGGGGGCGTAGAGCTGTTCGATCTGACCTTCACGAGCCATGGGCCGCTGAAGGACCACGGTACCAATTATGACCGCCGTCCCCACCAAGCCGAGAAGAATAAGTCCGCACTTCAGAGAACTGAAGAATTGCAGAAAACGGTTCAAAACTGACTGGGGCTTGCCCATCTTGCCTCTGCCCTCATGGGCGAACCAGGAGGTTCACCACCCTAAGCCCGCCTTGCGGGCATCTTAAATGCCAGCAAAGCAATTATGTCCGACCTGCTCAACATACTGAAAATAAACAAGAAGATAGCTGACAAACCTCAAATTCGCAGCTTCAGCCAGCCTACGAGCGAGCCGAGGTTGGGGAAAAAGGCGCACGATCATGCGCGAAGCAACTCAATTTGTCCCTGCCAAATACTCTGCTCCGGCAAGGCTTCCACCCTATTTTTCAATAACTTGAGCGGCGCGGACGTGGGAACCAAAAATGCAGACAAAAAGAGCAGTTAACTTTGTCCGTACCGCGAAAGGAGTCTACCATGAGAACGTTTACCGGACCACGCAGCCTAGCCGAGGGGAGGGAAGCTTCTGCCAATCCCCAGCCTGTTGGTACCATCAAGGCGGAGACGCCAGCCGAAATGCAGCCCACTTTCACGCTGACGTTCACCCTTGGCACTCCCATGCGTGAGATTAGCGATACGGTCATCCGAACCGTGCTGCAGTACGCGCGTGGTAACAGGCTGCGTGCCGCTCAGTTGCTTCAAATCAATCCCCGCACTATTCGACGTCGTCTGGGAAAGAAAGAAGCAGCCGGGGCGACACCCCTGGCCGCCTAATAGTTCTTCATAACGCCGTTCGGGGTTGCCCCGAAAGGGGCACGAAGACTCTCCCTCGCTTGCAATCCCGCGCCGGTACGAAGAGCAGCAACCAGGCAGGCTGGTTCCCATACCATGACATGGTGTCGGCCTGAGGGTGAAGTTTCCCCGCTTCTTTTCGGGCAAGGAAACTTGGTGCCTGACGTGCTCAGAACTGGATAGGTAGCTTTCCCGGTGGGCCTCGCAGCGTCTGACCCACAGCCTGGCCCACCGGCAGGGACACTATGGTGGGCGAACCTTCAACTCGCATCCTGATTGTCGATGACGACCCATACTTCCTGCGGGTTCTGAGCCGCATCCTCACTGGGGAGAACTTCCAGGTCAAGACTGCCGAAGGGGCAGTCGAGGCCGCCCAACTCCTCCAGCAGAACGCCTTCGACTTGGTGATCAGTGACCTCCGGTTGCCGGACGGCGACGGCCTCAGCATTCTTCAGGAAATCCGCAAGTCCGGCAGCGAAATGCCGGTTGTCATCCTGACAGCCTATGGCGAGGTGGACAGTTATCTGGAATCCATGAATGCCGGGGCAACCGAGTACCTCAACAAACCGGTCAAGTGCGAAGAGTTGCTCGGCGTGGTTCGAAGTTGCCTGCGCCCCCGCGCCTCTGCCCGCGAAAACGCCGCGTAGCCCCGCTCTGTCTGCGCAAAAGCCCTGTCGAGTTGATCCGAAACCGCACCCCGCGCTCCGTAGGCGCGTCCGTAGCCGGGCCTAGCCCAGAGCGGCCCGGTTGGCAGAAACCACCGCACCAGCTTCGGCGCGAAAACCCCACTTTCCAGGTTACAGGCGTGGCCCCTAGCCCCCCGGGGAGAACGCTCGCCGAGAGCCACCGGACCGGGGTCGGCGCCTAGATTCTCAGCTCCACAATGGTTGCGCCGGCGCCTCCTTCGTGCGGCGGGGCCGAATAGAACTTCTCCACGTGGGGGTGGGAAGCGAACATCTCGTGCAGGCTTTTCCTTAGGATGCCCTTGCCAAAACCGTGGATGACGCGCAGGCGGAAACGTCCGTCCAGAAAAGCCTGATCCAGGAACTTGTCCACCAACTCGCGGGCTTCCTCCGCGGTGGTCCCAATGACATTGATCTCCGCTGGCGCCTCAACTGTGGGACTTTCCTCGCGGGGGCGGCTGGCGGCAGCCGTGGGCTTTAGCGCAGTCGTTGTTGGCGGCGCTGCCTTGCCGCTAGGTCGAACCAGCACGCGGACTTCATCCTTGCGCACGCGCATTTTCAGCCGCCCCACCTCGATCTCGAGGTGATCAGCGTCAAGGATGTGAATGACCGTTCCCGGGGTTGAGAGGTTCGCCAGCCGCACTCGGTCGCCGACAACGGGCGGGCTGTCCGCAGTGACCTCTTCGACAGCCTCCGGGGCACCCAGCGTTTCAAGCACCTCCGCGTTCCACTCCTCGCGGACATCCTGTGCAAGGGCCCCCGCCTTCCGGTCGATTCGCTTGGCCAGTTTCGCAGCCTCCACCTGCGCCCGGAGTTCGACGACGGTTTGTTCCCACCTCTTCTCGTATCGTCTTAGCGTTTCGTCCAGCCGCGTATCCAATTCCTGAAGCTTGGCTCGACGTTTCTGCTGGAACTCCTGTTCTAACTGCGCGCGGCGCGCTTCCAGTTCCCGGCGCTCGTCGTCGAGGCGCGCCGTCCCGCGCTCAAACTCCGCTTTCTGCGCGTGGAGCCTGTTCAGCAACGACGCGGCCTCCGCCTCCGCAGGGTGGAGCAACGTGCGCGCCTTCTCCACGATGGAACGCTCCAATCCCAGTCGCTCGGCGATCTCCAAGGCGCTGGATTTCCCCGGCAAACCAAGCAGGAGGCGGTAAGTGGGCTGGAGCGTCGCTTCGTCAAACTCCATTGCCGCATTCACGGCTTCCGGAGTCTCCGCGGCGTAGGCCTTCAGGCGCGAATGGTGGGTCGTCACGAAGGTCATCGCCTGGCGAGCGCGGAAATGCTCGAGGATAGCCACGGCCAGGGCGGCTCCTTCGCTCGGCTCGGTGCTGGCGCCCAGCTCATCCAATAGCACCAAGTCGTTCCGGTCCGCCACCTGGGCCATGGACTGGATGTTCGTGACGTGCGCAGAGAAGGTGCTCAGGCTCGCCTCAATCGACTGCTGGTCGCCGATATCGGCCAGCACCCGGCCGAAAAGCGGCAGGTGGGCTTCGTTGGCGAGTACCGGCAGACCCGCCTGGGCCATGAGCACGGCGAGGCCGATGGTCTTTACCGCCACAGTCTTCCCGCCGGTGTTGGGGCCGCTGACAACCATGAGCGTCCTGGGTTCCGCCAGCTCGACCGTCAAAGGAACCGGTCGCCGCTTCTGGGACCGCAAGGTCTTCTCAAGTAACGGGTGCCGGACGTCCTTGAGCACCAGGGCGCGCCCCGAAACGAACTGGGGCAGGCAGCAATCGTAGGCCCGAGCAAATTCCGCCTTCGCAAATGCCAGATCCAGCTCGCTCAGGATCTCCGCGGCCGCCACCAGGTCCGCGCGGCGCTCGCGGAGCTTCGCGCTGAACTCGGCCAAGATGCGCTGAATCTCGCCGAATTCCCGGTCCTGAAGTTCCACCAGTTCGTTGTTGAGCGGCAGCGTCTCGAGCGGCTCAAGATAAACGGTCGCGCCCGAGGAGCTGGCGCCATGGATGACGCCGGCCACGCGGCGCTTTTCCTCGGCGCGGATGGGGATGACAAAGCGCTCGTTGCGGATGGTGATGACGGCGTCCTGCAACACCTGGTCCTGGCTGTAACGGCGCAGCAGTTTCTCGAGCGCGGCCTGCACTTCCTGGCGCAGACGCTCGATGGCCCGGCGAATACGCGCCAGCTCCGGGCTTGCCGAGGAATCGATGGAGCCGTCCGGGAGGATTTTGCCGTCCAGCTCCGCCACCAGCGAGCGGAAATCAGCTAGGCCACGCGCGAGGCCGTCCAGGCGGGTGAAAGGGCTCTTCACAAAGAGCGCGCGGAGATCGCGGGCCGCGCCAGCCACTTCCACAACCGCCAGAATCTCGAGCGCGGATAAGGACACCCCCTCGGGGGCCAGCTTGTCCAGGATGCCTCGCGGGTCCTTCAGCGAACCGAGGCTGGGGCGGGGACTTTCGCGAAGATATTCGCGCGCCTCCGCAACCCGCCCGAAGTCGCGCGTGATTTCTTCCGGCTGCGTGCGCGGCTCAAGCTCCTCAAGCGCCGGCTCGCTGAGGGGCCCGGAGAGAAACCCGCGCAGCAGTTCCACCACCGCCGAGAATTCCAGCACCTTGAGGGAAAAGCTGTCGCGCTTGTTGGCTCTATCCTGTGGACTAGTCATTTGGAGGAAAATCCGCGAAGAAGACGAAGAATGTTCTCGGCCAATTTCCCTTCGGATGCTAGAGTCTCCAGTTTGCGGTAGATGTCCGATTTTGACCGTGGCAGTCGTACCCCCACACCCGCAATCGCTACCGCCTTCGCGTCATCG
>Ga0315282_10003405_pt1 | contig 28566 bp, 31 predicted proteins | sample YL17G07_20_MG_FD_203693 | JGI IMG/M metagenome (GOLD analysis project Ga0315282, IMG submission 203693) | Sediment microbial communities from Yellowstone Lake, YNP, Wyoming, USA - YL17G07_20 | ecosystem: Environmental > Aquatic > Freshwater > Lake > Sediment | place: USA: Wyoming | collected... | reverse complement strand
CAGATTTCATCTTTGCAACCGGGTATATTGTTTCTTTAAACCTGTACTTGTGAAGCTGATAAAGTCCATTTGGAAGTTTTTCAAAGATTCTGGAATCCCAAGTCAGCGTGTTGCCCTTCACTATCTCTCTGTCATAGTAGAATCCTTTGGCAAATTCCCTGACTGATGAAGTGGACCTGTTATATTTTTCCAACCAATGAAGAGTAAATCTCAGCATTTTCGGAGTATACACATCAAAGATGAACAGCCCATCCCTGTTAAGATGTTCATTCACTGCCTTGAACGTTGATTTCCACTGGGCAAAATCTTTCAGAAAGTTAACGGCATCGTTAGCAGAGAATATGACATCAAATCTCTCATAAATCCTGAAGTTGTGCATGCTGGAAACAAAAAACTTACCCCTAGGCATTCTCCTTCTGCAAACCTCAATGTAGTCTCTTTCGACGTCCAAACCGTAGACAGCGTATCTCTCGGGAAGATTGACCAAGACCTCTCCAATTCCGCAACCTATTTCCAGTATCTTCTCTGCCTGCTTGCAGTATTCATTTACGAGTTCCAGCACACAGCGTGCCCTCTCCCTTGCTCCTTCCTTGCTCGTAATTGATTCCCAAAAACTCACAAACGGTTTTGAAGTCTTGCCTCTATGCTCATACTCGACCATGTACAACCCGCGCGCTAGACTCGCGAACAGTTAGTTTTGACCCAGATTGTATAAGACTTTGCTTCAAACCGCGATCAACGGCTGCTCGCACTTGTTTACAAAGAGCGCGTTAGACTGCTATAAAGGGTGTGCTGGTCATGGAAAAGCCAACAACCACGCCTAAGACCATGAGTACAGCTCCAATTATCATCAAGACTACACCCCTTGAGACCCGCTTCGGCCTCTGTTCTAGCAAATAGTCTCGGGACTCCTTTGGGCAAGCTATGGTTGTCCTGTTATCGACAGGCTTAGGGCCCGCAGCAACATACCCGCCAAAAGCAAAGATCAACGCGCCCTCCATAAAAAGGACATCCGTAAAACGCATATGAAAAAACACGGCAAGAACAAAGCCCAGAATAGACAGCACCAGTATCAACACGGTGATTTTCTGCCAAAACGCAAGAGACAAATCCATACTCTGCCATCATCTCAAGTGAGATGCTCTCGACCCGAAATATATCACTATCGTCCACACAACTCCAGCCTGCGTATTTTGTACCTTAATAGCGCCACGCGCGCGCTTTATGGTCTATTGCGAGCGTCGTTTTGAGCCAGGCCTCGGCAGGAAGCATGTCTCCGTGGCCAATGACCCGTATATCTTCTTGATAAGTCGCAACCCCGATTTACGATCCAGGCCCGGCTTCCAGCACCTTGCCAACAGGTCCCGTGCTTTCACGTCTCCGTGGCCAATCGCCCAAGCGTCACACTCGGCCTGAGATCCCAGTACGTCTATGTCAGCAATCTTCTGAACCCCGTCGTCAAACCCTCCGAGGAGAACGAAGAGAGCAAGCGGTCGCTTGACCGTGCTCACCGCGTGCTCGTGGAGGATACCCCGAATCCTGCGTGCTGCATCCCTGAATGTCTGGATGTCGTCGCTCGCAAGCACATCATGAACATGAAACATGTCTCCCAGATTGCCAGTGGCCACGAATGCGCGCGTAGGCGTGTTAATTCTAGCACGAGCGCGTGTGAAGATTGAACAGGTAAGACGAGTTTAAAATGAAAGTTTATAACGACTTGGTGTCTCTTCTATATTGACGTGATTTTATGGTTGAAGTCAAGGGCAGGAAGTTCACGGTAATTCTGCGAGAGGAGCCCGAGGGCGGATACTCAGTGCAGTGTGTGGAGCTTCCAGGAGTCATCAGCCAGGGAGAAAATCGCAGACAAGCTTTGGCGAACGTACGAGAGGCCATCGAGGGATACTTGGAAGCGTTCCCTGAGGAAATCGACCAGCTTAAGCGAAAGAGAGAGCTGGTGGAGATAACTGTCTGAAAAGTTGCCCTCGCTCTCATGGCGCAAGGTCATCAAAGCTCTTAACAAAGCTGGGTTCAGATCGGTGCACGTGAAGGGCAGCCACATATTCTTGACCGATGGAAAACACAAAATCACTGTTCCACGTCACGAAACCATCAAGAAAGGAACACTTCTCTCAATCATACAACAGTCAGGAATGACCAAAGAAGAGTTTCTGAAGTTGCTGAGAAAATAAAACAACTGTGTGCAATCCGTCTTTTTTTCTGCAATCTGATGTGAACAGAGTGATTGGATAATACGGGATCGGCCGGATAGTCGTGCGTGAACTTCGCTTATATTCTCCTTTTCAGGATGGTCATTATGGTTTCGTAGGCAAAATATGCGGCGGCCAAAGCCAGCATTGACGTGGAAAACAAGTACTCCGCGCGCTGTGTCCCTTTATTGTGCGTTCGCACTTAAACAGCCCGCACAGCTCCGCATCCGACCTGAACAGCCTTACCGTTTTCAATGATGCTCGTCAACTGTATATGCAAAGTGTATATGCAAAATGTATATGCTCTTAAATGCGCGCTATTTGCGAATTTAGGGACAAGCCAGCGCGCTGCAGCGAAAAGGACGAAGTGGATATATACCGCAGTGGTGATGAGGGTTTGAGACGATCTATGGACGGAATAATGCTCGAGTCGGTGACGAAATCCTTCGGTGATAATGTGGCTGTAAAAGATCTGACACTGTCCGTGTTGCCGGGTGAAGTTCATGGTCTTCTCGGTCCCAACGGGTCGGGGAAAAGCACGACGATGAAGATGGTCATGAGCATAGTCAAGCCTGATTACGGCAAGATCAGTCTCTGCGGCATAGATGTGTTGCGGCAACCCATCGAGGCGAAAAGACTCGTGGGCTACGTTCCAGAATCGCCGTATCTTTATGATTACCTGACGGCTTCGGAGTACTTGGACTTCGTAGGCACGGCGTACGGCATCGACCTGAAGACGAGGCGAGAGAAGGTTGATGAGCTGCTTAAGGCATTGCAGATGAGCGAGCACGTGAATGAGGTCATGAGCGGCTTCTCCCAAGGAATGAAGCAGAAAATAGCAATTACCGCGGCTCTTCTTCACCGTCCACGCGCCCTCGTTCTGGACGAGGCGTTGAACGGTCTAGATCCCAGATCAGCCAAGATCGTTAAGGATGTCCTTCAGCGCCTAGCCGGCGAAGGCGTCTCAATTCTCTTCAGTACACACGTTCTCGAAATTGCAGAGGCCATGTGCAGCAGGATTACCATCATGAATGAGGGAAGCATCATTGCCGAGGGGACGGTGCAGGAACTGAGATCAAAGGCTGGGATGCCCGGTTCGACGTTAGAAGATACTTTCCTGAAGCTTACCGGCAGTGAAGACACCGAGAAGATCGTTGAGGCATTGAAGCTTTGAACCGGTCAACGGTCGTCGGCCTTGCAACTGTTCTCTTCAAATCATACTTCAGAGCGAGCCGCTTTGGGCGTAGAAGCCGCCTTTCAAACCCCGCCATACTAGTTTCTTTAGACATAGTTCTCTTCGCAGCTCCGTTCGCGCTGCTTTCGTTTCTTCTCCCTCTGCTTCCGCCTGAAACGATGAGCTTGGTTCGACCGCTTGCAGTTCAGTCCCTCATTGTGCTGCCGGTCATTCTCACTTCGGCGGTCACCTTGGCCGGAATACTGTTTGAACTTGGGCAGACCAGCGGTGTCGCTTCAAGCGAAGCGGTGAACTGGCTTCCTGTGTCTCCTGGAGAGTATGTCGTGGCGTCAAGCGTTTCGGTGCTGTTCACGTACTCACCTCTTTTGTTTATCAGTCTGGGGGTCACCATACCGCTCGCCCTGAGCGTCGGCATGCTTTCGGTCGTTCCCTTTTTTATTTTGATTTCCACCCTCGCCTACATTTGGGGAGCAGTGATAGTGGAAGCGTTGAGATCCGTAATGAACCGTATCTCCACCACGCTTTACAAGAAGAGCGGAAGACTCGGCGTCATCCTACGCATCGTCCTTGTCATCGTCCTACTGGTCGCGGTGCAAACAGCCTTTAACCCATACATTCTTTACACCGCCCTTTCAGGCATCGTCGAGGGCGTCAACCTGGCTTGGTTCGTGCCCGTAATCTGGCCCTCAGTCGCCGTCGTGTCCTTCCTGACTCTGGACGTGACAAGAGCGACCATTTTTGCCACGCTTTCCCTCTTATTCACCTTCCTGATTTTCGAAGCCGCGACTCGACTAAGAGCTAGGTACTGGTCCCCCGTACCCGTCACCATTACCTTATCCACGTCAACCGTCTATGTCCCTCAGGGGAAGTCATTCTTGTGGCTGGACCCAGTCGCGTTCGCAGTGGCCTCCAAAGAATTAAGATCCCTCGCAAGACGAAAAGAAATGGCAAGATTCCTAGCCATACCAGTATTGCTCGTGGTGTCCTCCTTGCTCCCGGTATTGACAAGTGGCGCGGCGCCAAGGAATGTCCTGTCAGGCATGAGTCTCATGCTTCTCGCTGAAACATCCCTCATTCTGCCCCTGATGCTCTCTTCCATCAGCATAGGACAAGAAGGAAGCTCCATCGCCAACATCTATATGCTTCCTATCTCAGCTGAAGAACTGATCCTCGGAAAGCTTTTTCTCCCATGGATTTTTTCAGGGGTAGGAATCTTGGCAGTCGCCTTATTCATGCAATTCCTGGCTCCTGTTGCCGCGGGCCAGTTCTTGGCTACTTTGGTTGCCGTAGCCTTCAACATGATAGTACAAGGATACGTGGGGCTTGGAACAGGCTCACGACACCCCAGCTTCAACGTGGGACCAAGGGCAAGATACCTTTCTTTTGCAGGATTCATAATAGTCTTCGTTATCGGAGGCTTGGCGACGGTGACGATTCTAACTCCTTTGATATTGTACGAAGGAACGGGAATCTTGACTGGGTTGGGAGGCGGACCAGCTGGATCGGTCTTGTTGACAATTATCTTGACAGCGGCAGTTGGGACATTCCTTCTTATGTTGGCGCGCTACTATTGCATGCAAGGTGTAAAGAAACTCCTTTCTAGTATGGAAGCATAGTTTTCGATTCCTCTTGTGCGCGCATAAACAAGCGGATGATCATTGTGATTTCGCGGCACGTTCTAAGAGACGCCTGCTCCAACCCAAGATTAAGGCGCGCGCTTAGAAACTCAACGAGTCTCGAAGAAGACAAAGAGCTAGTCCAAACTGGTTTTGAACCAGTGACCGAAAGAGACGGAGTGAAGGTCTTCAGAAAAAGAGAATGACTGTTCCCAAGTCCAAAGATAGGGCGTGTTAGCGGAAAGGGCTGGCGTGTTGGTCGTAACCCGCCTAGAACGCAAACGTCTCCTGCGACCTCTTCTTTTTGGGGCCTTCTATGCTGATTCTACCGAAAAGGGCAGGGTAGGCTTAGAGCAATGTCTTCAAGGCGCCAATGGATATTGTCTCTGTGATCTCCTCAACGAACCTGATGTGCTCTGCGTTGTCGGATGCAAGCGAACCCTTGAGCGTTATGGGTGTGAAGTCAAAGTCTTCTGCGCCTCTGTATGTTGACAAGACACAAAACTCGGCGCAAAAACCCGTCACGATGACGGTATCGACTCCAACCTCTCTCAGTCTATCTGCAAGATCTGTCTTCGTGAAAGAGTTGCCGTACGTCTTTACGATGTGCACATCCTGGGACTCAAGTTTCACGCTTTCAGGCACTTCGAAACCTGGCCTCCCCGGAACAAGGTCTCGCTCTTCACTCTTATGCTGTATGACAATGATTGGAAGGTTCTTTTTCCTGAAAAGAGCTATCGCTTCATTAATGTACTCGATGGCCGATTTCAATGACTCAGCACAAGATTGATTGATCTTGAAGAACTCGTTCTGTACATCTATCACAAGCAACGCAGGCTTCATCTCGAATCTCTCCTTTCCAGGGTCAATTGCCTCCACAAACACGATGCCAAACTGCTACTATTTCTAAATGCCTTATAAAAGGCTGGCGTGTTGGTCGTAACGCATTGCCCTGCGGAGACGTCTCTCGCAGAACCTCTTTTCTGTTCAGGTATCTGATGTCTCCATCAGGTGTGTACTAGTCTCCAGGCACTAGATAGATGATGAGAGAAGGTACTTCTATGTCGAGAGTCTTGACCGTTTTCCCCTTCCTCTCAGCGCGCGCTGAACTTGCTCAACCTCTAAAGCTTCTCTAAAGCTTCAATAATCTTCGCATAACTTTCAACGCTGCATCGCCAACCGACAAAAACCATTTCGTTCACAGCCTGCTTAGCTCTTTCTTTAGTGACCAACCCCTCATAAACAGCCCTCGCCAAAACGTATGGCGTACCCACGTACGCTATCCCGTAAACCTTCGCGGTGTTCCTCGCCACCTCATCATCCACCACAGCCACACTGTTCAACTCCTGGGCAAGAGCCAAAACCTCCGCGTCAGTCACATGAAGTCCCCTCGTCTTCAACAATCTCGACAAAAACTCCTCATCCTTCGGCTCAACAACCTGAAACACTTTGCTGTCAAACAGCTTTTCCAAGACAACCGCGTCAGGAACACCTTTACGCTTGCCTTCATCCACAACCTCGCGTTTAACCTCCGGCGATGTTACCTTTTCACCCTTCAAACCCTCAAGAACCTTGCTCAACCCCACTTTAGCCAAAAAAATCAGTGGCGTAGAATTGAAAACAAGCAGCTTCACTTACGCTTCGCCGCCGAAGCTTCCCTGAACTCTTTCTCGATCTCTTCAGGCGTAAACCTAACCCATTCCACATTACGCTGCTTCACCAGATCAGCGAATTCCCAAAGCGAAAGCCTGGCCATCTCTGCAGCCTTGGCAAACGTGGCTTTCCCGTCCCGCAACAACTCCAGAGCCGTCTGCTTCCTCCACTCCGCAATTCCCAATTCAAGAAGATTCCTAACAACAGTAGCCTTGTCCAGCTTTGCACGTTCGACCACTTCGAGGATTTCTTTCTCGATTTCCTTAGGTATCCTTACCGCTAAAGGTTTAAGCGTCAACGCGCTCACCGTATACAAAAGATATCAATTGCATACATAAATACCTTGCGACAGCCCAGGCGATGGGTCAAAAATATGCTATCTCATCTTTCTATTCTCTTAGCGTGCGCGCTTCGTTAGATGCATGGAAAAAATCCCAAGTAAAGGGAATTGAAAGATTATAAAATCACTGTACTGCTCAGAAGCATGCGCGCGTTCAACATATCCACTATCTGGCACTGCTCTGAAGGTTTTTGTCAAACTGTGAGCTTAACCTCGCGCCGATCCTTTGTGCCAGCTTTTCTCCCTGTCTTCTTTACGATTCTAGTGAGGGGCCGTTGATCCATCGGTTTTCTTAATCCTTCCTCTTTTGCGGACTATGACTGCTAGAAGCGTTGTTGCAATGGCTAGTGACAGAATAGTTGGTGGTGAAAACTCTGGAACCACATTTGTTCCTTTGATAGTTACTTGAAACGTGGAATCAAACGTGCAAGTGAACTGTATGAACGTGTGTGTTGCGTTTTCCGTTGGCGCGAGGAAGTCAGGAGGAAGAAGCTGTGTACCATTAACCCACACAATCCAATTATCAAGTTCTGTGCAGTTCATCAGAGACTTTGGAATTGTCACGTTGAAATATCCAACTGTGCCAGAGTCGCCGGAGACATTGAACTCTATTTGTGATTGATCTAAGACGAGATTCGACACGGTTGAGTTACTTTCCGTGACCACGTGGAAAACTCTTCCATCCACTTGAATAGTGTGATCTGCAAGAGTGACGTTCTGAGGAGTAGGCGTCGCCACGACCGCCCCGTGATACACTCTTACAGCGCTGTCGGTGGACCCAAAGATGAAAGTGCTGGCATCGCTGGATATCGCTGCAAACAGTGGTCTTCCAAAGTCGGGGGGCGACCACTTCGTCGCCGTGGTGTTCCAGAAGTCACTCCAGAGGAGAGTGCCGTTCACGTCAAAAAGCAAAGCTCCGTTTGGAATGGTATCGCTTCGGAAGACGGTGTTGCCAGAGGTGCCTGCGAGAATGTAGCGACCATCGGGTGTCACAGCTCCGGCAGTCACGTCGCCAATCCAAGGGAGGCGGGCTTCAAGGCCGGAAAGTCCCCATAGCAGTTCTCCGTTCTGGTTGAAGATTCTGAGACCGTCTCTTGCTCCCGTAGCGACAACTGAGCCGTCGCTTGACATGGAGACCCAGTTGACTGCGCTGTTTCCAGTGTCGAACTCCCACTTGACGTTGCCGTCGCCGTCGAAGGCCCAGATGGTGCCGCCCTTCCCAGTGCCAACGACTATGAATGAAAAGTCGGGTGTAGCAGCGATCGCGGTCGGCCAGATGAACCCGCTCGTCGCTCTTGTCCAGAGCAGCGTGCCGTTGGCAGTGTCGAACAATCGCAGCACTGAAGTTCCAACCAGCAGTTTGCTGCAGTCGGCGCTGAAGAGAATCGCCCTGGGATTTGCAAGCTCGTAGGCAGGCGCCGTCCAGAAGATCTCGCCGGTCGTTGCGTTCCTGCATTCTATCCAGCTACCGCCGGCACCGTCCACTAAGTAGTTCCCGTCTGGAGAAAACCGTTCAAACTGGGCTGATGAAGCATTTTCGGCGGTTCTGGTGATGTTCCACAGCAGGCCTTGTCTGTTAAAGACGAAGAGTTTTCCATCGGTAGTCCCCGCCGCCGCTAAGGAACCGTCTCCAGTTATAGTGGCGCTCCAGAACCCTCCGTAAGTGTCGCCGGAGTCTGTCAGAGGCCCGAACCTCCAGAGCATCGTTCCGTTTGTATCGTACATGTAGACGTAGTACTGATTGCTGAAGGACGGGTCTGGTAATGAGTGGTAGCTCGCGGTTCCATGTTCTCCTCCTGCCAGGATCATGGTCTTGAAGTCGGATGAGATCGCCCCGTAGTAGATGGGGCAAAGCAGGGTTGAGTTCCATTCCAAGCTGTAGTTTCCTAATGTCCCAGAAGGGATCAGTTCAAAGTTCTGCTGGATGCGCTGCTCTGGATTCGGAGCCACGTAGTAGTCGGCGTTGACGTATGTCTGATACCCGAGGGCCAATGCGACCGCGGTGCTAGTGGTTCCGGGAATCACAGTATTCTCCGCGTAGCTTCCGTCGACCTGTGAAACACACGTAGGTCCAGGGCCTACTCCGAACTCGCCTGGTACCCCGAAGCCGACGTAAGCACCGGAAATCGGAGCTGAAGTCTCGGCATCAAGCACCTGTCCGCTGGCCTGATAGTACTGCTGGCCGTCCCATGAAACAAGTACAGTCCAAGTTATGGTCACGTTCGCAGCCACGTAGTTTCCAGGGGCGTTGGCGTGATCCGCGATCACAGCGTAATATGCCGTGTAGGTCGTTCCGTTAGAGTTGAGATCAGGACCGTGGCCTCCCAACATGACCGACACCGTGTCGACCGTGTTTGGTAAAGCCTTGAATTGATAGTCAACGCGCTCCACCCAATCCGGCAGCAGTTGGTGCTGAATCATAAACGGCCTCGCCTCAGTGCCAAAGTTGGTTACGTTAAAGTTAAACCGGAGCACTTGAGTGTACACGAGATTCACAACAAAATGCTGCGTCAGCGGCGTCACCTGAAGGTCCGAATCAACGTCCGCCGATGCGCGCTGAATCGGAATCACAAGAAACACTGACAGCAGAAACAGCAGAAATGCAAAGGCTCGACAGTTCATATGCAACTACCTACTCTACACGTGACTTTTCACCTTCTGAAGAAATTAGCCTTGTGAACCCCGAATCAAGAGCGGAGATAAGGGACTTCCAACGTTTCATAGCTCACGCAAGCGCCGTTTTTTGATTATGGATCGCAGATGCTCGTTATTCAGCATGAACCGTCGTACGTAAGACAAGCATTTCAATAGACGTCAAGGTCATACAAGCAACGAAAACGACTATTGCTCCACCTCTCTTTCGCACTGTGAAGTGTCATCTGATCAAGACTGAATTGCGCGGGCTAGGCCTCGCACCCGTATGGTTGGCTTCCGACTGCATAGGGCTGGCGTGTTGGTCGTAACCTAGCAAGGCTGGCGACGTCGCCATCATCCGCAAACACCCCTCTTTTTTGGTTTTCACAAGGACGTGAGTCTATGACGAGAAGAAAGGAGACTGAATGTGAGGATCCTGCTTGGCTGAGCAGTCCTGAAAAGGCAGAAATCGATCAGGTTCTCAGGGACATTGAGAAAGAAGTGAAGGAGAGGAAGATGAAGCAGGTCGGAAGTCCTCAAACAGATCGAGAAAGAAGAGTCGCAGCAGAGAAAGGAGAAGAGACAAAGTGCTTAACAAAATCAAAAAGTGGTTCACTTGGCTTTGTTGCATCGGCTTTAGTTACACTTATTTTTGAACCTCTAGTCCGTCTTCTGATGTCGTGCAGATTTAAGATTTCTGTGTTTTGGAAGGATAGTTGGTTATTGCGTTTTCTCCGGGTTCTGTCTAACTTTGGCTTGTTTTGACGCCTTTCTTTTTGTAGATTATGACTGTTAGTAGTGCTAATAACATGAAAAACATCGTAGCTTGAATCGATGGAAACTCTGGAATTACATATTGAACCATAAACGGATAATGGTCAGTATTGCTCATGTCGATTACATAAGGTGTGTTCCAGACGCCTGAGCTGTCAACTCCAGTGGCGTTCGGATACTTTGTCAGATAGTCGCTCCAATAATTACCCCTGCTCCCATCATCCCAAATGTCCGCAGATTCATAAGACTCGACTTGTATGGTGTTGTTAATGAAGTTGTTATGGAATATTATGTTGTTGGAACAATAGAGAAGCGAGATGCCACCCCCGTTGTTTGTTACGTTATTTTCAGAAATGCTGTTGCCTGAAGAAGAGCCAAGCGCGATGCCATAATGGTTGTTTGCTGTTATGTTGTTTCCAGAAATGCTGTTGCCTGAAGAAGAGTCAAGCGCGATGCCATAATCGTGGTTTGCTGTTATGTTGTTTCCAGAAACACTGTTATAGCTTGAAGAAGGGTAAAGCAAGATGCCATCCCACTTGTTTGCTGTTATGTTGTTTCCAGAAATGGTGCTGTTGCTTGTTTCCAATAGTTCTACGCCAACATCTGTCCTGGAGAGGTTAAGACCTTCAACCACTATGTTATCGCATTTGACAAGTATCACTTGTCCCGCATCATCCACGGTGTAGTTTGACACGCCCTCAAGATAGACGAGAGGCCTACCATTCACAGTATTGTTTTCAACAGAGTTCTGATAAGAATGAATAACAAAAAGACCGTTATTGATGAACGTGTTTCCAGAAATGCTGTTGCCTGAAGAATAGAAAAGCAAGATGCCACCCCCGTTGTTTGTTATGTCGTTTCCAGAAATAGTGCTGTTGCCTGAAGAATAGCCAAGATCGATGCCATCGCCGCTGTTTGCTGTTATGTTGTTTCCAGAAATACTGTTGTTTAAAGAAGATTCAAGATAGATGCCATAATAGAATGCTTTGATTGTCATGTTTTCGATTGTTACGTTGCTTCTTCCAGTCACGTTTGTTCCTATGGATTGATAAGCATTTGTTCCTTGGAGCGTGTAGCCTGCGCCGTCAACGACAATGTTATCTCTCTCAATTACAATCGAATCGTTAATGTCACCTGTGAAAGTGTAAGTGATGTTATCAACGGTTGAAATCGGTGCTGTCGGTGGGTCTATGCTTCCGTCAGCCCGTATGTAAATGGTTCCACCATCAGCCTTGACTGGTTGAATCAATCCCGTTATTGACGATACGGAAAGCAAACACAGAATTGTAAGCGAAGCAAAAACAACTCTGTTCATCCTTTGTCACTTCCATACATAGTTTATGGCTTGATTGAATCAGTTCTTATTGTTTGTGGAAGAATCTTCAATTGAAATCGTGACCATGAGAAAGCAAAAGAGAGCCAAGTCGAGCGTTTTTCTGTTCTACGCTTTAGAATTTTCTTCACGTACTACATACTCTTTAGAATAGACAGAACTTAGGTTACTAGCGCGCGTGGTTCTGCTGGCTGTGTGATACGCCTAAGCAGAGCGGTAAGATTCACTTCGGTTAGTCTGTTGTGTTTTTGATGCGAGCGGAGCGACGCGAGTGTTTGTTTGTGTTAATTATAGAAAAAAGAGGGCTATTTGCGTTTTCGGAATAGTTTTGTTCCGTCTATTTCTGTTATGTGTTCGAAGCCTGCTTCGATTAGTGCTGTTGCTTCTTTGATGTTGTTGTCTGTTTTGCATGTCCATTCGTCGTCGTTTAAGTTTAGGAGTTGTGTGTAGATCAGGGTTGTTTCTATTTTTCTGTGTCCCATTTGTTGCTTGACGTGGAGAATATCTCTTGTTTTTGCCTATAGCATTGTGGCGTAGTAGTGTCTGAAGTCGTATAGTCTGATGGTTCTTAGTGAAGGGTTGTTTAGCTTTTTTGCTAGTTGGTTTCGCATTATTCTGTAGTGTTTTCCGTAGTCGTCTGCTGTGCCTTTGAATAGTTTGTCGTTTGGGTTTAGGTTGTTTCTGTTGATGTAGTTTTGTAGTGTGGCTTGTAGGCTGTTGGAGATTTTTAATGCTCTTCCTGAGCCGTGTTTGGCTGTGGTTGGGTATATGATTTTTTGGTCTAAATCTATGTCTTTGACTTTTAGGTTGCACAGTTCGATTGGTCTTAGCCCTGTTTCTTTGCTGATTGTTAGTTTGATTGATAGCGTTCTGCCTGCGCTGGAGATCAGCATTTCTATTTTTTCTTTTGTTGGAATCTTGATTGTTTTTGCTTCTGGTTTGTATAGTGGCATTTCCCATTTTATTCCGTAGTATTTGCAGTATTTGTTGTAGGCTAGGCAAAGGTTCTTTTTGTATCCGCTTGCGGCTTGTAGGTTTGCTATGAATTGTTTTACTTGTTCAGGTTCGTTTAGGTCGGCGTGTTTGCTGATGTATTTTAGTGCTTTGTCTACGAAATGGGTGCTGTAGTCGCTTTTGCCCTTGTTTTTCATTTGTACTAGTACGTTTAGAATTGAGGGGTGGTATTCGGGAAATTTGGGCTGGCGTGTTGGTCGTAACCCGCCTTTTGTTCTTTGTGGAGGCTGTTTTCAGAAATAGATTGTTCTTCGATGTCCATTTTCCTTTTCCTCCATATTCTGCACTTCTAAGCCACTTCGAAGCATCTTAAATGGTTTGTGATTGACCACTCTAAGCTTAGAATCTCGAAACTACGATGAAAAACTTCTAGGGACTCCCTGAAACCATTGTGAAGTGAAGTCCTCCACTTCAAGGGTTTAACAAGATGCCTAAAGCTAGGTCTATATGACAAAGTTCCATATGTTCTCCGAATACGTGCCAGGTACTACTAGAGCCATGGCTTCTGGGTAAAGTTTCGTCATGTATTCTTTGTTCTGCATTACCCTACTCATAACCTTCTCAATATCTGACACACTCTTCGCCTCCCACATTTCAACATACCCACCCCAGTTGCCACCAAACACTTGACTAAACGTTTTGAGTGATTTTATCTCCTTGAACAGTTCAGGGTGCTTCTTCATCCATGCTAAGAACTTCTTGTGGTTCGTCATCCACTCCTCTAGTTTATCTGGTTTCACGATAAACGTTTCCACCAAGAAAACAGTCATCTTATCACCTCCATTTTTCCCTCATTACTTTGTTCCGAGTCTTATTAACAATTTAATCGGGATGCAAATTCCAAAAAAGAAATGTGGGAGTGTCTCATTGGGTTTTTGCTGGTTGTTGTTCTCTCTTTTTCATTTCATTGTAAAGGTATTCATATTCAGCGAATATTTGCGGATAACCTTCCGTTCTAAAACCTTCTATTATGGGTCTCATTTTTTCCCATGTGTATATGGCTGAGTTGCGGAAGAGCCTTGCAGCAAGGTCGACGTCTATAAGTTTCATGTATAGGAGAACACCAACTCCATCAAAGAACACACCGACTTGGCTTAATGCTATGGCTTCTGGTTTTTCAGAAAACCCTGTAGGAGACGGAGTATACTTTTTCCTGTAGTCGTTATAGTCCTTAAATTCTATCATCATGAATTTCGTTAATGCTTCCCAGAATTCCTTGCTGCCCAAAGTTGAATATAGTCTCATTACCAAATCTGTCTGTCTCATCCTATTCTGATGTCTAATCTGAAGAGCATAGTAGATGACTCCAACTACAACACTTGCAGAAGCAATCGCTATCGAAACAGTCTGTATGTCAACCACTCTTGACACCTAGAAGACAAGATTAGGTGAATTAGTATTAAAGACTACATCATGAAAGATGAAAGAACATCCCATAGAAAAGAAGCTCAATTATAGCTCTATATGTTAATAACAGACAGAATCTTGGTATCTACACGGAGTGCCTGAATCTAAGCTTTGTGTTCTCTACCTTGATAGGCAAAGTTTCAAATATTGTCGTTCAATTCCTTTCTCTCATGAGATTGCCTATTCAAGTTCAAGGAATCTTGTTCAGGAAGATTAACGGAGAAATACAGTATTTGCTTCTGAAGAGAACCCCCGAAAAGGAAGACTTCTGGCAACCAGTAACTGGAGGTTTGGAAGAAGGAGAGACCAAGGCTGAGGCTCTGAAAAGAGAGGTCTGGGAAGAAACTGGAATCAAGAATGCTGTCAGGACAATAGAGGATGTCGACTATTTTGAATATTCAGATGCACATTTCATTAAGGGATATGATTTCATCAAGGAATATGTATTTGGTGTTGAAGTACATCCAAACGAGAAAATCGCTATTGATGGAAAAGAGCATTCCCAGTTCAGATGGTGCAGTTTTCAAGAAGCTTTGGAACTACTGAAATGGGATGAAAACAAGAAAGCTCTATCAAGACTCAACGGGATTCTTAGTTCCGAGAGGTAAGTCTTCTTCTTGCAGCAAGATGTTATTATGTTGTTATCTCAATTCTACGTCCATGTGTTAGAAACATACAGAATCGTTTACTTCTTTTCAGTCCTTGTCATTATTTTTGGTTCTTTCCATTCTTCTCTCAAAATGCTGAAGATGACTAGGTCCGTCCATTCTCCTCTGCTTTGAATTGCTTTTCTTAAAGTACCTTCTCTTATAAAACCAGCTTTTTCCAGAACCTTCTGAGAACCCGCATTTCCAACGTGAGTTGTTGCTTGTATTCGAGCAAGATCCTTCGAGAGAAACAGATAGTCTACCATTAACTGCGTAGCTTCGGTGCAGTAACCTTTCCCTCTTTCACTTGGAACAAGAGCATAGCCTATTTCCTGCATTTTCCCATAGGGTGCAAGCATGTTAAAGTGAGAGACTAGACCGATCTTGGTTCCGTCTTTTTTCTCAATGAAAAATCCTTTCATTTCTAAAGGGTTATTCTCAAACATCTTCTCCATCTCCGCCCTAGACCTCTGCAAAGGAGCAAAGTGTTCACCAAAGAATTCAGGATTATTAAGCCATTCTGCAAACAGTGGCAAATCCTCTTTCTCCATAACCCTCAAATTTACATCCTTACCCTCAAGCAATCTGAACACCAACCTAGCTGTTTATTATTGAACAGCTATAACTTTTCCGCAAAATCCTTTGAATCTCATTTCTTTCTGCAAGCAAACACGACTATTCTGCCTTTCTCCATCGGATTAGTTTCGAGAATCTCGAAGTGATTAGAAAGGGCTCGTTTGACTCTTGCAACTGGGTATATTGTTTCATCGAATTTGTACTTGTTGAGTTGATAGAGTCCATTCGGAAGTCTTTCAAAGATTCTCACATCCCAAGTGAGTGTATTGCCCTTCACTATGCCTATGTCATAGTAGTATCCCTTTGAGAATTCTCGGACTCGTGAGGTGACCATTTTCTTACATCCATAAGAATTGTTGTCTTTCAGAATTCTTGGCGTTTCCAATTCAAGGATGAATAGCCCATCGTCCTTCAAATGCTTGTTAACTGACTTGAACGTTGATTTCCATTGAGCAAATTTCCTCAGATAGTTGATTGCATCACCTACACAGAATATCACATCGAATTTTTCATCAATCCTGAAGTTGTGCATGCTGGCAACGAAAAACTTGCCGCTTGGAATCTTCTTCTTACAAACCTCAACGTAATCTCTCTCGATGTCCAAACCATGAACCGCATATTTCTCTGGGAGATTGACCAGAACCTCTCCGATTCCACAACCCAATTCCAATATTCTCTTTGCTTTCTTACAGTATTGGTCTATAGGTTTTAGGACATACTCTGCCCTTTCTCTCGCTCTTTCCTTGACTGTCACAGATTCCCAAAAATAGACAAAAGGCTTAGCTGGCACGGGCAATTCCCCATCAGTTCTAATACGCTGTTTCGATTCAGCTATAACTTTTCCGCAAAACCAAAAGAGACGAATGCAGAGCCCATTTACATTCTAGATTTCAAATTTCTGAGCGTAGAGACCTCACGTTACCAAATCAGTTGTGTATGGCTGGCGTGTTGGTCGTAACACCAGTGGAAGAGTCCTTACTGCACGTATCCTTGAGAATGGGTTCATCGATGAATTGGCTCAGGTGTTCCGTCGTAATGCCATTCTTTTCTCGAACTTTTTGCCTCATCCAGTAAGGGACCGTGTCGATTATTGCTTAGAAGTGCCCTGCTTAACACTCGAATGGTCCTGCGCGCTGGAGATGTTACATATTTGGCTCCAAATATGCATGATACATTGAAACCGAGGAGGGGTACCAGACGCCGCCCCACGTTCAGACGCGTGCAAAGAAGACTCTGCTACGTCGCGGACAAATACAACGTCGACATGCGAAAAATCAGGTTCGAACTCATCCTTGAACTCAAGGCTCTCGCCGAACAAGCCCAACAAAAAGCCATCGACACCCACCCCGCTAAAGTCGAAACCAAACAAGACTGGTCCCGCCTAGCAGCATACATCAGCCAAGTCATCAACGGCATCGGCAAAACCTACGACGAAACAAAAATAGACGCCGACCTCCAAGAACTCGAAAACCACATCCAAGAAATCAACAAAACAAAACAGCAAACCCCAACACAACAACAATAAAAGGCCGGCGTGTAGCGCGCGCGCTCGGCAGAATTATGGGCTGGCACGGCAAGAAAAGCGTTGTCACAGCCAAATTCCACGAAGGCACACTTGGACAAGCAATAGGAGCAAGAGTCAAACTACTCAGCTAGAGCGCGCTAAACGTTAGGGCGTACCTCAGACGACTTCAATAACTATAGACAGGTATGCCTAGCAGCTAAGCTATATAAGTGATGTTGAGAATATTGAGATGCACATTCCAGATCTATTATTTAAGCATTGGATTTGTCGAGTGAAAAAAAGCAGAGTGGAAACAAGTCAGATGGCTAAGCAAATTTGGAGAGGTAGAGGCAGGCCTCTTAACAGCATGCCTTCATACAAAGATGGAAGGATTCTGGAGAACCTTGCCAGAATCGCGATGCTGCATAAGGTTGATTCGAGTGAATTCTTCAATCGCATTGTCGAAGCTTGGAATCACGACGGGTCAGAATGTAAGCAGCTGGCTATAAAATGCCGTGTGAGGACGAAGAACTCAGCGATTTTTCTCTTTACCAACGGTCGAAAGCGCGCGCGAAAGGTTGTAGCTCAATTTCCGATATCGATTGCCATCTTGCAAGGAAAGAATCAGCTCGAAAGCTACACAGAAACAATTTTGGCCAGAACTTCCTCAGTCAAGAATTTCGACGGTGTAACCTCGAAGATTGGTGACTTGAAAGTCGGAATGAAAAAAGTCAGCCTCAAAGCAGAAGTGCTCGAGATTCCAGAATCTAAAATCGTCTACACGAGATATGGAACGACGGCTTGTATATCAAACGCACTTATCAAAGACGAAACTGGTTCAATGAAAATGAGTTTATGGAACCACCAGATCAGCATGGTGCATAAGGGCGACGTAGTTGACATCAAAAATGGCAAAGTAACCTGGTTCAGCGGTGAAAGGCAATTGCGACTGGGGAGAAGCGGAAGCTTAAGCGTCATCGAATGCGCGCGCACTATAAGAAGTGGTTTTTGATGCCGAAGACTAAAGCAATAATAAAAATTCAAAACGTTGTTGCTTCTGCCACTTTAAACCAGAAGGTTGACTTGAACGCTGTGGTGAAGAGTTACCCAGGAGTTGAGTATCGTCCAGAACAGTTTCCTGGACTAGTGTTTAGGATTAAGAGACCGAAGACAGCAACGCTGATCTTCAACTCTGGAAAAATGGTGTGCACAGGAGCAAAATCGGAAAAAGAAGCGCGCAGGGCTGTTATGACAGTTGTTAAAGAGTTGAAAAAGGGTGGAATAATTATCATCAGCAAACCCGAGTTGAAGATTCAGAACATTGTTGCCTCCGTAAGCTTAGGCGGAAAGGTAGATTTGGAACAGGCAGTGGGCACGCTTGGAAAAACCATGTATGAACCGGAGCAGTTTCCAGGATTGATCTACAGGATGGACGAGCCCAAGGTGGTCATACTGATATTCGCAAGCGGGAACCTTGTTTGCACCGGAGCGAAGAAAGAACAGGACGTTTATGACGCAGTGCACAAGCTGCACATAAGCTTAGAGGAACAAAACCTCATATTCTACGAATAAAAGCTTCATACGTTAATCGCCTATCGCCTTCGTTTGTACATTCCTCATCGTAGGAGAGTAGAACGCGCTCGTATCCGAAAACAATGGAAAGTGTTTTATCTATCACCATCAGATGGTTATCAAGATATACTGGAGGAAATTAAATGGGAAAATGTAAAAAATGTGGAACAGTTGTTTCATCGCCTAAGAAGAAGTGGACAATGGCCGGACGCCCATCCAAAGCTGGAAAAAGAACACAGTTAGAAATCGGCCTTTTCGACTGTCCAAAGTGCAAGAAGCCCTTCCGAGAAGTACTAAGCAAAAAGATTATTTAGCCACACCGAATACGGCCTAAAAAGGCAAAAGAAGCCGCAAGTAAAGCCGATGTGGGTGGAGAAGGCATAAGGCATCAAGTCTACAGGCCCCTCATTCCCCCATTTTTCGATCTCTTCTAATCTTTCCAAAAGCTGTTGTTCATCTATTTTTAAAACACTTCTTTGAGTTCTTAAAACCTAGAGTATCAGGAGAAAACAAAAATTGTCAAAAACTTGTTTTTCAGAACATTTTGAGGCCCAAAACACGCGGTGCCTTAATGTCTACTTGGCACGCATTTATTAAAAAGATAGGGGTGTACACTATTCGATTTCGTTTATTCTTTGATGAATAACTCTTTTGATAGAGATTTCCTTTTGACAGTAAAATCGCAATAAACCACAGAAAAATAGAATTATGCACATCCCTAAAATGATAGTAAAGTATGGAAGTTTTTATCAAAAGTTGTATCAATAGGAAAAATCCACTCTGGCGCGCGCTAGCAAAAATCAATCAACGTAGACGGAAAAATACGTTAGCGCGGACCTAATTACTACATTGGACCAAACTCCTCAATTCAAGCCGAATTTGCCGAAAAAACAATGACTATTCACTGAATTCGCATTTCTTTTGCGTTCAGACCGATTTGTTCCACCCGAAAGCCCAAGACTTCAAAAAGAAAACAGCGTTCACATTCCTGAAATGTGGAAGAACTAAGAGATTGTGAAGAGATTGACAAGGCGCACTAGGAGAAGACCCTTTCCACGAGCCTAAGTAACTGGTAACCAAAAAGTATGGCTACGAAGTAGGTGGGCCACAGTATTACGGGCCAGTTTCCAGAGACATAAATCCACAGGTTCATTGATGTGGCGAAGATCTCCATTGACAATAGGACGCATGACCCGAGAAGGCCTAGGATGAACTGCTCTTTTACTTCTTTCTTTCCTATGTACTTCCTTCTCATGATCGCCAACATCAGCCAGGCTAGGAGGAACACGAAGAAAAGTACGTACCAGCTTGGGCTGAACTGAACATCGAATGCCATACCACATGCTACGCCTACGTTGCCTAAAAACGTAGCCTTGGCTTGCCTAGAGGTTTGAGTATCTTAGCGCGCATACTCGCGCGTTACACATTTGAAAGAACTGCCAAAGTACTCTACTCCAAATCCCTGCAACAGAAATGTACACGCTACTTTTGCGAAGCCGAAATCTATGAATATGCGAAACTGTGGCAGCATCATTTCAGCACGGACTTGTAACAAATTGAGACGCGCGTGTTTCGCAAGGTTTTCCTACTCTTTTGTAAGCGTTATTTCTATTGTTGAAACCATCCGTGCTCTGTTTTCGCCTTCCCTTGCTGGCATCTCCTCTGTTCCTATAGCGATTCTGCTTACTTTTAGGTCTTTTAGGAAGCGGCTTCTGGTTATTTCAGCTGCGTCAACAGCTGTGGTAATTGCTCGTCCTCTGGCCTTCAAGGTTATTTCCTTAGCAGTGCTCGCGGATAGGCTTGTAATAATTGCTAGAACATAGTCCATTGGTGTTTTACTTCCAATGAAAACAATTCCCGATCTTTCCGCCATTTTCCATCACTCCTTTCATCATCAATTGTAACGTGCAACGTTGTTGTGTTCTTCCGGTCTCTCAACAACAGAACGCTGTTGCCCTTATACTACGCATACTTCCTTATAAAGCGATTAAACAGCAGAGCAGCCTGAGGATATTTTCACGTGGCTCCCTTATCCTAGATTCCGGTCTTAGACGCAGCATTCACTTCGTATTTAGGTGAAGGTTATAATTCTTGTTTGTTGTTACTATTTGATTCTGGGAAGGAAGATTTGTTTGAAACGATCGAGGAAAAAGCAGGCGAAAAGAGAACGATTTTTGAAAAGAATGAAAAGTCGAGGGAAATGGAAACATGGAAAGAGTAACGTTGAGAAAGTGAGGAGACTAGAAGAAGCACGCGCATTAGCCAGAGCGCGCGCAAAAACTTAATTCCTTATTCTGGCTATTTGAGTATGGTGATCGTATTGGGCATGGGAAGCGCAAAGAAGAAACCAATGACTAAAAAGGAAAGAGAGGAGAAAAGAAAAAAGCACAAGGAGAAACGCTTGAAGAAGTAGTCTCAATCGTTGCGCATTATTCATTCTCAGCGCGCGCTTTTTGCTGCAGTTGTGTTTTCATTGTGTAATTGTATGTAAGGATACTCCCTAAGCTGACACTCAAGTAGATCGATCGATCGCGGAAGAATGCGTGTGCCGCCAGATGCGTGGGTGGAACAATTAGATTTATTAGTGATACTGTCAATGGATTAAAGTTATCACGGAGCAAAATATCAGACAACCCGCGCACTATCCGTCGACGGGGAAAAGCCTGTTGCGCGCGCGTCGAAGGATCGTCCGGATGAATAAGCGGTTGGAGAAGGAGATTGGTGAGCAACTTGTCGAGAAGCGTGGTTGGCATTGGGCCTTGACGTGTTTTGCGTTTCAGTCTTGGGGAGATTCTGAGATCGATCTACAAGTGAGTGAGACTTCAAGAGATGCACGCGGGTGAGGCTCAAAAGCCTATCTAGGCTGGATTTGCGTTCGTCTGCACCTATGAAGGTCTCATGATCTTCAGAAGGCGCAAGTAGCGCGTGGGATCGGCGCTACCTTCTTAAGTCAATAGAACCTACGACGAATGCTGTAGTAGCTTTTGAACAGGAGCAGCGGTGTTTTGACGAACATCACGAAAATGAGTAGGGCAGAAAAGGCGATTAATGAAATGCCACGTGGTTTCTGGATAAATTCTAGAAACCTTGCCAAGAACGCCTGTTTAGGTGTTGGGACCATGTCAAAGTATCTTGTGCAAGCAAGGAAACGAGGACTAGTGGAGAACAAGCAGTTGGCCATCAGTTCTAGTCGACTTCACTTGTGGAGACGCAAAACCTAGGACTGATGTTTTTCCGAGAGCGCAGGAAGGACATGGAGTTGAGGAAATAATTGCTTTTTCCTTCTCTAGACTGGGATCAGTGCTGGATCTTTTCCAGAAGGGACACATCTTACATCGGAGATTGCAATTATAGGTTAACTTGTGCCCACAAAACAGTGGAGCCCTCACTCCAAGGGAGTTTGCGAATAGTCCACGATAGAGCCTCAGTCCCAGCCACAAGGTTTCCAGATAATAGCCAGTGTTTTTTTCTTCACTGAAATAGTTGGAGACTCGCCTCATCCTCGAGATCACTTGAATACGAGTTTACAAATCTATGCTAATAAAGACGACTTCGTTTCCTAGTGCGCGCATTACGACTTGTTACCTTTTACCATTCTTTCAACATTGCTGAAAAGTGCTTCAAGGAATCTAATTGTTACCGTTGGGTCGTGAAAAAAGAATTTGATCGCGCGCGTGAATAGGCGAAGCCTGGAAACTCAAATGGATCGACCTAGACGAAGAAAACGGCACAATAAAAACCAAAGCCGAAAAACACGGCAACCCTAGAATGTTCAAAATCTCTCCCAGACTCATCGCCATGTTGAACAGTCTGCCCAAGAAAAACGAGTACATATTCGGCAACGCAAACCTAGCCAGTCACCGATGGAGATTCGACCGACAAAAAAGAAGACTATCCGAAAAACTACAAAACCCCCGACTGCTACAAATAAAGTTCCACACCCTACGACATTGGAAAGCAACCACAGAATACCACAAAACCAAAGACATTCTACACGTCAAACAACTATTAGGTCACAAAAGAATAGACTCAACATTAGTCTATACTCAGCTGGTCACGTTCGAAAACGACGACTACCACTCTGCAACGGCCAAAACAACAGCAGAAAGACAAAAGCTAATAGAATCCGGCTTCGAGTTTGTCTGCACCACGCCCGAAAACATCATGTTGTTCAGGAAGAGGAAGTAAAAAGGATGCGGGTTAGCGAAAAAGGCTGGCGTGTTGGTCGTAACCCGTCTCTATCCTTAGTAATTTTTCATTTTGTTGTTTTTGTTCTTGTTGTGTTTCTTCATTCATTGTTTTTCGCCGCTGAGCAGTTTTGGGAGTTCTATTTCTGCCCATAGTTGGGCGTATCGTATTTCTTCCTTGGTTCTATTTTGGTTTTTCATTTTCTCATCTCACATGACTTCTTTGTTTCGTCGTTGACGCGACGAGGAGACAATATGCCTTCACAACAAGATGCTAGCCATTGAAAAACTGACAAGTCGCCTTCAGGCTGAGTGCTTTTCATGGCGAAATGCTTTCTAACTTTTCCTCTTTTTCAAATGAGGGGAAGGCTTATGTCTCCGAGGAGAATGTCGCTGTCATCATTGATTTGAGTCGTCCTTGTATCCATAGGTCGCATTGGCGTTCTTGGTCACTATTTTGAACAAGTTTGGTTCTGTTTACGCTGTCAGTCTCTATTTGTTCGTGTATCTTGGTTCTGCGTCTTGACTAAGACTTGTTTCCAGTTCGTTGGTGTCTGTGGCGACTGATTTTCCGTCGTCGTTCGCCTTGCGCGTGCCCTTATGATGGCTTCTTTGCTTTCTCTCTCGCGCGCTGCCTGGCCATTTCCGCCTCTTTGTACATGTTCATTGACTCGTAGACTGATGCAGCCTCTTCGTATCTTTCTGAAAGTTCTAAATGCTTGACTAATACCAACTTGTTATCATGCTGTAGCGTAGCACGCGAACCTAAGGAAATCCTGAAATAAGAATTCTTTTCTTTATGAATATATTCGCCGCCGAGTTCCTTGACGATTCGTCGGAGTTCCGCGAATTCTACGCCTCCGATAAATTCTACTGCAATGACCCGCATTTCTTGGTTTTTAAGGTCTTCTTCATATCTCAATTTACGGTCAAGGTCGGGAGGAATCAGTTTTCTGAAGTCGTCTTTGTTAATCACTGGACACATGGTTTCACCAGATTTCATTATCTGGTGGTTAAATTAAAAACTTGTCGCAAGGAGTGAGTACAAAGAAGAGAGATGAGACTTGTTGCACGCGCTTTACGTGATATTGGAGCATGACAAGCTAATGAGGGGAAGGCTTATGTCTCCGAGGAGATTGTTCTTGCGTTCTTCATTCATTTTAGTCGTGACTAGCGGTTAGCATAGGGTTCATTCATTGAGCGTGTCTCTGTCATTTCTTTGTTTATTGTTGATTTGCGTACCTGTTGGATGCGTTGCTTCTGGTGAGACTGAATTCGCGCGCGGTTCCATTTGATCTGTTTTTGATACTCAACAGAGCGCGCGCTAGGAAATGAAATCTGCTTTATGATCGTCAGAACAGGTGTATGTTGAGTAAGGAAAGTAAATAAGGTAAAGTTTTGTATCAGTTAGAAGCCATCGATCGACTCGCGATGGTGAAAAAATGAAGTTGGCGGTTCTTGTTTGGGAATACCCTCCTAAGATTGTTGGGGGATTAGGCACCTACGCTGCGGAGATTACTCGGAAGTTTGTTTTGGAAGACAATGATGTGACCGTGTTTACGACGAATGATGACGCCGGTAGCTTGCCGACACGGGAGATTTGGCGCGGTATCGAGATTCACCGTCCGTTGCCCATTGACATTTCCGATTCTCTGCCTGACGTTGTTGCAGAAGACATAAGGAAGTGGGGAATGGGGAAAGGAATACAATTTTTCTCTAAAATTTTTGTCTATAATTATTTGAGTGCGTCGAAGCTGGTTAATGAACTGATCAGGAAAGAAGATATCAAGTATGACATAGTGGTCGCTCATGACTGGCTTTCTGCCATAGGAGGGATGACTGTGAAAAGGGAGGTTGGAATGCCATTCGCTTTTCATGTTCATTCAACCGAAAAGGGAAGAACTCTTGGGAACGGTTCGGTCACTCTCAGCAACATTGAACTTCACGCCGCTCGAGTGGCCGACCTTATCGTGACAGTTTCTTATGCTATGAAGGATGAGTTGGTTGGACTTGGTTTTCCGAAGGAGAAAATCCAGGTTTGCTATAACGGTGTTGACCCTGACAAGTACAATCCGAGCACGGTGACTCCTGATCAAGTCAAAAAGATCAGAGCTATGTATGACGTGAAGGACGATGAGGAAATGATTCTTTTTATAGGTCGACTCGTCGGTGTGAAAGGTGTTGATAAACTGATTATGGCTTTGCCGCATATTTTGCAGAAGAATCCTAAGGCGAAGCTTGTTATCGTTGGTCTTGGCGACTTGCAGGAATACTTGATGAATCTGGTGAAAGCTACGAAGATGAGTGATTTCGTGAAGTTCAGGTTCGAATTCATTCCCGAGGAAGAACGTATTCTTCATTATGCTGCATGTGACGTTGCAGTTTTCCCAAGTTTCTATGAGCCCTTCGGAATAGTTGTTCTTGAAGCCATGGCGATGGAACGACCTGTTGTTGTTGGAGCTGCGGGTATAAGTGGGATGCGTGAAATCGTTGTCTGTTGCGGAGATGAGCAATGTGGTTATCACATAGATCCTAATAATCCGTCGGACATAGCATGGGGAATAAACAGCGTTTTGGAAAATGCTGACAAGAAAAAGTGGCTTGGAAAGAACGGTAGAAAGAGGGTTCTGAACGAGTTTACTTGGGATAAGATCGCTGCAAAAACGTTGGGTTTGTACGAACAGATTCCTAAGTGCTAAGCTTGAGTTTTAGTCAGCCTCGGGGTTTTTCATAAGACTTTGCCCCAACCAACTTCCATGGGCGATAGCAAAACGTTCAGCTAGTAATTCAGCTTGATATGTCTGGGATAAATTCGTTCAGGTCTTTAGCGCGCGCGCTTCACTTGAGCCTACAGGTTCTGTTCGCCTGTAGTTTGTCGTCAAATATCTCCTAGATCCTATTTCAACTTCTTGGATTGGACATCCTTTCTTCTGAAGGATGTTCCACCAGATTTTCTTCAGCTCTTCCTCATTCAAATAAAAGAGCACTCCTTCTGCCGCTGAACGCATAGTGGTAGAGAGTGACTTATATTAATACTCGAACTTGTCGTGGAATGTTCCAAGCAGAAACGAAAGGTATTAGTCTTCGTGGCGAATCGTCTGGAACGTGCGAGTGAGCCGAACGGCTCACGAGCTTCTTTTAGCGCGCGCTAACGTAATAGAAAATTCACACTTCGATCTCCATGCCATCGTATGCAAAGTCGAAATCAACATCTGCATATTGTTCTTTCATTTTGTCTAAGTAATTCCACCCCCAAGCGTTGATTTCGTCTTCTTCGATGTGAGTCAGGATTGTTCTTTTTGGTTTGAGTAGTTTTATTCTTTTCATCATGGCTGGAAAAGATATTTCGCTTTTGATCTTTTCATAGAAGAAGAGGCCACATTCAGTGATCAATAAATCTAAGTTGAAGATCTTTTGTTCGAAATGTATCGTGTCGCAAGGAGCATATAAAACTCTCTTGTTTTTCTCCTCGAGTAGGTAAGCAAAGATGCTTGAATCCTTTCCTTTGTAGCCAACTGCGGTTACCTTCAGATTTTCAAAACGAACTGACTTTCCATGCTCGATTTCACCTAGAGTTGCGACTCTAAGGCCATCTATAAAGTGGGATATGCTGGGAAAATGTTGCTTCAAATCCTCTAACACTTTCTTTGGGAGGTAAACTTTGACAGATTTTTCTGGCTTGTCTTCGAAAAAATTAAAATGAGCCTCCATCAGTGGTCTTAAACCATAGGTATGATCAGGATGCCAATGAGTGATGAATAGATTATCAACTCTTTTGATGTTTCTCCGATTTAGAGAATCTCCTATATCTTCACCACAATCGATTAAGGTGAAAATATCGTCAATAAACAAGGAGCTGCTGTTTCTCTTATAGGGTTCACCCTCTTTTCTTGCTTTTTCACAAGTGGGACATTGACAAAAAGGTCTGGGAGTAGGTATAGCTCCGCCTGAGCCTACAATTGTAAGTTTCATAGAATTAGTAGGAACTAACTTGATAAAAAGAATATTGCATGCATGCCGCGCTTGATTCGTCCTTTTTGGAGTGGTAAGTCTGAGAAATCAGCTATTAATAATTAAAGAAAAAGGAGGATTATTTGCGTTTTTTGAAGATTTTAAGTGCGTCCATGTCGGTTACGTATTGGAAGCCTGCTTCCACGAGTTCCATTACTTCCTGAACTGTAGCTGCTGTTTTGCATGTCCATTCGTCGTCATTGAGGTTCATTAGGTGCATGTATCTTTGCGTGGTTTCAAGTTTCTTGTGTCCCATTTGTATCATTACAAAGTATGGGTCTTTTGTGTCGTTGAGTTGTTTAGAGCAGAAATAGTGCCTAAAGTCGTATAGCCTGATGGTGCGGATTGATGGGTCTTTGAGATCTTCAGCGAGTTTGTTTCGCATGGCTCGATAGTATTTTCCGTAGTCTTCAGCGTCTCCTTTGAATAATTTGTCGTTGATATTCAGGTTGTTTTTGATTATCCACTCGTTGATGGATGCCGTGAGTTGCTGCGATATTTTCAGCGTTCTTGGATTGCCTTTTTTGGCCGTTATCGGGTTTACAGCTCTATGTTCTAAGTCTATGTCGTTTACTTTCAATCTGCATAGTTCTACTGGTCTCAGTCCCGTTTCCATGCTTAGTTTCAGCTTGATTGATGTTGGTATTCTCGCCTTAGCTATCAGCATGAGCAGTTTTTCCTTTGTGGGTAACTTGATGTTCTTTGCTTCGGGAAGATACAAGGGCATAGTCCATTCTGTCTTGTAGAATTTGCAGTATTTGTTGTAGGCTATGCAAAGATTTCTCTTGTAGCTATTTGACGTTTTGAGTTGGGCTACAAAGTGCTTCACGGCTTCGGGTTCGCTTAGACTTGTGTGTTTAGCTAAGAAGTTTAGTGCTTTTCTTGTGAAGTTAATTGTGTAGTCGCTCTTGTTGTCGTTCTTCATTTGAATGAGAACGTTAAGCGTCGGTGCGTCGTTTGGGACTATGTGCTGATCGATTGATGGTGCAGCTATGGCTGAACGTTCAGCGTTGCCTCTGCGTTGCATTTTAGGCTTCACCTCTCAGAAATGTGCCTGATGTGGTTCCGCTGAAGGGTGGTGTACGGGAATTGAAGGCTGGCGTGTTGGTCGTAACCCGCCTTTTGTTCTTTGTGGCATTCGGCTAATCGGGCTACCCGCGCTTCCGGTAGACTCTTCATCAGCGTCTGCTTGCCCTTTCCACTTGCAGGACAGCCGTTTCACCGCTTCGCACCCAGCATCCTCAACAACTTAGCATGCATCACCGTCACCTGCTGAGCGGACGTTTCGTTTCTGCTCTGGAGCCAAGGTTCTCACCTTGCGTCCTTGCGGACGCTGCAACTCTACATGTGGGCGGAGTTTCCTCAAGCCTCTCACGTCGAGGCTCGAAAGCCACACACCAACTCGCCAGCCCAGTGTACAGTGTGCGCTCGTGTGCAATAAGAATTTTGGAAACCTCGTCATCCTTACTTGGAAACACACGTCCAGAGTTCATTATCCTCAAGAAGAAGAGGACAGCCTCACCTTGAACCGTCAAAGCTAACAATGTCCAACTGGGATCAACAGCGACGTCCACAACTTATTTAAGAATCAGAAAGCAACGGTCGGTGGTCGAGTGCGACTAATCATGGAACACCGGAAACGAATAATGCTGTGTCTTCTTCTCATCAGCATGTTCACTTTAGCGTTATGCATTCGGTCAGGCATCGCCGCTTCAGGGTGGAGCCAAACCTACGGAGGTTCTGGAGACGACGAGGCCTATTCACTTGTTCAGACCAGCGACGGAGGCTACGCGTTGGCGGGATACACGAACTCTTTCGGTGCGGGCAGCTACGACTTCTGGCTGGTTAAAACAGACTCCTCAGGAAACATGCTGTGGAACCGAACCTACGGAGGCT
>Ga0315282_10003404_pt1 | contig 28576 bp, 21 predicted proteins | sample YL17G07_20_MG_FD_203693 | JGI IMG/M metagenome (GOLD analysis project Ga0315282, IMG submission 203693) | Sediment microbial communities from Yellowstone Lake, YNP, Wyoming, USA - YL17G07_20 | ecosystem: Environmental > Aquatic > Freshwater > Lake > Sediment | place: USA: Wyoming | collected... | reverse complement strand
CGAGCCAGGCGCGGTTGAATTCGTGGTTGCCATCCGCGCCCTTCGAGCGGTCCCACTCGCCCTTGTTGACGCTCACCATGCGCCCGGCGTGGCAGGTGATGCCGTCGTTGGAAAGAAAATACGGCGGATCGGCGAAGATCAGGTCCACGCAGTCTTCTGGAATCGCCGCCAGGATTTCCAGACAATCCCCCTGATAGATTTTGATGTGGTGCTTGGGGTCGTGGAAGACGGGGGTCGGGAGTCGCAAGTCGGCAGTCGGAAGTCGGGGTTGGGGATTCGCCATTTCTCTCATATCCGTAGATGACCCATAGGGGCAATTCACGAATGCCCCCGCCCAAAGGGGCGATTGGCAAATTGTTCCAGAGAAAAGGGCGATTCATGAATCGCCCCTACGGATCGGATCGTTGATCGGAGGGGGTTGCTTGTCAAGGTGATCAATGTTCAGGAATTGATCATCTAATAGGGGTTGATCATCATGTTGATCAATTCAAGCGGCGTGACGGAGCGGCACCACTTCTGACGTGTCACCCTGAGCCCATTCGCTGTCACCCTGAGCGTAGCGAAGAGTCTGCAGTTCGCGCTCAGGGTAAACTCCGCAAACGACCTGCAGTTGCCCTGTATTTGGGACTGCAATGCAGATTCTTCGCCTCGCCCCGCACGACACGACGCGGGGCCTCGCTCAGAATGACAAGTGGGGGGCGGAGCCTCACCCCTACGCAAGCCGGCGGACAAAGATGAGACCGCCGCCAATTCGCGACCTCCGCAAATCGCAAACCCAAAGTCGGCAATCGGCGTTATGTTATAGTCCCTGCCAGGGGACGGGGCGGGGACCGATCAGCCGGGTCAGAACCATGATGCTTCGAGCCACACTCTTTTCGATTGCCAGCCTGGCGCTCCTCGCCTTGGTGGGAATGCTGCGAGGTGCAGAGATGCCCCAACCAACGCGCACAATTCGCGCTTATGAAATTGCGGAGCCCCTCTCGCTCGACGGCGATCTCGCCAAGTGGCAGGGCGCGGAGTCGGTGGCCTTTGAAGGCCTCCCGCTCGCGGGGCATCCGCGCCGCGCCACGGTGTACGCGCTCTGGGACCGCGACTACCTTTACCTGGGCTTCGATGTCTTCTCCTCGAAGCTCATGGCCGCCGTGCGCGAGCACGACGGCGACCTGCTCTGCGAAGACGATGGAGTGGAATTCCTGATCGACGCGAACCACGACCGCAGCAAGGAATGGCTTGCGGACGACTTCGCTTATCACATCAACGTCCTCAACGTGGTTTACGACGACCGTGGAACGCCGGCGGGAAAGCCCGACCCCGCGTGGACAGGCGCGGCACGCCACGTGGTCAGAATCGTGGATGACTATCATTACGTCGTCGAAGCGGCCGTGCCCTGGACGGAAATCGGCGTGAAGCCCCAGGCCGGGAAGACCGTCCTGGGCGCCGACTTCGCCGTGAATGGCAAGGACCCCGCCACGGGCAAGTACGACTACTTCGACTGGTGCCAGCTCAAAGTCTTCCACGACGCTTCGGGGTTTGGCGATCTCGTCCTTGCCGGCCGCCGCAAGCCCCGCCGATAGGCCTCGCCCGCGCACATGGGTTATACTAGAATTGAAGCGGCAGGGACTTCCCATCCGATGAGCAATTTGCGTGTTCCACAGGCAAGCTTTGGAGGCTTGACCGTGGCGGCCTTCGAGAGCCGTCGCGCGCCGGAACTCGCCACGCTGATTTCGAACCTTGGCGGCATCCCCCGCGTCGCCGCCTCGGTGCGCGAAGTTCCTCTCGCCGAAAATTCCGCCGCGCTGGATTTTGGCGAGCAGCTCTTCGCCGGAAAGATTGACGCTGTGGTCTGCCTGACAGGTGTCGGAACGCGCGCGCTCCTGGAAATTCTGGAAAAACGTTTCGCTCGCGAGGATGTGGTGAGCGCCTTCCAGCGCGTGAAAGTCTTGGCCCGGGGCCCCAAGCCCGTCAAGGTCTTGCAAGAGTACGGGATTCCCATCGCCATCACCGCGCCAGAGCCGAATACCTGGCGCGAGTTGCTCCGCGCGATTGACCAGAATTCCTGCGGACTCGTGCTGCGGGGAAGCTGCGTCGCCGTGCAAGAGTACGGCGTCCCCAACGGCCGACTGCTTGAGGAACTGACGCGGCGCGGCGCGAACGTGATGCAGGTTCCCGTGTATCTCTGGGCACTGCCTGCGGACCGGGCGCCGCTCCAATCGCTCGTGCAAGAGTTGATTGATGGCGCGGTGCGGGTGGCGTTGTTTACCAGCGCCGTGCAGGTCTATCATGTTCTTCAGGTGGCGAGCGAATCCGGGCTCAAGGACCGGCTGCTCGGCGCCTTGAAGAATTGTGTGGTGTGCTCGGTGGGCCCGACCTGCTCGGAAGCGCTCGCGGCCAACGGAATCGCGGTCGATATCGAACCCGAGCACCCCAAGATGGGCGCCCTGATTCACGAAGCGGCAAAGCGGGGAAGGGATGTCTTGAAGCAGAAGTCAGGAACAAGGAGTCAGGAGCCACGGGCAGCGGCCGGATCTTCGTCTGCGGCGATCGCTCGCGAACCCGGCGCGACCCCGGCGAAGCGTGGTCCAGCGCCCTGGCACGACTCGCGCTTCCTGAAGGCATGCCGCCGCGAAGCTGTGGACGCAACGCCGATCTGGCTGATGCGCCAGGCGGGCCGATACATGAAGGAGTATCGTGACTTGCGCGCCCGCGTTCCGTTCCTCGAACTGTGCAAAAGCCCGGAGCTTGTTTCGGAAGTCACCGTGACCGCCGCCCAGCGCCTGAACGTGGACGCGGCAATTATCTTTGCCGACCTCCTGCTCATCGTCGAGCCGCTGGGTTTTCACCTCGAATACGGCAAAGGGGAAGGCCCGGTAATCGCGCCGCGCTTCGCGAAGGCCGCGGACCTGGACCGTCTGCGCGAGGTTGAGCCGGAAGATTCGCTTGCCTACCTCTACGCGGGGATTCACCGCACGCGCGCCGACCTCAATCCCCGAATGCCGCTCATCGGCTTTGCCGGCGCGCCCTTCACGCTGGTCTCCTATTTGATCGAAGGCGGCGGCTCGCGCAACTATCGTTACACGAAGACCCTGATGTACGACGACCCCGGCGCCTGGCGGGCCCTGATGGAGCATCTGGCGCGCAACCTGGCGCGCTACATCAACGCTCAGATTGCCGCGGGCGTGCAGGCCGTGCAAATCTTCGACTCCTGGGTCGGCTGCCTCGGGCCCGAGGAGTACCGGGAGTTTGTGCTTCCCTACTCGCGCCAGTTGATCCAGGGCATCACGCCGGGCACGCCCGTCATTCACTTCGGCACGGGCACGGCCACGCTGCTCGAGGCCATGCGCGACGCGGGCGGCGACGTCATCGGCGTGGACTCGCGCATCGAGCTCGACCAGGCCTGGGCGCGCATCGGTTACGACCGCGGCATTCAAGGCAATCTCGACCCCGTCGTGCTCTACGCCAAGCCGGCCTACATCCGCGCGCGGGTGGAAAGAATCCTGAAGCAGGCGGCGGGCCGCCCCGGCCACATCTTCAACCTGGGCCACGGAATCCTGCCCGATACGCCGGTGGAGAACGTTCTCGCCCTGGTGGAGATGGTGCGGGAACTGAGCAGCCGATAGTCACGCCGGAATGATTTTAGGTGAGGATTATGAGCCAGAGAACTTCTGACAATCGATGGGCGGTCCTACTCCTTGCGCACGGCGCTCCCGACCGCCTGGAGGACATTCCTGAGTTTCTGCTCAACGTCCGCGGCGGGCGGCCGCTGCCCGAGCCCATCGTCAAAGAGATTACCCATCGTTACAGCCTGATCGGAGGCGGCTCACCGCTCCTCTCCTGGACGCTGGCGCAGGCGCAGCAGCTCACGGAAACGCTCGCGCATCCCGTGTATGTGGGGATGCGCAACTGGAAGCCCTTCATTGCCGAGGCGGTCCAGAAGATGCGCGACGAAGGCGTGGAGCGCGCCGTGGCCCTCTCTCTTGCGCCGCAGAATTCCCGCACCAGCATCGGCCTCTACAAGCAGCGCCTTCAGGATGCCATCGGGAAGCACGCGCCCCAGCTTCACGTGGACTTCATCGAGAGTTGGCACGACCATCCGCTGCTGATCCAGGCGTTCCTCGACAAGCTGGTCGTGGCCCGGGCGCGAGTCCAGGCGGAGACGAGCGCAGAGGTGCCTATCATCTTCACCGCGCACAGCGTGCCGGAGCAGACCATCGCCGACGGGGACCCTTACGTCGATCAGGTTCGCGAGACGGCGCGCCGGGTGGCGGAGGCCATGGAGCTTACGAGTTATCGCGTGGCGTTCCAGAGCCAGGGCATGACCGCTGAGCCGTGGATCGGCCCCACCGTCGAATCACAGATTGATGAACTCGCCGCCCAGGGTGAGCGGCACGTCCTGCTCGCACCCATCGGCTTCGTCTGCGATCACGTCGAGATTCTTTACGACATCGACGTGCTGTTTCGCGACTACGGAAAGAGCCGGGGCGTGACCGTTCACCGTTCAGACTCGCTCAACGACAGCCCGCTGTTCACCAAAGCACTCACCGAAATCATTTCCGTGCGCGTCCTGGAGTCGGCGGGCAGCCATGAGTAGCACGCCTCCGCTCGCGCGCGTGGCCGTCGTGGGAGGCGGCATCGCCGGCCTGAGCGCCGCCTACACGCTGGCGCGCGCTCGTCAGCGTGGCCTCCCGATAGCCGGACTCCTGATCGAAGGCCGCGACCGCCTGGGTGGCGTCGTCCGCACCGAACGTGTGGAAGGGTTCGTGATCGAGGCGGGACCGGACAGCTTTCTGGCGGAGAAGCCCGAGGCCGCCGCGCTCTGCCGCGAATTGGGGCTGGGCGATCAACTCCTGGGTTCAAACGACAAAGAGCGCCGCACGTACATTCTCCACCGCGGGCGACTCGTGCCCCTGCCTGACGGCCTGATGCTGCTCGTGCCGACGCGCCTCTGGCCCATGGTGACGACGCCGCTGATTCCCTTCACGAGCAAGCTCGGCGTTGCTGTGGAGTGGTTCACATCTCCGCCCGCGCGGGGCGTGAACTCCGGCGAGGATGAGTCCGTGGCCGCCTTCGTCGAGAGGCATTTCGGCCGCGCCATGGTCGAAAACGTCGTCGACCCGCTCCTCGCCGGAGTTTACGGCGGCGATTGCCGCCGCTTGAGCGTCCGCTCCGTGCTGCCGCGCTTCTGGGAAATGGAGCGTCAGTTCGGCAGCCTGACGCGCGCCACGCTGCGCGCCCGGCGCGAACGACTCAAGGCCGCACGTCGCGCCGCGAACGCGGGCAATTCCGTGTGTCCGCAACCACTGCCGCTTTTTATGACCCTCCGCGGCGGACTCGATCAGATGGTGTCAGGATTGGTTGAACGGCTGGATAAGAATGCCATCGAGATGGGCACGCGCGTCGCCGCTCTCGAACCGCTGCCCAGACCTCGTGGCGGCTACCGCCTGCGAGGCGAAGACGGCGCAAGCCGCGAGGTCGAGGCGGTCGTGCTGGCCATGCCTACGCACGAATGCGCGAAGCTCCTCGCGCCCGTCAATTCCACTCTCGCCCGGCTGCTCGACGAGATTCCCTACAGTTCATCGATGACCGTCTCGCTCGCTTACGATGCGGCGGCGCGAAAGCTGCTCCCGCCGGGTTTTGGATTCCTCGCGCCGCGCAAGGAGCAGCGTCGTCTGCTCGCGTGCACCTTCGTGCAGGGCAAGTTCCAGGGGCGCGTCCCGGAGGGCAAGGCGCTGCTGCGCTGCTTTCTGGGAGGGTCAGCCGACCCCGAGATCTTGGACCTGGACGACGCGGAAGTCCTGGCGCTCGTCCGCCGGGAACTGCAGTCCATCCTCAACTTCAACCCGGAACCGCTGTTCTGGCGCATCCACCGCTGGCCACGCTCGATGGCCCAGTATGAGGTCGGCCATGCCAAGCGCGTCGCCGCCATTCAGAGGGAACTCGCCAAGCATCCCGGGCTGTTTCTGGCGGGCAACGCTTACTCCGGCATCGGGATTTCCGACTGCGTGCGTACCGGCCGCGCCGCCGCCGAAAGCGCCATTCAGTTGACAGCGGTTACCGCGTAAGGGCAGGGCTCGTTCCTGCCCCTGCCGACGCAAGGAGCCGTCCCTGCGGCGTCACGTGGGGGAGATTACGGTCAGATTTCGCGCAGAACCTTCAGCCATCCTTCCAGCGACTCGCGCGTGCTCTCCAGGCGGTTTCCGTCGGGGCGGCGGTAGTGGGTCTCGAGGCACATGGTTCCCCGGTATTTGTCGGCCTTGAGTGCCTTGAACAAGCCGTGGAAATCGATCGCGCCTTCGCCCACCGGAACCCAGCCGAACTTTCCAGTCTGGGGATTCTTCTTTAAATCCTTGACGTGCATGTGGGGGAAGAGTCCGCGCACGGCCTGGTAGCCGTCGGGATAGGGAGTTTCGCCGAGCAACACGGAGTTGGCGGCGTCCCAATTCCCGCGCAGGTGGGGCGAATTGATCTCCTTCACGATCCGGCCGAGTTCCCGGCCCGTGCCGACGTTGCAGGTTTGTTCGTTCTCGATGGCGAAGATGATGCCGTGGCGGCCTGCGAAATCCGCCGCTTTCGCAAGTCGGTCGCGAACGTAGGGGTAGGCCTTTTCCGGTTCCTCGACGCGGAAATAGCTGAAGATGCGAACCAGCTTCGTATCGAAAAAGTGCGCCAGTTCCGCCGTCTTCTCCAGCAGCTTCCCCGTGTCGGCGTCGGTAAAGGAGGCGCGGAACATGTCGCTGTCGGTTTTCTTCGCGGGCATTTCGGGCAGATCGTATTTATAGGCGGGTGAAGCGATACTGCTCACGCGCAGTCCGTGCTGGTGGAGAATGTCTCGGGCCCGAGTCAGCTCTTCCTGCGAGAGGTTCATGATGTTCTTGCTCCACAACTCGCGCAGATCGCAATAGTGCAGGGAATAACTGGCAAGAAACTTCGCGGCTTCTGCGAAGTCTTCCGAGATCTCATCACAAATGATGCCCAGCTTGAAGGGCCGCGCCGACTTGCCTCCGCCGCCCGCCAGCGCTGTCACTGCCCAGGCGGGCAACGCCGCCAGCCCAGCCGCCACAAAAGTCCTGCGAGTATGAGTTCGGGACATGATTCAACCTCCGAACGTTCTTGGCATTTCGTAGCCGGCCGCCATCCGAGACGCCCAGCCGTTGGCGGGTTCGTCCTCGCTTGGCTGCGAGAGAGCGATCAATAGTTGCGGGCTCCCCACTGAACCCGTAAGGTTTCCACGTTCCAGGCATCTTCAGGATTGACCAGTTCCAACCCCACCATGCCGTCGTAAAAGCTTCCGGCCTCGCCGCTCCAGACGACGCGCATGGGCCTGTGGATATCATCCGTAGGCATTTCTACGGCCACCTCGCTGCCTTCCTTGAGGTGGAAGCGCGTGTGGACGCGCGCCCCTCGTTCGTCGAGAGACACCATCTGGGCGCGGTCGAAGAACCTCCGGCCGCCGCTATCGGTCCCGCGGATGATCACCGGAATCTGTACGGGAACGCGCCGGTGTGTCCTTCTCTCAGGGGTTTCCAATGCCATGTGACGAGGGTCGATGATAGTGGAGGGGAGAGGGAACGTCAACAACTCTGCCGTCGCTGTTCGCTCCGCAGGAGCGCCAGCCTGGACCTGGTGCAGCGGCGCTCTCCGGGGGAAAACGCCAGCGGCGACCGGCGCCATGCTAATAGGACAAGCTGTTGTGGTCTTCCCCGTGGCAGCGCAGGCTGCAAGATCCGTGGAAGGTCGTCGAACCCAGCGCGGGTGTGAGGTCGGCCCAGATCGGGCCGACTCCGATGCTGTTTGGAGCGACAACGTTCAAATCAAAATTGATCAGGCTGCCGTTGTTGGCGGTCGTGCCGTTGGGAACGCCGTGAGGATCGTGGCAAGTGGCGCAGGAGGCGATTTCTATATGCCTCTCGTGCTCTTTGAAACTCTGATTGCCACGCAGGCTCGTCTCGCTGTGACACTTGAAGCAGAGGGCGTAATTCGATGCCGAATAGGGGATATTGGGCGTGCTGCCCGGCGTCCCGCCGGACGCCTCGATGACGTAGCTGCGCTCCAGGATGTGGCTCACATTGGAACCGTGTGGGCCCGCGGCGTCCGTATACGAACTTCCCAACTGGCGGCCGGAATCATTGGCGTGACAATCCGTGCAATAGATCTGCGAAGAGGAATCGAGCAGGCGTCCCGCGAAAGGTGCGCCGCTCACGTCCACCGGGCTGGGGAGCAGGCTGGGAACCGCCCCGCCCGCGCCGCCACTCAATCCCCGCGCGCGCGCTACGGGATGCCATGAAACGGGGGAAGAAAACGCCTGCTGAAGGTTGGTGGAGATCAACTGCCGATTGGGCAAAGGTCCGTACGCCTGATATCCCGGGATTTGAGGCATATTGGAATTGTAGCTGTGACACTTGAGGCAGATTTCGTATTCATAAAGCGCGTCGGTGCCGCCGTGCCGCGGGTCACGGGGAGCGCCGCTCTGCGAGATTCCGCTCTGGCCGAACAGGCCGGCGGAAAGCGCCGGAGGAACCAGGGTGGAAACATCGGGGCGCACCGCGTGCGGGTTGTGGCAATCATCACACGCCGCGTGGCGCGTGTTAATTGTATCGGGTCTCTCCCCCGGGTCGTGGCTGGGCTGTGGTCCGAGTGAAGGGTGTACGTACATCTTCGCGGTGAAGCTGGAGCGCACGTCGGGCAGCGCAGTTTTGGGGTTGCCGTCGTGGCACTGGAAGCAGACCTGGTCGGTCTCGCCCTTCAGAAGACGAGCGCTCTCATGGGAAGTGTGGGGACGGTGACAGGCAGCGCAGCCATTGGTGGCGGTCGCCGTGTAACCGGTGTGGGCCCCCAGCCAGGAGACGCCGCCGTTGGTCGAGGCGTCGTAAGTATTGGGTGCCGTCTTGTGTGAAGACGCCTGGCCTTGCGTGCCACTCCAGCTCCACAAGTTCGCCCCCACTCCCCCCTTGATGTCGTGGCATGTCGTGCAGATCGCGGAGGCGGAGTTGTTCTTGACGAGGAAACGGCCTTCAGTCGGATCGACGAATTCGTCATGGGGGTCGTGGCAACTCGAGCACTGAACGCGCCCCTGCGGGTCGAGTTTGACCAGGTCGCCATTGGGGGGAATGCGCAGTTGATTGTTCGCCGACAAATCCGGTGCGAAAGCGAAAGGGTGATCATCGGCGAGATTCAGGCTCGTGCCGGCGAGATTGCTGGCGCTGGATGCGGGCAGTTTCTGGTCGAGCGGCAAATTTTGAAACGGAATCAGACCGTTGTTCACCGTGTCACCGAGAGCGACGGTGCCGTCGTGGCAGTTCAGGCAAAGCTTCGAGCTGTCGCCGGACTGAGGCTGGGAGATCGTTGCGGTCGTGGTCGTACTCTGATAGACGGTATAGGTAAAGCCTTCAAGAGCCTTGTGATTCCAGAGCGGTGCGGCGGGCTTGGCATTGTGCGGGGTGTGGCAAAAGAGGCAGATGGCGTCGGCCGACTGCGCTTTAAAGATGGCCGAGCCCGAAACGCTGAAATCGTGCCGGGTGTTGCGTATCTTGCTGATGCGGCTCTGCTGAGCAGCTCCCGTTGCCGAGAGCAGTAGCGCGATCAACACGCCGAGGAGGCGCCTCACGATTTGCCTCCCCATGAGGCCCGCGCCGCCTGCCGCTTCGGCTCGGGATGATATTGGAAAACCTGAATCCGCCGTTGGTAAGGGTCCGCGACGTAGATACGGTCTGAGCGGTCGATGCAGATGCCCGTGGGAATCCGGAACTGCCCACTCTTCGCCCCTTCTTCCCCGAAGTTGAGCAGGAAGTTGCCCTGGAGATCGAAGATCTGAATCGTGGAAAACATTCCCTCGGCGACGTAGATGTGCCCCTCGGAATCGACCGCAAGGCCTTTGGGCCGGTTGATGTTCCCCGAGCCGTCGCCCGCCTCACCAAACTGGCTGATGAACTTTCCGTCCACGGAGAACACCTGAACGCGGAAATTCATCGTGTCGTTGATGTAGATCCTGCCCTCGCGGTCCACGGTCACGAAGGTGGGAAGGTTGAATTGCCCTGGGGCGATGCCTGCCTCGCCAAACCTCAACATCAGGCGCCCGTCCTTGGAGTAGCCAAAGACGCGAGGCCTCGCCGTATCGACAACGTACAGCCAGCGGTTTACGGGGTTGAAGGCGATCGAAGCGGGGCGTTTGAATGCTCCCTCCGGGCCGCCGATGAAGTCCAGGAATCTTCCCTGCGAAGAGTACTTGAGCACGCGGCCCGCCCCCGCATCGCTCACGTAGATGTTGTCCTCATCATCCACGGCTACGCTGACGGGCGCGCCGAAGTACCTGCTCTTGTAACCGTGGATGGCTTTGACGGATTTGTTGCGGGTATCGAAGATCTTGACATCGCGCGAGCCCGCGTCCGCGATGATGAGGCGGCCCTGGGAATCGACGGCGAGAGCGAAAGGACGGGAGAGCAACGAGATGTCGTTCTCGTTCATCGCCCAATCCACAAACTTGCGCCAGAGTGAGCGCTTCCAACCGAAGTCCTTCGCGCTGCCAAACGTCTGCACGAACTCGATGCGCGCCGCATCCGGAGGAGGCGGCCAGGCCAGCGATGCCTTGTCCTGGGCGAGGGCGCTGCCCGCAGCCGTGAGGACGGCGAGGGCGAGGTGCAGCGCTCGGGCTTGACGGTTCATCCCTACCCCTGCGGAGTTCGCTCGTCCCACCGGCTCTGCCGTGTCTTCACTCGCCCGAACGCGCATTCACGCCACCCCAACACATTCGGTATCCAGTATACCCAATCCCCGCAGAACCCGCGCGATCGCGGGCCACCGGCGCGTGAGTCAACAAGCCGAGATTGCCCGCGATGGCCGCCCGGGGAGGAGGAAGCGCTTCTCCACAAAATGGCCGAGCTCTGGCCGTGTTGCCAGCTGCCACGCACTGCGTCGGGAAGGTAATCCTCACGGTCTCAGAACGACAGGACTCATCCCAGGACATGGAATGGGAACCGAATGCGGAAGTAGAAGCGGTTCACGTGGTTATCGTATTGGAAAGCCTCGCCCAACGCCCGGCCGTATCCCACAAAGATCGTGAAGCGGCCAAACTTGTAGGCCACGGTGGTATCGAACTGGCGGTAGACGTTTTCGGAGCCGCGGCCGGAAGAGAAGAAGTAGTCATATTTCGAGTAACGCGTTTCGATTTCGAGATTCCTGCGTGGCCGCCAAGCGAGTCCGGCCCGCTCGTTGACGACATCGGTGAAGATGAGAGGATTCAGCAACTCCGCCGAGATCGCGGCGCCGCCCGTCGAGCCCCCCGCCTGGTAAATCACGGAGTCCAGCCCCAGAAACCGCTCCAGGGAGTTCGACGCTCCCCGCGTGGCATAGGCATTCAACTTCAGCTTGGGGAAACTCGCCGAGAGCATGTAACTGTTGCGGTCGAGGTGGATGTTGGAATTAACCAGTTCCATTTTTTGTTTGCCAACATCGGCCATCGCCTGCAGGTTGACGAAGCGGAAGTATTCGCTATCCAGCCGGACGTTCACGTAGTTGTCGGTATTCTTCGCCACGTTGAAGAAGATGGGGTTGGAGCGGTCGGCATAGCGGTAGGACACGTTGAAGCGCAATTTCCGGACATTCCCCCCTGCGATGCCGTTATCCAGGTTGAATCCGATGCCACTCTGGCTGGGGTCGCTGAGGAGGTTGTAGTGCTGCCAGTCGATGGTGCCCAGGCTGCGGTATTCGAGCTTGCCGAGTCTGTGTCGATAACTGTAATTACCGCCGGTGGTCAAAGAACCGGTCGTAAGCGCCCTCCGGGCCTCATCGGTCAGAGATGCCAGAGAAGCCTCCGGGATGCCGCTACGGGTGTAAGTCGTGCTCGCTCCCAGGGTCAAATCCTTGCTTGCCAGGAAGGTCGCTCCGGCGGAGAAGTTCTCGGACATCGAATTCAGCGCCGTTGCGTTAAAGGGCAGATCGATCCCCCCGCCATTCACGGTGCTGAGCAAGCGCAGCGCGTTGACGGCGTTGCGTGAGATCCCGGCGTTATAGTACGAGCTCAGCCGCTCGCTGTGCTTCCAGCTGGCGCTTCCGTTCAAGAGGGTCACATTGGACTGAGATGTATTGGTCCTGGCGAGATCTTGAAATTTGAACGTGGAATAGAATGCATCCAGGTTCACCCGGATGCGCTGGCGGAACTCCCGTGTCGCATCCACGCTTAACGTATTGTTCCGATCGAGGAAGTTGGAATAGGTGCTCTGGGTCTGGAGGAAGTCGTCGGCGAAGCGCATCTCCCACCCCTGCAGTTTTCGGGTGGCCGTGAGGTTGGCAAAACGCTGGCGCGTGTCAAAGAACTCGCCATTGGGGAGATCGTTCTCGGTGTTGCCCAATCCCACGCTGTAGCTGATCAATGCCAGCCGCGGCTGCTTCACTTCCCCGCGCAATCCCCAGAGCGTGGAGGTCGTGGCATAAGCAGGGATCAGCGACCCCGTGGTATTCACATGGCTGCGGGTAAAGAAGACGCTGAAAGGAAAGGATCGCTGCGGAAGAAAGCTGAGGCCCCCGTTGTAGCTCAGGCCGTTGGAGTGCGCCCTGCCTTGCTCGATGGAAGAGTTGTTGCCATCCCAGAAGCTGGTGAAATTGAAGTTGGCAAGCCGCGGGTCATAGAGGTAGCCGGTGGCATCCACCCCCAGTTCGGTTGAGGTGTCCTGGTAGGTGGTATTAAACAAGTCTCCGGAACGATACCCGGTGTTGCCGTATCCAAAGCCGCCAAACCCGTTGATGCGCAAGCGCCGGGTGTCGGTTTGCGCAAGCAGGGTTGTCCCCGTGCACCAAATCAGGACAAGCGCTGCGACCGCAACCCGCTTCATTGTTCATGACCCCGCTTCCTGCTTGCCTTCTGTAGCGCCGGTCTATGACCGGCGTCTTTCCTCGTCCGCTACGCCGCCGCTCAGGGAGCGCCGCTACAGCACTGCCGGCCTGAAGGCCGGCGCTACGTTAATGCGCCGCCTGCGTCATCGGCGCGCCGGACGCCGACGCTGCCACCATCTCGATCTGGGCCCCCTTTCTCAGTCCTTCTACCCACTTCTGCTGCACCTCGGCGTATTTCTTCTGTTCCAATTCCGCCTTCAGGACCGGCCGCACTTCTTCAAACGTCATCTGGTGAGCGGGCTCGCGACCTTCGACCTTCATCAGGTTGTACCCGTAGTCGGTCCGGAAGGGCTCGCTGAACTGGCCGGGCTGAAGGCTGAAAGCCACCTTCTCAAACGCCGGCTCCAGCCGTCCGCGGTGCACCCAGCCGAGATCGCCGCCCTTGACCTTGTAGAAATCGTCTGAGTACTCCTGCGCGAGGGCCGCAAAATCTTTCCCGGCCTTTAGTTCCTGGTAGACCTTTTCAATCTTTTCCTTGGCCTTGCCCTCTTGCTCGGGACCGGCGTTTTCGGCTTTGATCTCCGCCAGGATCAGCCGCGCATGGATCTGCTCCGGCCGCTTGAACTTTGCGATGTTCTTGTTGTAGTACTCTCGCAGGGCTTGCGCGCTCATCCGCGAAGGCGCTTCCAGTTTCTGCTTCGTCATCCGTTCCAACGTCATCCGGCGTTGAAGTTTCTTCAGATACTGCTGGCGGGTGAGGCCGCTGGTCTGAAGAGACTGGTCGAATGATTGGGCGCCATATTTCCGCCGGATGCGGGCGTATTCGGCCTGGGCTTCCGCCATCGGCGTGAGCGCCTTGGCTTTGACGGCCTGCTGGAAGGCAAGCTCCTGGGTGATGAGCTCTTCCAGGGCTTTTGCCCGCACTTCCTTATCTTTCTCTGGCCGCATTCCACCGTGCGCGATGTTCGAGGGGTAAAGCATTTCCATTTCGTCGCGGAGGTCGGACTCAGTGATGGAAGCCCCGTTTACCTTCGCCACGACGGGACTGGCAGGTATCGAAGCCGGCCCCGCCGCCTGCGAAGAGGCGGGGACAGAACCCACCAGGACGGCCAGCAGCACAAATCCCAGCACTGTGCCGGTCAGAGCTTGTTCATCAACCGCCCTGGTGTTCTGTTTCTTCATGCTTGCTTCCTTTTCTGTAGCGCCGGTCCATGACCGGTGTTTTTCACCCGTTCCTTCGCCGCTCATGGAGCGGCGCTACAGGGTTGGGGAGCCTGTCCGCCGACTGGCGGACGGACGGGACTCCAGGGTTAAAGGTTACTTGCCATGGCAACCGAGGCAGATTTCGCTACCCGTTGTGGAAGCGCGGAGGAACGGCCTGCCAGCGCTGTTGCTGTGAACTTCGTGGCAGCTCGCACACTGCATTTTGCCTGCGAACAGAGGTAGAAATTTGCCGCTACTGGTCGAAACACCGGTCGTACTTCCACCCAGCGTGGCGTGCGGCGCGGGAATGACCAGACTCGCCGACTTAGCTGCCAGCGTTGCGTTATAGGTGAAGTTAACAGGGTGCACGTGCGCCAGATTATCAATTACGGCGCCTTCGCTTGCTGCGGTTGCGCCAATTAGCGACGCGACGTTGTTCCCGCCGCCGAAGTTGGGGCTGATAAGAGTCTGCGTTGCGCTAACGTACTCCCCTTTGTAGAGGGTGTTGATTCCAACTGTGCCGTCGTGGCAGCTCAGGCAGAGGTTCGTGACGGTGGCTGAACCGGCAGTGGCGCCGCCGACGTCAGCAATGTCCGTTCCAAAGGCATCAAACGACGGGCTGCTGTAAACCCCATAGCTCGCGGTGCTCGAAAGATAGTGGTTCCAGAGCGGCGTCTGTCCGTTGGGTGCAGTGGTCACCGCGGTGTCGGTTGTGTTTTGCTCGGGGTGTGGAGAGTGACAGTAGTAGCAGATTTGCGTGTTGGACACGGCCTTCATGCCGGAGATCGAGTTGGGGCCGGTCGAAGACATATTGTGGTTGGTGCTCACGATATCCGCGATGCGTGCATACTGGGCATTGGCCGTCGCGACCATGAACACCAAAACCACGAGTGAAAGAAGAACTGCATATTTACGCGTCATGGCGTTTTCTTTTCCTCCTGAGAGTTTTTGATAACTTGCTTATGAGAACTCCCGCTGGTTGTAGTTACACCCGATTCACCTCCCTGAGATGGGACTGGGACGGCGGCCGCCACCGTCTTTGGCTCTTGCGCCGGCGGCTCGGCGGTGGCGCCGTCCAAAAGCTTGAAGATCTGAATTCGCCGGTTGTTCTGGTCGGAGACGTAGATGTAGTTGTTCCGATCAATATGGATCCCCGCAGGCAACCAGAAAGTTCCGGGCATGCTTCCTACGCTGCCGAGAGACATCAGCAGGCGCTTCTGCTGGTCGAAGATCTGGAAGTTGTCGAAGTCTGAATCCACCACGTAGATGTTCTGGAAGGGATCGATGGCAATCCCTTTGGGCTTCAAGAATTGCCCGAAGCGGTTTCCTTGCTTTCCCCACGACTCCAGGAATTTGTAGTCCGGCCCGAAAACCTCGACGCGAAAGTTCAAGGTGTCCGTCACGTAGATACGCCCCACGTTGTCGAGAGCGACCTGAGTGGGGAAATTGAACTGGCCGTTGCCGCTCCCGCGTTCGCCGATCGTGGAAATCGGTTGCCCCGACTCGGTGTCAAACACGAGGACTTTGTGCAGTTTCGAATCCACCACGTAGATCCGGTTGCGGGAGTCATCCACGGCCACGCTGGTGGGATTCAGCATTTCGTCCTGGCGGCCGAGCATCATCAGGACACCCCCGTCGCCGTCGAACGCGTAGACATGCTGGCCCACAGCATCCGCCACCCAGATACGGTCCTTGGCATCCACCGTGATCCCGACCGGCAGCCGCAGACGCACCTGGGCACTGCTGCCGATGTAGGTCACTTGCTTGTTGTCCCGGTCAAGGACGAAGATCAGACCCTGCCCGCTGTCGGCAACGTAAATCCGGTTGTGGGAGTCCGTGGCGATGCCAAAGGGCTTGGAGAACATGCGCTTGAAGCCGCTGCGCTGGATTCCTGCCACCTTGTCCAGGAAGTTCCCCTTCTTGACCGGCTCCACGTCCGCCGCGCCGTAAATCGCTTGCACAAACTTGATGCGGGGCTTCTCGGGCGGCAAAGGCCAAACCAGCGTGGGCATCTTCGACGCGGCCCTCTGTTTGTTGGCGGCGCGGGCAGAGGCGGGACCAAACAGCAACAGCAGGCTCAACCCTGCGATGATCCCTTTCTTGCGCGTTTGCGAGGTCTTCCGGTTCATGATGCAACCCTCATTCGTGGCACGTTCCGCAGATTCCAATCTGTGAATTGGCGACCGGACGGATGAGCTTCTCCTCCGGCGAGCAGTGATGAGCGTGGCAGCTCAGACAAGTGATACTGTCGGCCTTGCCTGGCACGTTCTTGCCGACCACCGGGTGGTTCATCATCGGGTGGCCGCGCATGCCGGCGCGATCCAAGGGAATCTTGGGAGCCTGACGGTACTCATCCAGCGGGACCGTGCGCGTGCTGAACAGCGAGACGGCCCGCCCCTCCTGATTGACGTTCACGTTCGGCTGATTCACTCCGTGGCAGGCCAGGCAGAGAGGATTCACATCGGCGCGCAGTTGCGCCTTGAAGGCCCCCGTGTGCGCATCGTGGCAGACCAGGCACTGTCCGAGCTGATAGGGCTTGTGGACTGCAACATCTTTCTCGGTCTCATGGCACATAGCGCACAGCTCGCCCCCTTGGGCCATCAGAGTGATGGTGGTCCTCTCCTTTTCCTTCTCGGAGGTCGCCTGGTGGCAGCTTTCGCAGCCGGAGGTAACGCCAGTGTGGACAAACTTGCCCTCTTTCTTGTCCGGATGGCAGCCCAGGCAAGTTTCCGACTTGATTTCCGCAGGGGCGATGTACGGATGCTCAGTTACAGTCTGCCCGGCCGCTTGCTGTTGGAGGATCAAGGGGAGGCCAAACAAGGTCAGGAGCGCTGTGACCGGCAACCGGTTGATATTTTTTGTTCGGAACTCTTGGGACATAATGTCCGTCGCAACAGAATCGCCAATGGCAGTGACGATGAGAGCAAATTTGTCGCCACAAGCACCCCGTTGTGTTAGGAATCTCAACTTCGAATGCTCTGATTAGGAAAGGTTTATCTGAGGTGCTGCGATTACATACAGCGCATGTATAACGATTGTGGAAGGCTTGCGCCTTTTCCCTCAGTTAAGGAACTCTGAATTCGTACCTTCACGCTACGCAAAGGCACCAGGTCACAATGTCTACTGAGCGAGACCACCTTACCGAGTGACACTTGTCAGAAGCTTTGAGCAAACCATAGTAACCATGCAAGCATCAGACTTCCTGGGCGTTTGTTCTATTGCCACTGCGAAGGCATTTAGGTACACTAAGTGTGGGAATGTAACTTAATGAGACGCTTCGGCCAGATCGTTCTGATGGTGCTGCTTCTGCAGTTGACGGGAATGGCGGGTGTGTGTACTTCCAGGCCGCTCAGGACCGGACACGATTGCTGCACTCCTGCAAAGGAGAAGGCGCCCCGGAGAACGACATCCCCGGAATGCTGCCTTGTATCTGCCTTTCGCGAGCACGGCTCGCTGGTGCAAACCAAGGTCACTACCGAGCACGTCACCAAGGATTCGCCGGCCGCAGAATACTCGCCGCTCCCGGCACTCACCTCAACTGTGCGTCACACCACCGGGCACTGGTGGGTCGCGCACGCTGTTTCACCCCCGATTACTCCCCTTCGGCAAACCTGTCTTCTTCTGATCTAGAACTCCATCCCAACGCCGAATTTCGTTTTGCGCATTGAAGTGTCGGCACGAGCGAGGCAGCACGGACGTCCCGCCCGTGATTCACCCGCCATAGTGCGGAAGGATGGAGTCCCAAGATGACTTGGAGAAAAGCTCTCTCACAGTTTCTGATTGCAACGCTGCTAGTGGGCGCCCGAACGATGGCGCTTGACCAATCTGCAAGAACCGCTTCCCCGCCTACACGGCTCGGGGAGCTGGTGTGCGAGGCGCTGGCGCGCAATCCGGAAATCCAGGCGGCGCAGCGCGCCGCGGAGGCGAAGCGGGCGCGCGTTCCTCAGGCCAAGGCCTGGTCCGACCCGACGCTCACCTTGGGCTACGGTGGGAACATCCTGCCGCCTTACACGTTGATGGGAGGTGACCCTTCCAGCGCGCGGCAGTTCACAGCCGAGCAGGTGATTCCTTATCCCGGGAAAACTCGTCTGCGCGGCGAAATCGCGGCGCGCGAGGCCGACGCCGAAGCAACGGGGATCGATGAGGTTTCACGGCGCGTCACCGCGGAAGTGAAGGAGGCCTACTTCGATCTCTATTTTACCGATCAGTCGCTCTCGACGCTCGCGAAAAAACGCCAGATCCTCCAGGAGCTCGCCCAGGTGGTGCAGATTCGCTACTCGGTCGGCAAGGGCGTGCAGCAGGACGTTATCCGCGCCCAGGTGGAACTCACGCGGCTCGCCGAGCGCCAGACGATGCTCGAACAGACCCGCCGCACGCTAGAAGCCCAGCTCAACAGCGTGCGCGATCTGCCCGTCGATACGCCCGTGGGCCCGGCGTCGGAAGTCCGGCAAAGCGTGCTCATGCAGACACCGGCGGAAATGCAGTCGGCGGCGGAGTCGACCTTCCCGGCGCTCAGGCGGCGACAGGCGATGATCGAGGGCGACCAGCTCGCCGTGAATCTGGCGCGCAAAGAAGTCCGCCCGGACTTCAGCGTCGGCTACACCTACATGCAGCGCGCGGGGATGCCGGACATGTACGGCTTCACCTTCTCGACCAGCCTGCCGATTTTCCGGCGCTCGAAGCAGGATCAGGCCATTCGCGAAGCGGCGCTGAATCTGGAGGCGGCGAGGCGCTCCGAGGGCAATCAATTGACCCTTTTGCGCTACCGGGTAAAGCAGGAACTCATCGCGATGGATGCTGCTGATCGCCTCATGAAGCTTTACGCGCAGGGCCTGGTGCCGCAGTCGCGCCTGGCGCTCGAATCGTCACTGGCGAGCTACGGGGCCGGCACGAGCGATTTTCAGACGGTGCTCAGCAACTTCACAACAATTCTGGAATACGAACTTAATTATCAGCAGCAACTTGCCAATCACGAAAAGGCTCTGGCGCGACTGGAAGAATTGACTGGGCTGGAATTGGTTCGGTAGGGACGAGGGGGTCTCGTCCGTCAGCTGAGGGACGACCCGCCACCCGAGGAAAACGAGAGGTGAATGATGAAAGCAGCAATGAAGAAGTCTCTGACCACCCTGGGGGCCTTCGCCGCGCTTTCCGCGGCTGCGGTAGTGGTTTGGCAGCCGGCGAGCGAAGGGCTTGGGGCGTGGACCATGCCGGCCGTTGCAGCCGCTGCGCCGGCGGCGGCCCCGGACGATCGCACGATTCTCTATTACGAAGATCCCATGCACCCCTGGTATCGCTCCGACAAGCCCGGCATCGCGCCGGACTGCGGCATGAAGCTCGTGCCCGTTTACGCAGAGGAAGCTACAAGCGCTCCCGCGACTCCCGGCGCGATTCAAATCAGCCCGGCCCGCCAGCAGTTGCTGGGTGTGGCAACCGTGCCGGCGCAATACCGCTCCCTCGTCACAACCCTTCGCACGACGGGCCGCGTGGCCCTCGACGAGGAGCGCATCGCCAACGTCCACATCAAAGTAAACGGCTGGATTAAGAAAGTCTTCGTCGACTACACCTTCCAGTATGTTCAGCAGGGCGATCCGCTCTTCACACTCTACAGTCCCGAATTGCTGGCCAGCGAACAGGAATATCTGCTGGCTTTGAAAGCTGACCGCGAACTGGGGTCGAGTTCCATCCCGGAAGTGGCTGCCAGCGGGAAGAGTCTGCTGGGAGCGGCGCGTCGCCGGCTCGAGCTCTGGGACCTGACCGAGGAGCAGATGCGCGAACTCGACGAAACCGGCAAGCCTCATCGTGAGATCACTTGCTACTCGCCGGCGACCGGTCACGTCATCGAACGCAAGGCGTTCCCGAACCAGTACGTCACCCCGGACACCGAGCTTTACAAAATCGCCGACCACAGCGAAGTGTGGGTTTACGCCGACATCTACGAGCCCGAAATGCCGATGGTGGAGGTCGGTCAGGAAGCGACGCTCACGGCCGCCGGCTTGCCCGGCCGGACGCTGCGTGGGCGCGTCATCTTCATCCCGCCTCACCTGATGGAAGATACGCGCACGCTGCCGATTCGCCTGGAATTCTCCAATCCCGATCTCAAGCTCAAGCCGGAAATGTTTGTGAATGTTGAGCTGCACCGGGCGCTAGGCCGCCAGCTCACGGTGCCGGTGGATGCAGTGCTCAATTCCGGCGAGTACCAGCGCGTCTTTGTGGACCGCGGCCAGGGAGTCTTCGAGCCCCGCGAAGTGCGGCTGGGCGGCGGTACGGGAGACTACGCGGTGATTTTGAGCGGACTGCGTGCCGGCGAAAAGGTTGTGACGCGCGCCAACTTCCTGATCGATTCCGAGAGCAGCCTGCGGCAGTCCATGGCCGGGATGACGCCCGCCGGACACGAAGGACACACCCAGGCCGCGCCGGCCCGCGAGACCAAGTCGGCCGTGCACCGGCACTGAGTTTTGTTGTAGCGCCGGTCTATGACCGGCGGTTTCCCTAGGGGGAGCGCTGCGCGCTCCCGCGGGAGCCCAGAGGGCTCCCCTACACGCCGGTCATAGACCGCCGCTACAGAAAGCGAAGAGAGAAGGCAGCCATGATTCATCGCATCATCGAATTCAGCGCGAAAAACAAATTCGTCGTTTTCCTCTTCGTGGCGGCGGCGTGCCTCGGAGGCTGGTGGTCGCTCAAGAACGTGCCGCTCGACGCCATCCCCGACCTCTCCGACACACAGGTGATTATCTACTCGCGCTGGGACCGCAGCCCCGACATCGTTGAAGACCAGGTGACCTATCCCATCATCACGGCGATGCTGGGCGCTCCCAAGGTAAAAGACATTCGTGGCTTCTCCGACTTCGGCTATTCCTACGTGTACGTGATTTTTGACGAGGGCACCGACATCTACTGGGCGCGGTCGCGCACGCTCGAATATCTCTCCAAGATCACGCCGCGCCTGCCGCAAGGCGTGCAAGTGGAAGTCGGCCCCGATGCCACCTCCATCGGCTGGGTGTTTCAATACGCGCTCGTGGACACAACGGGGCGGCACTCGCTCGACGCCTTGCGTTCCTATCAGGACTGGTACCTTCGCTATTACGTGCAGAGCGTGCCCGGCGTGGCGGAAGTGGCGCCCATCGGCGGGCTGGTGCGCCAGTACCAAGTGAACGTCGATCCCAACCTGCTGGCGAATTACCGCATCCCGCTCGAGAGAGTGACCGAGGCCGTGCGACGTGGCAACAACGACGTGGGCGGACGGCTGGTTGAGTTCAGCGGGCGCGAATACATGGTGCGCGGCCGCGGCTACGCGCAATCCCTCAAGGATCTAGAGCAGATCGTCATCGGTGGCGACGTGAGGACCGGCACGCCCATCCGCGTCCGCGACGTCGGCCAGGTGACGCTCGGCCCCGATATCCGTCGCGGCGTCGCGGACCTCGACGGCCAGGGCGACGTGGTGGGCGGCGTGGTGATCATGCGCTCCGGCGAAAACGCGCTCAAGGTGATCGATCGGGTGAAAACCAAGCTGCATGAAATCCAGCCTTCACTGCCGTCCGGCGTGAAGATTGTTACGACCTACGACCGGTCGGAACTGATTCTGCGTTCCATCGACACGCTCAAGCACACACTTGCTGAGGAAATCAGCATCGTGAGCTTGGTGATCCTGCTCTTCCTCTGGCACATTCCCAGCGCGCTGATCCCGATCCTCACCATTCCAATCACCGTGCTGATTTCATTTATCCCCATGAAGGCCGTGGGCGTGACCTCGAACATCATGTCGCTGGGCGGGATCGCCATCGCCGTCGGAGCCATGGTGGATGCGGCGATCGTGGTTGTGGAACAGACGCACAAAAAGCTGGAAGTGTGGGAGGCGGAAGGACGGAAGCGCGATTATCACGAGGTCGTCGTCGAGGCGGTGAAGGAAGTCGGCCCGGCGAGTTTCTTCTCCCTGCTTGTCATCGCAGTGTCGTTCATGCCCATCTTCACTCTCGAAGCACAGGAAGGACGGCTGTTCAAGCCGCTCGCCTTTACCAAGAATTTCTCCATGGCCATCGCGGCACTGCTTGCCATCACGCTCGACCCCGCGATGCGTCTGCTTTTCACCCATATGAAGCCGTACACGTTTCGCCCCCGCTTCCTGAGCTGGATCGCCAATGCCGTACTCGTGGGCAAGATCCACAGCGAGGAGAAGCACCCGATCAGCCGCGTCCTGATGCGGATCTATCATCCTGTGGCGTCGCTCGCACTCCGATTCAAATGGACGGTGGTCCTCGCGGCCGCCGCCGCGGTGGCGGTGACCGTTCCGATCTTCCAGCGCCTCGGCTCGGAGTTCATGCCGCCGCTCGACGAGGGAGTGATTCTCTACATGCCCACGACGCTGCCGGGAATTTCCATTACCGAAGCGCAGCGGCTGCTGCAGATTCAGGACCGAGTGCTCAAGACATTTCCCGAAGTCGAGCGCGTTTTTGGCAAGGCGGGCCGCGCCGAGACCTCTACCGACCCTGCGCCCCTTTCGATGATGGAAACCACCGTGGTGCTCAAGCCGCATGACCAGTGGCGCAGGAAGCCGCAGTGGTATTCCGGGCGCGCGCCGGAATGGGCGCAGACGATCTTGCGGCGCTTCTGGCCCGACCGCATCAGCCAGGAGGAATTGGTCGACGAGATGGACCGGGCGCTGAAGATTCCCGGCACGACGAATGCCTGGACGATGCCCATCCGCAACCGCATCGACATGCTGACCACCGGGGTGCGCACTCCCGTGGGCGTAAAGATCTACGGCTCCGACCTGCGACAGATCGAGACGATCGGGCGCGAGATCGAACAGGCGCTCGCGCACGTTGCCGGCACGCGCAGCGTTTACGCAGAGCGTACGACGGGCGGGTACTTCTTCGACTTCAACCTGAAACGGGGCGAGTTGGCTCGCTACGGATTGTCCGTCGACGACGTCGAAGGTTCCATCATGTCAGCAGTGGGCGGTGAAAACGTCACCACCACCATCGAAGGCCGCGAGCGCTACGCCGTGAACGTGCGCTACCTGCGCGACTACCGCAGCGATCTCGGGCGCCTCGGCCGGGTGCTGATCTCGACACCTTCCGGCGCGCAAATTCCGATTGCTCAGGTCGCGGATCTGCGTTTGGTCGAAGGGCCCGGAATGATCCGCGACGAGAACGGCTTGCTCTCCGGATATGTCTACGTCGACGTGGCGGGGCGTGACTTGGGCAGCTACGTCCAGGAGGCGAGGCGTGTGGTGCGCGAAAAAGTCGAGCCGCACTTGCCTACCGGCTACAGTCTGGCGTGGAGCGGGCAGTACGAATATCTCCAACGCGTCCGGGAACGGCTGACGTTCGTCCTGCCGCTCACGATCTTCATCATTTTCGTGCTGCTCTATCTCAATACCAAGTCGGCGGTGAAGACGATGATCGTTTTCCTCGCCGTACCATTTTCTGCCGTGGGCGCGGTTTGGCTGCTTCACTGGCTGGGCTACAATATGAGCATCGCGGTGTGGGTGGGCTTGATTGCTTTGATGGGCGTGGACGCGGAGACCGGCGTCTTCATGTTGCTCTACCTGGATCTCGCATACGAGGAATGGAAAAAGAACGGGCTGCTGGGCAGTTGGGACGGCCTCAAGGAGGCGATTCTTCACGGCGCGGTCAAGCGCGTCCGGCCCAAGGTGATGACCGTCGCCTGCATGTTCACGGGACTCTTCCCCATCATGTGGTCCACGGGCAGCGGCGCGGATGTGATGAAGCGCATCGCCGCGCCCATGATCGGCGGCATCTTCACCTCTTTCATCATGGAACTGGTCGTCTATCCGGCGATCTATGCGATTTGGAAGTGGCACTTTGAAGTGAAACCCGCACTAAGGGTGGGCGTAGGGAGTAGCGAGTAGAAAGTAGAGAATTGCCAATCGCCGTTGGGCGATAGCTGAAGGCTGAGGACCAACACAGGTGATGTTATGAAATGGAACGAGGCAGCGATCACACTCTCCGCAATTGGCGTCATTACGGCGCTCGGCGTTTGGGCCTACCTATCCGTCTCGCGGCCGCGGGCGGACTTGTGCCGCGTGTGCGAACGCAACCTCCACGCAGGTGTGACATACCGTTTGGAGTTAGCTTCGGGCCGCGAGGACGCCTGCTGTCCTCGCTGCGGGATGCACTATCAGATTGAGCATCCGGGCGCCGCGATAAAGGTCTGGGCGACCGATTTGGCGAGCGGCAGGTTCATCGCCGCGGAAACGGCGTCTTACGTGGAAGGTGGAGACATAGCCTATTGCACGATGCACTCGGCGCCCGTCACGCGCCAGCCGCAAGGCGTTGCCGTGCGCGAGTACGACCGCTGCCTGCCCAGCCTGGTGGCGTTCCGCTCAAAGCAGAATGCCGAGGATTATCAGAAACAACACGGCGGGCAGGTGCTCACTTACGAGCAGGCAATAGAAAGGGTGAAGGCGCTATAAACCTCCAACTTTCTAATCCCTGTCTCCGTTTTCGTACGCTTCGCCAAACGTTTCCAGGTAGATGTGAGATCGCAGGGGAAGCTCCGGCAGTGGGGACACCGTTTTCTCGGCGTAGCCGATGCCGATGAGGGCGGCGATCAGGAATTGGTCAGGAATATGGAAGTGTGCCTTGATTTTCTGCTCGTCAAACGCACTGACCCAGTAGGCGGAAAGATCGCAATTTGCGGCGGCGATTAAGATCTGGTGCACGGCGACGAAAGCGTGGGCGAGCGCGGCGCGCTGGGTGAGTTCCGGCGAGGAAGCGTACTGCTCGCGAATCCTACGCAAGATTTCCTGCCCGCTCTGGGATGAGAGTGTCTTCGTCGCCACCATCTCCTGGACTTGCTGCGGCGCGGTTTTCCAGGCGAGAGTATCGGCCAGGCAAATCAGCACGACGGGAGCGGAGCTCAGGGGCGCGCCCACTTGCGTGGCGGACTCCACGACCCGCTTGCCGGCATGACTTCGAATCAGAATCCAGCGCCATGGTTGGAAATACGACTCGGTTGGCGCCAACCGTGCCAGCTCCAGGACACGGCGGAGACATTCGTCGGGGACGGGCTGCCCACTGAATCGTGCAAAACTGCTACGCACGTGGAGGAAGGGTTCAATCCAAGGCGGTCTGCTTTCGCAGGTTCCGTTGTCGTCCATACTCAAACCCAATATGTCCGCGCCGCGCGTCACCGGAAAGACGGCGCTACAAGCAGAAGCCCAGGATGAAAAGGGCTCCAAAAACCAGGGCGTGAGCGAGTTCCGTAAGTCCCAGACGGTGAATGGCCAGCGGCTCTTTCGCCTGCCAGAACCAGCGCAGGCCGCGCAGCAGCACAGGAACATAGGCCAGCCCCGCCAGGGCCGGCAAGCATCTCAGGCGCCAGGCAACGATCAGAAGAAATACGGTCAGGGTCTCACCTAACAGAAACCAGATGCCGGCTGCGAATTTCTCCCGCGACCCGGCGGCGCGCCCGCCATGAATGCGCATCTGAACGAAATGAATCTGGTTGACGGCGAAGAGCCAGTTGGCTGCCCAGAGGATCAATGCCTTCTGGTCCAGAGCGCCGGTCACGACATAGTAAGCGCCAGCCGCCGTTGAGGTGAGTCCCAACGCGCCGACGACCTGGGCTGCCATGCGCATCGGGCGTCCCAGCTTCTTCAGTCCTGCCTGCGCGAGAAAGATCACGGCCGCAGCCCCCCCGACGAGAACCAGCCCCAGAGCACGCTCTTGCCCAAGCAGCCAGCCGACGGAGAGCGCAGCGATAGCCGCGTAAACAGCCATCGAACAAAGAACCACCATGCGCTCGGGGGGCGTCTGCGCACGCAGAGCGGACGCGCCCAACCAGGTTTCCACGGGTGTCCGCAGGCAGAAGAGCGAGAGGGACGCCGCGAGGAAAAAAACGAAGGGAAGCACCCCGCGTCCCGTTACAAACCCAATCGATGCACCGGATAAAAGGGGGATTAATAGGATGCCCCACGCGCCGTGCTCGCGCGGCAGAATGAAGGATCGCAGGCGCTCGGGTTGCACGTGATGGAGGTCGGACACCAAGGTTGCCATGGTGATTTCAGTTCCGCGACCCGTCAGGCCGCGAGGCTCGCTGTGCGGTGGGTGACCTCGTTGAGTTCCAGAAGCAAATCGTTAACCGACGCGCCGACCTTGCGCGCTGCCTGCTCGATCGAACAGTCGCAGCAGGAGGGCCTCAGGCGGAGTCGTTCAAACACCGGCTCGGTCTTGCAATCTTTCTGCTTCACGTCCCGGACGGTCTCGCTCCCGCGGACCAAATCAGTGAACCGGAACACGCTTCACCTCCGGTGAATTCACTCTCGGGTCCGCCCTGCGCGGCTCGTAGATGCAGAAGGGCTCTTCGTCCATGTAGTCCCCCGACGCCGCGAAAGCGCGTGCGCGGCAGCCCATGCAGATGTTACGAAACTCACAGTACCCGCACTTGCCTTTCAGGCTCTCCGTACTGCGCAGGGTCTGGAAGACGGAGGAGTTTTCCCAGATGTCGGCAAACGACTGCTTGCTCAGGTCGCCCGCCATCACCGGCAGGTAGCCGCAGGGATAAACCTCGCCCACGTGGGAGATGAAGCAGACGCCGGTTCCGGCGAGACATCCTTTGGTGACGGCGCTCATGCCATCAGGATGGCCGTGTCCCGCCTTGGCATTGTGCGGGTGCAACGCAATTCCGGTTGCGCCCGGCATGGTCATCTCCGTGGGGCCGATCTCGGGGCCATTTTCCTTCGCGGCGTTTGGATGTGCCACCGGCGGCGCCGTCGCGGCGCGTCGCTCGGCGGCCCGGCGCTGGCGCACCACACGGAAGTAATGCGGCGCGCAAGTGGCCTTGAGCTCGATGTCACCTTCCTGTGAGCGATCGTAGAACCAGTTCAAAATCTCTTCATATTCCTGCGGCGGCACCATCTGCTCGGCGGCAATATCCACGCCGCAGCCTACGGGCACGAGGAGGAAAGTATGTAGGGCATCCGCGCCGATCGAGCGCGCCAGGTCCAGCACCGCGGGCAGCTCGTGGGCGTTGTGGCGGGCAATCGTCGTATTGATCTGCACCGACATGCCCAGCTCTTTCAGATTTCGGAAACCACGCAGAGCTGCATCAAACGCCCCGGGGATTCCGCGAAACGCATCGTGGGTGACGGCGTTTGCCCCGTCCAGGCTGATGGAGACCCGACGCACCCCCGCATCCACAATCTTGCGGGCAATCTCTTGGGTGACGAGCGTGCCGTTGGTGGCCAGCGCCACGCGCAGGCCGCGGTCGGTCGCATGACGGGCCAGTTGGAAGATATCCGCACGAAAGAGAGGTTCGCCACCGCTCAGAACAAGGATTGGTAGGGCATACTGAGAGACTTGCTCTATTAAGTTCAGGGCTTTGGTAGTAGGTAGGTCTAACGGCGAAGTGAGTTCTGTAGCGGTGGCACGACAATGGATGCAACGCAGGTTGCAGCCCTTTGTCACCTCCCAAAAAATGAGTCGGGGCTTGAGCTCTTGCGATATCGTTTCCTGGCCCTGGCTCAACACTGTTCCAATCTCCCTAACGGGTCACGCTTTTCTCCAAGCAAAGACTCCGACGATTCCCCGGACGAGCGCAACCGCGTTGTTTCGCGTATCGGGTGATCCGGCAAACCACCTCCCGATCCGTCTTCGGTGAAAGGTCAGGGCGCGAAATAGGAACTATCGCGCTTACCCACATCTTGCTCTCACCTGATTCGGTTCGCCCTGGAGTCACGGCGGGACTTCGCTTAGCAAACCTTGCGTTTGCTTTAGCAGGGTGGGGATAACGGTGTTGATGCCGCTATCCCCATTACCTGACCCGCCTCTCGGCGGGTTCCTAGGACCCGAAGTCCCTCGCACCCTACCTTAGGGCAACCCCTATGCCAAACAAGGCCAAAACTGTCCGCATGTCTCCTGCGCGAGCTAACAGTTTACATATGAATAACTTACGCCGAAGATGAGCATCCCCGGCTGTGTCGTGAGGTGACTGGAATAAAGGATCCACATGGGCCAAATCCCTAGATTGACAAAAGTCAGGGGGTGAAAAGCCACACGACGCGGAGAAATCGTGGCACGGCAATGGGCCCAGGAATCGCATCGGAATCACCGACAATTGAGGAGCCAAGCGTTGGAAAGCTGGGGCTCCGCGTTGACAGGAATCGCAGCAGGTTCCTATGGCCGCGCTCTCAATCCAGTCGGCGAAGCGCTCGGTGACGTAAATTTGAGTGTGTAAAAAGCGAGAGGGTGTAGGTTTTGTTGTGTGAGCAACAAAATCTCCCAATGAAAGGAGCCTACACCCTTGACGAGAACCGACTATAACACAGAAGAGTTTGCAGGTTTTCTGGCGAATCTGGAGGAGAGTTTTTGGGGCGACTTACGGGGCCCGGCGCGGCAGACGCTGAAGAGCTTGTTGGAGGTGGATGCCGAGCAGCAGATGGAGGAGTACCTGGGGCTGCGGTGGTACGAGCGGCCGGCGGAAGGCGAGGTACGTCCGGACAGCCGCAACGGATTTTACGAGCGCGACTATGTGACGCCGGTGGGGGTGATCCGGCTGCGGGTGCCGCGCACGCGGCGGCGCTCCTTTC
>Ga0315282_10003403_pt1 | contig 28582 bp, 39 predicted proteins | sample YL17G07_20_MG_FD_203693 | JGI IMG/M metagenome (GOLD analysis project Ga0315282, IMG submission 203693) | Sediment microbial communities from Yellowstone Lake, YNP, Wyoming, USA - YL17G07_20 | ecosystem: Environmental > Aquatic > Freshwater > Lake > Sediment | place: USA: Wyoming | collected... | reverse complement strand
CCCGCAGGCTGGACATTTCGGATTTGGTTTGGGGTTCATTCATATCACCTCTCCTGTTTTTCATAACCACCGCCCCAAACCCAGCCAATCTAAAGACAACCTATACCCTTAAAATGACGCGGAACCGATACTCACAAGTAGAAGTGGATGTGGAAGCCTGCCTTAGCGTTTGCCGTCCTCCTGCTTTTCCTCCTGCCCATCGGGATGACTGCCGCTGACGAGCTTGGCGCAGGACTCGAGCTACGCGTCGAAAACTGTCCAAGTTATGTGCGCATCGGCGACACTTTGTCTTTTCAGGTTAGGGTGACAAACCAGAGCGGGCAAGCGGTCCAATGTGTCATGAGGACGTATATTTACGACTACAACAGCACCGTCTCCTACCCCCCGCCAAGCCAGGGCACAACCGTTTTTTTACACGAGGGCGGCCAGGCAACTTACGATAGAGCGGTCGAAATCCCCGTGGGTGAGCAAACGTTCAGCGTTGACATCAAGATAAGGTCTGACCTGCAGCTCGTTTCCACAACCGGATTAGGAAGGCTGAGAGCAAGGCTCGGCGTGATGGAGAACGGGGTTTTTGTAAACATCGTTCCCGTAGACACAAAAATCATCACAATATTTCCAGCAGCCGGCCCAGAGTCGATAGCCCCGGTGAAGGTTGGCGTTGGCGTTGCAGTGGCGACAGTTCTGGTTCTCTCGGTGATGAACCTGCGAAAGTTAAACGGAGAATTAGAACGGCAGCCGTCGAACAGCTCCGTCCGCCGCAGAGCTCACCGTTCGAGAGTAAAGTCCTAGGTACCCGTGCTTTGTGCGAGGGGGCGGGAGCTTGAAGCCTGCCAGCCTTCGCTTGAGTTCTTCCGGCGTTATCAGAAGCTCTATTTTTCTGCGGGGTATGTCGATCAGGACTTGGTCACCGTCCCTGACCACAGCTATCGGCCCCCCCTCTGCGGCCTCCGGGGAAACGTGGCCAATGCATGCTCCGCGAGTTCCGCCCGAAAATCGTCCGTCCGTAACTAGGGAAACGGACTCCGAGAGCCCCATGCCCGCTATTGCCGCAGTTGGCGCGAGCATCTCCCGCATCCCCGGCCCGCCCTTCGGCCCCTCGTAGCGGATGACGACAACTGACCTTGGCCTGATTTTTCTTCCATAGATTGCCTTGATGGCGTCCTCCTCGTTGTTGAAAACTCTGGCCGAACCCTTGTGGCGCAGCATCTTCAGGCTGACTGCGGAGTACTTCACCACAGCTCCCCTTGGGGCCAGGCTCCCGTAAATGATTGCAATCCCGCCCTCCTTGCGGTATGGCCTGCTGAGCGGTCTGATGACATCTGAGTTCGGTTTTCCGTTTAGCCTGAGATTATCCCGCATCGTGCGCCCAGTGACCGTCAGCGGAGTGCCCCGGATTAGGTTCCCGAGCTGCTTCATGAGGGCTTGAACTCCCCCGGCTCTTTCAAGGTCAAGCATTGAGTGAGGTCCCGCTGGCCTCATGCTGCAGATGTTCGGAACCCTCCTGCTCAACCTGTCAAAGACGTCCAGGTTCAGGTTTACCCCGGCCTCATTAGCGATGGCGGGAAGATGGAGGACAGTATTTGTGGAGCCGCCCAAGGCCATGTCCACGGCCACTGCATTCTCGAACGCTGCCCTCGTCATTATCTTTCGGGGGTTTATCCCCTGCCTCAGCAGCTTGACAACTTGGGCGCCGCTCTGCTTGGCCAGCCTGAAATTCTTGGCGTCGGCGGCGTGGGCGGTTGCCACTCCAGGGAGAGATATCCCAAGGGCCTCTGAAAGACATGCCATCGTGTTTGCAGTGAAAAGCCCGGCGCAGGATCCGCAACCCGGGCAGCTTCTGAGTTCAATCATCTCAGCCTCCCGCGCGGTCATCTTGCCGGCCTTCACGGCCCCAACTGCCTCGAAGGCGCTTATGTAGTCCAGCTTCTGCCCCCTCCACTCTCCGGGCAGCATCGGACCGCCGGTGACCATGATGCCAGGGATGTTTACTCGGGCCATGGCCATCAGCATTCCAGGGACAATCTTGTCGCAGCTCGCAAGGCAGACAACTGCGTCGAACCTGTGGGCCTCGAGCATCAACTCAACGCTGTCAGCCACGACCTCTCGGGACGGGAGGGCGTAGCACATCCCTTTTGTCCCCATTGCTATCCCATCGCATATCCCAATCGTGTTGAACTCGAACGGAGTGCCCCCAGCTTCCCGGATTCCAGCGGCCACAGACTCTCCAAGCTCCCTGAGGTGAGCGTGACCAGGGACTATGTTGTTGTAAGAATTGGCAACTGCAACAAACGGGCGCTCAAAATCCGAGTCCGTGAGCCCGACTGCACGCAGCAGGGCCCTGCGGGGAAGACTCTCTATGCCTTCAACCACCTCGCGACTTCGAAGCGCCATAACCCTTCCTCCGAGAAAGCTTCGTCAAGGGATTATTAAGGTCTTGCTTGATTTCAAGTTAACTGGAAACTATTGACCAGGCTATCAAAGTCTGTTTCTAGCGGGGGGGATTCGGATATGGACTGTCCAGTTTGCGAGTCAATAAGTTGAACATCAAAAGTTAATACGTACGAACGCCCGCCGCTAAACAGCATCACCACCCTATGCTTAACAAAGGGAATATGAGATATATTTTCTAAAGATATATTTGCAACCCATTCCCAACCAGTCACGCCCGAAACTTGGCGCGGGTAATCGGAGAATGTGGTGACGTACAACCTCAGGTTTTCATAATATTCAGTATCCGATGTTTTTATGTAACTGACAAAATCCCCAAATTCCAAGTTTACAGGAACTAAGGTGGCAAAGATCCTTATTGTTGCGCCGTAGTTCTTATTAGCATAATTTTTCAAAAACACAACACCCATATGTCCGAAAGTCTCTTGCTCGGAGTCTGAGTCTTTTTCCCAACCTTCTGGAATGTGAAACCTGAACCCCCACTGAGGTTTTGAATAAACACTGGACATCTCGTATGCCGCAATTCCGGCTGCAAAAAGAGATACCACGGCCGCTATGGCCAACACGCCACCCAGAATCTGTTTGCGTCGGCCCCTCAATTCATATTCAGGTTCAATCAAGTGATGCACCCCATTTCAACCCTCATCGGATGGCCGGAATTTCGCCCGCCCATTTTGACCCTTTCATTATCTTTTTTCGGAGCAGCAGCGCCACCGTCAGTCCTGCCAGTAACCCAACCAAGTGGGCCAAGGTCCCCGTTATCATTTGTGTAGATATAAGATCGCCCATCTGGAGTAACATCCAAATTACTAAAAACGGAAAGATGGGCGCCATCCTGTACGGGGCCAAGATAAAAGTGAAGATAGGGATACCAGTGCCCAAAAGAAAGTAAATTACCCAAACTGCCGGAACAAGTTGTACGTTTGTGAAAATCAAATTAGATAGCCCAGGAAAAACAAGAAAGAAAGCAAACGCCAGTGGAATCCTGTCGCCCGAACATAGGATAAGGCATGCCCCTGCAATGCCGGCTATTGCGGCTGAGGCCCCATAGGCCACGCCCGGGTATGCAACAGCAATGAAAATTGCCGCTGCGGCCAAGTGAGCGAGCACGTAAACACCAAAGAACTTCAACGGACCCAACTTTGGCTCAAGCAGCCATCCGAACACCATCAGACTTATCATGTTTGTGAGAAGGTGTAAGTAATTTCCATGCAGAAACATTGAAGTGAACGGGGTGAGGAGTGCACGCCCTTGCCGGATTTCCGTTGGAAGTAGCCCCCACCCTTCATTGGTTATTTCGAGACTCTCGGACGCCACGAGCGCGGTGAAAATAAGAGAATTTATGAGCACAAGCGTCAGGGTGACCAGGGGATACTTTATTTCTTTCAGCAGGATCACCAGCTAAATTTCGCCCCTGCCTTGAAAAGCTACATTCGCTTCACTTTTCTATCCCAGCCCACTTGCGCAAATCTCGCCCGACCTTCTCGACCAGGTGCTTCTTCGCCTTATCCCGCATCTTCGTGAGCTCTGGCAGCCCCTTCTGGCTCTCCGTGACCCACTCCTTCGCGAACTTTCCGCTCTTCACGTCAGCCAGAATCTCTTTCATTGTCTTCCTTGCCCTATCGTTGATTATGCACTTGCCCCTTGTCCTACCGCCGTACTCCGCGGTGTTGCTGACAGCCTTCATCATCCCTTCTATCCCGTGCTCGTAGACCAGGTCAATAATCAGCTTCAGCTCGTTGATGCACTCGAAGTAGGCTATCTCCGGCTGGTAACCTGCCCTCACCAGCGTCTCGAACCCTGCCTTCATTAGCTCTGAAACCCCTCCGACCAGTACAACCTGTTCTCCGAAGAGGTCTGTCTCCACCTCCTCCTTGAATGTCGTCTCGACCAAGCCTATCCTTGTCAGCCCAACCCCTTTCGCCATCGCCAGCGCTATCTTCTTTGCCTTCCCGCTCGCGTCCTGAGAAATCGCCATGATTCCAGGAGTTCCCGAGCCTTGGAGGTACATCTTGCGGAGCATGGCGCCGGGAGCTTTCGGAGCAATCATTATCACATCTATGTCGGTCGCTGGAACTATCTGCTTAAAGTGAATGTTGAAGCCGTGGCTGAAGCAGAGCGCCTTCCCTTCCTTCATGTGCGGGGCTATGTGCTCGCGGTAGACCTGCGCCTGGTACTCGTCCGGGATGAGGATGTGGATAATGTCTGCGTTCTTGGCTGCATCAGAGATGCTGCAAACCTTGAAGCGGTCCTTAACTGCCTGCTCATAGCTGGCGTCTCTAACGCTGCCTACGATCACCTTGCAACCGGAGTCGCGGAGGTTGTTCGCCTGCGCCTGGCCTTGGTTTCCGTATCCCAATATTGCAATTGTCTTCCCCTTAAGGGCGCTGATGCTTGCATCCTTCTCATAGTATATTTTTGCCATTTCACTCTCCATGAGAGTTAAAGCTAGGGTTTAAAAAAATGTCGCTTGAGGCATTTTACACTTCTGGACAAGCCATCCTTCGGTTATTTAGGATTTAGGGGATATTTTCGGACAGGAGTATCATGGTAAGTTTGAAAGTTCAGCCGTCAAAACTGTCGGGCGAGGTCACGGCACCGCCTTCCAAGTCATACACACACCGGGCATTCATGGTTGCCCTTCTTGCCAAAGGGGAAAGCAAAATCCTGGCGCCTCTTCTTGGTCTGGACACCCGGGCGACAATAGATGCCGCGCGTGCCCTTGGTGCAGAGGTTGTTCAAAGGGGAGACGTTTGGCACGTCAAAGGAACCGGAGGTAAGCTCAAGTCACCAACAGATGTCATAGACGCCAAGAACTCCGGCACCACGATCAGGATGATGAGCGCCATTGCAGCCCTTTCTCCAAAGCCGGTCAAGCTCACGGGCGACGAGTCCATCCAGAAGAGGCCGATGGGTCCACTCGTTGAAGCCCTGGTAGAGCTAGGTGCAAAGGCCCACTGCGATGGGCCGCAGGGAAGGCCACCCGTGATTGTAGGCGGCGGGATTGATGGTGGAGACGTTGAAATCACCGGCTCCGTGAGTTCCCAGTTCATCTCTGCGCTGCTTCTGGCTGCGCCATACGCAAGGGAAGACACAAAAATAGCAATAACAGAAAAAATGCGCTCAAGGCCATACGTTGACATAACCCTGGAACTTCTCGATGCCGCGGGAGCAAAGGTGAAGAGAAACAAAGACCTCTCAGAGTTCTCCATCCCGGGCGGCCAAGTGTTCAAACCCTTGGACATAACCATCCCCGGAGATTTTTCCTCGGCGGCTTTCGTTCTCGGAGCAGCGGCCCTAACTGGTTCTACGGTTGCCATGAATAATCTCGACGTGAAAGGCGCTCAGGGAGACAAGAGGGTAGTTGACTTTTTCAGGGATTTCGGGGTGAATGTCGTCGTAAAAGAAAAATCAGTTCAAGTCTCAGGTTCCGGAGAGATGTCAGGGATAGACACCAACTGCGGTGACACGCCAGATTTGGTTCCGGTGCTCGCGGTTCTAGGCTCCGTCGCCGATGGTCGGACGAGGCTCAGCGACATCCCTCACCTTAGAATGAAAGAGACAGACCGGCTCAGGGCATTGGCCGTTGGCCTCCGCGAGTTCGGGGCGGATGTAAAAGAGCTGCCGGACGAGCTCCAGCTCCGCGGAGTGAAGGGGCTGAAAGGGGCGAAAGTTGAGTCGTTCGGCGACCACAGGATGGCGATGGCTTTTGCTGTAGCAGGCTTGGTCGCGAAGGGGCAGACCATCGTGAGCGAGGCGGAAAGCATACCGGTGTCATACCCGACTTTTGTTGAGGACATGCGGAAGCTCGGGGCAAAGATTGAGCTGGTAAAGTAACAGCGGTGCCAATTTATTATATTAGGGTGGCCCCCGTTAGTATGTGAATAAAATGGAAGGCGGGGAAAGAGCCGTTGTTGGTCCATGGCGGGGAAAGCTGACGCAGATAGACGAGGTCAGGTGGGAGATTTCGAAGGATTACAAGCCCGGGATGCTCGTGCCCGCCAGGATTTTTGCGGATGCCGAGATGTTGGGTGATATGGCGCGAGACTTGACGCTCGAGCAGGCGGTAAATGTCTGTTTTTTGAAAGGAATCTACAGGCACTCGATAACTCTCCCGGACGGACACCAGGGGTACGGCTTTCCCATCGGCGGCGTGGCTGCAACCGACGCTGAGACAGGCGTCATCAGCCCAGGAGGCGTCGGTTACGACATCAACTGCGGCGTCCGTCTGTTGAGCACAAACCTCAACAAGAGCGATGTTGTGCCGAAGATGCGAGATATTGTAGAATCCATGTTCAGAAATGTCCCGTCTGGGCTGGGAAGCACAGGCCAAATCAAGCTCACCCCTGCGCAGCTCGACCAAGTGCTCGAGAACGGTGCTCGGTGGGCAGTGGAGAACGGCTTCGGCTGGAAGGAGGACTTGGAAAGGCTTGAGGAGGGAGGCTGCATGGCAGGGGCAAACGCGAAGAAAGTTAGTCAGGAGGCGAAGCATCGTGGCGCCCCCCAGCTCGGCAGCCTTGGCAGCGGCAACCACTTCCTTGAGGTCCAGACCATCGACAAAATCTACGAGCCAGATGTCGCGCGCAAGTTTGGTCTGGAAAGGGAAGGCCAAATCACGGTAATGATTCACACGGGTTCAAGGGGCTTGGGCCATCAGGTGTGCTCGGACTACCTGCGCACGATGGAGCGGGCGGCCGGGAAGTACAACATCCGCCTGCCGGACCGTGAGCTTGTGAACGTCCCTGCGAACACTCCGGAAGGGCAGGACTACTTCACCGCGATGAAGTGCGCGGCAAATTTCGCGTGGGCAAACCGCCAGATGATAGTCCACTGGGTCAGGCAGTCATTCGAGCAGGTCTTCCACAAGGACGCAGAGTCGCTGGGCCTCCACATAGTCTACGACGTCGCGCACAACATAGCCAAGCTGGAGGAGCACGAGGTGGACGGCGGGCGAAAGAAAGTTTACGTGCACAGGAAGGGAGCGACCAGGGCGTTTGGACCCGGGCATCCTGATATCCCATCTTTCTACAGAGACGTTGGCCAGCCGGTGTTGCTTCCGGGAGACATGGGAACGGCTTCCTACGTAATGGTTGGGACGGAGCAGGCCATGCATGAAACGTTTGCCTCGACGGCGCACGGGGCAGGGCGCCACATGAGCCGCACCGCGGCGCTCAACCGCTTCAGGGGAGAGGACGTCAGGCGCAAGCTTGAAGCGGAGGGTGTGATCGTCAGGGCCGCCAAAGTCTCAATCATAGCTGAGGAGGCCCCGCAGGTTTACAAGAACATAGACAAGGTGGCGGAAGTGTCCCACAAGGCGGGAATTGCCAGGAAGGTCGCTAGACTTAAACCCCTAGGGGTGGCAAAGGGCTAAAGGCATGACAAGATTTTCCACGTCGGTTCTTCTGCCGGCATCGCTGGTGTCGGACACCCCGTTGCTTCGCCAGAAAACAGTAAAGGTCGGCTCGGTGGGACGTTCGCTTGCAATCTTCCGTGTCGGCAAAGTCTGCATTTACAACGATGACGATCCGCGCGCGAAAAACCAAAAGGCAGAATCCAGATTGATTGCACTGCTCCTGAACTACATGGATACGCCGCAGTACTTGCGCAAGCTTCTTTTTCCGAGCACAGAGGAGCTAAGCTACGCCGGCTTGCTCTCGCCTTTGCGGACGCCCCACCACCCGCTCGAGAGCGAAAAGAACAGGGAGGGAGATTACAGAGATGGCGTCGTCATAGAGACCAGCGGGCGGAGGAGCCTTTTGGAGATAGGCCTTCCTGAAAAAGGAGTGGTTGAGGAAAAGCTAGCCGTTGGCCAGCGCCTGACAATCAAGCTTGGCAAGAGGTCGGGAAATCTAATCCCGGTCACAATCGCTGCAAGGGGGGAGGTCCAAGAGTACTGGGGGTACGAGGTAGTGCAGGCAAGGAGCCTCTCGGAGGGGTTAAAAGTTGTGAAATCTGACTATTCTATCGGGACATCGCGGCGCGGCCAAAATTTATATGAGGCCGTGGAAGCGATAAAGAGTGGCAACCCTCGCAGCGCGGCAGTGGCATTCGGGGGCCCATACGCGGGCCTGCCTGAGATATGCGAGCGTCAGGGCGCAGATGTCGGCGAGCTCTTCGACATCTTGGTGAACACAGTCCCGGAGCAGGGAACAGCGACGGTCAGGACAGAGGAGGCACTGCTGGTCACCCTTGCGCTGCTGAACGCCATGAGGGGGGAATAGAATGGGAAGGCGAAAGAGTCACCCGAGAAGGGGCTCGCTGGCCTACATGCCAAGGGTCAGGGCCCCGAAACCAGTGGCCCAGGTGCGGGCATGGCCAGAGAGCACTAGATTGGGCCTTCAGGGAATTGCAGGCTACAAGGCAGGAATGATCCACCTTTTCATGGTAGACGACAAAAAAGGCAGCCTCACCAGCGGCAGGGAGATAAGTTTGCCCGTCACGGTGCTTGAAACTCCACCAACGGTTGTTTGCGCCGTCCGTCTCTATGAAAGGAAAGTGGGGGGGCTGAGGTCTGTCGCAGAGGTTTGGGCGCCTGAACTCCCGAAGGAGATTTCTCGTTTGTTGACTTTAACAAAGAAACAGGATGCCAAAAAAGGCACGGAGCGGGCCGAGGGTTTGATCAAGGAAGGGAAGGTGGCAGACATCCGCGCGATTGTCTGCACCCAGCCCAGAAAGATAAACATGTCAAAGAAGAAGCCGGAGTTGATGGAGGTCAGGGTGGGCGGAAGCTCGCTTGAAGAGCGCTGGAACCACTCCAAGGGGTTGCTGGGGAAAGAAATCAAAGTCTCCGATGTTTTCAAAGAGGGAGAATACGTAGATGTTTTGGCAATCACGAAGGGCAAGGGTTATCAGGGCCCCGTGAAGCGCTGGGGAATCAAGATACTGCCGAGGAAGTCGGAGGGCGGCCATAGGCAGGTGGGAACTCTTGGCCCGTGGCAGCCATCGAGGGTTTTTTGGTCCGTCCCCGCGCCAGGCCAGATGGGTTACCACCAGCGCACCGAGCACAACAAGCGCATCCTAAAGCTGGGAAGCGACGGGGCAGCGGTCACTCCCAAGGGAGGATTTCTCAGATATGGCGTGCTCAAGGGAGATTATGTAGTGCTGGCCGGGTCCATACCGGGCCCCACAAAAAGACTGATTCAGCTCAGACAGCCGATGAGACTGCCGCGCACGCGCCCCACCTCTTCACCAACCATCACTTACATAAGCACAGCTTCGCAGCAGGGAGCATGATGAAAGCCAAAGTGTTGTCCATGGATGGCCAGCCCGTTGGGGAAGTTGAGCTTCCGCAGGTTTTCGACACGGAGGTCAGGCCGGACGTGATCGCGCGGGCAGTGATATCCGCCCAGACGGCCAGAGTCCACCCTTGGGGTCCGGACACCATGGCCGGGAAAAGGACGTCCGCCGAGACCTGGGGCAAAGGCTTCGGCACTGCCAGGGTCAGGCGGGTGAAGGGAAGAGGCGGCGGGGCGGCGGGTCAGGGCGCGTTTGCACCCCACACGGTGGGGGGGAGGAAGGCCCATCCGCCAAAAGTTGAGGAAAGAATCCACGAGAGAATAAACAAGAAGGAGCGTAGGTTGGCAGTCCGGTCGGCAATAGCCGCAACAAAAAACAGAAAGCTGGTTTCTTCGCGGGGGCACAGGGTAGACGATGTAAAGGAGTTGCCGCTGGTTTTAACAGATGACTTGGAAGGCCTGAAGAAGACAAGTGAAGTGAAAAGTGTGCTGGAGAAGCTCGGGGTCTGGAAAGACGTTGAACGAGTGGCCGCCAGCAAGAAGGTGAGGGCAGGCAGGGGCAAGATGAGGGGGAGAAGGTACAGGCAGGCAGTTGGCCCGCTCCTCGTCGTCGCCAAGGACAACGGCGTGGCAAGCGGCGCCAGAAACATCCCGGGCCTAGACGTTTCCAAGGTAACAGCGTTAAGTGCAGAGCTCCTCGCCCCCGGCGGAGTTCCGGGAAGGCTGACCATCTGGACGAAGGGAGCGATTCAAAAACTTTCCGAGGAGGCAGTCTCATGAAAGACCCGCACAAGGTTGTCCTGTACCCGAGAGCCACGGAAAAAGCCGTCGAGCTGTTGGAGTCAGAAAACAAACTGGTGTTTGCGGTCGCTCGGGACGCAACGAAGCACGACATCAAGCGCGCCGTAGAGGCACTTTACGAGGTGAAGGTTGCGAAGGTGAACGTGGAAATAACGGCCAAGGGAGAAAAGCGGGCCTACGTGAGGTTGATGCCCGAGTTTTCAGCAGCCGACCTCGCGACAAAGCTGGGGATGGTCTGATGGGAAAGCACCCAAGAGCCACCCGCATAGGAAGGAGCTCCCCCACCTACAGGGCGAAGTCGTGGAGGCGGGAAGGAGAGGTGAAGCTGCCTTTGGCAGATGCTGAGGCAGTTGTGGTCGACATCATCCGCGACCAGGGAAGAAGCGCCCCAGTGGCTAGGGTGAGGTACGGCGACGGGCAGGAGCGCTTGGTTCTGGCCCCCGAGGGGATAAGAGTCGGTAGCAAAATAATGGCGGGAGTTTCTGTCCCGGTGAAGCTTGGGAACACCCTGACCCTTGCAGAGATTCCGGAAGGGACGCAGATCCACAACGTCGAGTCGATGCCAGGAGGAGGCGGAAAGTTTGCGAGGGCCTCTGGGACATCCGCGATATTGATTGCTCACGATGTAGGCCGGGCGACGGTCCAGCTGCCGTCAGGGGTGATGAAGGATTTCGACCCCAGGTGCCGCGCCACAATAGGGGCAATAGCTGGAGGGGGGCACGGGGAGAAGCCATTTGTCAAGGCTGGGAAGCGGTCCAACGTGATGCTCGCGAAGGGCAAGCCGTACCCGCACGTCAGGGGTGTGGCGATGAACGTGGTCGACCACCCGTTCGGGGGCGGCAGGGGGAAGCACGCGGGCAGGCCCAAGACTGTGGCCAGGGGTGCGCCTCCGGGACAGAAGGTTGGCTTAATAGCGGCAAGGAGGACCGGTAAGAGGTAAAACTATGCCGAAGAAGTTCACATACAGGGGCCTAGCGATTGAGGATCTCCAGAAGCTCTCGATTGACGATTTCGCCAAGCTGTTGCCGTCAAAGCAGCGCAGGATGATAGCAAGAGGCTTCTCGCCAAGACACAAAAAACTTCTGGAGAAAATAAGGAAGGTAAAGGAGGCCGGCGGGACAGGTACGATAAGGACACACCTGAGAGACATGATCGTACTTCCCGAGATGGTAGGGCTCAAGTTTGGCATCTACAATGGCAAGGAGTTCGTGACGGTTGACACGGTCCCGGAGATGGTCGGGCACAAGTTTGGAGAATTTGCCCAGACAAGGAAAAAGGTCGTCCACGGGGCTCCGGGTTTGGGGGCCACGAGGAGCTCGCTGTACGTGCCGCTCAAGTGATGTCATGCCAAAGTACGGTTATTCTGCAAAGGTTGATGACCCATGCGCTAGGGCATATGGGAAGGAGATGAGAGTATCCCCCAAGGACTCTGTGGCTGTTTGCCGGGCCTTAAAGGGAAAGTCCCTGAGCGCCGCCAAGGAGTTGCTGGAAAACGTGATGTTAAAAAAGCGGGCCGTCCCTTACCAAATCCACAACAAGAAGCTGGCGCACAAGAAGGGCATCGGTAGCGGGGCCTACCCTGTCAAGGCAGCGCGCGAGATCATGAAGGTGCTCAAGAACGCGGAGGAGAACGCCACTTACAAGGGACTAAACATTGAGAAGCTCAAGGTGGTCCACGCAAGTGCATACAAGGGCATAACAATGCCGGGGATGATTCCGAGAGCTTTCGGGAGGTCATCGCCGTTCAACAAGCCCCTTACCAACGTCGAGATAATATTGAAGGAGGCATCTTGATGCCAGTTGAGGAAGTGTTCATAAAGAAGGGACTCAAGCGCGTCGAGCTCGAGACGTACCTGGAAGAAGAACTCGGCAGGACGGGGTACGGTGGGGTCGAGATAAAGAGAATAGCGACAGGCACCCGCGTGGTCCTGCATGTCGAGAGGCCAGGCATGGTGATCGGGCGCAAGGGAAGAAGCATCAAGCAGCTCACGGAAAATCTGGAGAAAGACTATGGCCTGGAGAACCCGCAGATAGAGGTTGTGGAGATACCAAGGCCGGAGCTCCATGCCCAAATAATGGCCAAGAGGCTCGCTTTTGCACTGGAGAAGGGGATAGGCGTCAGGAGAATAGGAGAGATGATGCTCAGAAGGATAATGGAGGCTGGCGCACGCGGCGTGGAGATAGTGATAACGGGAAGGATTGCGGGGGAGAGGTCCAGAAGCCAGCGCTTTTATGCAGGTTACCTCAGCAAGGCGGGGGAGCCGGCCTTGACGCTGGTGAGTCACGGCTGCGCAGCGGCCAAGCTAAAAGCAGGGATTGCAGGCGTTAGGGTGTCCATCATGCCGCCGGATGTGCCGCTGCCAGACGATATAAGAGAACGGGAGGTTCCACCCCAACCAGTGCAGCCCCAGCCCGAGCAGCCCGCGGCCAAGGCAGAAGAAAAGGTTGAAGAAAAGGAGGAAGGTGAGAAAGTTGGCGATACTGAGGCCGAGTGAAATCAGGGCAATGAGCAGGGAGGAAATGCTTATGAAGCTCAGGGAGCTCAGGGCAGAGCAGGCCCGGACGCGCGCGACGGTGGCGGCCGGAGGGACTTTGGAAAATCCGGCCCAGAACAGGGAGCTAAAAAGGACAATTTCCAGGATCATCACCATCATGAAAGAAAAAGAGAGGGGAGGGAGATAGAAGCTGCAAGAGATATGCAAGATCTGTGGCCTGCCTAAGGACATCTGTGTGTGCCAGGAGATAGCGCGGGAACAGCAGAGAATAAGTGTCTATTCCACCCATAGAAAGTTTGGCAAGGTCGTGACCATCATCGAGGGGCTCGATGAAAAAAGCATCGACATAAAGGAACTCACGAAGGATCTGAAGTCCAGGTTGGCGTGCGGCGGAACCGAGAAGAGCGGACACATCGAGCTTCAGGGTGATCACAGGCCGCGCGTAAAAAATGTCCTTATGGAGATGGGCTTCTCTTCTGACATGATAGATGTGAGGTAAAGGTGAGAAAAATGTCAATAACCAAACAAAATGTGTTCCGGCACGAGCTGATAGGGCTCAAGGCCAAGGTCATCGATAGCTCTGACCCAGGTCTGCTGGGCGCATCAGGCAAAATCATTGACGAGACGAAAGAGACTCTCGTGATAGAAGTGAAGGGGGCTTCAAAGGTAATCCCAAAGTCAAGCTCAAAGTTCCAGATAGGCCTGCCGAGCGGAGGGGAGGTGTTGGTCCCCGGGAGAAGGATTTTGGGCAGGCCGGAGGATAGGGTAAGAAGGTGATGCATTGGTAGGAATGGGAATAGAACCGCCAAAGGAAGCCTGTTCGGACCCGAGGTGCCCGTTTCACGGAAGCCTTTCCGTCAGGGGCAGGGTCTTCGAGGGGCTGGTGTCGAGCGACAAGATGGCCCGCACGGTCACAGTGGAGCTGGAGCGGATGCACATGGTGTCCAAGTACGAGAGGTATGAGCGCAGGACATCCAAGATCCACGCCCACAACCCGCCGTGCATAGGTGCAAAGGTCGGGGACAGGGTGAAAATAATGGAGTGCAGGCGGCTCAGCGGAACCAAGTCATTTGCGGTGGTACAAAAGAGGAGGGCATGAAGATGGGGAAGAAAGGCGCTGGGACTTCAGTTGGGGTTACCGCGGTCGTGCCTGTGAAGGCGCTCTCGGTTGGGGCGAGGCTCCTGTGTGCGGACAACACCGGCGCAAAGGAGATCCAGATAATCAGCGTGATGGGTTACGGCGGAACCAGAAGGCGATATCCGCGCGCAGGGGTGGGCGATCGAGTGGTGGCGTCTGTGAAAAAAGGTACACCCGAACTTAGGAAGCAGGTAGTCCAAGCTGTGGTTGTGCGCCAGAGAAAGGAGTACAGGCGGAAGGACGGCATGAGGATTAAGTTTGAGGACAACGCCGCGGTGCTCATAACTCCCGAGGCGGCTCCGCGCGGGTCAGAGGTCAAGGGCCCCATAGCCACGGAGGCCGCCGAGAGATGGCCCAAGGTCGCAGGAATAGCCGCATCTGTAATGTGATCGCATGACCAGCACACAGCCAAGAAAACAAAGGCTTGCACTTTATTCCGCGCCGAGTCACATTCGACGCAAGTTCATGTCGACCCGGTTGTCCCCCGATCTCAAGAAAAAACACGGCTCGCGTTCCCTCCCTGTTCGGAAGGGGGACCACGTGCGCGTTCTCAAAGGCGATTTCAAGAAACTGGAAGGAGATGTGACAAAGGTGGACACCAAGCGCCGCTTGATTTACGTGTCTGGAGTAACCCTGTCAAAAGCTGACGGCACGCAGATCCAAAGGCCGATCCGCCCGTACAACATCATGTTGTTAAGTCTGGCAGAAGACAAGGAAAGGACCAAAATACTTGAGCGGAGGTCAAAGGTTGGCTAAGAAAGGCGGGGGAAAGCACCTCAAGAGGTATGCGGCACCCAGGGCCGTGAAGCTGCCGCGCAAGTCATCCACTTGGACGACAAAAGCGGCCGCAGGACCCCACCCGATTGAGAGAGCAATCCCTCTAAGGACATTTGTTCGAGATTACCTTTCGTTCGCCCGCAACGCCAAGGAAGCTGATCACGCCATTTCAAACGGCGAGATTCTCGTGGACTGCGTGGTTAGACGAGATTCCAAGTTCCCGGTTGGCTTTATGGATGTCGTGCGGGTGCCTGCGTTCAACCGTGCTTTCAGAATTTTGCTGGATCACCGGGGACGTCTGGTGCCAAAAGTGGTTGAAGGTGATGACTCAGTGAAGTTGTGCAAGGTCGTGAAAAAACAGATTACACGCGGGGGAAAGATTCAGCTGACGTTTCATGATGGAAAAAACATCTCAGGAGATCTCGGTCAGTTAAAGCCGGGCGATGTAGTCAAGCTGAGCCTCCCAGATTTCAAAGTGGTTGAGCGTTTGCAGATGGAAGTCGGGATGCTTGCCCTCGTGACAGGCGGAAAAAACACCAGCAAGGTTGGGAGGATTGAGGAAATCAAGTTGATTGCTGGGACACAGCCCAACTTGGTAATATTGAGATCAGAAGGGGAGAGCTTCCAGGCCCCCGAGCACTACATCTTCGTGGTTGGGAAAGAGACGCCAGTGATTTCATTGGAGCGTGGCGATGTATGAATACAATGCGTGAGATAAAATTGGAGAAGGTGGTGTTGAACATCGGCGTGGGCGAGGGCGGGGACAAGCTGGTCAAGGCGGAGAAGGTTCTCAAGTTTATTGCCGGGTGGCCGCCAGCCAGAACATACGCCAAGAAGGCCGTGAGGGAGTGGGACGTGAAGGTAGGGAGCCCGATAGGCTGCAAGGTGACCCTGCGGGGCAAAGATGCGGAAGAGGTTTTGAAGAGACTTTTGGAGGCAGTGGAGCGTCGGGTCAAGGAAAGTTCATTTGATCGCAGTGGAAACGTGGCTTTTGGCGTCAAGGAGCACATAGATGTTCCAGGCGTCACTTACGACCCAGAGATAGGGATTTTTGGCCTAGATGTTTGCGTGAAGTTGAAAAGGCCCGGCTACAGGATAAAAATAAGACGGAGGCAGCCAAAAAATATTCCGTCAAGCCATAATATCAAAAAGGAAGAGACAATTGATTTCATGTCAAACAAATTTGGAGTTCAGGTGGTGTGATGGCCAAGAAGAAGTTTGGAAGGGGTGCCCACGCGTGCCAGCACTGCGGCAGGTACTGCCATGTCTATCAACAGCATGGGTTGCATCTCTGCAGGAAGTGCTTCAGGGAGCTGGCGCCCAAGATTGGGTTCAAAAAATACAGTTGAGGATCAACATGCTGGTAGATTCACTCTCAAACGCAATGTCGAAAATCCAGAACGCGGAGCGGGCCAGAAAGAAGGAGGTGACCGTGGCCCCGGCGTCGAAGCTCATCGGGGAGGTTTTGAAGATAATGACGGAGGAAGGGATGGTAAAAAGTTTTGAGCCGGTCGAAGGTGGAAGGGCCTTCAGGGTCCTTCTACACGGGAAGATAAACTCATGCGGTGCGATAAAGCCGCGCCACCCCATGAAGCTTGATGAAGGTGAGAAGTGGGAGAAGAGGTACCTGCCCGCCGCGGGTGTCGGGATTCTTGTGGTTTCGACCCCGAAGGGCGTGATGACCCACAGAAAGGCTGCAGAGCTCGGGGTTGGCGGGAGGCTTTTGGCCCACATCTATTGAACAGGCGGCGGTGAATGGTGTGCCACTTGGCGTTAAAGAAAAAATCGATGTGCCGAAGGGATTAGAGCTCAAGGTCAGCGGACGCTCCGTCGATGTCATCGGACCAAAGGGCAATCTCTCCAAGACCTTCAGGTTTCCCGGAGTCAAAGTTTCCCTGGAAGGAAAAGAGGTGGCGGTTGAAGCGAGCTCCAGGCGCAGGCGGGACAAGGCGGCAGTCGGGACAATAATATCTCACCTGAAGAACATGTTCAAAGGCGTCACGGATGGTTTCAACTACAAAATGCGCGTGGTCTACTCCCACTTCCCGATAACGGTCAAAGTCGAGGGCAAGCGCGTGTCCGTCAACAATTTCCTTGGAGAGAGGCACCCGAGGCTCGCGGACGTTGTTGGTGACGTGAAAGTTGAGGTGAACGGCGACGAGGTCATCGTCAGCGGGATAAACAAGGAAGAGGTTGGGCAGACGGCCGTGAACATCGAGCGGTCGACCAGGGTCACCCACAAGGACAGGCGGATATTTCAGGACGGCTGCTACATAGTGGAGGGAGCATGATGGAAAAGCGCATTCCAAAAAAGTTCAGGCGGCAGGGATGGTTCAGGAACAAGAGGCTTGGCGAGAAGTGGAGAAAGCCGAGGGGAGAGGACAGCAGGATGAGGGTCAGGGCGAGAGGAAAGCCACCCATCGTCTCGATCGGGTACGGGTCTCCGGCCGTTTCCCGTGGCCTCCACCCGTCGGGCTTTGCGGAGGTTCTTGTCCACAGGCCAAAGGATATCGAAGGGCTGGATCCGAAGAAGAAGGCCGTCAGGATTGCCGCAGGGGTCGGCAGAAAAACCCGCGAGCAGATAATGGCAAAGGCGGGGGAGCTCAAGATCAAGGTGTTGAACCCGGTGAGGAAACATGAAGCTGAACAAAAAGAGAAGGCTAGCGGCTGAAATCCTGAAGGTAGGCGTCAACAGGGTTTGGATAGACCCTGAGCGCGAGGCGGATGTTTCGGCAGCCATCACCCGCGACGATGTCAGGGGGTTGATAAACTCCGGCGCCATAAGGGCCAGGCAGAAGAAGGGAACAAGCCGGGGAAGAACGAGGGAGAGAATTGCTAGGCGCCGCGCTGGGAAGCGAAGGGGTCACGGCAGCAGGAAGGGGGCAAAGTACGCGAGGTTCCCGAGGAAGGACAGGTGGATTCAGACCATCCGCCCGATCAGGAGAAGGCTGGGAGAGCTGAAAAAGCAGGGCGTGATAGGCACGAGCGATTACAAGAAGCTGTACAGGATGGCCAAGGGAGGAGCATTCAAGAGCAAGGCCCATCTCGAGATGCACATGAAGGAGAAGGGCCTGCTGAAGGGATGATTATGGCAAAGATTGGGCCGCGCTATAGAGTTCCGTTCAGAAGAAGGCGAGAGGGAAAGACAGATTACAGGAAGAGGCTCAAGCTTCTCAAGTCAGGGAAGCCTCGTTTGGTTGTTAGAATTTCTCTCAATCACGTCTGGGCCCAGGTCTTAAGGGCATCTTCGGTGGGAGACATGACGCTGGCCTCCGCCCACTCAAAGCAGCTGGAGGACTTTGGCTGGAAGGGCGGGACTTCAAACTTGGCATCCGCATACCTTGTGGGGCTCCTCTGCGGCCAACGCGCCGTGAAGGCCGGGGTGAAGGAGTGCGTGTTTGACATAGGCATGAACAACCCCACGAAAGGCGCGAAGATCTTTGCCGTGCTCAAGGGGGCTATTGACGCGGGGCTGCAAATCCCCCACTCAGGGGATCCGCTGCCCGAGGAAGGGAGATTAAAGGGGCAGCACATCTCGGAGTACGCAGCCGGGCTGAAGAAAACCGCACCAGACGTTTACGAATCTAGGTTCTCAAAATACCTGTCTCGCGGCCTGCCTCCTGAGCAGATTCAGGAGCACTTTGATACAGTTAAGCAGGCAATAATGTCCGGAGCCGGTGGTTGAAATGAGGAGATCAAGGAGACCAAGAAGGAAGAGAGAAAAGGAAAAGTTCGACATAAACCTCTGGCAGCCGCGCACGGGGATTGGGAAGGAAGTCAAGGAGGGGAAGATAACCAGCATCTCAGATGTTCTCCGGACGGGCAAGCCGATAATGGAGGTGGAAATAGTAAATGCTCTCGTCCCGAACATGGAAGAGGACATTCTCGGCATAAAGTTGGTGCAGCGCATGCACAAGTCCGGCCGGAGGGTGAAATACCAGGTTGTCAGTGTGGTTGGAAACAAGGACGGATTGGTTGGGATTGGAGCAGAAAGTGCCCAGGGAGTAGGTCCCGCCATCCGGAAGTCGATGAGCGTTGCGAAGATGAACGTAGTTGAAGTGAGTCGGGGATGCGGGAGCTGGGAGTGTGGGTGCGGGAGGCCCCACTCTGCGCCTTTTGCCGTCCAAGGAAAGAGCGGAAGCGTGATAGTGACGTTAAAGCCGGCTCCGAGGGGCATCGGGCTCGTCGCCGCCGAAGTCCCCAAGGCAGTCCTGAGGATGGCAGGAGTAAAAGACATCTGGACAGCTTCAGAGGGGGAGACCCGCACAACCATGAACTTCGCCATAGCTACACTTGAAGCATTGAAACAGACTACAAGGATGGGCCAGCCAAAGCAGGCGGTTCACACAGAGGGAGATGAAAAGATTGGCTAAGCTCGCGGTGGTCAGGATAAGGAGCGGGATAAACGCCAACGCGGACGTCAGGGAAACGCTGGACTTTCTCAGCCTGACAAGGGTCAACCACTGTGTGGTGGTGGACGACAGCGGGTCGAACGCAGGCATGCTCCAGAAGGCCAAGGACTACATAACATGGGGGGAGATAAACCCGGAAACATTGGAGCACATGTTGAGGAAGCGCGGGAGGCTTGTTGGGGACAAGCGCCTCGCTGATGATGACGTTAAATCAAAGAGCGGCTTTCAATCGACCAAAGAGCTGGCGGAGGCAATAATTTCCGGGAAGGCAAGCTTTGGTTCGGTGCCTGGGCTGAAGAAGGTTTTCAGGCTGCATCCCCCGCGCAAGGGATTCAAATCAACAAAGAGGCCGTTCAAGGATCTCGGAGATCTCGGGTACAGAGGGGCGAAAATAAACGAGCTGATAGTGAAGATGGCGTAGGTGTTCATGTGGTTGTGAGAAAAAGGAAGAAGGTTTTAGGCCAGCGGGGCGCGCGCACATACGGGCGCGGATGCTCCAAGCGCGGCAGGGGGAGCGGGGAGCGCGGCGGTACTGGAATGAGCGGTGGGCACAAGCACAAGTGGTCGTATGTTCTACGTTACATGCCGGATTACTTCGGAAAGCACGGCTTCACCCGTCCGCCAGGGATGCGGGGAAAAGCGCGGACAATGAACGTGGGGGAAATAGACGAGCGGCTGGATGAACTCATCAAGATGGAAGTGGCAAAGCAGGAGGGGGGGAAGGTAACGGTTGATGCCGCCAAGCTTGGCATAGAAAAGATATTGGGAGGAGGCAGGGTCACCCACCCCATCCAGATGGTTGCAAAAGAGTTCTCAGAGTCTGCAAAGAAGAAGTTGGAGGAAGCTGGCGGTGGGATCCAGGCCGGGTGAGGGGATGGCGGAAGAAGAAGTCGAAAAGCCCCGGTCAAAGTTCTACGTGCTGGAACCAGTTATCAAAAAATTACCTGAAGTGGCCGTGCCAAAGAGGCACGTCACATTCAGGGAAAAATTCATGTGGACGGCGCTTGCGCTTTTACTGTTTTTCATAATGTCCCAGATAACCCTCTACGGAGGGACCAAACAGGCGACGGATATTTTCGGATCCTTGAAGGTCATCTTCGCAAGCCAGACGGGGACCCTTATGGAGCTCGGGATAGGGCCCATAGTCACGGCAGGAATCATACTGCAACTGCTTGCGGGGAGCAAAATAATCGGGCTGGACCTGTCGGATTCTGATGACCGGGCGATCTTCACAGGCGCACAGAAGCTGCTGGCAATCCTGATGGCGCTCTTTGAGGGGAGCATGCTGGTGCTCGCCCACAGATATGGGGTTGGTTTGGACTCTGTCCCAGGCATTTTCATCCTGTTCCAAATGACTCTGGGCGCCGTCATCGTCATCTATTTGGATGAGATTGTTTCGAAGTACGGGTTCGGGAGCGGTGTCAGCCTTTTCATAGCCGCAGGGGTGGCCATGACTGTGATATGGCAAGCTCTCAACCCACTTACCGGAATCGTCCCAGTATTTGCAGGGAGTTTGTTCAGTGGGCAAAGCGCTGTCGATGCTTTCTTCGCGCCAGGATCGGCGAATATGGTGGGAATAGTGGCGACCATAATAGTGTTTTTGATAGCGGTTTACGCCGAAAGCATACATATTGAAATTCCGCTGGCGTACGGAAAGTTTGGAGGGGTGAGGGGGAAGTACCCAATCAAGTTCCTGTACACGTCGAACATCCCGGTGATTCTGGCAATGACCGTCTTTGCTAACTTCAGGATAGTTTCTGCGGTCACGGGGGCCAACTGGCTGGTCTATTACACTTCTGCCCCCCAGAACCTCGCGCAGGCGGTATCGGACCCAACGCGCGCGGGCATTTACACGCTCATATTGCTTGGACTTTCCGTTGGCTTCGCCTATCTCTGGGTGCACATGACCGGGATGGGGCCCAAGGATGTCGCGGAGCAGCTTGAAGACTCTGGGATGATGATTCCGGGCTACCGCAGGGACATCAAGGTGATGGAGCAGGTCCTGAGCCGCTACATAATGACGGCGGCCATCCTGGGCGGGGCTTTCATCGCCCTTCTGTCGGCCGGAGCAGACATCCTCGGCGCCCTCGGGAGCGGTACCGGAATCCTGCTTACGGTGGGGATTGTGTACGGGTTATATCAACAGATTGCGAGAGAGCAAGTGGCGGAGATGTTTCCCGCTGTTAGGAGGCTTATGGGTGAATAAGGTGGTCGTGGTAACGGGCACCCCAGGCTCGGGGAAAAGCACGGTTGTCGATGGAGCATTGAAAAAACTGAAAGAGCTGGGAATCAATTACGAACTGCAGAACTACGGCGACGCGATGCTGGAGCTCATGCGCGAGCGCCACGGCGTCAAAGACAGGGACGATATGAGAAATGTCCCGACCGAGTCATACCGCGAGATCCAGCGTGAAGCGGCGAGGAGGATTGCCAAGGCCGCTGAGAAAAGACCTGTTCTGGTTGACACGCACTCGTTGGTAAAGAAACCAGAGGGTTACTATCCCGGTCTGCCGAGCTGGGTCCTAGAGGAGCTCAAACCCAGCCTGATAATTCTGGTTGAATCCAGCGCTCGGGAGATAGAGGGGCGGCGGGCAAGAGATGGAAGCAGAAAAAGGGACAAGGAAATGCTCCAGACGGTAGAAGAGCACCAGCAGCTCAACAGGGCGGCGGCGATGGCTTACGCCGCGATTTCCGGCGCGGCCGTCAGGCTCATCCAGAACAGAGACAAAAGGTTAAACGATGCGGTGGAAGAGATGGTTTCGGCTTTAAGGTGATGCAGTGACGAAAATGGATACAAAGATGATGGGAGCTGGCTTGGTAGTTCTGAGCGTTCTCCTAGCCGGCGTCTGGGTCGGCAAAGGCCAGATGGAGGGAAACCAGTATACTTTGTGGAAAATTCTCAGTGGGCTTGACTCTGCAGTGGCCACTCTAAGGAAAGGGGGCGCCGAAAGTATTTCAAGTGTTTATTCACTTTACAAAGATAACCTCCCCGGGTATTCTGAGAACAGCGCGCTTGACAATAATTTCAAGCAGCTGGCGCAGCTTCCAAGCGAGAATGTAAAGGAAGAGAACATCTTCGCTCTCAGGGCAGACATAGTTTCGGCGGCAGCCAATAGCGGAGTTTCAGTTTCACCCATCTACACGTATTCACTCTTCATCATTCTGGCGATATCCGCGTTGGTTTCGTTCATCGTTACGCTCCTGACCAAACGCATGGTCAACTGGGAGCTGGTCAGGCATGCCAAGTCGGAGGTTTCCAAGTACATGAAGGAGCACAGGGCCGCAGCGCTCAAGCGGGACACGAAGACCCTGAACAAGCTGGAGCAGAGGAAGGCCGAGATCAACAAGCTCCAGGGGACAATGTTTTCCCAGAACTTCAAGCCCACGATAATTTCCACCGTCCCGCTTTTGCTTCTCTGGTACATCATTGGCGCGATGTTCAGCGGATGGGTTGTTGCCTGGCTCCCGTTAAGGGTAGACCTCCCCGTCTTCGGGCCGCTCGTTGCTTTCGGGTTCGGGTGGTGGTGGTTCCTCACTTACCTAGGATTTTCTCAGGTCTTCAGAAAAATTTTGATAAGGGAGAACGTGCACATGGCGTCTCCCGCAGCACCCGCGCCAGCAAAAGTGTTGCCGAAGTGATAAGATGCCCATGCGAAGACACCGAACTTCCAGGTATGCGTCGCACAGTTTTCGAGCGCCTTCAGGAAAGACGGCTGTCCACTACAAGGAGAGAAAACATGGAGTGGCCAGGTGTTTCTCGTGCGGCAGGCCATTGGGCGGAGTTCCGAGGGCTCCGCAGTTCTGCCCTAAAAGTTCGAGAAGGCCCAACAGGCCATTCGGCGGCCAGCTCTGTCCCGCATGTTCCAGAGAGTTGATCAAGCAGAATACTAGGGTGTGATGACATGGTTGTCGTGGCGTTGAGCGGTCTTCACGGGGCTGGAAAAACCACGGCCGCGAAGCACCTGGCCAAGAGGTTCAGGCTGCGCTACGTTTGTGCAGGGGAGGTCTTCAGGCAGATGGCGAAGGAGAAAAAGATGATGCTTGACGAGTTCTCCAAGTACGCCGAGCGCCGTCCCCACATAGACAGGATGATTGACAGGCGGACGGCGGACGCGGCAAGGGCAAACAACGTACTGATAGACGCCAGGCTTGCCGGCTGGATGGCGAAGCGCGCCGACATGAGGATACTCTTGACGGCCCCGGTTGAAGTGAGGGCCAGACGGATAGCGAAGAGGGAAAAGCGCAGGTACCGGGAGGTCCTGAGGGAGACCAAGGCCAGGGAGAGGAGCGAGGCCTGGCGCTTCAAGAAGTTTTACAGGATAGACGTCAACGACCTAAGCCCGTTTGACCTGGTGCTCAACACAGGGAGGCTTTCAGCAGAAAAGATGACAAAGATATTGAATGCCGCGGTGGGCGTCGTAATCAAAAGGAGGTCATGAAGTGGTCATGGAAGTCGGTCGGGTCTGCGTTAAGCTGGCGGGGAGGGAGGCCGGGCAGAAGTGCGCCATCGTTGAGGTCTTGGACCAGAACTTCGTGCTGGTTAGCGGGCCGGGGGTGAAGCGGAAGAGGTGCAACATAGCGCACCTAGAGCCGACCAAGCTTAAGCTAGAAATCTCGAAGGGGGCCACGGACGAGGAAGTTAAGCGGGCCTTAGAGGCTGCGGGAACTGGATAGGTGTGAAGAGTGGGGAAGCTACCTTCAGATGCCAAGCGAGAGACCCTTGTGAGGGCGCAGGATACAACAGACCCCACGCATGGTTGTGAGCCGTCCGACCGACCGATTTTGCAGCACATAAAGTTCGGAGTGATAAACCTCGACAAGCCAAAGGGGCCGACGTCCCACGAGGTGGCGGCCTGGGTAAAAAGGATTTTAGCGCTCGGTCGGGTGGGCCATGGAGGGACCCTCGACCCGGCGGTGAGCGGGGTTCTAGCGGTCGCGCTCGATGACGCCACAAAGGTCATTCAGACGATGCTTCTGGCCGGGAAGGAGTACATCTGCGTCATGCACCTTCACGGGGACGTGCAGCAGCACCAGCTGGAGCGGGTGTTGAAAGAGTTCACAGGGGAGATATTCCAAAGGCCGCCGCTGCGCGCAGCCGTCAAGAGGCAGTTGCGCAAGAGGAACATTTACTACATCGAGTTTATTGAGAGGGAAGGCCGGGACGTGCTCATGAGGGTAGGGTGCGAGGCAGGGACATACATACGGAAGCTTTGTTTTGATGTGGGTAGTGCTCTCGGCTGCGGGGCCCACATGGGCGAGCTCAGGAGGACCAGAACTGGGCCGTTCAGGGATGAGAACTCTGCCAGACTCCATGACTTGGCGGACGCCTGGGCTTTCTGGAAGGAGGACGGCAATGAGGAACCCCTGCGAAAGGTTATCCTGCCAGTGGAAGCCGCGGTGGCCCACATCCCGAAGCTGACGGTCAGGGACGGTGCTGTGGACGCCCTCTGTCACGGAGCCAGTTTGGCCGCTCCGGGGGTGCTTTCGGTTGACACGGGCATTTCGCCCAAAGATCTTGTCGCGCTCTTCACCTTGAAGGGGGAGCTCGTGTCGCTGGCGTGGGCGGAGATGAACTCCAAGCAGATCAACGAGGCGGAGCACGGGATTGTCGCGAAGCCCGAGCGGGTTGTGATGACGCCCGGGACTTACCCCCGAAAGTGGAAGTGATTTCCGCCGGTGGCTTCAGCGAAAGCCGATATAGGATGAATAACTCCAGTTTATTCAGTGCCGGGGTGGCCCAGCCAGGTAAGGCGCGAGCTTGGAGAGCTCGTGACCCGTAAGGGTCTCAGGGGTTCAAATCCCCTCCCCGGCGCCAGAGATTTTATCAAACGTGGCCAGCACCCTTAAGTTTCCAGCTCCCAAAAATGGGGTGGTGATTGCTTGCCTGAATCTCAGACCCTGAGTGGCCGCGTGATATTCCAGTACCTATACGACGCAGGGGGGGACATAGACATCTCGAAAGTAAAGAAGGAAAAGTTCACCCTCATAGAGCGCCCCCGGGCCAAGGGTACAAGGGTGCTCGCCCCGAAGTACGAAGAGGTGGGGTTTCTCCCGCTGGAAATCGATCTCGGGTCAAAAAACATTGACAAGCACAGGGCGACGGTGGAAGGGCGGATTTTTCCAGTAGGAGCCATAGGCATCTACATCTCGGTGGAGTTCCGGAACCTCACGTTTGACGGGCTCATAAAATTGGCAGAATTGAACGAAAGCAAAGTCAAGGTGGCGGGAAAAGAAACGGAGTTCGACGAGGTGCCGCTCGAGTTCTTCCGTCAGGTGCGGGAAACGATAAAGTCGGCAATAACTTATCCTTACCCGTCCGTTGAGCACCCCCAGATCTACACCTTGGTCCTCATCGCCGACTCAGACCCGCGGCTGGACGCCGAGGACTTCCTGACCAAGTTCAAAAAGCAGACGACCGGGGTCCTGCGGGGGGAGCGGAACTGGCGCTCGCTGAGCCAGAAGGAGGTGGACGACGCGCTCAAACCCTATCTGAGTTACTCTGACGAAGACATAGTGATAGTTGATTGGTATTCAGCTTTGATTTCTGGGGCGGTAGAATACACGGATGACCTTGTGCGGATGGTGGAGCTGGCGCTTGTCCAGCTTCTTGAGCTCAAGACATACGACCGCCTTCTTGACCTAGGGGCCGCCCGGGCGTACGACTCCCTCCGCTCGGCATTCAAGAGGCCTCGCATGGGGACGCTCTTCAGAAACAGGGCTTACGGCGACCTCGTCCGCACCGCCCGGGAGCTGGCTGAGTCCAGGATCGACATAACGGACTTTCTTGAGGACACGCGCAACATCTCCAAGCTCACGGGGGAGTGGTACTTGGGGAAGCTCTACCGCCTGGCGAGCGAGCGCTTCAGGATTCCGGACTGGCTCGCGCTTGTCGACCGGAAGCTTGACCAGCTGCAGGACATGTACTCTATGGCCATGGAAAGGGTGGATGTCCAGCGCATGATGACGCTCGAGCTCATGATGGCGCTCTTGTTCATCACCACGGTGGTACTCGAAGTTCTCATGGTCATCAGAGGGCTTTAGCCGTTCCAATGTTAGGAGGAAGTTTTAACCTCAAAAGGCAGAGTCAGTTTGGGCCCGTGGTCTAGTGGTCATGACGTCGGCTTTACACGCCGAAGCTCGAGGGTTCGAATCCCTCCGGGCCCACCACTCACAGCAAGTTAACTGGCCTCTAACTTCCGCCATCAGTCTAACTCGAAACCTCAAAGACCAGCTCCCTCCTGCCGGTGTTGTAAATTTCGAGCTTCGCTGTTTCCAAAATTGTTCCTGAACCAGTGCGCGTATATATTGGCATTGCATCCTCAAAGTTTTTCGAATCGCTGTATATCTGTGAGAGACCTGTACTGGATGAATTCTCCACATAAATCGCGATGTCTCTTGCGTCAACGAAACCGAACCAATCTGAGACTGGCCCAAGAGCAATTCCCTGAGGGCCGCTGTGATACATTATCATATCTGTCATGTCGACAGGTATCCATTTTTCGCCGTCGTAGAACTCCGTCCAAAAATGACCGAACGGCGATGCACCGTTCTCAGCGAATGCCCATACTGTTCGTGTTGGGACCCCCGCTGCACGACACACAGAAGCGTATAGTGTAGAAAGCTCAATGCAGTCACCTTCTTTAGTGCTCAAAACCTCTGAGGGGGTCTTGTTTACGTTGCTAGCAAGTCCGGCTGGTTTTCCGTATATTATTTGTTCATTGTCTGCCATCCATATTGCAACGTTCTTTGCGACTTCGTACGGTGTCCTACTTGCGCTGCGGATGCTGTCGGCGGCGCTCTTTATTGTGCTGTCTTGTGTGTCTATAAGAAGGTCACCATGGCACACCTCGCTGCTTAACCAGCCAAAGTTGTCACCTACAAATGAGCTACCATTGTCATCGTAGACGGCAGCTTGTTGTGTTAGAGTTATGCTCATGTACGCGCTACTAGTTGCGCTTGACCAACTAGCGTAATCAAAACCGTTTATGTTCACTGTTGATGTTGCGTTGTGCGTTACTCCAACTCCGTCGTGCCACAATCTGACACGGAACGGCAGCGTCACGCCATTCACGAGGTTCACGAGGTCGTAGGTTATGGTGAGAGTGTAGCTAGTTTCACCATATGACACTTGTGATTTGTGACCAGAGTATGTTCCCGCTGTATATTCTCTTACAACATACTCATTTTCAGGATTATTCTCTGGCAGCTGATTTTCACCTCCTCCGCCGCCAGGCGCTTGAGTCGGCCCGGAGAGCAATATCAAATAGTTGCCATGCTCGCCAGCGGAGAATGTAAGGATCACTGCCGCGTCATTTCCTTTTGTGTAGACCAGCGCATACACCGTCGTGTTTTCATGCGGCGTAGCATTCTCCGATACTTTTGTCCATTCCGCCATCTGTGTTTTGTACCAGTCTATGACAGTTTGAGGACTCGCTGACGTTGTGTATGCTTTAGATGACCAGCTGGATGGCAAACCCATTTGAGTCATGATGCCGGTTATCGCCTGTTGTGCTCTACTGTCGTTCGTTTCCTGTGCCCCAGAGTAAACGGGCAGCGTGCTTAGAACTCCGCTCCCACCACCCCTAATTACAACCAAGACCCCAACACTGGCGATGACAATTACGACAACGACAATGATTGCAATGATCCGCGGCGCTATCCCTTTCTGATTCATTCTTACCCAACCTACTCATCACTCTGGCCTTTTATCATTTTTCGTGCCCCACGCCTTCTTTAGGACTCCAGCCGTTTTTCGTCCCCCTTCAAATAGAGTTTGCGCCTATCACTGAAGTTCAAAGTGAGCTTTTCCCCGCCATTTTTCCGCATCCAAAATCTCCCGCCAAAAGGAAAAAAACCTGATAGTGGGAAGAGATCCGAACACTGTCCCTCCGCGAAGCGCCAAAGCTGGCCCATTTTACCGCCAGGAACCCACCTCAAAATCCCGTAAAAACCGCCATTTTGGGGGTGGACTCAGACCCATTTGGGGATGGAACCCTCCGGGCCCACCATTTTCACGCAGGTAGACTTTAGTGGGTGGCACCGGTTGTAGTGGTTCCCGTATACTCAAGCGTCAGAGTCTTGGTATTGCCTGACATGGCGATAAGAATTTGCGCCGTGTCGCCGTTGCTTTTTGAATAATTAAGTGTTATTAGTACACAGTCCCCTTAAATCCTTAACGAATTTTTAGCGGTTTTCCTTCGTATGTCCATGCGAAAGGCTTGGCCGTCTTGTTGTACTCTTCGATAAATTTCAGGAGCTGTTTTGTCAGGTCCT
>Ga0315282_10003402_pt1 | contig 28589 bp, 21 predicted proteins | sample YL17G07_20_MG_FD_203693 | JGI IMG/M metagenome (GOLD analysis project Ga0315282, IMG submission 203693) | Sediment microbial communities from Yellowstone Lake, YNP, Wyoming, USA - YL17G07_20 | ecosystem: Environmental > Aquatic > Freshwater > Lake > Sediment | place: USA: Wyoming | collected... | reverse complement strand
AACGCCCATTTCTTCCCATTTCTTCTGCCACTTCTTTTCAATTTCAATAACGTCAAATTCCTTAGGCAGCGGCTTCATTTTGCAACATCCCAATATGCTTAGACTTTAGGAAAGATAAATATACAAGTATTTAAGGCGATGTCTCCCGCACATTCCCTCTTTTTTCAAACGCCCAGTTCAAGCACAGAGATGCTATGTTCATGAACTTTCAATAAGAGCCTTCGCTCATGGCATTCTGTTACCTGCTGTTCATTAGCATCCTATCTTGGAAATATGTTGAAAAGGAATCTCGGTCTCTTGCTCTCCGTCTTTAAATTTTCAGCGAATGGCATTTTCATATTTTCCATCATTGCATATATCGGTAAGCCTATTTCATTTCTTGCTACTAATTTCTCAAACTCTTCCAATGATAAAGTCTCGATTTTTATTTCATCTGTTGAATGAAGCAATGCCATCCGAAGGTGCGGAAACAAATGTAACCGATGTGTTTGGTTGTCAACCCAATGAGGTTGAATCTCAGTCACGTCAACCAAAAAGGTTCTGGTACGTAGGATAGGAAGCGACGAATAAAACTCTGCATTGGTAAATATCGCTGGCAGTGCGTAAAAAGCGACTCTTCTCTTTCCACCGGCAAGATGGTGGTAGAGAATTAGATGCTGATCATGGTATGTGTTGTTGTTTATGTCAAAAATATACTCGAAAGTGTTTGTACCTAAACTCTTCCTATTTACAGGTTTTTTGTATTGTAGTGGACTTGTTAACCACGAAGGCGAAAATCGTGCAATAATTTTGGAGTCATAACCTTGATGGCTTTCTTGAACGAGCGTGGTTCCAAGAGCGAATGCTCGTGGGTCGTATCGACGGCATATCTCCAATATCTCGTGCGTTATGTTTAGCTCTAATGTTTTCTCGTTAGGCAATTTTTCAGACCTTCATAGTTGTTAATAATCGACGTTTATTTATATATTGTTAACATAAATCTACGTTAACAATTCTCCTTAGGTTGCTTTCTCGTATCTTTTTATTGCAGCATCCCCTCGGGTTGTAAGAGAGTAGTAAGCCCGTTTTCCCATTCCAACTCGGAGCACCCAATTTTTGTTCATCATTTCCTTAAGTGATCGAACTATAGAAGGAGAAGATCTGTCCAATCGATCTGCAATGTTTTTAGGTGTGAGTCTTCCTTTGCTGAGTTCCTTCAGTATTTGATATTCCAAATCGGTTGGGATTTTGATTTCTGTTTCTTCCTTGAAAACATGTTCTGGTTTCACTATTCTGGATTTTGATTCAATGGCTCTTTGTAAGGCCTCATATGTTCTTTCTAACATGAGATATGTGTTTGGCGCAGACACGTTCAATATTGCTTTGATTGTCTCTTTTGGAAGGATCTCTTGAGTTGCCTCAATTGCTGCTTTTTCTTGTTTTTGTATTTGTGATAATCCCATGAAGGCTCGCGCGTAGATTATCGCCTCTGCTTCCTCTTGTTTGATTACTCCAGGAAACGTTTCCACTGTGGATAATCTGCGAACCGAAGAGGTTGTTGCTTCTTTAATCGCCTCTCCGAAAGTATATGTTAAAGCTATTATTCCTCTTTTGCCTTGGAACCATGACTGGTTTCCATCAAAGAAATCTGAGAGAAGCATATCTGAACTTACTTTGTCCAGCTCATCAATGGCAAATATTGGAATAGTACCTGTTTTCTCCAGACGGCCAATGAGTAGATCTGCAATGTGCCTCGTGTCTACCTTAGTGGATGTAAGGATTGTTTCGATATCAGGTTGATTCAGTTTGTCAACAAGCCACCTTATGCCTTTTTCGGTTGCGTCCGAGGCCAATGCAAGAGGTGGGAAAATTATGCCGAAGGCTTCAGTGATCTTACGTACTATCCATGGTGCGTATTTTTGTGCACTTTCTCTCAGTCTTGCCTCTTTTTTCTTGAATTGAGAGACTTCCCAAACTCCTGAAATAACTGATCTGTAAAATGCGTCTTCAAGTTCTCTTATGTTGGAAGCTGCTTTAGCTCCTTTTACTGTGATGGTAATTGGTACGATTTTTGTGTCTTTGAAATTTGATAGCGCATGCCATAGTACTCCTTGCATTGCTGTTGTCTTGCCGACTCCTCTTGTGCCGTATATGGAAATTCTGCGTTCTTGCGTAACTATTTTGGGTGCTTGCTGTGTGGAGAAGCCTGCGATGTCATGATAAAGTAAGCTGAACAGCTCATCTTCGTAGGAAATAAGTTCTTTGGTCATGAACTGTTGTGCGGCATTAAGGATGTTCGCGTATGGCATGATTAACATGATTTTAGGTTATTAATATATAAAGCTTGAGCCATAATTAACATAAAATGTTCTTCTAACGGCCTATGTTTTTGAAAAAATGTGACGCATTTTCTCGATTTACGGAAGTACAATTGGTCTGATTCCAAGTTCCGCCAGTTTTTTATCAAGTTCCGCCGGTCGAGCTGCGGACATTAAACTGGTTTCATTAATCATCTTAACCAGTTGTGAGTCGTTTGTTATGAAAATGTTACATCTATTACCTATTGCTGCATCAAGATGGAAAATATCTCCAATTGAAAAGTTTCCTTTTTGTAGTAGTTCCAGCATTGAGTCCCAACTTTCATCGAGAGGTACGGTCACAACAACGATGTCACTATCCACAAAAGGTTTTAGAAATTTGTTTTCTATTTCATTGAAAGCATCTCGCAGTTCCGCCTCTGACAATTCTCTTGGATACCGGCGTCGGATAATGTCGTCGAGTGTTTCACCGTGTTGGGCTCTTTTCCATATCCATTTATTCTCTTGCTCTCTATCAATGAGTTCCAAGATTGTATAGTATGAAGTAAAGCATTGAATTTTTCTGCGTTTAATTGTTTCCATAAGTAGGACTGAATCGTGGTTACGATTTCTGATGTAATCCAAAATTATGTTTGTGTCTATGTAGGGTCGAGGCTTTTTCCTCCTTGCCACCACAAGTATCACCGTCGTCGTCGCTTAGGTTTGTGCTTGCGGTACCTCGGCTTTCTCCTTCCCAATACAAGCCCTTCTCTGTTTCTTACTCAATTTTTATCATTTTGTATATAAAACATCTGTGAAAATAGAATGGCAATTTGACTATTTAGCATCCCAGGTTATTTGGATAAGTTTTTGGATGAAATACAGGGTGAGGTAAGCGAGGAACCTTTGTACTATTAGTTATTAGTCCAAAAATCCAAAAGTGTTTTAACTTAACAGTAGGAAAGTTAAATGCATGACTGAGTATTGGCTTGATCTTTTTACTGCGGAGACTTGGGAAGAGGCGCGTGAACGTGGTTTCAAGGTGACTGGTTTTAGATTGTCGAGGTGGCCTATTGTTTCTAAGATTAAGCTTGGGGATTTCTTTGTTTGTTATGTTACGAAGCTTTCGAGGTTTTGTGGGATTTTGAAGGCTGTGTCTATGCCTTACAAGGATGAGGAGAAGGCGAGGCAGATTTGGAAACATGATTTCTTTCCGTGTTTAATTGATGTTGAGCCTTTGATTACTTTTGATTTATTGCATAGTGTTCCTAAAGATGAGATTGTTCCTAAACTTTCTATTGCTGCTAAGTGGGGAGGGATTATTAGAGGTTCTCCAACTCGGATTCCTTTCGCTGATGGAGAGCTTATAAAAAGGATGCTGGAAGAGTCAAAGGTTAAGGCTAAAGAGTATCCTATAACTGGAAAAATCACGAGGCCGAAAGCTGCGAGAGTTAGGCAGTTTATGAGACAGGAGTATGGAGCGCCTATTGATTTTAGGGGATTGCGACATGCACCGTTAAATGAGCAAGGTGTAGTTTATGTGTTTGCTCTTGTGGCGAGAGATATTGGCTTTACTGTGGAAGCTATTGGCACTTCTTTCCCAGATTGCGAGGCGAAGCGTCAAATGGATAGGAAAGGTGAAAGGTGGCAGAGGGTTCGCATAGAATTTGAATATTTGAGTAGCGACTTTAAGAGGCACGGTCACCCGATTGAGGGTTGTGACTTGATAGTTTGCTGGAAACATGATTGGCAAGAATGTCCTTTAGAAGTGATAGAGCTTTCAGAAGTAATAAAAAGCCTCGGAGCAAGATTTGAACATAGTTAAGGACGCTTGGGACTGAGTTTGATGAGCCGAGAAGCTGAGGTTGAGAACAAACTCCGCTACATTTTTTAGTTATGAGAGAAAAGCCTTCACTATCAATGGTGTTAGGCTTAGCTTCCTCAAATTTGGAAACATCATCTGGTCAACTATTCTTTTTTCAAGCCAATCTGTAAAGATGATTATATTTACATTTCAAGAGTTGTTCTATAAGAAAGCTAAAGTATGATTAGAGTGCAAGAAGAAGCTTGTCAAACATATGTAAATTGAGGTAATAGCCCTTGTCTCTGGAAAAAAGCAAAGACGTGATCGAACAACTATATGGCAAAGAGATTTTGAAGAATTTTCCAAACTATGAGAAATTCTGGCTAAAATTCATTGGAAACCCAAATGCTATCAGAGTGGAGCCTTATAAATATCTTTACCCAGATAATATGGCAAAGGAAGAAAAGAATCAGATTGAAAAGACATACATGAAAGTTCAGATGGCTCATTATACTCTCTTCTGTCATCTGGCAGGTGCCCACTTTCAAGAAAAGGAACTGGAAGAAGCCAGAGAAGTCAAAGACTATAAGGAGAAGTATTTCAGGTGCTGTGAATACTTTGAAGTAGCATATATGCATCTTGGTTCCGTCTTCTATGTATTAGAGACCTTATGGTGTACTTTTCTAAAACTGGCTGGATATAGAAAAGGAAAGAAAGGGTTCGGCAAACTGGAGAGTTTCCTTAACGCCAAAGGAAAGAATGAGCTTGCAGGAAGACTCAAAGAGATCGATAAGGATATGATGAATAGACGCCATTTACCAGTCCACTATGGTAGAGTTTTTGCAATGCGGCATCAAGGCGAGATGTACGTTCCTCTCCACATCAAAGAAGAAATGTTGTGGTTTCAAGGAAGTGAGACAAATGAGTGGAGAAGGAGTGATAGGCAATTGCATTTTGATCTTGTTCAAACTGAGAAACTGATTAATGATCTTCATGAAGTTCTAATAGACGAGTATGAAAGATTTATTGCCAGTAAAAACATAGTGATAAACCACGGAGAGAAAAAAGAATGAAGCCTGAAAAATGCCCGCTTTGTGGCTCGGCTCTAATCGAAGAAGTCTATGAAGCTGAAAAAGAGGAATGTGACTCTGGATCGTTAAGATATGAAGGTTCAATAGACATTTTCACAAGCGGCTCGATAGATCCTAAGAGTAAGAGAAAGGTGTACAGGTGTTCAAATCCTGAGTGCGGATATTTGAGCACTGACTGTTGATATAAGTAACGTACAATGTGTCGAAATGGTGGTCTCTCGTGCTGTTCATGGGCATTTTCTACTGAGGAAAAAGTCATCAGATTATTTCTTCCATTTCTTTCCTCAATTCGATAATTTCAAGAGTTTTTGGCTTGTCTTTCCAATCATCTTTCCAACAGATGATCATTTCGCATTCTTTACCTTTGGCCATTTGCTTTAGATGTCCGTGAGCTGCAAAGTCTGAGGAATAAACCTCGAATTCTGCTGGTTTGGTAATCCACCTGTTGCCTTTTTTGACTCTGACGTAGGCGTCGGGGAATCTGGTGCTTACGGATTCGATTCTCATTTTCAAGTGTTGGCTTAACTTGCTGAAGAGTATTATTGTTTCTTGCTCGGTTTGTGGCGCTCTGCATATGCCTTCAAAATTGTTTAGTCCTTGAAATGGGCTATGAACGTGGTTCAATGCGTTATCTATCTGATTCCATTCTTCAGGTTTAAGTTCGACAACTGTTCTGTTCTGACTCAGCTTTTTCCTTAATTTCTCCGGAAGTTTAAGATCGTCCACGTTGAGAGGATCCCAAAAAGTAAGTTCCCATCTGACAGGTTTGCTATGCTCGTAATAAAGCCGATCATCATATTTGTATTTGCCTATAACCGTGCCTACGCCATATATGTGCTTTCCAGAGCTGGCGATGATCTTATCGCCTTTCTGTACTTTAAAGTAAAAATCCAGCAATTGACGAGGTCGACTCTTGGATCCCCAATCAACTTGACTGAATCTTTTTATTATTTTTTCTTCCGTTTTGTATTTGTCGAGGTCTCCTGTTTCGCCCCATCCTATCGCAATGCACCCGTTATCTCTTTGTTCGACCCAAAGGAAGCCGCCACTTCCTGGGGCGATTTTCCAATATCTTGTTTTCTTTTTTGTCTTCATGTTTTCTACTTTCGAGATCTCGTATATTAAATAATTCATCATTTGAACGATGAGATCGCCTTTGTTATACAGAAATTATCTAAAGCGTTCTGAAGCTATATTGTAACTATGGTACGCCTTTATCTTGATCTTGAGATTTATCGTCCGCGTAGGGAAGGCGCTTTGTTGATGAGAAATAGTTCGATGGTAGATCTTTATGCAGCAAGAAAGCTGATTGAAGCAAGCGTTAAAGAAGGAAAGGCCTTATTTCATGAGTAGGTTAAATTAAAGTTAGTAAGTTGAGGGGGTTTTATTATTCCTAAGAACTTTGAAGAGATTGTTATGAAAACCTTATCGCATATTGGAAGCGCGCGTAAGCTTTTGGAGGCTGAAAAGCAGAGATGTGGAGTCTCTGTCGGAGATTTGCTTTTTATTGGAATGGCAGATACAGCCAGTTTTTACTGGTGTCCTATGAAGAGTCTTTTGACGAATATAGATATGGAGCCTCAGTTTTTTGCATCTTATTTGCATGATAGATTGTTATATTCATTGAAGTTAGGATATGTGAAGAAACTTCCTAAGTCGGAGAAGGAAATTCTGCTTGTGGGTGAAGAAATAACTTTCGATGACGTAGAGAAATTGTGGAAGAAAAAGGAAAATAGGGAATTGGGAGAACCGCCTCCATATATTACTCTGGCAACTCACACGCCTAAAGGGCAGCTCAAAGTTATGGTTTTGAATCCTTCGCTCTCGACTGAGTTAAAGATAAAGTTGACAAAATCGGCTGAAAAGAAGCGTATTAAGGTTGTAAGTTTGGATGATGCGCCTCCTAAATTGAGGGGCGCGGTTTATGAAGAGTTTCTTGCTGAAAGATATCCTACTATTAGATGGAACTTTAGGTGGGAGAATTATGTTGTTGTGGGCGTTCCAGACGGGATAAGTGATGAGTTTGTTTACGAGTTTAAAACCACGGGAAGCGAGTTTCTTTTAGGACATATCGAGCGGAGCGCGCTGGCTCAAGGAGATCTTTATGGATTCTTCTTCAAGCGTCAAAACAAGCGAGTTCAAGTATATGTGGTAGATAAGAAGGAAACATTTACGTGGCATGAGGAAGTTAATGAAGCAGATGCCATAGGCCTACTTAGAGCGTTTAAACAACTTGACGAGACTCGCAAGTTTCTGTTGCCGGAAAAATGGAAATGTAAACATTGTGAATTTAGAGAAACGTGTAAGCCAAAATTGTCATAAGGTGTGCTCTTACTTTAGGCATATTTCAAATGCACCATATTTTGTTAAAAAGACTTGTTTTAATTTTAGCGACGACAGGTTTGGGTATGCTTTTTTGTAACGTTGTCTAATTCTGGTTGAAGGTCGTTTTCTTTTATTTTTATGGGATGAGCTATTTGTTTCAGGTATTTGAGCCAAGGCGTTTTTGTTGTTGATTGCAGGGAGCTTATGATTATGAGTTTGGAGCGGGCTCTTGTAAAAGCCACGTTTGTTCTTCTATAGTCCAATAGTGCTTTATGTTCGTAGTGGGTTGTGATTGAGTAAATTATGAGGTCTTTTTCTCGTCCTTGGTAGCTGTCTACGGTTTCTGCAAGACGGAGGTCTAATAGGTCTTCTGGTTCGTCGGGTTCGTAGTCTTCGTGGGGTTCTTGTCCTCTTCTATGATGGTATAATGAAGTAATTATTGGTTCTTCTGTTTTCTCTGATTCTTTGATAACTTCACGAATGAGGTTTGCTTGAGCGCGATATGTTGTTATTATGGCTAAATTTGATGGAGATACTCCAGAACTTAAAGCCGTATCATATATTTTGATAGCAGCTGCTGCTTCTACGGTGTTAGCGCCTGATGCTCCTTCACTGCGGCCTTTTTTGATTTTGCACCATTCCATGAAGCCTGTGTCTGTTTGAATCCACACGAGTGGTTTTGTGGGGTCTAATGCTTCCTTTAGCCAGCCTTCTGCTTTTATGTTTGTGCTTAAAGAGCTATTGGTTACTGTTTCGTGATGTTTGAGCTTGCCCTGATAGAATAGTTTGCTGATGGCTTCAAAGATTGTGCGATTGCCTCTTCTTTGAATTGTCAGCATTCTTGTTTTTTCTGGATTTGCCGAAGCTATTTCCATCAGGGACCAAGCTCCAGCGTATTTGTGGAAAGTTCTGAGAATTGGAGGTAGTTGACGTGTATCTCCAAATATGACCCATCGTTTTGAGTAGTATATGGGTATAATCGCCGTGCAAAGTGGTACTGTCGATGATTCATCGATGAAGGCATAATCAAAGGTGGGCCATTTTCCATTTTCTTTTGAAAGGTGATTTAATCCATAAACTGTGTCGCATACAGCGAGTTTAGCTATAGTCATTCCGATTATGCGTTTGTTCGTTAAGATGCGGTTAAGCCATTGTCTGCACCCTTCATTTGGTAAGGGCGCGTCAATGAATGGTCTAATCATAGTTGAGACTTTGGCTGGATGGCCAATACGTACTATTAAGTCCTTGAGGTCCTTTCGGAGAAGGAATATTCGCTCTAATGCATTGTCTACTGCAACATTAGTATGTGATGTTATGAGAACGGTATCTCCTGACTCAACCGCTTGAATAGCTGCAGCTGCTATTGTTGTTGTTTTGCCTGTGCCTGGTGGTCCTTCGACTGCTCTGTATTCCCATTCGGGCATTGATGATATTTCTTCTACAATAGCTTGTTTTTCTGGATCAAGGTCATACTGTTTGAGGGTTACGGTACGTTTTTCCGTAAGTTCTGGAGGATTTATGTCTGGAATTTGTACAAACCGTGAAACGTGTGTGCCATCTTCTTTCGTCTTTTCTTGTATTATGGTTGCTGCCGAGTCGTACAGAATAACTGGTTCTGCAATTTTTAACGGTGCCTCGGATGGTAGCTTTTTTGAACTGTCAAACAACAGAGTTAGCGAGTTTTTTGTTTGTTCTGCTACTACTCCTATTATTTGGCTGTAGTAAATGGAGTCATATGGTCTGAGCGGGTAGTCTTCTTTAATTTTGGCTTCGAGTTTGGCGATTGTTACGGTTTTGTCTTTGCTTGGGTGGGCGTCTACTAATCGTCCTTGTCCTATTATGATGGTGTTTTTCTCTGCTTCTCTGCGTTCGTTTTCAATAACCTTTAGAACATCATCGTATGGGACAGGCAGCCGGTCAAATGATGAAACAAGTGGCTGCGACTCAACATAGTCGCATTTTGGGTTTGTACAACTGAGAAATTTAAGGTTCCCGCTGGGTGGGATGATGGGTTGTAATCGGTGGCCACATTTTAGGCAGCGTTTTGGCACATGGAATAGTGACATAACTTATAATATATGCAAGCGTTTTATTAAATGAAGATGGTTTGAGATATGCTAAAGCGAGAGCGTAAGTTTCAGGATGAACTCTTCTTTATTCTGGCTAAATTAGTTAAGGATAAAAGATTTGCCGGTTTGGAGCTTGATGTGGCCACGGGTTTTCCTATTCGTAGAAAAGAAGCTGACATAGTGGTCTTAAAAAAGCCTGATAATGTCCCTGTTCTAATTATTGAAACCAAGCGTAAAATTGAGCGTGTTGGACATTGGAAAGTTGAGGAAAGATTTGACCCGTATGGAAGGCCCGTAGTTGGTCAGGCTTTAAGTTATTCTGCGCTTGCGAAGGAAGAGCATGGTCTTCCAGCTACGCCATTGTTTGCTACAGCTAACCGGGATGCCCTTGTTCTTTTTGGTCCTTTGGATAATCCGTGGGGTTTTCTGAATAAGGAGTTTGTTGATGCTGGTGATTACGAGTTTGCTCTTGAGCCTGATGCTTATATGCGTTTTATTCATGAGCATTATCTTTTGGATGAGAAGCATCCGCTCCGAGAAGAGTTTCTTGAGCATCTGCTTGATGTTGTTTGTAGGCTTTGGCAGCGTGAAGTGTTGCCTGAGAAGGTGCGTAGGCCTTTTGGAGATTGGCTTATTGGAAGTTTGCGTTACTTTGTTGATTCGCTTAGCTCTTATTATGTTAATGATGCCTTGTATAGTAGGCTTGTTGAGGATGCAAGTTTTGCTGCTGATTTGAATCGCGAGGCTTTGAAGGCTGGTTATAGAAATGGCATTTCAGATGTTGTCGGTGAGGACTTGAGTAAGACGTCAATTTTGGCCAGAATGATGACTTATGTTTTGACTAACAAGATTATTTTTTATAAGGTTCTTGAACGTTCTTATCCGCTTCCTAAACTCCAACCTGTCTTAGAAAGAAATCCAGAGATTTCTTCAAGTGAATATTTGGCTACGTTAAAGAAGTTTTTTGATGAGGCTGTTCGTGTCACGGGAGATTTTGAGCAGATATTTTACACTGGTCTCTTTGATTGTATTATATTGGCGGATGAGCTTGCTGCGAGGAAAGAAGTGGATGATCTGATTCGTCTCCTTTCTACGGTTGAGATGGAACAGTTTGGAGATGTGGTGGGTTATATTTATGAAGATTTGATTCCGGCTGAGGAAAGGCATCAAATGGGGCAATTTTATACTCCGCCTCCAATTGCAGAGTTGATTGTCAAATGGTGTTTGAGGGCTCCATCTGATTGTGTGCTTGACCCTGGGTGTGGAAGTGGGACTTTTCTTGTGCAGTCTTATTGGCGTTTGGTGGAGTTGAAGACTGGACGTCGAAAAATTCCCGCTAAAGATGTGCATGTTTCGACTCTTAAGCAGCTTTATTCCCTTGATATTAACCCGTTTCCTACTCAATTGACTGCGATGAATCTGGCTATGAAGAACGTGCGTGCTCCTACCACTGAGGCTAATATTATGCATTCTGATTTCTTTACGATAGTGCCTAAGCAAGAGGTGCTTGCACCTCATGAGGTGATGACTATTGAAGGTATGAAACATAGGCTTGTTAAGCTGCCTGAGGAAGGTTTTGATGCAGTGGTAGGTAATCCGCCTTATACGCGGTGGACGGAAATTCCTGGGGCTGTTCAGGATAATATAAAGGATAGGTTAGGCGCTGTTCTTTCAAAGTATAATCTTCACGCTGATGTTGCGAGGGGTAAGGAGCCAGGTATTTATGTTCACTTTATTCTATGGGCTAAGGAGTTTCTCAAGCCTGGTGGTAGGCTTGGCATGATTATCTCTGATAGTTGGCTTCAAACCGATTATGGTGTAGAGTTTGGGCGGTTTCTGTTAGAGAACTTCAGAGTGAGGGCTCTAATTGACGTGGCTGCCAGAGTCTTTCCTGTACCCCTTGTCGGGGCTTGTATTATTTTGCTTGAAAAACCATTTGAAGGCGAGAACGTTGAAGACAACCAGATTATCTGTACGTATCTTAGCATACCGAAAGAAGAATCATTGAAGGTGGATGAGGTTCTACAAGTTGTCAAAGACCCAAAAACGGCCACTGTGCATTATAGAATCAATGTTGTAAGGCAGGGAGATTTGCCTAAAGACCAAAAATGGATAAACTTCATATTTAATGCAGAAGAAATTTTGGAAGAAACACGCGCAAAAACAATTAAGATGAGCGAGTTATTTGACCCTTCCTATGGAAATGCAACATATCTCTTTTTGGCATCAAGAAGGAAGGTGAAAGGACCGAGAAACCTGGGATCGAAGGATTTCTTTTACTTTAATGAGGCAAAGGTGAAAGAAAAAGGTGTTAAAGATTTTCTTTATCCCGCCTTGGCAAGTTCTCGTTATGCTCCGTGCTTCACTTTCACTGACAAGGATTGGAAAGAATTGCGGGATAGAGGTGCTGACTGCTACTTTTTCATGTGTCACAAACCAAGGAATGCTCTGTCGAAACAAGTTCTTGATTACATCCGTTGGGGAGAAACAGAATGTAAAACATTGACTCGACGCACCCGCGGTGGGGGCAAAATTTGCAGTCTGGCGTTAGCTTGCCAAGAACGAGAGAATCAGAAACAGCACTTCTATGGCTGGTATGATTTAGGAGGCGTTGTAGATACTCCTATAGTGGCAGTCTATCAAGCAAGGTATAAAACACGTTTCATATTGAATTTGAGGAAAGCTGTAACATATCATGCGATGATAGCTTTCGCACTGAAAGAAGGTGTTCACTTAGATGATATTCAAACTAAAGCATTACTGGCCTATCTGAACTCCAGTTTTGTTCAGTTATATATTGAAAGCGTTGGAAGAACTACGGGCGCTGTAGGACCCATTGGTTTTGAAGTAAACCAAGCTGAAAAAGTTCCTATAATTGACGTAACGGGAATCTCCAATTCTGCAAAAGAAGAGTTAGCGTTGCTTTTCGATAAGCTTGATGTAGAGGCTCGAAAGATTGGTGGTGCGGACAAAAAAGAGAACATCATGAAACTATGGGATACAATGATTGCGGAAATAGATAACAAAATAGCAGAAGTACTACAATTGCCGGAATACTTACCTGAAGCAGCTCGCACACTCGCAAAGATAATGATGGAACGTCGAGTAGCAAGGGCTGAACAACCGCAGCCCGCAGCGATAAAAGGAACAACAGAAATACTGCAAATCAAGCAACCAGAAAAGCGAAAACCGAAGGGAAAAGCCAGCAAAAGAGCTCGGAAACTTGACGAATTCGTAAGCTAAAACAAAAATATGGAGTTTGTGAAAGATGGTTGTGTCTGTCAAGGACATTGTTAAAATGCAAGTCACTCCAGAAATGATAGAACGCGCCAGTTATACAGCCCGACGAAAGGCTCCAAACTTAGCAAATACATGGCAAGAACGTAATATCTTCCGGAAATATACTGATTTATATCCTGGAGACCTCGCTGCTCTTGCCGTTGAGACCTATTTGAAAGATCGTGTGCCCAAAATCATAAACTACGATGTATATCGAGTGGAATCAGGAATTGACCCTGGCTTCAAACGTCCTGCGAAATGGGATTTATTGGTTTGCAATAAATTCTACATTGAAGTTAAATCCTCATTGGAAAAAGAATTTGATACTTCCAATATTGAGGAGATAATTAAAGAAAGGAGAATCATGTGCTATCCAAAACGTGAAGTCCAGATTCATGTTCAGGTGTATTATGTGCTGGAGGACCCATCTTTATGTGTAACAATTGAAACTTCGGAATTTCAATCTTATGATGAATCCGATAACCTTCTCCAAAAATTAGACACGGCTTACATCATGGCTTGGGCTACACGTAAAGACCTTGGTGGTGCTGAAGTTGTCGAACTTGTGGGGTTAACTCCAATAGAAGTGCCAAGAAATTACCGTAATTTATACATTTGTCAAGGGAGACCTGTTGACAAATTGCCTGAGGCTTTGACCTGTTAATCGCCAAACACCTATTTACGCTTACTTTTAGGTATCGTGAACTTTGATTTTGGGCTTTCATAAATGTTGAATTTTGCTCTGCAATGTTGACATTCGTAGCGCTTCACATCATAAAACCTAAACCTCCACGATTTAAGAGGCTTACCCGAAAACTCACGACCACAAGCAGGACACTTAACACTCATCACTAAACCCCATTCAATAATTTAACCGCTATTCCTAAAAAGCTTTTATTTCCATGACACCCCAATCTCTCTTCTACTACTGTTTACACACTGCTCGAGGATAATGCAATTCATTACATGACATTTCGCAGAACAAAAATTACCTCACATTTTTAATACTCTCCAGTTCCGCATAAGCATAGTCGCAACTTTTGCCGTGCGCATAGTTGAGTCTATCAAGCCCCTTTGTTCAAACAATTGACGCCCCGAATAATCAAAAATCCATAGTCTTGACTAAACACACGGCAATAGTCCAGACTATTAAGCAGCCACCCTTACAATTCGGCGTCAACGCTCTGCTGGAAAATAGGCACGCTTCAACACCAACCGCCTGTTGAGGAGGGTGGGATTCTTGTTGAATTCACGCGGGAACAGAAGTTTTCAGAGGAGATCCCCCGTATCATGAAAGTATGTTATCATATGATACCCCCTTTATATAGGGGTCAAACGTAGGGGGAGGGGGTAGGCTGTATTGGTTAAAATTTCACGCAATAGAATGATTATTCTTGCGAAGGATGCCCCCTGGAGGGCTCGGAAAACTAAGGTTGCAATGTCGATCCTGAGCCCTCTGCATGTTTTTAAAAAAATATTTTTTTTCACCGAGAGGATCCTCGTAGTATCAGGGGCGTGTTTCATTCGCCCTTAACAAGCTTCTTTAACTCAGCAACCTTCTTTTCCATAACTCTGACTTCGGGCTTATCCTTCGCTTTGCCTTTCTCCTTTTTGGTTAGGGCTTCCTCTATTTCTCGGCGCAGCTGTGGATCCCCAATGTCTTTTAAGGCTTCAAGAAGCATGGGCTCTACTGGGGCTTCATCCGCATCCGTGACATCTATCCATTTCTTTCCGCTTCTATACCATTCAAGCAACACTCTTGCATAGGCTTCAAAGCCTTCGCCTGGGCCCGCAGCGTCAAGCATGTTTAAAACTGCCAGGGCTGATCCGCCCTTCAACACGAAGCCCAGAAACTTTTCGATGGGTTCGGCTGGCCGCAGCTTCTCTCGGCTGCACAGTTCTCGGTAGGCACTCCAAACCTGACTAGTCAACCCATATGCCCGTCTGCTTCTTCATTGTTACCATGCAACATTACTTTTGGCGTTACTTATAAAGGAGTGGGGGTAGGTCTTAAGCTATTACGTGAGGCTGATGGTTCTTGCAAGTCTTCTTACAGAGAGGATCCTCGTGGTATGCCCGTGTGCAACGTTCCTGGAAACCCCGCTTTTAACACAGAAAGGCTGGGCCAGAACCGTTAAAAAGGCTTAGTCTCCGCTTTTGAGTTGCAGAAGATGAAAATGAATAAGGACTTTTTTACCAACTTGCGTAGATTCTTTGTGTTGAAATCTTTTAGTGATGTTGAGTTGCGTTATTCCCTGAACTTCGCAGTTTTCTGCGTGGAATGCGGGTTTTGACGTGGGCTTCAGAGTTTTGACCAGAAAAGCAAAGATGCAGCTTATTCCAAGCGAAGAAGACGTTTGCGAGTTTCTTTTTACGCATGATAAAACTCAGCGTGCTTGCAGATTGTTTCTTAACTGGTTTAAACAACATGGCGCATGCACCCGAAGTGAACTAAGTTTGCATGGGATTTAGAAGCTGGAAAAATTGAAGAAGGCTTCAAGTATAGGCGGACCAGTTTTTATCGTCAAATTCGCAAGCCGCTTCTAACATTGGGACTGATAACGATTGAGCAAAGGTTTAGTGAGAAGCAAGATTTTGATGTGAAATCCTTCGTTGTCCGAGAGAAGTATGTTCTTGTGCGGCAGCCCATTCCAAAGAGACCGCCAGACGGTTTAAATCTGCCAAGGCTCATGTGGACAATCTGCAAACGCTGGAACGACGAATTTTTAGAGAAAAATATGATTCTTAAAGAAACAGAGAGACTATTACACTGCACAAGGCGTGCACGCACACACACGCACACACAAACTGCTCAATACTTATAGAAGATTTATCCGTAAATTTTATTTTCAGAATAAACTATTTGAAGTTGGGAGAAGGAGTAGGTATTGTTGAGGAAAACTGTTTCTGCAATATTGCTGTTTCTCCTCTTAGCAAGCACATTGACTGTGGCGTTTAACATTCAACCAGCCAAAGCAGAAGGCGGAACCATATACATAAGAGCTGATGGAAGCGTTGACCCGCCAGATGCACCGATTTTGAATGTTGGAAACGTCTACTACACGTTTACGGCTAATATTTATGACTCGATTGTGGTTGAGAGAAGCAACATAATAATTGATGGGGCTGGATATACGGTTCAGGGATCTGGAAGCGGAGATGGATTTGACATAATTGGCGTGGATAATGTGACAATTAAAAATACAAACATTAATGGTTGTCATCATGGAGTCCACATTGAATTGTCGTCTTTTAATGCTATTTCGGGAAACAAGATAACTAACTGCGAGTCTGGCATCATTCTTCATAAAACCTCAAACTACAACGACATTTTTGGAAACAACATAACAGCAAACATCGATGGCATTGAAGTCGTTTTGTATCCAACTAATAACAGCATCTCCGGAAATGCAATAATAGCAAACCATGGATATGGCATCTTGCTCAGTTCTTGTTCTAATAATATCGTTTCTGGAAACAACATAGCAAGAAACAACTATGGTATCACACTCTATAGCGCTTCTAACAGCAGCATTGCTGGAAACAACATAACAGAGAGCACGTGGTATGGCATCTACTTTTACTACTCTTCTGACAATAGCATAATTGGAAACAACATAGCAAACCATCAATATGGCATCGTACTCGACCTTTCTTCTAACAACAACATAATTTGTCACAACAACTTTGTAAACAATGCATACTACGTCTATACTGATAACTCGATAAATATTTGGGATGGTGGTTATCCTTCTGGTGGCAACTACTGGAGCGACTACACCGACGTAGACCTTTACAGTGGACCATATCAAAATGAGACTGGTAGCGATGGTATATGGGACCATCCATACGTAATAGACGAGAACAACAAAGACCAGTATCCACTCCTAAACCCATGGGTAATGCTTACGGATGACTTTAGCACTGATAGTGGAATGTGGAGTTTTGTAGAGAGTGTTGTCAACATCGACACTGGAGTGAAATATCCTGGGAGTGCTTATCGAGACCCTGCAAATGAGTATATGGTTCTTACGGAAAACAGAGATTATCAAGCAGGGGTTATTTGGCTTAATCACGACATCTTTTCACCATTCACTGTAGAGTTTAAGTATAAAGCTGGAGGGGGTACTGGTGCAGATGGCTTAGTATTCATGTTTTACAAAGAGAAAAATTATGATCCGTATGACGGTGGAGGTCTGGGGTTTGTAACGCCTCCGGGTGGATCCAGCGCGCCAACAGTAGTGTCAGGATATGGAATCGAATTTGACAATTGGCAGAATGAGGCATACAACGACCCTTCAGGAAATCATATAGCACTAATAATAGATCACGTGAATAACCACGTGAAATATGCAAATGATTCAAGAACGGAAGACAACCAGTGGCACAATGTTAAGATAATAGTTGGCGGTTCCTCAATTGAAATATATCTCGATGGCGGAACAGTACTCACGTGGGAAGGAACGATTGACAGAACATACGGAGGACTTGGGTTCTCAGCAACCACAGCATCTCATAATAATTGGCACATAATAGATGACGTAAAGATCACCGTAAACCCATGGACACCAATGCATATTTGGCCTATGTTTCAACATGACGCTCAGCATACAGGCCGAAGTTCCTTCGTTGGACCGGGAATTTCAGAAAACCCCCAAATAACTACATTGATTGGCGGTAGTGATACTGATTGGTTTTACGCACCTATGATTGGTTCAGATGGGACACTTTATTTTGTAGGTACGGTAAACGGACAAGAAGGGATTTATGCTTTTACTTCTGATGAAACCCAAAGATGGTTTTATCCAAGCTTACTGGCGTATACGCATCCTCTTGCCATAACGGAAGATGGGAGCATTTTTGCATCTATCGATGTAGAACGCTATAAAAATGTGTCATTAGTGCTACTAAGTTCTGATGGTATCCTAAGATGGAAAACGTTTCTGGTTGACTGGTATCCAGTCGGCTATCCTGTTGCAGATGCTAATGGAACAATTTATTTCTTAGCCAGTGCTTATTCAGGCAATTTTGGAAGATTAATTGCCTTAAATCCCGATACAGGAGAATTTAAGTGGTTCTATGAAATACCCGGCTATCAAGGACAACAAACCCCTGCTATTAGCAAAAATGGAGTGATTTATTTTAGTCAGGGAAACACTACTTTTGCTATTAACACTGATGGAACAGAAAAGTGGCGAATAAGCTTTCCCTCTTCGGACCCGGGAGGCTCCATTGCTAAAACTCCTACTATTAGTAATGATGGAACAATTTATGTAGTAGTGAGTAGGTTGGGTGTGGTGGACCACCCTGAAGTAACACTTCTTTATGCGATTAATCCTGACGGAACAGAAAAGTGGAGTAAATATGGATCGGGTTTTGCAGGTCCCGTGACTATAGATTTTGATGGCAACATTTATACTGCCGGAGGTGGGCCGGATTGGACTGGCACTTGGCGCACAGTACTCTATGGTTTTGATTCTCAAGGAAACTATTTAGAAAACTGGCCTCTTGAACTGGGTCCCGTAGGACTACCTCCGTTGTTAGTGGTTGATAGAGAAGGAGCTATCTATGGACTCTTTGGGGAGCATACAGTAAAGGCTTTCAACCGGAATGGAACGCAAATATGGTCACTTGTTTTACAAGAGGGAAGACGGTATGACTTGCTCTCTATTGGTAAAGATGGCGCTCTCTATGTTCCCGGCTCCAAGTGGCTTTACGCCATTAGTAAGATACCAACTCCGCCAATACAAGCTTGGTCTTTCGACAGTGATTTTCAGTACAATTTGGATGATGATTATGCAACTGTTGAGGGAACGGGTCATTTAACGGGGAAAGCCACGCTTTCAGCTGGAAACTTGTCTATTGAGGGTCAAATAACTCTTAACGGAGCCTTGCCTTCTGGTGTTCCTGAAGTTTACCTCATAGCAACAGATGGACAAGACAAGGAATTGGCGAAACAGGCTGTTGACCTCAGCGGCTTCAGCTATTGGCAGACAGCTGCGAACACCTACAACTTCACTGGGCAGATACCAAATGTTATCCAACCAATAAACAACGGACACTACGAGGCACAAGCACTAATAACTTATAACGCCGCTAAATACGAGTTCTTCGTTAACACAGCATCCCTAATAAACAACCATTACTTCCCCTTAACTTCGCCTCCGGTCGACATTACACCACCTGTTTTAATTCAAGACTTCATAGCTTCCGATGGAGAAGACAGTCAGACAACCTTACGTTGGACTAATCCATCAGATGCTGACTTAGCTGAGATAATCATCTTGCGCAAAATCGAAGAGTACCCAAGTAGTCACATCGATGGAGAACTCGTTTATAAGAGCATAACTCCTTCTCCTGGCGTACAAGTAGAGTTCGTTGATACAACACTCGTTAACGGACGCATTTACGGTTACGCTGTCTTCAGCCGAGATTCTGCAGGAAACTGGAATGATAAGGTAGAAGAAGGCAGAAACGCTGATATGGCTTCGCCTGTGAACCCCACGAACCAACGCCCAAGCGCTTCTTTCACATATTCCCCGGAACAGCCGAAAGTGGGAGAACCAATAACTTTTGACGCTTCATCTTCAAGTGACGACGGGGAAATCGTTCTTTACGAGTGGGACTGGGATGGAGATGGAAGATACGATTGGTCAACAAGCCACCCGCAAGTAAGCTTCATATATGAAAGCAGCGGCACCTTCCAGGTCGGGTTAAGGGTTACCGATAACGACGGAGCCATAGACACTACCAGCATGCAAGTAGTCGTCGCAGGATTACATTTTTGGGAGAAAGTTCGAGATAATTTCCCATGGAGCGATAGGGTAAGGCAACTCACAAAAGAGGAATATCAGTACATCAAGAACCAACTATACATCTTCACCTTCCGCGACGGGGCTTTATTTAATAACTTTCACAACTACTATGATAGAGAAGATGAGGAAATAGGCAGTGACTTGTTTTGGTACACGGACTGGGACCTGATGGACGCTCTTAACATGGAGATGGATCCAGAGAAATCCCCTGGCTTGACTTATGGAATTTACTTGCTGGATGCACTACGAGAGATGGAAAAGGTGCAATTGACATGGACTTACGGTTACCAGATGAAAGCCAGCAAATATTTCTCCGATCTACTGGAAGCAAACAGCAAATGGACCACAGAAAGAGTAAGCGAAGAACTTTACTCTACATCTCTCGAAATATTGAACGAGATTATCGGTCGTGTAACACCAGCTCTCCATGTAGGTGTCAGCACAATGCTCTTGGTGGCAGACTGTCTTGAATTCGTGGTCCCGATTGCCAAACTAACAAAACTACTTTACTATAACTCATTGTTGCGATACCTTCAGGATCGATATGATGGGGGAATGACTCATGAGGAGGCGTGGGAAGAGCTTACATTATATCCAACACAAGATTACCATATACCAACCGAGAATCCTGAGAAGCTTGCCGTGATAGAGAATTACTTTAAGCATTTATACGACAATTATGGAAGTCGCTTAGGCGATTTGGACGCATTTCAAAGAGAAGTCAAGAAAGACCTTCGAATACTCGTGCTTAACGTCCTCAAAGCTGCGCACCCCGTCGGTCATGTAATAATAACGCCACACAGCCCCGTCGAAGTCAGGGTTTATGACCCTTACGGCAATGTTACAGGAATAATAGACGGACAGCTAAGAGAAGAGATTTTGGGCTCAGCTTGCGACAATGAGACTGGAATGATTTTTATATATTCAGCTTCCAGCGGATGCTACTACGAGGTTGTTGGAAAAAGCGATGGCATATATGGACTTGATATAGCCAACGCTGAAAACGGAAATGTTACCGTGTTCACCGCTACTAATATTCCTGTAACTTCCGAAGCTATTCACCAATATGCTATCGATTGGGATGCACTTTCACGTGGCGAGGAAGGCGTTACTGTGCAGGTGGATTCTGATAGTGACGGCATCTTTGAATATACTTTTACTTCAGACAGTGAGCTCACTCGTGACGAGTTCATTCAGCAAACAACCCCCACATACACCTTAACAATCACCGCAATGGTTGGTGGAACAACAAATCCTGCCCCCGGAACATACACTTACATAGCCAACTCAACTGTTCAAGTTACAGCAATCCCAGAAGCAAATTACATTTTCGACCACTGGGAACTTGACACAGTCAATGTCGGCTCAGCAAATCCCTACACAGTTCTAATGGATAACAACCACACCCTAAAGGCAGTATTCACATACTCGCCTCCTTCACCCCCACTTTCAGCATCCATAAACCCGCTTTCAGCCTCAATGCTTGTAGGTCAATCAGTAACCTTCACGTCAACAGTTTCAGGCGGCTACACTCCATACAGCTATCAATGGTATCTTAATGGCAATCCAGTTTCAGGCGCAACATCAGCCTCATGGACTTTTACACCTACGACAAGCGGAATCTACTATGTATACCTCAAAGTCACAGACGCCAAAGGCAACACAGCACAATCAGACACAGCTCGTATAGTGGTCTCAACAGTTCCAGTGGGAGGTTACAGCATCCCCATACAACTACCAACCACAGCAAAACCCGTCACACTACACATCGCATTACTAACAATACTAACAGCACTCTTCATAACAATAAAAAGAAAAGCAAAAAGAAAAAGGTAAAAATAAAGCCTATTTCACCTTAAGGGCTTTCCGCATAAGGGGCATGACGTACGTGTTGACCCAAAAAGTCCACCGTAAACGCAATCTGCGCAAATAAAGTGCCCATTTGCACATACTTTTCCTCCCCGTACAACTTTCTCCTTACCACAGTTATCACACATTCTCTTTGACATGCATGCTTCACCATCTTATCCATTTTTACTAAATATCTACACTTGTTTAGGCGATATCTAAAACTCGATAACTTCTTCGCCACCAAAGGACTTCATCAATAACAAATAGTTCTTGAAAGATGCACACGCTTCCTTAATGACTTCCTCATTATTCAAGAGAACATCAAGGTCCTTGGTCTTGTAGGTGACGCCTCTGACTAAATCTTCAATGCGGAGACCCGGAATTTCTACACCTTTCCTTTCTCTATATGTCAACGGTTGCCTATGAGCCTTATACTTTTTAATTAACTCCGACTCCTCAGCCGTCAATTCGACACGACACTCGAGGAAAAGGTTCATCCCACCTAAGAATGCCTTATCTTGATCTCTTTTAATAATAAGTTTCATACCATGTTCCTCCTTGTTTCTTGATAACATCTGTATCGGTTTATTAGATTTTCGTCCACATTCCACAAACTATATTTTTCCATGCACTTTTTCTGTTATTAGGCTTATGCTTTTTGCGTATTCCATGAAAGCTGGATTGATTTTGATAAAGGTCGAGTGTTGATTTTAGAAAAAGTGGTCTTGGCAACGTCGTTTCTTAAATTTGATTTTAATTAAAGTTTTGTTTCAGAATTTCTTTTATTTTTCTGGCTTATTAGTGTTGTTGGTGTTGCTGATTGCCCATCTTCCAGCAGAGCGTTGATGCCGATTGTAAGGGCGGCTGTTCAATAGTCTGAACTATTGCCGTGGTTTTAGTCTTGACTATAAAGCAAAGCCCACGGAAGAAGACCATGGTAAAAGGCGTTGCAACTGATTAGTTTCACTTTAGAAATTTTCTTTAGTGACACTAAAGACCCGCTTAGAATTTTAATTTGTTTCTATGGCTCGGGAAGCACGCTTTCGGGTCCCAAAAGAAAAAATCCATTGGGACCCAAATCAGAGGCTTAGTTTTGACAGTCAAAAGAAAAATTTTATTGGCAGTCAAATCAGAGAGGCTTGCTTTTGGTGCTTAAAAGAAAAATCCAATGGTGCTCAAATCGCAGAGGATTCAGCTGCTTTGTCTGGACAAAACAAAATTTTATTGTCTGGACAAATCAGAGGGGTGAATGAGCCAGCGGGCTACGGTCATGTTTTGGCTTGAAAATCAGCCAATAGCGACTACCCTCACGGTATTTTTCAACATAGCCCATAGCCTTCTGCGTCAAGAAAATGCCCGTAATACTGCCCACAAGGCCTAAGATAACTGTAAAAACAAATTTGCAAGTTGAAAGTGTCACCTAAAAAATTTAAAGTGACACTAATCGTTAAGGCTTTTCTGCAAAGGCCAGAATGGCCAGCCCCAACATCAACTATGTGGATTCTTCCGCTCTAAAGTGCGCACTTTCCCTGCGAGCAAAGTGTACACTATCAAGCCACCAACAACTGTTTCAGATCCAGCGCCACCACTCAAAGCCCCGCCGTTGCTTTGCCCTGCATATGATTACGCAAAACATTGTTTTAACCCAGAAACGGCAGCTGACGCAGTCTCGGCTGTCGCGTAAACCTCGCCTCCTCTGCGCGCGCGAGGAGCTTAAGGCTACTAAACAACACGAATCTTTTTTCGGTAGTAACGAGACACATCGCGTCTAACTGCCATCGTAACGTCAAAATGCCAAATACACAGTTGCAGCAGCATCTCTAATCTTGAACGCACTAATATGTCCATCCAACAATTAAAACTCTCCACATCGCCTTGTTTTTTAAGGTGCATAAAAAATAAATCGATTGTACTTCTCAAAGCTTGGTTAACGTGGAATATAATGAGTTCCAAGAGTTTTTTCTTAGCTGCCTCATAATCCTCCTTTTTCAGCCTGCTAATTTCCTTAATATAATCCTCCGGGTCATAAACGCGTCCGGCTTCAGGGCCCCACACATATAGGGTTTCTTTTTTTGGAATGTGCCTGCGGTAGTAAACCCCTGGAGGCCTTTTTGAGGTGTCAACTTCTCTTATGATAATGCCAGCAAATTCAAGTTTATGTAAATTCTTTGTAAGAGTGCGGAGGCTCATTTTCATCTCTCGAGCCTGCTTTTCCAAATCGATCCATCTCCGCTTGGAACCGTCTTCTGGCAACATTCCCAGTACAATCCTTAGCTTCTCCTTTTCAACCCTTCCAGGCGACGGCGGCCTCGATTTTTTTATGTGTGTCATGTAACGTTACAACTCCTACAGAATAGACTTCTACCCCGAAAGGTATAAGTAACTATCGGTGAATAGTCTACCCCATAGTGTAGAAGATGATACCGAAGATAGCTGAACATAAAATAACCATATTAACAAAACCGGGAGGAAAAAAGCAGTATCTCATAACTCTTCCAAAGGAATACGCAGAAAACCTGGAAAAGATAGGCATCAAAAATCTCTTCATAATCTACGATAAAGGGTTAGGTGTCTTTCCAAAGGTTGAAGGTTTCACAGAAAAGGCGCTTTTAGCGTTCATGCAAGAACACCCTGAGCTCGAAAAACTTTTCATTCAAACAGCAGAAAAGGAGGCTCCTCAACATGAATGAAGACGATGTCCAGTTAGTTCGTGGCATCATCAACAGGAGAGGAGCCCAATGAGCTTTAAGATTCGAAAAATCAAGGTGGGCAAAGGCAAGACTGTGGGAGACGAGAAGGCTGGTGAATGGAACCGAGTTTACTATGAACTCGAGGCCGAGGTTGAGGATGAACGTCAAATCGAGCTGGCTAAGGGCTCTCTGGAAGCTATTGAAGACGCATGGATACGCGGCAAAAACATCACTCCAGAAGACAAGACTTTCGACATGGAAAAGATTGCCTGGGTCCAGACTGAAGGTGAAAAAGGTCCATACCAAAAATCTACTGATTATAACAGCCTCAATCATAAAGCGTTGTTGAAGAAACTGGCAGAGCACAAAGGCGCCATGAATATTGACGACTATTTTGTCTGGACTTTCCAAGACGGTTCTTCAATAGGTCGCAAACGAAAGAAAAGGAAGGCTTAGAACTATGGCTGAAGACGTTTTCTTATGTGGTTGCGGGGGATTTCTAAAACAAAGCCATGTAGATGACGTGGGCACAGTTTGGTTCAAATGTGATGTATGTGGAAGGTCGGAATCTTTAGCGGAAATTGAACGGAATAGACAGAAAAGCCTGGAAGCTTTGAAAATTGAACATGCTAAATTAACGAAGCCTTTAACGGTTGATGGTGTTGTTGAGATTTTAGGTTCTACCGTTAAGTATGATGATGAGAACAAGGCTATCACTTTTTTGGTAATGCTGCTCACGTTTACCGATGAGGATCAAACTAACTTAGGCTTTTTAGCGGAATCAAGCACGGGTAAAAGCTACATTCCATTAGAGTTAAGCTGGTATTTTCCTAAGGAAGATGTGATAAAGCTTGGCTATGCGTCTCCGACAGCTTTCTTTCATGAATACGGTATTCCACTTCCAGATCCAAACGATAGACGTGATGTTGAAGATCAGAAAAAACGTAAGATAATCCATGTGGATTTACGTCAGAAAATCTTGATTTTTCTGGATCAGCCACACGATCAGCTTTTGCAGAGGCTAAGATCACTGCTAAGCCATGATGAGAGAGACATCATTCTCAAAATAACGGATAAGAGGGAAAGACACGGTTTAAGAACCAAAACGGTTGTTATTGAAGGATATCCGACTGTAATTTTTTGCACAGCTAAATTTAGCATGGCGGATCAAGAGAAAACACGGTTATTGCTGCTATCTCCAGAAGTCAACCAGGAAAAACTTAGAGAAGCCATAGCGTTAAAGATTGAGAGGGAAAGCGATAGAGAAGGCTTCTGTAAGCGTATGATGGAAGACCCACAGAGGAAGTTTTTGGCAAGTCGAATAGAGTTCATAAAAACCGCACATATAAAATACGTTAAGATTCCAGAGGAATTGAGAGAGAAGATTAACCGTCAATTTTTGGAAGATCACAAATATTTGATTGCCAGGCATCAGAGAGACGTAAGCCGACTTTTAGCTATCATTAAAGGGCATGCTTTGTTAAACTATATGCACAGAGAAAGAATTGCTGATTCCATAGTTGTTAATTTGGAAGATGTGGAAGCTGGTTTCAAACTTTATTATGCTGTGAGCGAAGCAAACGAGTTAGGATTATCTCCAGAAATCTACAATGTTTTTAAGAGGATAAAGAACGACATAACGAAAGATGGCATAACCATAAACGACTTTCAAAAGTTATATTACAATGAATTCCATAAACCATTGGGTTCTAAGCGTTCAACAGAAATTCTTGATATTCTATCTGCGACTGGTTTGTTAATCGAGAAGGCTGATCCAAACGACAAAAGAGTGAAACGGTTTCACCTCTCAGAGATATATTCCCCGGCACTTGGGGGTAACAAGCCCATACCCCCAACTGAAGGGGAATATAGTTTAGATTCAACCATTCAAACTTTAAGCCCCGGCGTGCAAAAAATAGCTTCTATTTATGAAACAGCACCAACAGTTGAAAATGATGTTAACGCTGACTTAGGCACAGTTCAACTTCAAGATTTGAAGGCTGTCTATTGGAGCGACCAGTTCTACGATTTGCATCCCTGCTGCATCTGCGGCTACACGAAGCAGACAAGCTGGAAGGCTGAAACCTTCAAGGGCAATGAGCTGTGGATCTGCGAAGACTGTAAGCAGGAATGGGAAAAAAGGAGGAACAATGTTGACTAAAAAAGAACGCTTAAACATTGATAGGCTTATCGTAGGCGGCTTACACAGAGACGACTTTGAACGGGCGGTTCAGCAATATGAAGAAGTAGGCTACGTTTTAGTCGCTTTTATTCTGGACCGCGACGGTTACCATTGGAAGGCCATTTACATCAAGAACAGCAAAGGTGAGGTTGTTGGGCAGGGGTAAACGCTGGACTGAGACTGAAAACAGGCTTCTGCAGGAAATGATTCAGCAAGGAGCAAGCTTAGACGACATCATCAGAAGCGGAAAGTTTGAAGGCAGAACTCCCCAGGCAATAGCCAAACAGGTTGAAAGGCTGAAACTTGGTAGTTTTGTCAGACAAAACAAAAAATCTATTGTCGGACAAATAGGCAAGGCAGAAATCCCCGGCTTCGAGGAAGTGCTGGCACGGTATGTTGACGCCTTCAACAAGCTCTGCCAAATGACGGAATATAGTAAAGAGGATTTGGAGCGTATCCGACTTGTTTTCACGGCTGTTTGGAAGTACCGGGAGCTTTTCCGCGAGTATGAGCGGTTGGAGGAACTTGAACAGCGCATTGAAAAGCTTGCAACTGACGTTGAAATGTTAAAGGAGATGAGAGCCGAAAAAGCTGGACACACCACATCTGAAACGGAGACTTCAGGGCATGGTTGAGGGAAAGGCTGGCTTCCACAGTGAAGACTGCGTTTCACGCATATTTGACAGAAAGCGGCTATCTAATAATGGAAAGTTGGACTCTTGTCAAGCGGTCCAGCCGCGCCAGTCCCAAAAACCTCAGCCTAATACTATGAGTATGCGGGGTAGCGTAGTCGGGAACACATCGCGCAACCCTCATGAGGTTGAGGTCGTGGGTTCAAATTCCACCCCCGCATCCAAGGATGCTCGTAGTAACAGCCCCCTCGTATGTCCAGAGTGTACGTCGCAAAGACTTTATCGTGATGGAATCCGCTACACAGCCCAGGGCAACATTCAACGCTGGTTATGCCGAGACTGTCGATATCGTTTTACTCTGGAAAAGGGCCGGGGGCAATGGAAAAAACCCTTACAAAAAACTTCAAAGCAGTCATTAAATAATGGCAGCGGGCTATATTCTAACCGTCAAGTATGCGTCTTAGACAAGGAGACGAAAAACTTGGCCGCAGCAGAAAGACAAAAACAAGCTGCGGGGACATCGCCGAAAATCAAACCCGACGTCAAAGGCATCATAGCGAAATTCTTGGCTTACCTGGAAAGAGAAGGCTACGCTAAAGACATAACGTATCCCAGAATCATTGTTACTCTTCTTAAGCGAGGAGCAGATCTCTATGACCCGGAAAGCGTAAAACAAACGATCGCAAGCCAATCATGGAAAGAGAGCTACAAACTGCTTGCAGTCTACGCTTACGATGCCTTCTGTGCCATGGAAAAAATGCAGTGGACCCGACCTAAATATAGACAAGATGATGCGATCGTTTTTGTGCCTGACGAAAAAGAGTTAGATCAACTTATAGCGGCGTGCCACAGTAAACGAATGGCTACTTTCCTTCAATGTCTAAAAGAAACGTTTGCAGATCCTACTGAGATTCTTCGCGCTAAATGGATAGATCTGCATGAAAACATCCTAACAATCAATTACCCTGTAAAGCGGCATCTTCCTGGACAGTCGACTATTTCAAACAAGCTGGTTTTAATGCTGAATGCACTTCCAAGAAAGTCGGAGAGGATCTTTCCAACAAACTATTCGACTATACGTGAGTGTTTCCTTCAAGTCCGCAATAGAACAGCTAAAAGATTACAAAACCCGAGGTTATTGGCGATAACATTCAAAAGCTTCAGACATTGGGGCGGGTCAATGCTGGCTCACTACACAAACGGAAACGTCCTAACAATTAAAAAGGCGTTGCGACACCGGGCAGTTCAAAGCACAATGAAATATATACATATGATTGAGTTCAAAGATGACGATTATGAAGTCGCCACAGCAACCACAGTAGAGGAGATCAAACAACTGGCTCAGGCAGGATTTCAGAAATTCGATGAGCTCAACGGCATCCACGTCTTCCGCAAACCTAAGAGATTTTCGGCATAATTTATGTGGTATAAGTGTAGAAATATGGCGATAGATAAATATACAACTAAATAACGATTACCCTACCTAAGGTTTAGGGGAGCTGGGCTGTGACCCGGCTGAGAGGACGGCTGAAAGCGCCGTCGACCCTTAGAACCTGATCCAGGTAATGCTGGCGG
>Ga0315282_10003401_pt1 | contig 28597 bp, 23 predicted proteins | sample YL17G07_20_MG_FD_203693 | JGI IMG/M metagenome (GOLD analysis project Ga0315282, IMG submission 203693) | Sediment microbial communities from Yellowstone Lake, YNP, Wyoming, USA - YL17G07_20 | ecosystem: Environmental > Aquatic > Freshwater > Lake > Sediment | place: USA: Wyoming | collected... | reverse complement strand
AAGCGCTCCGGCGTCTGGACCAGCAGGTCGGTGTCCACGCCGCGCCGCTGGAGCCCCTGGAGCAGATCGTAGCCCTCGCCGTCGTCGCCGATGACGCCTACAGCTCGTATCCCTCCCGACTTCGCCCGTGGTGGGGCTACGTCGGGCAAGCCCGCCATCAGGGCCGTGAGGTTGTTGCAGACGGTGCCTGCCGCGCCGGGGGAGAGGCGCTTGGCCACCACCTGGTAAGCCTCCAGGCCTGTCTCCAGCGAGGTCTCGCTGAGGGCCGGGTCGAGGATAAGGTACTTGTCCAGGAAGAAGTCGCCGACGACGGCTAGCTCGAGGTCGGGGAGGCGATGCAGCAACTCGGAGAGGCGTTGGGTGGTCATGGGTTGGCGGTCGGCGGTTTGGGCAACTGCGTCGGCGGCTGGAGCCGCCTCCCACGCGTTTGGCCTACCCAGATGGCAACGGCCAGTCGCGGCCCTGAGGCCGCAAGACGGTGCTCAAAGGGCGGGCGGGCTCACTCCCGGTGCACGCTCTCGACCCCCTCTACGGCGGCGAGCGACTCGAGGACGGCTTCGGGGCGCAGGGAGGAGGGCAAGGAGAGCGTGGCCGTGATGGTCTGGCGGTTCTCGTCGGCCTGGCGCTGGACCTGGAGCTGCTGGAGGAATACGCCGAGCTGCTCCAAGGCGCGACAGCAGGAGCTGACGGTGGCTGAGCTGCCCCGCGCGGTGATGATGAGGCTCAGGCGTGGGCGCGTATGCAACTGCGGCTCCGCCAGCCGGAAGAGCACCAACACCAGCAGGACGAGGGCGGTGGTCAGGGCGGCGCCCCAGAACCAGCCCATGCCGGCGGCGACGCCGATGGCCGAGACGACCCACAGGGTGGCGGCAGTGGTGAGGCCACGCACGCCGCTGCCTTGGTGGATGATGGTGCCCGCGCCCAGGAAGCCAATGCCGACTACGATGTTGGCGGCGACGCGGGCGGGGTCCCACTTGTCGGTGGCCAGGGCGGCGGAGATCATCATGAAGAGGCACGAGCCCAGGCCCACCAGCACGTTCGTGCGGAAGCCAGCCGGGCGCTCGTGAAGCTCGCGCTCCAGGCCCACGAGGCCGCTGAGCACGGTAGCCACCAACAGGCGCAGGATGGCCTGTTCGACGGCGGGCTCGGCCCAGTTACCCATGTTGCTCCTCCCGCAGCACGTCCATGGTTACCCGCTTGGGCGCGTACATGAGCAGGTCGTTGTCGGGGTCGAGCGTGACCGCACTAGGCTGGCGGTCGAGCACATACTCGAAGCGGCTGAGCTTGCCGGCGAGTATGCCGCGCTCCCGGCGCACCTTGGAGCCGACCTTGAGGGCGATCTCCAGGGGCGCGGTGTAAGCCTGCTCGGTCTCCTGCTGTACCGCCACCCGCAAGGTGTAGGCGCCGGCGGTGCGCTTGGTCACGTAGTCATAGGTGAGGACCAGGGCACCGGGCTGGCGCACCCACTGGTCGAAGAACCAGCCCAGGCTCTTGCCATAGGCCTTCTCGCAGGCTTTCTGGAAGTCTTCGATAGTGACGAACTTGCCCCGGTTGTCGCGGGCGAAGCCGGTCAGCGCGCGGCGGAATACCTCGTCGCCCAGGATCCCCCTCAGCATGTGCAGCACGTAAGCGCCCTTCTTGTAGATGACCCCGCTGTAGGCGGGGGTCTGCGCGAAGGGGTCGGTGTCGGCGATGGCGGGTTCGGGGCCGCTGCGCGCGGCGGCGACGTATTCCTGTCGGGCCTCGGCGAGGTACAGCTTCATCTCCGAGGGTCCGGCCACGCTGGCTCGGTACAGGTAGGAGGAGTACTCAGCGAAGCCCTCGGAGAGCCAGCCGGCCCCCTTTCCCTGGGGCGTGACCAGGTTGCCCCACCACTGATGTGCCAGCTCGTGGGAGACGAAGCCCTCGTCAATGTCCTCACGCTTGACGATCTCATCGAAGCAAAGCACGCATGAGGGCGCGCCGTAGCCGCCGGGGAACTGCGGGATCTCCACGAGGGCGAACTTGGGATAGGGATAGGCGCCGAACTGGGCGCTGAAGAAGTCCAGGATTCGCTGCACGGTCTGCAGGTAGGGCTTGGCGCGGTGGGCGTGACGCGGGTAGGTGTAGGCGGCCAGCTCGATGCCGCGCCAGGGCTGCTTTGCGGCGGCATACTGGGCCGCGGCCAGCACGAAGCCGGCTACAGGCAGGTCGCTTTGCCAGGTGAAGGTGGTCGTGTCGCCCTCGGTGCGCTGGTCCTTGAGCGCGCCAATCGAGACCACGGTGAGGCCTTTGGGGACCTTGGCCCGGAGCAGCGTGGGGGTGTGGAACTCCAGGATGTTGGTGGCCGGGTACCACATGGACTCGGGGCGCAGGTAGCTGCCGTCCTCGGCGATGCGGTCTCCGCCGGGAATCTCGGCCTGGCCGCCGAAGCCGTGGTAGGTGACCGTCGCCAATGTGCCGCCCTGCTGGCGGACTGGAGACTTCGGCTTGATGGTGAGCTTGCCACCGCCCTGGGTGAAGCGGGCGGCGGCGCCGTCCACGCGCAGGGACGAGATGATGATGCTGTCGCTCAACTCGAGATCGAAGCTCTTGACGTTGGGCTGGTGGGCGCCGAGGTCCATCTCGGCAGTGGCTTCGAGCCGATGCTCGCGCGGTAAGAGCTGCACGTCCAGGGTGTAGTGCTTGATGTAGACGTCGCTGGGCTTGCGTAGCGGCGGCTGCGGTATCGGGCCGGGCCCGCCGCCACCTCCCCCTCCGCCTCCTCCGCTGCCAGCGCTGGCGCGCTGCACCTCCAGCTCCTGCTGCCGGCGGCGCTCCGCTTCGGCAATGGCGTCTTCGGTCCTCTCTATCTCCCGCTTGGCCTCTTCGCTCTGCGGATCAAGGCGAGCGGCTTGCTCCAGCTCCCGCAGGGCCTTGTCCATCTCCCCCTCGGCGCGCAGACGCTTGGCGGAGGCCAGGTGCTGCTGGAAGTGGACCCTGGTCTGGTGGCGCTTGAGCAGTACCGCGCCGCCCAGGATGACGGCTGTGGCGAGCGGGAGCAGCCACAGGACGCGCCACTGCTTGCGTCCCTGGCCGCGCGACAGCCGCAGCGCGGCCCAGACGAGCAGCGCCAGGAAGGCGAGGCCACCCACCACGGCTGCTCCGATTGCCACTGGGCTGAGCACGGCAACCTCCGCTTGGCGGCCGTACGGGCCGGAAGCCGCGCAACTTCGGGGCCAGGGCCTCCGTCTTACTAGACGGAGGAGATCGCCGTCGGGTTCCGTTGACCGACTGTTGTGCTTCCCCGCGATGGCGGGGGCAACCTGCCCGAGGAGCGAGGTGGGCGGAGGTGGGCATTGCGGCTTGCCAGATGGGGTATACGGTGCTATGGTGAGAGGACTGCAAGGACTGGAGGAGATGGCTCGTGGCAGAGCTACTCGATACCGGCGGCGCGGTCCCGACCAAGGTGTGGTACGGGGCGGGGTCGCTGTCGCTAGTGTGGGACGAGTTGGCCAGCCTGGGCGCGGTTGAGCCGGTCATCGTCTGCGGGCGGAGCGTGCGGCTGGCGGGACCGGTTGACGCGCTCTTAGAGGCTGGGCCGGAGATGGCGGTGGCTTGCTACGACCGGGTGGAGCCCGATCCCTGCTACCGGACCATCGGCGCGGCGGGCATCTTCGCGCGGGAGGTGGGGGCGGATGCGGTCATCGCCGTGGGCGGCGGGAGCAGCATGGACGCGGCCAAGGCCATCGCCGTGGAGGCACTGGAGGAGGGCTGGATAGGCCGGCAGGGCGCCCCTGGGAAGGCGACGGAGGTGGCCGGCGCACTGCCGGTCATCGCGGTGCCTACCACTGCGGGCACGGGGAGCGAGGTCACGCCGTTCAGCGTGATCACGTTCCCGACGCTGAAGTGCAAGCTGGTGTTGAACCATCCAGCGCTGTACCCCAAGGTGGCTGTTCTGGATCCGACGCTGCTGGCCACGGCGCCGAAGGCCGCGCGCATGGCCGCGGGGTTGGATGCCTTGACGCATGCGGTGGAGTCCTACGTTTCGAGGCAGGCCACCGAGCGGACGCGCGAGCACGCGCTTCAGGCCATCGGGCTCATGTCCGAGCACCTGCGCCGGGCGGTGGCCGACGGGGAGGAGGTGGAGGCGCAGGGGGGGATGCTGCGGGCGGCGACCATTGCCGGGCTGGCTTTCGCGCGCAGCCGGCTGGGGGTGGTGCATGCGCTGGCGCTTCCTTTGGGCGCTCTCTTCGGAGTGCCACATGGGGTGGCGAATGCGATTCTGCTGCCGCGGGGGATGGCGTTCAATGCGCCGGCGGTGCCGGAGGCTTTCCGCCGGATGGGCGGCATCCTCGCCGGGCAGCCAGAGCCCGCCGAGGACCCGGAGGCGGCGGTGGAGGCAGTGTGCAGGCTGGCGGCCGACTGCGGGGCGCCGCAGCGGATGCGAGACGTGGGGGTGCAGGAGGAGGCCATTCCGCGCATGGCCGAGGACGCCATGCAGAGCGCGAATATGCTCATCAACCCGCGGGCAGTGACGTTGGAGGATGCGCTGGCCATCTACAGAGAGGCTTTCTGAGGCGCAGGGGGTGGAGCGCAGCATCTGGTGGAGGGTCTGAGACGAGATTCTTCGCTGCGCTCAGAATGACAGAGGCGGCACGACTAGATTCTTCGCTGCGCTCAGGATGACGGATATGCCCGACTGGCGATTGCGAGACAGCCACAAAGGATGAGGGCGACATGGAACTGAGTGAAGTGCGGCACCGAGCACGGGTCATAATCGAGAACGTGGAAACGGTGATCGTGGGCAAGCGGGAGGCGGTGGAGCTCATCGTCATCGGGCTGTTGTGCGGCGGGCACATACTGATCGAGGACATTCCGGGCGTGGGGAAGACCATGCTGGCGCGCGCGCTGGCGCGGTCGCTGGACTGCACTTTCCGGCGCGTGCAGTTCACGCCGGACCTGCTGCCGGCCGATATAACCGGCGTGTCCATCTTCAACCAGAAGAGCCGGGAGTTCGAGTTTCGGCCGGGGCCCATCTTCGCCAACGTCGTGCTGGCGGACGAGATCAACCGGGCCACGCCCAAGGCGCAGGCGGCGCTGCTGGAGTGCATGGAGGAGTTTCAGGTCACCGTTGACGGCCGGACCTACCAGATGCCGCGCCCGTTCTTCGTGGTGGGCACGGAGAACCCGATTGAGTACGAGGGCACTTACCCTCTGCCGGAGGCGCAGCTTGACCGGTTCCTGATGCGGGTGAGCATGGGCTATCCGGCGCCGGAGGACGAGGTGCGCATCATGCGGGAGCAGCGGCTGGAGCATCCAGTGAACCAGGTGCGGCCGGTGGTGGACCAGGCCGAGATCGTGGAGCTGCAACGCGCGGTGCGGGTGGTGCATCTGGAGGAGTGCATCGAGGAGTACATCGTCAGCCTGGTGCGGGCCACGCGCGGCCACCCGGACGTGGTGCTGGGTGCCAGCCCGCGCGGGTCCCTGGCGTTGATGCGGTGTGCGCAGGCGCTGGCGGCCATCCGGGGGCGCGATTACGTGACGCCCGATGACGTGAAGCAGGTGTCGCGGGCGGCGCTGGGCCATCGGCTCATCGCCCGCCCGGACCTGGAACTGCGGGGCTCGTCAGGCGTCGAAGTAATCGAGGAGGCGTTGAAGGCGACCAAGGTGCCGGTCATAGAGGGAGCGTCTTAGCGGCTATGTCCAGGCCGGTGAGTGGGTTCCTGAGCCGGCCGCGAGGCTTTGGCATGGTCTTCGCGGCCTTCATCTTCTTCGTCATCGGGGTCGTCTACGGCCAGCAGCAGATCTACCTCATGTTCGCGGCCATCGTGCTGCTGCCGGTGGCGTCCTACGTGGTGGGCTGGTCGGCTCTGCGCCGGCTGGAGGTGCGGCGGCGGCTGGCCCGGCAGGCGGCCGAGGGCGAGAGCATCCCGGTGGAGCTGCTGGTGACCAACACGGGCCGGTACGGCAAGCTGCTGTTCCGGGTGGACGACGCTCTGCCGGCCTGGCTGGAGAGCGACGACCCGGGCGGGAACGTGGTGCGGCTGGCAGCCGGAGATACCGAGCGGCTGCGTTATCGGGCGCGGGCACTCAAGCGCGGTGTCTTTGCCGTGGGGCCGGCCACGCTCTGGGCGTCGGATCCGGTGGCGCTGTTCGACTTCCGCAGCCAGGGGGCGGCGGCCTCGGAAGTGGTCGTGCGCCCCCGGCCGGCGGTGCTGTCGGACCTGCCGCTGGGCGGCGATCCGTTGTTCCACGGTCGGCGCGCCAGTCGTCAGCGGGCTGAGGATGGGGTGGACTTCCACTCCACGCGCGAGTACCACCCGGGTGACGACCTGCGGCGCATCCACTGGAAGTCCACGGCGCGGCGGGACATCTTCACGGTTCTGGAGTTCGAGCGGACGTATTCAGGGGGCGTGACGGTGGTGCTGGACCTGGCGCCACAGGCCGAGGTGGGCGCGGGCCAGCACACCACGCTGGAGTATGCGGTCAAAGCGGCGGCCGGCATAGCTCAGCAGGTGCTGTCTCGGGGGGGAGCGTTTGGCCTGGTCGCTCGGGGGGCGGTAGATCGGTCGCTGCGAGTGGCCGGGGGCATGAGCCAGATGGGGCGTGTGCTGGATGCTCTGGCGCGGGTGGAGGCCGACGGGACCGAGAGCGTGGCGGAGACGCTGCGAGCGCTGGCAGGACGGCTGGGGGCGGGGAGATGCGTGGTGGTGCTCACCCCTGCCGTGGACCGGGAGACAGCCGCTGCGCTGGGTGGGCTGCGCAGGCGCGGAGCGGTTCCCACAGTGGTGCTTCTGAGGGCCGATAGCTTCGCTCTGGCGGCGGCTGGGAGGCCGGAGGGAGAAGGCAAAGCAGACGGTGCGCTGACGCCGGAGGCTTATCGCGCCTATGTGGGGGCGCTGCGGCGCAATGGGGTGACAGTGCGGGAGGTGCGGTGCTTCGATCGGGAGTTCAGGCCGCCTGCGGCAGGGCGTGCTGGGGCCGGGGCGGCAGTGCGCGTGGTCGGCGGGGAGGAGGCAGCTCATGGGCGCGCTGGAGTGGCCTAAGCCCGATAGGCCACTCGGAGCTGGGGCCCTGAGGGCGCTGCTGCCGCTGTATGGCGCTGCCTTCCTGGCGGTTCTGGCCGGCAGCGAGGCGGTGGCCATAAGCAGCGCCACGCCGGCAGCGGGACGCTTGACCAGCTTCGTGGCGCTGGTCGGCTGCCTGACCAGCATGTGGATCAGCCGGCGGCGGCGCTCGTCGGTATTGGGGACGTTGCTCATCATCGTCGCCCTGGTCTTCGCTGCCATGCGGGCGGCGAACTATGCGCCCGGGGCGCTGCTTTACCCGTTGGATGTGGCCGCGAACCCTGACCTGCTGCTGGCCATGACGTTCGCCTGGATCAATGCGGCGTATTGCTTCGCGCTGACGGGTCCGGGCCGCTTCTCGTTTACCATCGTGCCCACGCTGGCCGTGTTCGGGCTGGTGGTGCCCCTGAACCTGTCCACGGAGATGGCCGTTGACTTCATGGTCTACCTGTTTGCTTCCATCTTCCTGTTGGGCTACGAGGGCGCTCTGGAGCGGGAGCTGAATGCTGGGCGGCGGCTGCGGGCAGGCCATCTGGAGGTCGCCTACAGCCGACTGGCAGCTACCGCGCTCGTGTTTGTGGTAGTGGCTGGGGGCAGCGTGCTGGCGGCGCCGTGGTTGGTCCGCTTGTCGCCGCGGATTTACAGCGTGATGGCGCGGCGGGGCGTGCGCCTGTTCGCGGCGCTGAACGCGCCGGACTACTCCCGGCTGGACCGGGGAGGCTTCTACATAGGCAAAGGTCCTATCCGCCTGAATCCGGCGCCGGTGATGAGGATAAAGGCAGCAAGGGGCGGGTTGTGGCGCGGCGTGGTCTACGACCGCTACACCGGCTTCGGCTGGCGGCAGTCGGAGCGTGGGTATCAGGAAACGCGCTCGCGGGGCGAGGCCCGTGATCTGCCTCGGCCCCAACCCATCGTCGGTCCTCGCCAGACGGTCCGTCAGGAGGTCGAAGCTCTGAGCCTCGTGGGGAGCGTGGCGGTGGCTCTGGCCGAGCCGGCGCGCGCGGCACCGGGCTTTGTGGGGGGGGAGCCGGTCAGAGTCAGGGTGGATGCCTACGGCTGCGTGAGCTTCGGCGGCGTTCTGCTGGGTGGCAGCAGGTACGTGGTCTGGTCCGAGGTGCCGGCGGGCGAGGTGGAGGCGCTGCGCTGGGCGCAGGTGCCGGGGCCGGAGGAGATTGGGCGGAACTACTTCGAGCTACCGCTGCGCACGCAGAGCGTAGTGCAGGACATTGCCAGGCGGATAACGCAGGGGGCGGCCACGCCCTTTGAGAAAGCGGAGGCCATACGCGAGTACGTGGGGCGGAACCACGCATATACGCTGGAGGGGTCGTTTGTGCCCATGCAGAGCGATGCGGTGGTGGAGTTCCTGACCTATGACCGTCGGGGGGCGTGCGACCTGTTCGCCAGCGCGTTCGTAGTGCTGGCGCGGGCTGCGGGCCTGCCGGCGCGCATCGCCACCGGCTATGCGCAGGGAGAGTACCTGCCGCGCGAGCAGGCGTTCCTGGTGCGGGGCACAGACGCGCACGCCTGGGCTGAGGTGTACTTCAACGAGCACGGTTGGCTCGCTTTCGACCCCACGGTGGGAGCCAGTGCCGAGGCGCCGAGCTTGCTCTCGCTGTTGGCCATCGGGCAGTACTGGCGGTTTGCCGCGGCTATCGTCCGTTGCGTGGTCCTGGACCTGGCGGCCCTAGGCCTCATCATCCTGGCCCTCAACGCACTGATTGACCTGCGCGCCCTATCCGGGCGAGCGCGGACCTGGTGGCAGCGCCGGCACCGGGGAGTGCTGGGGGAGGTGGAGGCGGCCTACCTGAGTGCGTGCCGTCACGTGCGGCGGGCTGGTTGGCGGCGGGCGCAATGGCAGACGCCGGCGGAGTTCGTGGGCATGGTGGGGGCGCGCGCGGGGCGGCGGGGGCGGATTGCCTGTGGGCTGCTGGGCTTGGCCACCGAAGCGCTCCAGCGGGTCAAGTACGGCGGCAAGGACCTCAGCCGCGAGGAACTCGACGCTCTGCGGCGAAGGGTACGACGCATACGACACTTCGTCCGCGACCTACCCCGGCCGGACGCTTAAGAGGGCACAGATGGCCGCCGCCAAGTCGACCGGCGCCCAGGGACAGCAGGCTGGGAGGCTGTTTCTGCTGACGGGCTCGGCGCCGCTGCTGCTGGAGCGAGGCCTGGAGGCTTTGCTGGAGCGGCTGGGTGCAGGCGGGGAGGAAGCGACCGGCGTAACGGTGTGCGACGCGGGGGAGGTCTCGCCCGAGGAGATCGTGGGCCACATCCGCACCGTCCCCATGTTCGCCGACCGGCAGGTGGTGGTGGTGGAGCGGGCGGAGCAGTTGAGGGCCGAGGCTCAGGAGCGTCTGGCAGCGGCCATCCGGGGCGCGCCGCCGCAGACGTCTGTGGTGCTGGTGTGCAGCGCCAGCGAGGGTGCTGGCCCGCCGGGAAGGCGGTCGCCAGTGGGCGCCGCCTTGACCAGACTGGTGGAGCAGACCGGCAAGAGGTTGAGCTACGACCAGCCCCGCCCTGCCGAACTCCCCGAGTTCGTCGCGCGCGAGCTGCGAGACTTAGGCAAGCGCATGAGGCCGCCGGTGGTGTCTGCGTTCCTGTCCATGGCCGGCCAGGACCTGGGCAGGCTGCGCATGGAGCTAGAGAAGCTGGCGCTGTACGTGGGCAAACAGGAGGAGATCACGGAGGCGGACGCGCGGGCGGTGGTCACAGTGGTGGCGGAGCACACCGTGTTTGAGCTGGTGGATGCCATCGGTGAGAAGCGGGCCGACCGGGCTCTGAGCGTGCTGCCGACGCTGCTGGCCGAGGGGGACCCTCGCAGCGCCGCGCTGGGGGTGCTGGGCATGATCGCGCGGCAGTTGCGGCTGATCTGGCAGGCGCGCGCGCTGCTGGACGCCGGCTTCTCGCTGAGTAAGCTGGAGGAGGTCCCGGAGGAGGTGCGGGCGGCGCTGCCGACGGAGCAGAACCTGCTGGAAACGGTGAAGAGCCGGAGCTTCCTGGTCCCTCGATACAGCAAACAGGCGGCCAACTTCGACGATGAGGCATTGGCCCGGGCCCTGCGGCGGGTGTTCGAGGCAGAAATGGCGCTGAAGGGGCAACTGGAGGCCGGTGGGCGGGACGAACTGCTGACGCTGGAGCTGATGATCGCCGATCTCTGCGGGGACGGACGGTTGGCGGTTCGTGAACGGCGATGATGGGCCACGGATGAACCCTTCGGCAAGCTCAGGGCAGGCACAGATAGACACGGATACGGCCACGGCGGGGATGGGGGGAACGGCAACGTCAGCGGCCAGTCGGCAGCCATCGGGGGCGGGGCGGCTGGAGCCCATGTCCCGTGAAAGCCCGTCATGCCTGCCGGCAGGGGGGCGAGATGCCGCACCAGTCCCCTGGCTGTTGGCAGCGGTGCTGGGCATCTACGTTGTGCTGACTGCTGCGTTCATCTGGCGCACGCCGCCCGGGAGCGCCCCGGACGAGAGGGCGCACCTGGCCTATGTGGAGCACCTGGCGACGAAGCACGCGCTGCCGATCTTCGACGCGGGGCTTCAGGGATACGAGGCGCATCAACCTCCGCTATACTATGCGCTGGCGGCGCCTGCATATTGGCTGGCAGCCGGCCACGGGCAGGCGGCCGCCATGTATGCCGTGCGCGTGGTGTCGGCGCTGATCGGCGCCGGTGTCATCTACGTGTTGTTCCTGGTGGGGCGATGCGTCTTCCCGGATGTGGGCTCGGCTCAGGTGGCCACAGCGGCGGTCGGGGCGTTCGTGCCCATGCACGTGGCGCTGTTCGCGGCGGTGAGCAACGATGGGTTGCTGGTGCTGTTTGCCACGCTGGTGCTCTACCTGTCGCTGCGGGCGGTGGGCGAGGGCCTCAGCCCCGGACGAGCCGCGCTGCTGGGGGTGGTGCTGGGCCTGGGGCTGCTGACCAAGACGGCCATCCTGCCATTCGCGGCAGTGGCGCTGGTCGCGGTGGTGGTGGGGATGAGGCGAGCGGAAGGGTTGGTGTGGGTGGTGGTGGGCAAGCGGCTGGGCCTGCTGGTGGGGGCGGCTGTGCTGCTCTCGGGCTGGTGGCTGGTGCGCAATGTGGCCCTCTATGGGGACCCGCTGGCGCTCGGGCGCTTTGTAGAGGCGTTCAGCCGCTCCGCGCACCCGCCGTCCTACTTCGGCGAGTACGGCCTGCTGTCCGCGTGGCAGTTTCGCCTGCTGTTCGTGCTGCTCACGCACTTCGGCTTCTGGGGTATCTTCGGCAACCTCGAGGAGTACATGCCCTGGTGGTTCTACGGGCTCGGGGCGGGTCTGGCGCTCCTGGCTGTCTTCGGGTTGGTTGGGCTGAGGCGGGCTGCCTGGCGCCCACGGGGCGAGCACCTGCTGCTGTTGGCGCTGGCGGCGGCACTGGTGGTGGCGAGCTATCTGGGCTTCAACATGCGGTTCTTTCAGGCGCAGGCGCGGTATCTGTTCCCGGCCATGGGCGCCTATGCGTGCTTTGCCGTGATGGGCTGGCGGGCGCTGCTGGGCGAACGGTGGGGCAACGTGTTGGTGGTGGTGGCGCTGGCCGCGATGGTGCTGATGAGCCTGGGTGTGCTGTGGCCGGACCTGCGCGTGCCCCATGAGGAGTTCTGGGAAATCTAGCGCCTGCCGCCAGGCGTTGGAGGAAACGCAGCGGTCGCCAGGCGGGCGCCGCGTGCCCGGCAGAGCGGGTATCAGCTCATGCAAGTTGCCATACTGGTAGGCGGAAAGGGGACGCGGCTGTTCGGCCGCGCCTCGCTGGTGCCCAAGGCGCTCGTTGAGATTGGTGGGCGGCCGATACTGTGGCACGTTCTGCGCCTGTACGCGCATTACGGGGTCAAAGACTTCGTGCTGTGCCTGGGCCACCTGGGCGACATGATTCGCCAGGCGTTTAGCCCCTCGCCGGCGCAAGGGGAGCCGCTGCCGCTGTGCAGCGAGGGTGAGGCGTGGCGCATCGCTTTCGCCGAGACGGGCGACGAGACCCCCACCGGCGGGCGGATCAAGTTGGCGGCGCCTTACCTGAGCGGCGAGGTCTTCATGGCGACTTACGGTGATGGCCTGGCGGACCTGGACATCAGGCGGCTGTTGGAGTTCCACCGCGCTCACGGGCGGATGGCGACGGTGACAGCAGTGCAGGCGCGCACGCAGTTTGGCCTGATGAAGCTGGGGGCGGACGGGTCGGTGCTGCAATTCGAGGAGAAGCCCTGGCTGCCGGACTTGGTGAATGGAGGCTTCTACGTCTTCAACCGCGAGATTCTGGACGAGCTTTCGCCGGGGCACGTGCTGGAGCGCGAGGTGCTGCCGGCCCTGGCGGTGCGGGGGGAGCTGGTGGCCTTCCAGCACCACGGATTCTGGGCCTGCCTGGATACCTACAAGGATGCCGTGGTGCTCAACGACCTGTGGGAGGCGGGGCAGGCGGGGTGGAAGGCGTGGCAGGAGTGAGCCAGGGGGGCGCGGGCGGCAAAAGCGTGAAACTCACCGTTGTCATCCCCGTCTATAACGAGAGGGAGACGCTGCCCCAGATTCTGTCGCGGGTGCGGTCGCTGCCGGTGGAGAAGGAGATCATCGTCGTGGACAACTTCTCCACCGACGGCACGCGGGAGTACCTGCAAGCTGTGAACCTGGCCGAGGTGCGGGTGGTGCTGCAGCCGGCGAACTACCAGAAGGGCACGTCGGTGCGCAAGGGCATCGAGCTGGCGCAGGGAGAGTACACGGTGATCCAGGATGCCGATCTGGAATACGAGCCGGAGGAGATCGTCGAGCTGCTGCGTGTGGCGGAAGAAGAGGGCGCAGCGGCGGTCTTCGGATCGCGCTTCTTGAACCCGGCGCAGGCGCGCGGCCGGTTCTTTCCGCGCTTCGGGAGAAACCGCTTGAACGATCTGTTCCGTGTGTTATACTGGAGCTCACTGACGGATATCGCCACTTGCTATAAGCTGGTGCGCACGGAGCTGCTGCGGGGCCTGAGGCTGCGCAGCGCGGGCTTCGATCTGGACTACGAGATAGCGGCCAAGCTGGCGAAGGCGGGCGCGGCCATGCGCGAGGTGCCCGTGAGCTATCGGCCGCGGACGGCGGCGCAGGGGAAGAAGCTGGTGTGGACGGACGGGTTGAGGGCGGGCTGGGCGCTGCTGAAGTTCCGGTTTGCTGACTGAACTGACAGGCAGGCGGGCGGGTCATGCAGCTGCGGAACCTGGTCATCATGTGCGCTGTGTTCGTGGTCGTGCTCGGGGGCTTCGTGCTGTGGTCCCAGTATGGCCGGATGCCGGGCGAGGGCGGCGTGAGCGTGCCGGTGGCGCCAGAAGGCAAGCAGCAGGAGGGTCTGGGTCCCATCGTGGTCACGGCGCCGGCGGGGGTGGGCGAGAAGGACGAGGCGGGCAACTGGCTATGGGAGGCGGAGTTTGCCGGGGAGCTGCACGTGGACCAGAAGGCGGGGACGGTGAGCGGGGGGCAGGTGACGTGCACGATTCCGGTGCAGGAGAAGCAGACGCTGGTGGTGACGGCGGGGAAGTTCAGCGCCGACCAGGGGTCCAGGAAGCTGCGGTTTGAGGAGGAGGCGCGGGCGGACCTGAAGCCGACAGGCTCGTACTTCCTGGCCAAGGGTTTCGAGTGGGACATCGAGAGCCGGCGGCTGTCGGCGCGGGGCGGGGTGGAGTTGTCCCATCAGCACGTAAGGATCAGGGGAGACAGTCTGGAGGCCGACCTGGGGGCGCAGAAGGCGCGCGTCAGCGGCCATGCTAGAGCTACCTACCAGGGTTAGAGAGGGCTGAGCAGCAGATGGCGAGACTCGGCGCGCTTATAGCGGGGGTGACCGTCCTAGTAGCGGCGGTGGGCAGCCTGGTGCTGGGGCAGATCATCGGTCCCGGCTCCAAGGCGCGCGTGGAGACCGATCCCACGGGCAGCATCTCTGTGGACCTGGACAAGAACGTCGCCGTCGCCGACGGCAACCCGCGGATGGTCTACGAGGGCGAGCAGCACGGTACTCTCTCGGCCACGAGGATGACGTTCAAGATGGCCGAGAAGGCGGGGGTCACGGACCTGAACACGGAGGGCCCCACCAACTTCGATTGGACGATGCCTGGGCCCAAGCGGAACGGTGAGACCACCAAGCGGCATCTGACCGGGCGCTGCTCGCAGGGGGCGACCTATCAGGTCTGGAGCGAGGCGGAGGGCAAGAAGGCGGAACTGGTGACCCTGACGGGCGACGCCTACTGCAAGGTGGAGACCCTCCCCGATCCCGACAAGTCACAGCAGTCGGTCCTGACCGGGGACAAGATCGTCTACGACATGGTGGCCGGGACAGTGAAGACCTTGGGCACGGGGAAGGGGGCGCAACTGGAGATCAAGCTGCCGGCGGCGGAGGAGAGGAAGCCGGCTGCGCCCGCGCCTGTGCATAAGGGCGCGGGGCAATAGCAGAGGCAAGGCGCATTGCTGCTACAGACCAAGGAACTGGTGAAGGCTTACCGCGGGCGGCGGGTGGTGGACGGCGTCAGCATCGAGGTCGGGACCGGGGAGATCGTGGGGCTGCTGGGCCCTAACGGTGCGGGCAAGACTACCACGTTCTACATGGTGGTGGGCCTGGTGCGCCCCAACGAGGGGATGGTGCTGCTGGAGGGGGAGGATCTGAGCCGCCTGCCCATGCACGTGCGGGCGCGCAAGGGGATCGGCTACCTGGCGCAGGAGCCCAGCGTGTTTCGGCGGCTGACGGTGGAGGAGAACCTGCGGCTGGTGCTGGAGATGCAGGAGCTCTCCAGCGAGCAGATCAAGCAGCGCACCGACGAGCTGCTGGGGCAGTTGGGCATTGAGCATCTGCGCCACAGCAAGGGCATGGTGCTGTCGGGCGGGGAGCGACGGCGGGCCGAGATTGCACGCGCCCTGACCACCAACCCGGCGTTCATGCTGCTAGACGAGCCGTTCACCGGCGTAGACCCGATCGCGCTGGACGACATACGGGACATCATCGTGGCGCTGCGCGACGACGGCATCGGGATACTGCTGACCGACCACAACGTGCGCGACACGTTGGAGATAACCGACCGCGCCTACATCATCCACGAGGGTCGCATTCTGACCAGCGGGCCTTCCGACGAGTTGCCGAAAGACCCCATCGCGCGCCGCTTCTATTTCGGGGATCGCTTCAACATCTAGGCTGGGCCAGTGGCCCGAGGGAGCGCATGGAAACGGCAGAGGTGGCTACGGCAAGGGCGCGCGGGATTAGGCGGGCGCGGCGCCGGCGCTTTGCGCCGGCGCTGCTGGACTGGCTGATCCTGCGGGAGCTGCTGCCGCAGCTTGGGTTTGGCCTGGGCGTGTTTCTGGGGGTGCTGCTGGGGGTGGACCTGCTCTGGGACCTGGGCAAGCTGATGGCGCGGGAACACCTGACGCTGGTGCAGATAGGCAAGCTGTTCGTGTACAATCTGCCCAGCCAGGCCTACCTGGTGACGCCCATGGCGACGCTGCTGGGCGTGCTGCTGGCGTATGGTCGGCTGGCGGCCGACGACGAGATCACGGCCATGTACGCCGGGGGCATAAGCTTCCTGCGGCTGGCGGCGCCGGGGCTGGCGCTGGGCGTGCTGCTGACCTGGTTCACCTACTGGTTTGGCGAGCACGTGGTGCCTCAGTCCAAGACGGCGGCGGAGCAGTTGCTGCTGAGGCATGCCAGCTCGCGGGTGGTGAAACGGGACTTCACCATCGTGATTCCGAAGGACGGGCCGACGGAGACGGTGGTGTACTGCCCGGACTTCCGGTACGGCGAGGGGATCATCGAGGACCCGACCATCTTCAAGTTCAAGCAGGGCAAGTGGGCGGTGACTTACCGCGCGCGGCAGGCGGTGTGGCGGGGGCAGTCCTGGGAGCTACGTGGGGTGACCTGGGAGCGGCCGGTGCCGCCGCAGGCGCTCCAGGAGGGCAAGCCTCACCGCATGAACGGCTGGGCGGCGGTGATCACGGAGGACCAGATTGGTTGGGCGCCGGACGAGATCGCCCGGAGCAAGCCGCGCTCGACTTCGGAGTTGACGCGGCAGGAGTTGTGGGCCCAGATCGCGCAACTGAAGGCGCAGGGAGCTGACTACGGGGAGGTGGTGCTGCCGCTCATGGTGCGCTACCACGAGCGGGAGTCCACGCCTTTCTGCTGCCTGGCGTTCGTGCTGGTGGCCATCCCGCTGGCGGTGCGGCCGCAGAAGGGCGGGGCAGTGGTCAACTTCGGCGTTTCGGTAGGCATCATCCTGGTCTACCTGGTGGTTTACAACCTGGTGAGCGTGGTTGGGATGAGCGGCGCGGTGCCGCCGGTGCTGGCCGCGTGGCTGGCCAACATCCTACTCTTCGCCGTGGGCGTCGGCCTGTGTCTGGAAGCGGGACGTTAGGCCATCGGCCGGTGCTGCTCGGCGAAGCGCCGACTCGAACTCCGGGTCGGGGCGCAGCACGAGCAGGGCACCCGCAACATGTCACTGGCCGAGCTGACATTCATCCTCGTGCTGATTGTGGCCGGCGCGGCCATCGCCTGGGTGGGCGACTGGGTCGGCTACCGGCTGGGCAAGAAGCGCGTTAGCCTCTTCGGCATTCGTCCCCGCACCACGGCCATCATCGTGGGCTGCTTTTTCGGGGCCCTCATCTCGGCCTCGACCATCGGGATACTGGCCCTGACCAGGGAGCAGTATCGCGACGCGCTGTTTCGCATGGACGACCTGCGGAAAGAGCGGAGCCAGCTGCTGGCGGAACGGGAGGCGCTGAGAGCAGAGGTGGCGAGGGCCAGCAAGGAGGTGGATCGCTACAAGAGGGGGGCGCAAGAGGCTGAGTCGAAGCTGAAGGAGCTGGCGCAGAGCATTGCCCAGCAGCGGGCGCATCTAACTGAGCTGCGCAGCCGGCTGGCGGATCGGCAGCGCCGCCTGGAGGAGGTGCGGCGAGCCCTGGGTCGGAGTCAGGGAGCCAACACGCAGCTCCAGGCGGAGGAGAGGAAGCTGGAGGGCGAGATCGGGCAACTGCAACAGGAGATAGGGAGCAGCGAAGGGCAACTGCGCAAGAGCGAGGAGCAACTGCGGCAGACGCAGCAGTCGCTGACTCAGAGCGAGGAGCAGATTCGGCAGACCGACAGGAGACTGGAGGACGTCAACCGGCGCCTGTCGGAGGCCATGAGCAAGTACGAGCAGTACCGGCAGGCCGAGGCGCTGCGGGAGTACGGCGCCCCGCCGCCGGTGGAGGCCGGGCACGAGTTCGTGCGGGACGTGGTGGACCTGACGCAGCCGGCGGGGACGGTGCGGGCCAAGATCGTGGAACTGCTGGAGCGGGCCAGCGAGGAGGCGCTGCTGCTGGGGGCGGCCAAGGGCGATAACGGGCGCGCGGCGCGGCTGTACGCGGTGAAGGCCGAAACCGGGCGGCCGACGCCAGAGCCGGAGGTGCCGGAGCCGCAGGCCATCGAGGCCGTGGTAGAGAGCCTGATGAAGCTGGAGGAGAAGAGCCAGGTCATTTTGGTGAGCGCGCTCTTCCCCGCCTGGCAGGGGCAGCAAGTGTTGGTGGGCCTGCCGCACCGCTGGAATAAGCTGGCGTTCCTGGAGGGAGAAGTGGTAGCCAGCGAGACGATAGACGGCAGCCAGAGCCGCGCCGACCTGTACCGGGCCATTACCATCCTGCTCATCGGCAGCGTGCGGCCGGAGGCGGAGCGGCGAGGAATGCTCTATCAGCCCAACACCAAGGAGATCGGCCGTGTCTCGGTGGACGAGGTCTTCGATGCCATTGAGGAGCTGAAGCGCGAGAATCGGCCGGTGAAGGTGGAGGTGGTGGTGGAGCGCGACACCTGGACCGTCGGGCCTCTGAACCTGGACCTGCGCGTGGGGGAGGAGCAGTAGACGCAGCGGAAGCAGCATGCTCGAGCGAAAGACATGGCCACGACCGAGTTCGGACGCGCCTTAACTGACTACCTCCGGAGGATCCGGGGTGCCCACGCCCGGCGGGCCTCCCACGATCAGCGTCGCGGGTTGTTCGTTGAGTTCATCAGGGGTGCTTTCAACGTCAGCGTGGAGGACGTGGAACTGGAGGAACACGTGATCGCAGCCGGCGTGCGGGGCTACATTGACGCGCTCTACCGGGACATCATCTTTGAGTTCAAGCGCGACCTCGCTCGCGAGCGGAGTGATGGGCAGGACAAACTACAAACCTACCTCCGCAGCAAGCTCCCCGAGCGGCACTTCGGCGTGCTGACTGACGGCCTCGTCTTCGAGGCCTATCGGCTGCGCGAAGGGCAGTTGGAGCACACTGAGACCCTTGACCTCCCTCAAGCTGACGAGGAGACGGCGTTCCTCTGGTTCGACTGCTTCCTGTTCTCTTCCCACGACATCCCGCCCACGCCGGAGGATGTAGTTCGCCGTTTCGGGCCGACCAGCCCAGTCTTCCTGGCGGCCTACGACAGGCTCGCAGAGCTGTTCGGCAGGGGCGCGGAGCTTCCGGCAGTGCAGGTCAAGCTGTCGGAGTGGAACCGCCTGCTGGGCAAGGTCTACGGCACGCCGGTCGGGGACGAGGACCTGTTCCTGCGCCATACGTACCTCGCCCTGCTGGTGCGTCTGCTTGCCTACTGCGCCCTGTTCCACAGAACGCCTTCAGACCAGCAGCTTGTCGGCACGGTGGACGGACGGGCCTTCGAGCGTCTAGTGCACAATCTCGCCGAGGAGGACTTTTTTGCCTGGGTCCTGGTGGAGGCGCTGCGGGGCGGGACGGTTGATCTCCTCCGCGGCCTGACCGCGCACGTGCGTGCCTACGACCTCAGCCAGGTCGGCTCGCAGGACCTGCTCCAACGACTGTACCAGGAACTGGTGGACCCAGGGGATCGGCACGACCTGGGAGAGTACTACACGCCCGACTGGTTAGCCGAGCTGACGTTGCGGGAGGCCCACTACGACGGGAGCCAGAGCCTGCTAGATCCCGCCTGCGGCAGCGGTACCTTCCTGTTCACCGCCATCCGGTTAGCCCGCGAGGCTGGCCTGGATGGGCGCAGACTCATTGACTGGGCGCAGGAGCGCATCGTGGGCGTTGATGTGCATCCCGTGGCCGTGGTCATCAGCCGCGTCAACTACGTGCTCGCCCTGGACCGTCACGCCGGGCTGGGTCAACATCGCAGAACCGTGACCGTGCCCGTCTACATGGCCGACTCGCTGATCACTTCAAAGGAGGACGTGGAACGTTTCATCCCTGTCCCAGCCGACGGTGGCCAGTTCGAGATACCCGAGGAACTGGCCGAGAGACCGGAGGCGCTGGATGCCGCGGTTCAGGAGATGATGGACTTCGCTGGTAGCAAGGACCTCTCGGCCGACGCGAAAGTGAAGGGGTTCCTGGCGTGCGTGGAGCGGGAGGGCTACCCAGGGCGGGCTGCCCGGTGGGGCAGCAACCTGCGCCTGCTCACCAAGCTAATGGGCGAGGGGCGTGATACGATATGGGCCTTCCTGCTGCGCAACCTGTACCGCCCGGTGTATCTGTCCCTGGAGCGCTTCGACCTGGTTGTGGGGAATCCCCCTTGGCTCTCTTACCGCTATGTGCGGGCGGCAGACTACCAGAAACAGGTCAAGGCCCTGGCCAAGCACTATGGTCTGGTGGGACCGCGGGAGGTCCGGCTGTTTACGCACACGGAACTGGCAACGGTCTTCTTCGCCCATGCCGTAGCCCGCTACGTCAAGGAGGGCGGCGCTCTGGCGTTCGTCATGCCGCGGAGCGTCAGCACCGGGGCGCAGCAGCACCGACGCTTTCAGGAGCGATTTGCTCCGTACAAGATCCTGGACCTGAAAGACGTGGCTGTGCCGAGCGAGCGTTCGGCCAAGGTCTTCGGCACGGACTCCTGCGTGCTGTTCTGGGGGCGTGAGCTTGGTGGGCCGACGCCCGTCACCAGACTGTCGGGAAAGCTGCCGCGCAAGAACCTGACGCTTGCGGAGGCGCGCGCGCACCTCAGCGAGGAACGCGGGTTCTGGGTGCCACCGGGGGCCCCGAGGGTCCCCAGCCCCTACTTCGCCGAAGTGCGCCAGGGAGCAACCATGGTGCCGCGTGCGGTGTGGTTGGTGGCTCCGTTCCCTGACGCTCCGCACGATGAACGGCACCCGTACCTGCGCAGCGACCCCGAAGTCACCAAAGGCGCCAAGCCGCCCTGGGACGACATCTCAATGCAGGGTGAGGTCGAGCCGGACTTCATCTACGTGACCGCCCTCTCCACGCACCTCGTGCCCTTCGGCATGAGGCACCTGAACCTTGTGGTGCTCCCGCTCCTCCCGGGAAAACGCGGGCGGCCCTGGCGGGTCGGCAACTCGGCGGACCTGGCTGTGCACGGGTACATACGCGTGTCCAACTGGATGCACCAGGCAGCCGAGTACTGGGAAGCGCGGAAGAAGCGCGGGACGGAGCTGACGTTGGAGGGAAGACTGAACTACCATGGCCTGCTCACCGGCCAGTTCCCAGGGAAGCGCTACTGCGTCATCTACAACACTTCAGGCTCGCACGTGGCAGCCGCAGTAGCGGACCGCCGGAGGGCGCGAGGCAGCGAGTTTCGTCACCTGCGACCGGGCGGCTTCGCGGCACAGCACACCACGTATGCCTACCAGACAAGCGACGAGCAGGAGGCGCACTATCTCTGCGCCTTCCTCAACGCCCCATTGGTCGGCCCCGCAATCGAGCCATACCAGCCCCGAGGTGCGTACAAGGGTCCCCGCCACGTCTGCCGCCGCCCCTTCGAGGTGGTCCCTCTGCCCAGGTTCGACGCGCAGAACCGTCTGCATAAGAGACTGGCGAGTCTATCGGAGAAGTGCCACCAGAAGGTGGACGGGATGGGCCTGCCGCTGGACGCCGAGATTGGCCGCCTGCGCCAACGCATCCGGGCGGAACTGGCTGACGAACTGAGGAGGATTGACGAGGTGCTGGCGGCGATACTCGACGAAGCGCGGGACCCGGCCAGTCGAGGCAACCCGGGCCCCGAGCCCGGTTGCCTGCCGCTCACCGACTAGCCTAGTCATGCATGTGCCCCTTGCAGGAGAAGGTGCTGGGATCAGCTCCGGGGCTGGACGCGTGTTAGCCATTGACCCCGGGACGAGCAAGTGCGGCCTGGCGCTGGTGAGCGGCGAGGGCCAGCCGCTGGAGCTGCGCATCGTGCCACTGCGGAGACTGGCGGAGAGCCTCCAGGAGCTGGCGCAGACGTTCCCCTTCGAGGTCGTGCTGCTGGGCGACCGCACCGGGTCGGGGGCGGTGCAGCGGATTGTGGCGGCGGCCTGCCCGGGGGCACGGATTGTGCTGGTGGCCGAGCACTTGAGCACGCTGCGGGCCCGGGAGCGCTACTTCCGCGACCACCCGCCGCGCGGTTGGCGGCGGCTGCTGCCCCAAGGGCTGCGGGTGCCGCCGGTTCCCCACGACCACTACGTGGCGCTGGTACTGGCCGAGGATTACCTGGGTCGCAGCCACACGACTTGAGGCCGGTGGGCGGCGGCTGCGCCCACAAGGAGACGTTACCGCCACCGGCGAAGAGCCCTCTGGTGCTCCAGGGGAGAGGGCGTTGGGATGGAGTTCGAGCAAGGCTACAAGATAGACAACCAGTACCTGGTGGAACAGAAGCACCGGGGTGGCATGGGGCTGGTCTACATCGTGGTGGACGATTTCTCCGGGAAGCGCTTCGCCGTCAAGACCATCAAGGACGAATACCTCGCCGACCGGGCCGCCGTGGGACGCTTTGCCCTGGAGGCGCGCACCTGGATGCGCCTGGATCAGCACCCCAACATCGTCCAGGCCATCATCTACCGAGAGATCGAGGGCCAGCCGCTGCTCTTTCTGGAATACGTGGCAGGCACGGACCTGGCGGCCATCCTGGAGCAAGAGAAGGCCCTGGTCATCCCCCAGGCTCTGGACTTCGCCGTGCAAATGTGCCGGGGGATGCAGTACGTGCACAGCAAGGACTTGGGCGGCCAGCAGCGGGGGGTGGTGCACCGGGACCTGAAGCCGCACAACATCCTGGTGAGCCGGGAGAGAACGGCGAAAGTCACTGACTTTGGACTGGTGAAGGTCTTTGGTGTGCCCACGCGGCTAACGCCCACGGGCACGGGCATGGGCAGCTACATGTACATGGCGCCGGAGCAGTTCACGGACGCCGCCAGCGTGGGCAAGGCGGCGGATATCTACAGCTTCGGCGTGGTGCTGTACCAGGGGCTGACCGGACGGCTGCCCCTCAGCGGAGACAGCCTGGGAAACCTGATCCACAATATCATCAACGTGGAGCCGCAAGCGCCCAACTCGGTCAACCTGGACGTGCCTGACAGCCTGAGCGAGGTGGTGTTGGGCTGCCTACGCAAGGAGGCGGCGGAGCGCTACCAGAGCTTTGCGGAGGTGGGTCGCGCTCTGGGTGAGATCAGCGCTCAACTGAGGGAGGTGGCTGCGTTTGCCGCGGTGGGGAGGGCCTGCGAGCAGTGTGGGTACCGGACCCGGGCGGGCCGGGAGCGGTGCTTGATCTGCGGTGGGCCGCTGGTGGCTGCCGCGCGGGTGGCGGCTGCGGAATTGCCGCCGGCGCCGGCGGAGGCGCCTGGGCGCCGAGAAGAGGCCCCGCCGCTGGCGGAGAAGCGGGAGGATCCGCAGACGGCGGCCAGGCACTTCCAGGTGGGGGTGGCGCACTTCAAGGCCGGGCGCCTCAAGGAAGCGCGGGCCGACCTGCGCCGGGCGGTGGAGTATGCCCCGGGGCACGTTGAGGCTGTGCAGGGCCTGGAGGAGGTGCTGGGCAGGCTGCGCGAGGAGCGCGAGCAGCGCCGGACAGCCATCCAGCCGTTGGACTGGCCCATGTTCCGGGGCAACCCCGCACGCAACGGCTACACGCCCGAGATTCTGACGCCCCCGTTGGTGGAGAAGTGGCAGGTGGAGGTGGGCGAGTGGAGCTGGGCGTCGCCGGCGGTGGCCGGGGGCCGCGTTTACGTGGGCGCGCGCGTCCACACCGGGGGCAAGTACGGCCGGCTGTGCTGCCTGGAGGCCGCCACGGGCCGGATGAGCTGGGAGCGGCTGGCGGGCTACGAGGTGAACGCGCCGGCGCTGGTGCTGGGGCCGCTGCTGCTGGCGGGGTTTGGCGAGACCCTGACCGCGTTCCAGGCAGGCACCGGCGAGCCGTGCTGGCAAGTGCGGACGGGAAGCGCCATCTCCAGCGGAGCAGCCGTGCTGGGCAACCTGGCCTACTGTGGCTCGGGAGACAACCAACTGTACGCGGTGGACATCCGCAATGGCCAGAAGCAGTGGACGTTCCGCACGGGCGGGGCCATCTACTCCAGCCCGACGGCGTGGGGCAATGCGGTGTACTTCGGCTCAGGCGACCACTTCGTCTACGCGGTGTCGGCAGCTACCGGGCAGTTGCTGTGGAAGCTGGAGACCGGCGACGAGGTGCTGTCGTCGGCGGCTATCTTCGGCGAGGCGCTCTTCCTCGGCTCCACCGACGGCAGCGTCTGCGCCATTGATCGCCGGCGGGGGAAGCTGATCTGGCGCTACGAGACCGGGGATCAGGTTTACTCGTCGCCGGCGCTTTACCGCGGTCGAGTGTACGTGGGCTCGCGCGACCACTGCGTGTATGCGCTGGACGGCGAGACGGGCCATCCGCTGTGGCGCTTCGAGACGGGCGACTGGGTGTACGCCTCGCCGACCATAGCCGACGATGTGGTCTATGTGGGCTCTTACGACAAGCGGCTGTACGCGCTGGACGCGGATACCGGCGAGAAGCTGTGGGAGACGCAGACCAGCGGCGAGCTACGCTCGTCGCCGGCGGTGGCGCGGGGGTGCCTGTACGTGGGCACCAATGACGGGAAGGTGTACGCGTACCAGCAAGGGTCGAGCTAACACGGCATCCCGGAGAGGACCAGCAGGTACCATGCCAAAGAGCAGGGGCAAGCAAGTCGTTGCCGGCGAGGGGTTGCCGCCCGCCAAGGGGCCGTATTCGGTGGCGGTGCGGGCGGGGGACTTGGTGTCTGCCGGGTGCACAGGGGGGTCGCGCTGTGTCACGCAGGCGTCGTGGATGGACGGTAGGAGGGGCTTGCTGAGTGGTTTTGGTATCATATGATACAAGAATCTCTTGACGGAGACACCCAGGACGGTATAATGAGGCAGTTTCAGTGCCCAAGCGGCGGGAGTTGACCAACAAGGGCCGCGTCGCGCTGATCCGAAGCCTGGCGGGGAACCCCGCAGTCGTGAGACCCACCAAGCGGGCCTCTAAGGACATGGTGAGGCTGGGGCTGACCAAAGCCGACGTGTGCGAAGCCGTCTGCACCTACATCGACTGCGGATCACCGGTCATGGAGACGATCACCGACACCGCGCACGGACACTTGGGGGAGCCCGCCTACGAAGTCTACCCAACGATCCACGCTGAAGACCGTTTCGTGAAGGTGGCGATTGACCAATACCCCTCGGGTCCGGTGCTGATTCTCGTCTCGGTCCACGAACGCTAGGAGCAGGCTTCATAGTCGGCCGAAGGAGGTAGACATGGCGCGGGCATGCCCCATCTGCGGGGCGAAGGGGTTGAGGAAGCGACGAGGAGACTTCGTCTTTGAATGGCCAGAGGGCTTTGTCGTTCCGGAGTCTCAGTTTGCCAATGCTGACTGGGAAGCTTGCGATGCCTGCGGGGAGGAGATCCTCTCGCCCGAGCTGAGCGTTCGCATCGAGGCTGAGCGTTATAGGGCGGAGGGGCTTCTTAGCCCCCCCCAGGTTCAGGCGATCCGGAAGCGCACGGGGCTCAGCCAGGTGGAGATGGCTCGCCTCCTGGGGGTGGGTGCCAAGAGCTACGCTCGTTGGGAAGCGGGCCTATCGGTCCAGAACAAGTCCATGGACAACCTCATCCGCGTGGCGGCAGAGCAACCGGGGTTGTTCGCGGAGCTGGAAGCGGAGCGGGAGCCGGATCGGCAAGAGCAGGTGGCAGCCTATATCAAGCACCTGCCGGCCCTCAAGGCGCAGAGCGAACTGGCAATGGCCGCCCATGGTGAGCTCCCGCCTGCGAGCGCCGTCCAGAGCATCCGCCACAGGTTACGGGCGTTGCTGAAGCAACGCAAAGGGAAGAAGCATGCGGCTGGAGCCTAGTTTCCGTGATATCGCGCCTCACGAACTCGTGTCCCACTTGCTGCGAGCCAGCGGACAAGAGGAGGGCGAGGCCGTCAACCCGGCCCCCATCCTCGACCTGCTGGGGCTGACGCACCTGTCGCTGGACTTCGGCAGTGACCTCCCGGAGGCTGTGACCCCGCGAGGGGACCGGCCCCGAGCCCTCCTTTCCTTTCCGGAACGCGTGGTAGCAACCGATCGGGAACTCAAGGAGGAGCGGGCCCGCTTCAGCAGCTTCCACGAGGTCGGTCACTACGTGTTACCAGACCACGTGGAGTCCATCGTGTTGTGCAGCGATCGGGACCTGAGCCGGTTCGCCCGCGGGGCTCGGGAGCAGCAGGCGAACGCGTTCGCCGCAGACCTGCTGTTCCATGGCGTTCGCTTCTGTTTGGAGGCAAACAGCCTGCCTATCTGCGCGGGCACAGTAAAGGACCTAGCCGAGAAGTACCGCGCATCATACGAAGCGACAGCGCGGCGGTTGGTTGAGAAGAACCTCCGCCCGTGTATGCTCGTGGTGTACGAGCAGGTGGCCCATGATCGGCGAATTGACCTGTGGCGACAGCCGGAATGGGACGCCAAGTACAGTGTGCCTTCACCAGCTTTCGCCCGGGGTTACTTCACACGCGTTGCGAGCAACCCGGAGAATCCCCATGTCGCGCGCGTCACCATGGCCGGACGCGATGTTGCCGAGAGCATCAGGGCAGAAGAGCGCATACCGCTGCGAGACGGGAGAACCGTTTGCTTCCAGATGGAGTACTTCTCCAACCAGTACAACGTATTCTGTCTTCTCCAGCCAGCGGAGAAGAAGGCATAGTATGCTGCATCGGGTTGGGGGCCTGGCCCACATGCTCGAAGAGCACCGGGACCATCCCCTGGAGGTGCATACGGACATCTTCGACCCTTCGAGGGCCTCAGGGTCGCCCTGAGCAGAGTCGAAGGGCGACAAGCTCGTTGAGGTTGAGGGGGCTCAGCGGGGGCGGTTTACCTTCATCTACGAGAAGGGTCGGCAAGTCCCGCTGGGCACTCCAAGGAAAGCGCAACAGCATCTCGGCGAGAAGCGGAAGCGTCGCAGGGAATAGCCGGCTGCGACGGCGGTGTGCTGTTGAGAGGACCAGGGCGTCTCATGTCAAAGCACAAGGGCAAGCGGATCATAACCGGCAAGAGCCTGCCGCCCGCCAAGGGGCCGTATTCGGTGGCGGTGCGGGCGGGGGACTTTCTGTTCATCTCGGGCATGGTGCCGGTGGTCCCCGAAACGGGCGAGGTCATGCGCGGCGACTTCGAGCAAGCAGTGCGGCGGGTGATGGAGAACTTGCAGGCCATCCTGGCTGCGGCCGGAGCCGACCTGAGCGCGGTGGTCAAGACGACGGTGTTCCTGGCCGACCTGGAGCGCTTCGCTGACTTCAACCGCATCTACGGGGAGTACTTCGCGGGCGAACCTCCGGCGCGGACCACGGTGCAGGCGGCGCGTCTGCCTCTGGACGTGGACCTGGAGGTCGAGGCCGTGGCGTACGTTCCGAGCGATCCCCAGCCGGTTGGTTGAGAACCTCAGGAGGGGTGTTGATGAGCTATCGCGTGCGGACAATTGCCGCCTTGGCCACGCTGGCACTGCTGGTGAGCCTGGCGTGCGCGCCGGCCGCCGCGGCGCGGGGGGCAGCGCCCCGGCCGCGCAACCTGATTGCGAATGGCGGGTTCGAGGAGGGGGATGCGACCGTGCCGCTGCCGGGCTGGGGCTTCACCAGTTGGGGCAAGATCGGGCCGGTGGCGGGCGCGCGGGTGAAGCAGGCGCATACCGGGAAGTACGCCTTGTGCATAGCATCGGAGATGTCGCCGGTGGACTTCGCGGCCTACTCGGACCTGCTGCCGCCGGTAGAGGCGTCGGACTTCAGCTTCTCGTTTTTCTACAAGACGGAGGGGGCGCCGGCCGCCTCGGCCAACTTCGTCAGCTTCGAGAGCGGGTTCCTGGAGCAGCAGTGGAACGCCCCGGTAGTGCAGGCGGAGAAGAAGGACCTGCCGCCGTCCCCGCAGTGGCGCGCAGCCTACCTGCGTGTGCGGCGACCGGCCGCCGGCCGGCAGAGCATAGTGCTGCTTCGCGTGGCCGGTGAGGGGCGGCTGTACCTAGACGACGTGCGGGTGGTGGAGGCGGAAGCCGAGCGGGCCCTCGAGGTGGAGGTGCCGGGGCTGGTGCTCAATCCGCCCAAGCAGCGGCTCATACGGCTGCGGCTCACCCCGGCAGCGCCCTCTGCCGGTCGCTTGGTGGCTGAGGCGTACTTGGAGCCGTTGTCGGGCAAGCCGATCAGCGTCAAGGGCGGTTTCAGCGGGCAGAGGGGCACGGCCGACCTGATCTACTCGCTGCCGGAGGACGGCCTGCACAAGGCTGACATTGTGCTGGTGGACAAGGACCAGGCCACGGTGCACGACGGGCGGGTTGTCTGGGTGCGGCCGGCGCTGGACGCGCAGCTTGTGCAGCCGGCGTTTCGCGGGACGGTGCTGTCGTCGCTGCCGTGGGAGGGCCTGACGGCTGCCTGCCGGGTCAATGCCGCGCCTGGGGGCGGACGCAGCTATGCGCTCAGCGCCGTGCTGCGGGAGGACCTGGAAGGCGGGCGCATGGTGGGCACTGCGGAAGGCTCGGCCGGGCCGGGGGAGGCGTCGGAGCTGCATATCGCCCTGCCAGCGCTGGCGGCAGGCAAGTACCGCCTGGACATCGCCGCAGCGGCGACGGGCGGCCGCCCCGACTGGCAGGCTTCCCTGCCGGTGGTGTCGCTGGAGGCGCGGCGCTGGGAGGTCGGCTACGATCGGCGGCTGCGGCTGTTCGTGGACGGCAAGCCCTTCTTTCCGGTGGGCATCTTCGACGTGTACCGGCGCGCCGATCTGAAGCAGGTGAGCGAGGGGGGGCTGAACCTGGTGGTGGCGCCGCGCGCCGCCACGAGCGTGGACTACCTGAGCGAGGCGCATGTCTACGGCCTGAAGGTGGCGGCGTCGGCTATCCAGACGGACGTTTCCGCCTGGCGGACCATCCTGGACTCCTGCGCGGGCAGCCCGGCGCTGGTGGGTTGGCTGGGGTTCAACGAGCCGGACGCGCGCGGCGTGGCGGTGGCAACTGCCGAGAACCTGTATGGCGAACTGGCGGCGGCCGACCCCTGCCATCCCGTGCTGTGCAGCTTGAGCGAAGCCGAATCCATGCCGGCGTTCGTGGACAGCACGGACATCGTGCTGGCCTCCAGCGCGCCGGTGCCCTATTGGCCGGTGCTGCAAGTGGCCGAGCAAGTGGACGCCGCGCGCCAGGCAACTGACGGCCACAAGCCGGTGTGGGCGGTCATCCAGACCGTGGGTCGCGGCGGGGCTGGTGCGGGCATAGGGCGGCAGGGGGGCCTGGCGCGGGCGCCCACTGCGGAGGAGATGCGGTGCATGACCTACCTGGCGCTGGTGCACGGCGCTCAGGGCATCGTCTACAGCACCTACGAGATGCTTCAGGACGCGCGGCGGGCTGCGTTCCTGCTCCCTCAGGA
>Ga0315282_10003400_pt1 | contig 28603 bp, 27 predicted proteins | sample YL17G07_20_MG_FD_203693 | JGI IMG/M metagenome (GOLD analysis project Ga0315282, IMG submission 203693) | Sediment microbial communities from Yellowstone Lake, YNP, Wyoming, USA - YL17G07_20 | ecosystem: Environmental > Aquatic > Freshwater > Lake > Sediment | place: USA: Wyoming | collected... | reverse complement strand
TTGTGGCAAAATACTTTAGTGGGATCCATAATCTGACTCTCCTTTCATTTTTTGAGTATATAAAAGGATGTCAATGGATCCCTTTTTTGTCAATATTCATCTCCACGTTTTAGTGGAGAGCTATCGCAGCATCAAGCCCTCCGATAATGTATATTTTTTTATTTACAACGCAAGTGCCGAAACCACATGATGCAAATAGCATATCTGATTTTTTCGTCCATTTGTCTGCGATCGGATCGTATTCCTCTACAGTAGTGAAACTTTTAACAAGATCCAATCCGCCGAAAGCATATATCTTGTTATTCACCATACCCAAGCCCAAACTTGCTCTTGCTATTGGCATATCATTCTTTTTTGTCCATATATCTGTTGCTGGATCATATTCCTCCACAGTTGGAATAACATTATCATTATCGTCAAATCCACCAATAGCATAAATTTTCCCGTTCATCGCGCAGGTAGCGACTTTATATCTTGCTGTTGGCATATCCTTTTTCTTTGTCCATATATCTTTTACTGGATCATATTCTTCTAAAAAGGGAATAGCTGTTTGGAAACCCGCAATCAGCGATACACCTCCGACTACATAAATTTTACCATCTACTACACTAGCGGAATTGTTTAACATTCTTGCTGTTGGCATATCAGCTTTTTTTGTCCATTTATCTGCTACTGGATCGTATTCTTCAACTGTTGAGAGATAAGCAGAAGCCTGATTCACACCACCAATAACGTAAATTTTCCCATTTACTACAGCGGTGGAAATAAATCTTCTACCAGTAGGCATATCAGCTTTTTTAACCCATTCTCCTTCACCTTGTGGTGCCATAAAGAAAGCGTTTTGCAGATTAGGTTTTCCGCCATTACCATTGCCTTTCTGGTTTGAGAGCATCGCTATATTTGAAATCTTCAAAGCGTCAACAGGTATCTCTCCTATCTTTAGAACTTTTTGTTCCATTGGAAGCAGTGACCCCCCGTAAGTGCCGAATAATTCTAATGGTATAAAATGTGAGTTGAAGCTCAAAACAGCGGCCAAAAGCCCTGTCGCCAATGATAATCCCCAAGGCAAACCTTTCATCTGCGATACTGGATGTATCTTTATCCATTTTACCATCTCCATAATACGAAAAGTGAAACCAACTGGCAGTTTTTTCTGTTCAAACGTCATGCTCATCATGGCAAGTATCTCCTCCTTGAGTTCTGCTCTTGCTCTACTAAGCCTTTGCCTGACAGCAGAAGGTGATATGCTCAAAAAACGTGCTATCTCCTCGCTGTTTTTCCCGCTAATATAGTAGAGCATCAACACCTGACGGTATATCTCAGGCAGGATATTCAATGCTTCGTTGAGCGAATCAAGCATCGGATCATCGCTTTCAGAATTTGGTGAGATGTATTTATACGTGACAGCATCTTGATTTGCGACAAGTTTATTGTCAATACGTCTGGCTTGCGTTCGGAGATAATTCTTGCAGATATTGTTGGTTATGGAATAAAGCCACGTTGCAAAGCTATCCCATCGCCTCAAACTGCGAAGGTCTTTATATGCTTTTAGAAATACTTCCTGCGTCACATCTTCGGCATCGTCAACATTGCAAAGCTTACTATAGGCAAAGGCAAAGATACTTTCTCTGTATTTGTCTACAAGAAAACCGAACGCCTCAATTTCACCGTTCAAGCATTTGCCAATAAAATGTCCATCTTCTGTTCGCATTGTGTCCTACCTTTTGTGAAATTTTGCATAATAAGACACCGCAGACGATAAAAGTGTGACAAGAAAATGAAAAAATTTATAAGAATTTTATGAAATTTTAGTTTGGCAGAGGAATTCCAAGCTGTTTGCAGATTTTCTCAGCAGTGTAATTTGGGATTTCCCGATGGCGAGGTATTGAGGTTCGATGTTTTGTTATTGGATTTTCCCAGATCGAATGTTCCTCTCCTTCGCGGACAAACTGACAGCCATATTGACGTAAGTGTTTTAATAAATCCCGTCGTTTCATGGAGTTACTTCTTGCGGAATTAAAGTAACGTGAGATGTTGCTTTTAATAATAAGTGGATCGGTTCTTCCAGATCGGCGTCAATATCTGTGCAGGCAGGATCAGGTATCGGAAGCGATTCACCATGTAGTAAATTAGTCTCTGCCATGTCCACCAACGCACTTGCTAACAATCTTCTTGCCTCTTCCAGATTTTCACCGCAGGTAATAACCCCCGGAAAGTCTAGCACCTCTGCGTGAACTCCCCTATCAAGATATTTATACATAGCTTTATATGTTAGCATAATTTTCCCTTTTTATAAAATATTCATTAAATTTTACTCTTTTTATTGAATTGGAAGACTAGAAGCTTTTTGACTGGATAAAAAATCAACTCCAGAGCATGATCATTTAATCTTCTGAAGAATATTTTTGGAATCAACTCTTTTTAATTCTATTCCATATTTGGCTAGCGCATTATCTGCTTTCTCTCTTATATTCTTTATATATTCTTCAACTGTCAATTCTTTAAGTTCATCATGGACTTTTTTTCGCCATTCCCAAACTTCAACCAAAGACTCATCATATTTCCTCATTACAAACCTCCATAGGAGTTATTAATTCCAATCTTTTATAGTAGCCAGCTTTCATATTTACTCCGTTTATCATTTCCATTCTTCTAAAATTTGCCAAATGTTTCAGATTCCAGCTTATAAGAGCATCTATTTCATTAACTGTGGCAACAGCGGCATGGATTGCATCTTCAAGGCTTCCATCTGAAAGAACATTTTCAGAGATGTATCTCTCTGCGAGTTCCCGAGTTTCTTCATTAATTGATAAATTCTTAGGTTCGTATTCTTTAACTAATTTTAATAAAGTGTCTCTTTTTTCGTCGTCAGCTTTCAATATCTCGTCGGTTACAAGATCAGAGATAAATATATCATATTCGCCTTCTTTGATTCTATCAAATAATTTTTTTGTTATTTCCTTTTTTTCAGAGGCATCATCTGCAAATATAAAATTCCAAACAGATGTTTCCAGATAAAGTCGAATTTTCTTCATAACATTCAAAATCCTTGTTCTAAATTTCTTTTTAGACTATAAAATTTATGATCATTATATCCCTTTCACTTAGTAAAATCAATCTCAAGATTTTTCGCTTCTTCATCCTCTACTTTTCCAGCCCTTCTGAATGTCACGTCATCGTGCATTGGATATTGTACCTTCTTCCCGTTTAACAATTCTTCAATGGTCAATATCTGAACTTTTGGGCATTGAATGGCGCCAACTATACCTGAAGGCTTGTAGTATCCAGAAGATATGGCTTCCTGAATCATAGGCGCTGTCGGTTCTTCAAGGGTGACGAATAGACCCATCTCTGATTTTGTATTTTCAATGACTGTCTTGAACTCTCTCACGTCCTTGACTTGCACGTGACCGCTTTTAACCTGCACAACAACCTTTATAGTCTGAGGCTTTTTTAGTCCGGGAGTGATGTTGATATACTTGATACCATCAATGCCTTTATCTGCGCCTTTTTTCTGATTCTGGTCAACAGGTCGTGCTTTTACTAAACTCAGCGCCCACCATTGGAACTGGTATCTATCCTGACGTGCCAGAGCGTGTGCGCCTGAAAGATCAGTCGGTTCTCCAATTACGTCATACTTAGCGCTGTCGCCAAACGTATCTTGAAGCCTGCTTTTCATAAGAGCGATGGCAAGGTGAGTTATATCTATGCCGATCCATCTGCGATTCAATTTTTCTGATGCTACTATGGTTGTGCCACAACCACAAAATGGATCAAGGACAATATCACCCTCGTTACTGCTTGCCTTGATTATCCTTTCCAAAAGTGCTTCTGGTTTTTGGGTTGGATATCCTAACCTTTCTTTAGCTTGTGAATTAATCACTGGAATATCCCATACATCATCAAGGGGAGTTCCAGCAGATTCTTCTTTTGTCATCTGGGTTACTAGACGCACACCATCTTGATACTCAACTTTGCTTTTATATCCTTTCCATCTATGTAGAGTTCCTTCTGATAATTGCTGCATTAATGGGTTAAATGTATGGTTATTATTTGCTTCTCTGGTATAGAATAAGATAATATCATGCATTCTCTGAAATCTTTTACATTTGGCAGGCCATCTTTTATAATGCCATGTAAGCTCATTTTTAAAGCAAGTAAGATTGCCAAATATCTGATCCAGTATGATCTTCAAGTAGTGGCTCGCAGTCGGATCGCAATGCAAATAGAGGGAACCTGTAGTTTTCAAAACTCTGTGTAATTCTCGCAATCTCTGAGTCATCATTACAAGATAAGCTGTAAATTGATTTCTGTCCAGAAAAGACAAAAAACCATTCACTAACTCAACCAGCTTTGGTGACGCATTTTCAGAAATATCTAAAAGTGCTTCCTCTGAGGTATCGTTCCATTTCCAAGTATCGGTAAAAGCATGAACCTGCGCTGCAGAGGCAGTTCCATTTTCCTCTTTGAAAAGCACATTATAATTCTGGTTGCTGTTAAAAGGCGGGTCAAGATAAACAAGGTCAACGCTTTCATCAGTTATGTATTGCCTGAGAATATGAAGATTATCGCCATAATAAAGCTTATTATCAGCCATGATCGCCTCATTTTTATGGAGTGCGTATGCGCTAGCTTGCGCAATGCTAATGAAAGTTAAATAAATAATCGGGTAATAGAATTAATAGAGTTTTTCTGGATTCCAGCCTTCGCTGGAATGACAAACACACATAAAATGTCATTCCAGCGCAGGCTGGAATCCAGAGATTGCAAAGATGGCTAACACCTGTCGAGAAAATTATTAGACATTTCGGATAAGCTTTTTACGCTTTTACTGACAGTTTTTTACTCCACGCCGCTCAACTTGAAAACATAAGCATGACGTGATGGCATCTCATCAATCGTCATAAACGGAACATCAATGATAAATTTACCATCCTCGTAATTCCATTTAAGCGGAGTTTCTTTACCAAGCATAGCTACTGATACGTCTCTGCCCGGTTTTGGTGCGCTCAGAATAAGCTCACGCTCAGGGAATTTTTTGCAGATAGCATAAACAGCCTTATCTTTAGCAGTATAGCTGACAAGCTCACCATCCGTTACCTCTCGCCAGGGATGTGTACCGTAGATTGCCTCTCCGTTGACCTTTAACCATTCGCCGATCTCCATCAATCGCTGCTGCATGATGACAGGAATACGGCCATCGGCAGTGGGACCGACGTTAAGCTCAAGATTTCCGCCCTTGCTGACGATGCCAACTAGCAGATGGATAATGTCAGAAGCCTTTGCGTAATCAGCGATGGACTCGTTGCGGTTATAGCCAAATGAACTACCTATTCCACGACATTCCTCCCATTTGTGTGCCATGCCAAGGTCTTTACCCCAACCGACCTGTCCGTATTCAGTCGTAAAATACCCGCCGTGTTGACTGCGAGTCTCTTTGCCCCATCTGTCATTAATGACGATCTCATCTTTGCATGACGCCTCATTAAGTAGCCATGCGAGGAACTCACAACTATGCCACAGGTCACTTGGATGGTCCCATTCGCCGTCAGTGAACAGGATTGACGGTTCATAGCGGGTTATCACGTCCTTCATTTGAGGAATCATGTGTTCGAGTGCGTAGCGTTCGGGATTTGCCATAAAGAGAGGACGATACCACTCATAAAGCGAATAATAGAATCCCATCATCAGACCTTTATTGCGGACAGCCTTCGTCAGATCACCCAGCAAGTCACGATGAGGACCGATGTCAACGCTGTTCCAGTTCCAGCTATACGGACTTTGCCACAGGCAGAAACCATCGTGATGCTTGGACGTGGGAACGACGTACCTTGCCCCTGATTGCTTGAAGATTTCAGCCCATTCGTCAGGGTCGTATAATTCCGCCTTGAAAAGATGCGCAAAATCCTGATACTTAAAATTCTCACCGTAGTTTTTGACGTGGTATTTCCATGTATCACCGTCTTTGTTGCCCATAGAAGCCCAGTACCACTCTGCATAAGTGCCTTTCGGCGCCCACGCAGGTACTGAGTAAACGCCCCAATGGATCATGATCCCAAACTTTGCGTCATCGAACCATTTTGGGATAGGACGGCTATCAATGGACTCCCAATTCGCTTCGTATTTCATATTATTCTCTCCTCTTATATCAAATTAGACGCTGTAAAATATATAGACACTGAGGCACGAAGAACACAGAGAGAAATTAGTGAGAAGTAATCACAATTAAGGTGACACTTTTAGAATTTCACAAATGTGGGATGGGCAATGCCCATCAGATATATTATGGTGGGCATTGCCCACTCTACTTATTTGTTACCTTAATTTATGCAGAGAATGAACTATCCCAAACATTATACCGAGAAATAGTGTTAAAATCAATGGGAAATGGGAGCAAACGTGGGATGCAATTTTGTAGAAGGCATATTGCGATACGCCCTACCTTACGAAAAGTATGAAAGTAAATATAACTTAATATTTTTGGTCTTGACATTATTGGGTTTTCGTGTTACGATTTATTAAAACAGTAACACGATATAGATGAATAAAGAAAGGAGACGATCTATGCACATACCAGATGGTTTTTTGGCGTTGAATACGTGGTTACCAACATGGGTGATTTCGGTTGGGGGGATCGGATACTGCGTTAGGAAAACATCGCAGTTGCTGAAGGAGAAAGTGGTGCCGCTAATGGGCATAATGAGCGCTTTCATATTTGCGGCACAGATGCTCAACTTTCCTGTAGCGGGAGGAACATCAGGACATCTACTGGGCGGGGTGCTGGCGGCGATATTGTTGGGACCGTATGCCGGTGCAATTGTTCTTAGCGTTGTTTTAACTGCACAGTGCTTGCTATTTCAGGACGGAGGTTTAACTGCTTTAGGCGCGAATATATTTAACATGGCGATTGTTGGAACTATAGGCGGATACCTTATTTATAAAGGAATACACAGATTGTTAAAAGGGAGAACAGGGATGTTAGTGGCAACAGCTATATCTGCATGGCTTTCTGTTGTTTTTGCGGCATCTGCGTGTTCAATTGAACTTGCTATATCCGGTACGGTCCCGCTGAGTGTCGCTTTACCGGCTATGTTAGGTATTCATGCTCTGATAGGAGTAGGAGAAGCCATTATTACTTGTCTGGTTATAAGCTTTGTCTTTAGCGTAAGACCAGATCTTATATACGGAAAGGAACAGCCCGCATGAAAAGAAGAGACATTATCATAGGAATAGTTGCGGCATTATTTTTAGCAGGTATAATATCCATGTTTGCTTCACAGTGGCCTGATGGTCTGGAAAAAGTTGCTGAGAATAAAGGGTTTCTTGGAAAAGGAGAAGTGCAACCACCTATTAAATCACCCGTACCTGCTTACGAATTTCCGGGATTACATAACAAGAAGCTTGCTACTTCGATTGCCGGAATAGCTGGAACTTTGGTAGTCTTTGGGTTAAGTTATGGATTAGCTGTTCTTCTAAAACGCAGAGATCATAAAACAGAGGGGTAGAGATGAAAATTGCATATTTATTTAATCATATTAATCATAGATTTTTTGGCATGGTTCATTTTCTAAATATGTCACCATAATTATGAACCATGCCCATTTTTTAATCACGATTCGTGATTAAAACTCCATACTAAACCCTAAGTTCCTGACAGTTGTGAAGTGCAATTAGGACAGCGTGTGGCTTTTATGGGAATGTTCGTGAAGCAGAACGGACACTCCTTTGTATTAGGTGCGACAGGTGTGACTGGTTCAGGCTGACGTTTGAGACGATTCATCTGCTTGACTACCAGAAACATAACGAAAGCTACGATGATGAAGTCAATAATTACGTTGATGAAAAGACCGTAATTGATGGTAGATGCGCCTGCCGCCTGCGCCGCCTTTAGTGATTCATACTGCTGACCTGATAGATTAAGATACAAATTGGAAAAATCAACCTTACCAAGCAAAAGCCCTATCGGCGGCATTATAATATCACTAACAAGAGATGTTACGATCTTTCCAAAAGCAGTACCGATAATTATTCCTATCGCTAGATCAACCACATTGCCTTTTACAGCAAACTCTTTGAATTCTTTTAGTATAGCCATGTAGACCTCCTTCCTTTAAGATTTTTCACATTTTTTATACGCACCCATTAGATTACAATGGATATTCTAGGAACTCTTATTCTATATGTCAATGGTGAAGTGTCACAACCCTCTCAGAAACTCCCTTCCAAAGTCTTGACCATATTGAAACATTGTTATGATGTTATCAAGGGGTGTTTCTGGCAAGATTGAGCTAGTTGACGCAAGCCCGAACCCTCCACCGGGTGCGGCGACTCTAAAGCATCTCTCCACGTCTCTTTTAACGTCATCAACTGTTCCGAATGGGAGGGTTGTTGTGACAGAAAGGCTTCCCCAGAGGATCAGTTTTTCATTATCTCGTGTTCGGTTTTCTGCAATCTTTTCGAGCGTACAGCCGGTTTCTTCCTGAAATCCCTGAAATCCAGCGACTCCAACAAGGTCTATCAGGCGATCTATTATTGGAAGAATATTTCCGTCAGAATGCCAGATTATACCGATACCTGCGTCGTGCAAGGGCTGAACAGCATGAGCTAGGTGCGGAAAATATAGTTTATCCAGCATTTCCTCTGAACATAACGGACCTTCGTTGTAGCATATATCATCGCCTGTATAGACGTAAGGTGCAAGCCCATATTTCTTGATGGCGTGTGCAACTGCCAGATTGTATAGACGTCCATTCTCACCGCCGTAAGCAAAGTATTTCTCCATCGTCTCTGGATAGAGTTTTAGAGCAGACAGGTAGTTTGTATAACCCCAACCGTATCCACCCATGAAACTGGGCATGCCGAATCCTGAAATAAAGAGTATCTCATGCTTTGCTCTATCAATTAAACTCATTATGCCCTTTGCATATCCTTCAGCGACTGCCTCAATGTTGTAATTACGCTCTAGCGTCGCCGGATCGGGGAATTCGTCAATGAGATCGCGCAAATCTTCAGGACTTGATGGCGCTTTTGATGAAGATGGAGGGTTATTCTGAGGCTTGAGTTTTGCTTCTGATGCCGCCTGAAATGGGTCATAAGCCATGTGTTCGGTCACCGGTGAAGGCATGATAAACTGAGGGCAAAGGTTTGCTCCTGCTCTTATAAAAGCCTCGATAACAATGTCGGGGGCATCCTCTGCATAGATGTTATCACGATGGCTCAATGACTGAAAAAATGATCGCTTCATGCACCACGCAGAAAGTATACATGGGTTTTCAACCCGCTCTTTGTTTAGGGTGCGCCATGCTATTTCTTCGCCTGTTGGGTGTTTCACGTAGCGTGCCTTTTTGGGATTATCTGAAAGCTTCCATCCGAGGTGTTCGCATATTTTTTGCCAGAGGTATCTGTCGTCAGCGCCGTCCTGTCGTGGCTCAAATCCTAGCTTGAGGTAGGTCTTGAGCGCGGGATAACGCCATTGGTCCGTCAAAAGGTGGATCGCTTCGTACCCCCGATCCAGAAGGTGATTTAATACTGCGGCGCACACAGCCATGCCGATACCTTTTCCACAGTGCGCTGGTTCGCCTGCGACCCATCCACATTCACCGGCGAGTTTTCCTTCTGAATTAATGCCGTGACCCTGAGCGCAGGCGGTTGCAACCAGTTCATCGTCGTAAGTTACAAAGTAAACACCGTCAGGTGACAGCGGGTTGCTGAGTATGGAATCAAGCCTTTCGACAGTCCAGTAACCAAGGTCTTTGTTATTAAGTAATGCGGCATATTTCTCTTCATCGCCCTTACGAAAAGACCTGACGGAATACCCCTCTGGCAGATCGATCTTCGGCGGGCGTTCAGTTTCGGGCCATAACATTTTCAATTGTCTTGGCATATTCGTTCCTTTCTTTGAAATTGTATATTTCTCATAGGAATTTTAGCCACGGATATACAATGGATAATGGAAAAAAGATACAAGATACAAGATGAGGAAATACAATATTCATCCGTGTTAATCTGTGTTTCATCCGTGGCTAAATTTTGATTTAAACTCGTTTAATATATCTCAATTTTTGGGGAATACCAGAAACAGCCTGTGCCTACCAGTGGGTCAGTCGGTGATTTCAATCTTGTCATTACTGCATCATCTATCCTCGTCGCTACGTTTTCGTTATCTTTCCATAAGACAATATTCTTGACCCATTTGCTATTATCGGGCTGTGGATAATCGGCACGCCAGAAGTTACCTCGTGTCTCCTGACGTATTAACGAAGCGGTTGCAATTATTTTTCCTAGCTCAAGAATGTGCGATGCCTCAACGCCTGCAAGCAATTCTTCCGAATCATTGGCACGGACATTTAAGGTAATCTCTGACAGCATCTCAAGGGCTTTATTCAGGGTGTAATCGGACTTGACGGGACCGATGTATCTCCATAATATAGATTTGAGTTTAGCCAGCGCCTCTTTTGCAGGGATGGTGTTTGTTTCGGTTATCTGCTTGAATTTATCCCTTTCCACCTGAAGCTGTTCCATATTCAGATCGGGCATACTAATGCTCTTAGCCCATTTACCGGCGCTGCGACCCGCTATTGCACCAAAGACTATGGCATCTGCAACTGCTGACCCACCAAGCCTTGCGGCGCCGAGTATTCCGCCTGCGACTTCACCGCCTGCAAATAAGCCTTTGACGTTGGTTTTGCCTTCCTCGTCAATCTTGATACCTCCGAGGAAGTAATGCGCTGTTCCATGACTGATTATGGAGTCAGGCGGTTCATCCTTAACCTTGAATATCTCAGGGATAAGGTTTCTTGGCACGTTCAGGGATATAAACTCCATGTCTACAAGTTCTGTGCCTGCATCATAAGCTAATGAATAGCCATCGCCAGTGCTTCCGGGCGGATTATCGCTTCGCTCAAATGCGTAAGCGCCTCCACCTGTCGCTATTAAGATTGACTTCGCAGATATGATCAGAAGCTGTCTTGACTCAAGGTCAATACCGACTGCGCCGACTACTGCATTACCTGACGTTATTAGCTTTGAGATTACAACGTTATCTAGCATCTCAACGCTCATAGATTCCGCTTTCTCTCTCATCGGTTGAAGCAGTGAGTGACCTTTGGGATTATTACCAATCTTTGACGCTATGTAATACCCCGGCAGATCAGGCGTTTCCCCTTGTTGCCACTCCAACGGCACACCGAAATCTCTTAGTCCCGGTATTATGTGGATCGCTTCTCTTACAAATGTCTCTGTAAGTCGCTGATTGTTTATGTATCCACCTGTGTAGACTATCTGTTTGAATAACTGATCTTCACTCTCTGACGTGGCACCGGTGATCCATCCTGCCATGACTTGAGTGCAGCTTACTCCGCCTGCTGGCATTTTTGACGCAATCAATACGTCAACGCCGTTTGAGCGTGCTTCAAGCGCCGCCCGTAAGCCTGCACCTGCACCTCCGATGATGAGAACGTCAGTTTTTAACATCCTTTCTTCCATTACAAAATTCCTCCATATTATAGACATTCAGATAATGTTTTTGAAAATTTGTAGGGGCAATCCCTTGCGGTTGCCCGTAAATAAAGGGTAGGTGCTTAAATAAAGGGTAGGTGCAAGACCTACCCCTACATTTTTTAAAATTCTTTTTCTGAATATCTATAGCTACCAGATTGAAGTCCTTGATCTGTATTGGCGTAAAAGCCTATTCATTGGATTTCTGAGCCTTTTGTCATTATCGTATTGATAGTGTATTAAAAGACACGACTTTTGAGGGTCAGCCCATAATTTATCAAAACTGCCATAGTCAATTTTTATCTGCCTGTAATTTATTGGATCAGTAGCAATTAGATGATTGGTTGAATCATCGTATCCAATTATAACACGGATGTGTCTTGCGCCGACAGTTGATTTAATGCTCACTACAGGAGGTAATCCAGAGGCAATTAAACTTTTTAATCTTTCAAGATGGCATTGGGTTTCCACAGTTGCATATAAATATGCTAGATTAGCAAGGTCCCGCACGTGCATAATGGTGAAACTCATAACTGATCTCAGATATGGCACGGTTATAAATGCCTCTTTCACAAATTGCACTGCTTTATCGTGCTGTCCCATCGGCTTGCATGACTTTGGGAGTTCTGTATCCGACATAAGTGAAACGGATTCTGTAGCAAGCAATGGTGATGATTTTTCCGTCACTTTTGGTGTTTTCGGATTACCAGCGCACCCCAGATATGCGACTATCAAGCATATAGAGATTAGCATGGTGATAAATTTCATCATTCATCCACCTTCATCTTTAAACACTATCCTTTTCACGTTTGATCAGTATTAGCGATAAAAATGCACATATTAAGAAAACACAGGCAAATATTATAAAAGTTCCTTTAAAACTTCCCATCAAGGCGCTCAGATATTGTCCCAAGAACAGTGACACGACGACTCCAAGATCGCGCCAGACAAATGTTGCGCTGAAAGCTAAATGCCGTCTTTCTGAAGGCACAGAGTCGCCAATTATAGCCATCGCCGCCACTGGCACAAGACCGCCTTGTAATCCAAGACTGAGTGCGCTGAAGCCGAGTGTGAATATATTTGACCACATACCCGCAAAGAGCAGTCCGACAGAACTTATAGCAAAAGACAGGAATAGCGTTTTTCCCCGACCAAGCTTATCTGATACAGCACCACCGACTAAACTCAAGACAGCCCTTGCTATCGGTGCAGAGACTGCCGCACTTGCTAGATATGCAAGTCCATGTTCTTTTGCGATACCAGTAAAAGCACCAAGCATTAATCCAAAACTGAGTGATGAAGCAAAAAGAAAGAAACTGACTATCTTGATCTTTGAAGCCAGCATCATTGTAAATGCTATGCGGATGTCGAATTCTCTTTCGACACGCTTTCTTGGAATGAAAAGTATCACTATATTTCCAATAACTATGGCGAATACAGCAGTAAGTACTGACCAATCTCCGCCAAACCTTTCACCTATGTTGCCAAGCATGAAAACGCCGACTGCGAATCCTAGATGCGTGGCGCAGTAAAAAATTCCAGAAGCCATCCCATATTTTGAAGTTTTTACTGCATCAAGGACCTGTGTACTGCTAGTGATCCATAAAGCCGCCGCTCCCCATCCCCATACAATTGCAGAAAGTATTATCAGTGGATATTGCTTTGTCAGATAAAGCGAGAACATGAATCCTGAATATGTCAGTGATCCGAGAAATATTGACAGATAATCACCCAATAGCTTTATCGTGTAGTTTACAAATACCCGCCAGAATAGAAACGTGGAGTAAACGACCATAAGTATGACTGAACATTTCATCGCACTCCACGAAGTCGCACCCTGAAGGTATGGTATCAAGAATTGTTGAAATGATGACCCTGTGAATATAAAGAAAAATGCAACGGATAGAATCTTTAGATCACGAGATAGATATTTTGGCATTGATCATCTCCAAGATAACTGAGTTAGTTTTATAAGTGCGTTCTAATAGATTACATCAGCTTTTGACTAAGATCAAGAGTTTATTCAAGCTTAGAAAATTAATTAGCCTTATAAAATGACATACAAGTTGACATACAAGAAGTTTGGTGCTATAATCGCCATCAGTATTTGATATTAATATAATTTCCGTAGAATACTTGGAAATAGGGAGACATTGCAAAATCATGAAATCTTATGAGGAAAAAAACATACTGGAAACTTACTCTTTATCTCATCAAAAATCTTATGAGCTTTTCAAACGGGCACGTCGGGCTTTACCTAGTGGCGCTACGCATGATTCCAGATTCTTGAATCCTTTTCCTATCTACGTTGATAGGGCTTCGGGGTCGAAAAAATGGGACGTAGATGGGAATGAGTACGTAGATTATTGGATGGGACACGGCGCACTTTTGTTGGGTCATAGCCGTCCTGAAGTTGTTGACGCAGTGACTAAGCAAATGGCAAAAGGCACCCATTACGGCGCTTGCAGTGAGCTTGAGGTTGAATGGGGTGAACTTGTCCAAAAGCTAGTTCCATCTGCTGATAAAGTTAAATTCGTTAGCTCTGGAACAGAAGCTACAATCATGGCTATACGTCTGGCAAGAGCGTTCACCGGCAAGAATAAGATCGTGAAGTTCGAGGGTCATTTCCACGGCTGGCATGACAGCGTTATGGCTGGAGTTAAACCCCCTTATGATGTACCGGCGTCAACTGGTATCCCGAAGGCTGTTCTGGATAATACTTTATTATGCCCGCCGAATGATATTGAAACACTTAGCAAAATTCTTAGCCAAGATGATGATGTTGCGACAGTAATAATCGAGCCGACTGGCGGGTCATTTGTTATAGTGCCAACTCGTGACGGATTCCTTCAAGAACTCAGGGAACTGACAAAAAAGCATAATGTATTGCTAATATTTGATGAGGTAGTCACTGGATTCAGGTGCGCTCCCGGCGGCGCTCAGGAATATTATAACGTCATCCCCGACTTGACTGCTCTTGCGAAAATTTTGGCAGGCGGACTCCCCGGCGGCGCAGTCGCAGGACGTGATGATATAATGGAGTATCTCGAATTCAAAGATCCCAAATGGAACAGATATAAAAAGATATACCACCCCGGCACATTCAATGCTAATCCGTTGTCGGCAAGCGCAGGCGTTACAGCACTCAAGATAGTCTCAACAGGAGAGGATATAAACAAAGCTAACACCATTGCGGAGTATCTGAAAGATGAGTTAAACAGGTCCATAGATAAGCATAATCTAAATTGGTGCGCGTATGGTCAATTCTCAGGGTTCAGGATCATGATGGACTATGAGGGCGACAGAAAGCCCGGCTTTGAGTCTGAAATGTGGAGACAGGATCCTACAAAACTCAAGAAAGGCGCCGATCCAGAACTTGAAAAGAATTTTCGCTGTGGTATGATTAATCATGGAATTGACATGATGCCCTCTTTTGCGCTGACGTCATCTGCTCATACAGAGGAAGACGTTGATAAAACTACAAAGGCGTTTGATTCGACTATAACTATGTTGAAGAATGAGAAACTTATATCTTAATTGCTTATTTTTGCTTTAAGGATGGTGTTATATATGTTTTCAGCAGTAGAAAGACAAAAAAAGCTAAGAGAATTGGCAGGTAAATGTGCGGAATTACTAAAAGACGAGTATCATGTAAATAGAATATTTCTCATAGGTTCACTTGTTAGAGGCGATATTCATGAGAGATCAGATATTGATCTTGTGGTTGAAGGTTTACCTGCACGAAATTATATAAAGGCTTTAGCTGATTTATGGGATCTTTTACCTGATGATGTAGAGCTAAACCTTATACCTTATGAGAATGCTTTTGCCAGTCTGAAAGAAAAAACTATAGCAGAGGGTGAAGTCATTTATGGATAAGAAAGACCTAGAAAACAATATTAGAGTAGAATTAGAAAATCTGGAAAGACTGGCAGTAGAAATGAAAAAGATAAAAAGCAGAATTATAGATGAGCCAGATTTTGTAGAAATAAGAGCTATTGGAGGAATTTTGCATGACTTCTATTGCTGTGTAGAAAAGATTTTTGAAAGAATTGCATTATCCATAGATGGAAAAATGCCTTATGGGGAAGATTCACATTCTCGTTTACTCTTACAAATGGCATCACCTATTGAAAGTATTAGAAAAGAAGTTATAAGTCCAGGTTTATTTCGAGAACTAAAAAGGTACCTACGTTTTCGGCATCTCTTTCGACACATATATGGTTTTGAACTAATATGGATACAACTAATTGATTTGGTCGATTCTCTGGATGAGGTTAAAAATAAAGTGCAATCTGAGTTGAATGATTTTTTCAGTAATGGATTATTATAATTAAAATTACTAGCATGTTGAAGTTATTGCTATACTCAAAAGGGCTTATAAAATGGATGTAGACAATAAGACCATCAAAGAGCAGATTACGAAATCCCTTGATGAGATGGGAATATCCTTCGAGAGCATAATACTCTTTGGCTCAAGGGCAAGGGGAGATTATAACGAGGACAGTGATTATGATATACTCATTGTCACTAAGGAAACATTTCCATTTAAAGAAAAAATGAAAATTTCTGGAGAAATAAGGAAGCGATTAGTAAAGCTGCGAATTTCCAGCGACATAATAATAAAGTCTCCTGATGAAGTTGATTATTTCCGTGACAAGATTGGGAGTGTTGTAAGAGAGGCTTTACGTGAGGGAGTTGCGCTATGATTGATGAATACATAAGAAGATGGCTAATAAAAGCAATGGAAGACTTTATGATTACCTGTATCGTCAATGATAGCATATCCGTCATTACAGCTTTTTGTTGGTGGTATATTCTCCATCGTATCCACTCTTTGGTTATTCAAATCCTGTTCATACCATGGAGCATCATGCACGAAATGATGTTCAGATTGATAGTCAGAACCAATGGTATGAAGAGACATATACTGGATGTTCTTACGTTTTATTTCCAGAAGCAATACTGTTCCATAGAAACGAAAGTTATCTTTTTGAGATTGCTCTGAGAAGACATCATCGAACTTGGTGAAGAATTCATCAACCATTTCTGGAACTTTGGGTGTCAGGTAATTCATATCAGGCTCCTATATGTTTTAAGCCTTATTATACCTGACTTTGAGACCTTTTTCAGCAATTATTTTAACAAAACCGAGTTACATTACGGAGAGAAGGGAAATTAGCTGGATAGAACACCAGTGATTATTGTCCCTGAGAACACAATAAACACATGTCAAACATGTGCAACTTTTAGTTAGAAAGAGCAAACGGATTGACGCAAGGGCATATCTTAGTCATAGGGTGCAGATTGTGGCTTAGGTGGCAAATATAAGCGAAATTATAAAGGGGGATATGTGAGTGTGATTAAAGTATCAAAATATGATATTGAACCAGAAGATGATAACATAGAGGATGATAACATAAAGGAGACATTTTATGATCTATACAACGATATAAAGGAAGGCAGATACAGATACACAACAAATCAATCATTGCAAAAAGAGTTGGAACGTTTCCGTGATAATATGGCAGTAGATTTCTATAACTTACAATTAGAATTTGGTGATCAAAAACATGGATTAGTCAATCGAAGGGATGTGAAAAGATGCAAACCACTGATTAAAGACTTCAAAGATAGATATCTCCTATGGAACGTCACAAACAAAGATTTTGACTTTAAAACAGATGGTTTAATCTCCTTTTTAGTAATTGATGAATATCTTGGCATGTTTAGAACCGTCACAGATAAGGTCATAGCAAAAGAGAAACTTACAGATGATGAACTCCAGATTATAAATTACTGGCTTTGTGGTAAGATCGAGCAAGATAGGAACGATTCCAGTGGCTATGTATTAAAAAAGAATTATGTCGAATTTCAGAACTTTGGTATGATACGGGCTTTATATGAGTGGGTTTTCTTAGTATCTCGTGGATTGGCAGAAGTCGGGCGGTGTCAAGCTGGGGGATGTAATAAACTCTTTATCCCATATAAACCCGGTGCAATAGAACAGATTTATTGCTCTAAGGCTTGCAAAATGCGTGAATATAGACGAAGGCAAAAAGAAATCGTTACCACTGAATAAAAAATTATTGACATTGGGAACATTTTATGGTAAAATTATTCTTAATGGGACTCTTGGTTAATGTTGTGAGGTAATACAAATGGTAAGAGCGACAGTTGGAGAGATAGCAGATATGATAAGACTCCACGAAAACACGATCAGAAATTATGCAGATCATGGATTGATAGAATCGAAAAGAGATTTCAGGGGATGGAGATTTTTCCCTGAACCATTAAAGCCTGTCAAGAAAATTAAGGCATTGTTAGAAGGTAAAGCTCATTTAGAAAAGCAATTATAGAGAAATAGCCAATGCAAAACTTGGCGGTGACGCATTGGCTAAAATTTCTCACAATATTTCAAGCGGTGGGGACGTGTTTTATCCAGTCGGAAGCTGGACCATGATCAAATTACAATCCCCCTAATTTGAGCAATCAAAGCTAATAGGGCTTTTTTATTATCGCTCAATTGATATTGTATCAAAAAAAGGGACATAAGTCAATGAAATTCGAAAGAAAAACAACCAGGCGCGATTTCTTAAAGTTTTTTGGTTTGTCAAGCGCATCCATTCTGGTGCCAGATTTGTTGACCAATGATCTTCTCGCCGGGGTGCTGGGTGATATGATCCCCGTGGTGGTTATGATAAAGCCGAATGCTTTTCGATACGGCCGCAACGATGAATTCCGTTCCACAGTCGTCTTTCCTGAAGGATATGAAGCAATCGAAGTTGACGTTTCCAGCGTTGGATGTGAGGGTGCGCATGCTCTGGACAGCACTTTGTGTCCTGATAGTAGAACTATTATCTTTCTATATGATAGCGGTCATCTAAGGACTGATCTTACCCATGATCTTTTGGTGCCATTCACTGTAACCGGACGTTTAAACGATGGATCTACGTTCAAAGGCTCAGATACGATTATGATCGTAGGTGCGAATCAGCCTATTGTATATCATACATCATCTCGAAAACACAAATCGTGTAACGCATGCAAGGGTCATGCTGTGAACAGAATATATTCCTCCATGCTAAAGGCAGATAACGACAGACCACACCCTGGATGCAATTGCCGCATTGTATTTGAGCAGATTGGTTGGCAAGATTACGTGAAAGCTTTCTGGTCCAGCAGTCAGGGTGGTGAGTTTGTTTATGACAGGAGATGGGGCTGGCCACCTCCATCGCCTAAGGGACTTAGCCTGGAATATCCATTGCGTTTGGAGGAGCACTTAAGAAGGGGATAACACTTAGTGCCCTCGGCGACGGGGTGCACCAAGGGCGGTTGACCCAACGCTGTTGTCATACATCTTGCCCATCCGGCAGCTTAAAAATGGTTTTAGCGCTGGAAAAGCCGCTCCCCTCTTCTCAAGTGCTCCTCTGATAATCAGTGACAGGTGTATAAGCATCACTGTTCACTCATTATTTAAACAGAGGATACTGCTGTGAAGAAATTATACAAACTGTGGAAATTGGGGTTAGCCATAACTGTTTTTATAATGTGCTATTGTGGCAAGCAGGTTAATACAATAGCTTTACTGATATGTGCATTATGGCTGGCTTCGTGTTTCACGATCAACCCCAACCAGGTCAAACAGGTACAGAATAAAGCCACCTCAGACATCACGGAGTTAAAGCAGATCAGGCAATCGGAAGGTTCGCAGCGAGTTCTCATAAGCAACAATATTCGCTGCATATCCGCAGATGATAAGAACGTATGGATCGCTACTGACCGCGGTGTCTCCAGGTTAGACAGAGCCACCAATCGTTGGAGACACTATACCAAAGATGATGGTCTTAGTTCTGATAATATTAATGCAGTTGCTTCTGATCTAAACTGGGTGTGGTTTGGCACTGACGACGGCGTGAGTCAATACAATATTGATACAGGAACCTGGCGGAGTTTCAAGGAAAAGGATGGACTTAAAGGAAAGAGAGTCTTCCGTATCGCTGTTGGCATGGATTATACGTGGTTCGGTACAGACCAAGGAATCAACAGGTATACTAGAAGCATTGACAGTTGGTCTGCGCGGACACCAAAAGATGGTTTGAGCAACAACGTTGTCAGCGCGATAGCTTTGGAAGATGAGTACGTCTGGGTCGGGACAAACAATTGCGTCAATAGATACAGCAGGACAACAGATTCCTGGAATACTTATTCTACCAACGACGGGCTGGCGAATAACTTCGTCACTACGATTGCAGTAAGCGGCAACTACGTATGGTTCGGTACTTACCATTCTGGCATCAGCGTATATAACAAGACGAACCAAATGTTTGTGAAGACATACACCAAGTCCGATGTTCTATCGAGCAACGATATAAGATCCATAGCAATAGATGGGAACAATATCTGGATCGGAACTGCCAACGGGGGGGTGCATAGATACATAGAAGCAGTAGGTACATGGGTTAGATATACCAAGGATGATGGCCTGGTCAGCGACAACATATCGTGGATAACCGCATACAAGAGTGAGGTATGGTTCGGAACTTATGATAGCGGCGTGAGCATGTACGATAAAGTCAAAAACAGATGGATAACATATATCAAAGCCGATTCGCCGCCGGAAGATGAAGTGAAAGCGATAGTCAGGAGTGAGTCAGGCAAGTTCTGGATCGCCACGTCAGATGGTCTGATGAAATATGATCCGATCATATCAGAATGGACGAGATACGGAAAGAAAGATGGACTTTCAACAGAATACATCACTAGCTTGACGATGGATGGAGGTATATTGTGGATCGGAACGGCGCGAGGGTTAGCGAGTTACGATGAAAGGTCGGGTCACTGGCAGTTTTACAATGAAACTAACATACTTTCAGAAAGCTTTGTCACATCTCTAGCAATAATAGACGAAGGCGACTCAAACAAAGCTATATGGGTGGGAACAAACAGAGGATTGTTTCGTGGGAAGATAGAAGGAGATTCCTCGGTCAAAGCTTATGGACCTGTAGAGGGTTTCTCAGAATATGCGATAACCTCTATCACTCAGGGAAACCGTGAGATATGGATCGGTACAGATAAAGGTATGTTGGAATATGATGTTTCAACAGGCAAAGGATCGCTTTATACAAGTGAGCATGGGCTTATCCACAATCACGTTAACTGCATGCTGGTTCAGGGAGATCAGATATGGCTCGGCACCAGTGGAGGAGTAGCGATATATGAGCGGGATACCGGTGCTTGGCGATCCATATTGGAAGGACTGCCTAACCCCAATGTTAGATCACTGATGAGCGATCCTGAGCGAAACTGTATCTGGATTGGGACAACTGGCGGACTGGCAAGGTTTTCTACTAAAACTGGTCAATTGGAGGTTACGAAATTATCATACAGCATCACCAGTATTGTTCGTTTTGCAGATTCTGTTCTTCCGTCAATCCACTCGGGGAACCGAGACGGCGGAACGAGAGATGCCCTCTTGCTGGGGACAACCAGCGGTACGGTGGAATATAACATACCATCAGGAGAACATCAGGAACATAGGGCATTTGTAACGCGCCAGCCGCTCAAAGAGGCGAGTGTTGCCAATATAGTGTTCGATGGAGATGCCATCTGGTTCAGCAACTGGTCAGCTTCCCACAACGGTGCGATAATTAGATACGACAGGAAAAGTGACACCTGGCGCAGATTCACACGTGAGACCATTCTTGGAAATACGAAGGATAAGTCACCAACAATTATAAAACGAATATGTGTGGATGACATAATGGTATGGTTTGCCACTGACTATGGAGTACTGCAATACGATAAAGTTGCTGATGTCTGGCAGCACTTCACCACTGAGGACGGGCTTCTTAGCAATAACATCCGTCAAATTGAATGCACTACTAACTTTGTCTGGGTCTGCCCGGAGATGAAGACCAGGATAAATAAATACAACAAAAGGGATGGCACGTGGAGCGAGGTTAAACTATCTCATCTCATACATCCCAGGAATTACGTATACGATATGCAGGCGGATGGTGCTGCCCTCTGGCTTAGTATCAGTTCGTCGGGGGTGAGGCGGATCAGCGAGGACGGCAAACAAACGGTCTTTATGGAGGAAGACGGTCTGGCACAGATGGGAGCCAGGTGTATAGGCGTAGATGAGGATTACGTGTGGGTTGCACACTGGAAGGATCGCGGCAGCGGAACACTTTCCCGGTACAATAAGAGAACCAGCGAATGGACAGTATATTCCAATTCAAACGTTCTTGAAGGGGATATGATATCAAGAATAGTTAAGGGAGAAGAATATACGTGGTTCATCTATGAATTATGGCGGAAAGGAAGCGTTACCGGGTATAACAGGAAAACGGGTGAGTGGACAACAATACAAATAGTAGGCTGGGGTAGTCAGATCAGGGAAGTTTGCGAAGATGAAGGCTATCTGTGGCTAGCACCAGAATGGGGTGGCATAAGGAGATTTCATCTAGCGTCCGGTACGTGGACATCCTTTCTAGGACCATTGGTGGATTTCGTCAATCAGAGGGCATTCAAAGCTGATAGTAAATATTTATGGATGGGCACGCCAGGTGGTATAAGTCGTTACGATAAAAAGCGGGAGTCCTGGACTAACTACACCAGGCAAAACACATTGGTCGGTGAGAGCGTTCAAGCGATTGTATCCGATGATAGATGCGTCTGGTGCGGTACATCTCAAGGTATATCACGGTATGACAAGCTCTACGGAACGTGGACAAACCATAGATTGCCCATAGGCGGCAGTATTTCTGATGACATCACCGGATTGGCCGTAGACAACAGATTCCTCTGGGTAGCTAGCAGAAGGGGAGCAGGCAGATACGACAAGATAGCTGATCGCTGGGACAGCTATGGCACTTGGAATGGTCTTCCAGGGATGGATGTGAGTTGCATTGCTATAGACGGGTATGATATATGGATGGGTGCAAATGGCGGCATTGGTAAGTTCCCGGGCATGTCAGACAATCCCAATGCCTGGATTAGCTATACTTCCGGGCTGGAGATAAAGTCCGGAACCATGACCAGAGAGTATGCCAATACACTCGTATCAAACGAGGTGTGGTCGGTTGCCGCCAGTAAGGACTATATATGGGTGGGAACCATACGAGGTGTGAGCAGGTATAACAAAGGATCGGATACGTGGATGACATATACAACTGAAAAAGGACTGGCCAGCAATGAAATTAGCAGTATATGTGTGGATGAAAATGTAATATGGTTCGGCAGCGACAACGGCATTACTATGTACGATAAAGGAACAGAAAAGTGGGTTACGTATACCACAGACAATGGTTTAGCAAGCAATCGGATCACGTGCATCGTCAGGAGTTCAGACGCTGTATGGCTCGGGACGTTCGATGCAGGACTTATGAGATATGACAAAAAGACTAAGACATGGTTGACATATTCCAGAAAGGATGGACTGGCTCATGACTGCGTGTTATCTATATCGGTAGACGGAGATCGTATCTGGGTTGGAACAAGACGAGGGTTGAGCAGATATGATGTCAATGCAAATAGCTGGACAACTTATACACAGTACGGTGACTCGGAAGATGAATTAGACATGGTTGCACAGCAGGTCAAAAAAAGTGTGAAGCAGAATTACACGGAAAGCGAAGTTTCAAGACCGGTGAACCGCAATGTGGAGATTGCAGAGATCAATTCCGACCCACCTGGTAGAGACGAAGAAAATCTCAATGGTGAATGGGTCAAAATAGTCAACACCACTGATACACCCGTTGATATTACCGGATTCACCCTCAGTGATAATGCTGGCAATACATACAGGTTTGGGGAACTGGTTCTCCCCGGTCACTCCACAATTACGGTTTATACCGGCTCAGGAACGAATACTCCCTCATCTTTCTATTGGGGATCGAAAACACCTATATGGAACAACAAGGGGGATAAAGCATACCTCAGAAACACCGACGGGGAATTGGTGGATTTGTATTCTTATTAGCCAAAAGAGCGTTATAAAATGGATGTAAATATCAAGACTATCAAAGAACAGATCACGAAATCTCTTGATGAGATGGTAATATCCTTCGAGAGTATAATACTCTTTGGCTCAAGGGCAAGAAGGGATTGTAACGAGGACAGCGATTATGATATACTCATAGTTACTAAGGAAACCTTTCCATTTAAAGAAAAGATACGAATATCCGAGGCAGTAAGAGATTATGTGGTAAAGTTGCACATTCCAAGCGATATAATTATAAGGTCTCATGAGGAAGTTGATTATTTCTGTGACAAGATCAATAGCGTTGTAAGAGAAGCCTTACAAGAAGGAATTGTATTATGATTGATGAAAATGCTGGAATTGCTATACTTGAAATTCCTCCTGAATTACAAGCAGAATTCGACGCATGGGAATTGGCAAGTGACGAGGATTTTGCAGAATTTGAGAGAATGATGCTTATGGAAGAAGGAGATTTGCACAATGACAAATGAAATCCCTGAAATTCCAGATGTTCCAGATGAAATTGTCGAAGCAATTAATAATGACAAGCTAGCTGTATTTATTGGTGCTGGTGTATCTAGGTTGAAGCCTATTAATTGTATGGGATGGGATGAATTAGCAAGTAAATTAGTTGATTGTTGTTACAACCATGGGATAATTAATTTTAGAGAGAAAGAAACAATTTGTCAATTTACTGATCATAAGAAGATCATCTCTATATGCCATGAATTACTTAAAGAAAAAGGCTTTGAAGAGAATTTCTTTGAACAACTAAAGCATGCTCTTAAAGACAATGAAGAAGTAGCAACCCCAAATATTTATGATGATATTAAGAGAATAAGAGGACTTTTTATAACCACTAATGTTGATAGACACTTTGATAAATTATTTCCGAATGACAAAATTAGTATAGTTTATAAGGAGACAGATTTTCGTCCAGATAACATAGATAGAACCAAACTATACCACATACATGGTTCTATATCCGATCCCGATAGCCTAGTATTTACTGTTCAACAGTATTTTAAGAGATATAAACATAATACAGATTTTATTGAATTCCTTAAGAGAATATTCGATGAATATATAACCTTTGGTGCTAGTTTAAAAGTTTAAAATAGTCATGAAATCATGTAAACTTATGTTAGTATAATTCAAACATTAACATAAGGAGTGATCTCATGACTAATACAATAGATTTTATCACAGAACTGTTTTGTAATGTAGATAATAATATAGATGACGATAAGCATCCGCAAGCAAAATTGTACCCTAGCGAAGTGGTTACAATAGGTTTACTATATTCTCTCAAAGGTTGTGGTCAATGCAAATTCTGGAGATGGCTAACTAAAGATTATCGTCCTCTATTTCTCCCTTTACCATGTAGAACTCGTTTATTCAGGCTTCTTAACTCTCATCGTCACTATATTAAGCGTTTCTTAGCTGACCCTTCTATACTTGGGGTGATTGACAGTTATGGTATCGAGCTACTTCATCCCATCCGTGAAGGACGAAGCGATAAGCAAATTGGCAAGAAAGGCAAATCCAATAAACGCTGGATCGTTGGTGGTAAGTTATGTTTTCTGCTCAATCACCTCGGATTGATCGTTTCTTGGGATTGTGATACTGACAATGTTTATGACGGTTCAGCTTTTAAGCACTTGGTTGACGATGTTCAAGGTCAAATGATTGTCTTTTCAGACACAGGTTTTGAGAAGATCGATTGGCATCCGACCAATCTTCGCATATGCCAACGTGGTGAATGGAACGTCAGGATGCTTATCGAAACAGTATTATCAATGCTAACTTATGTCTGTGATTTTAAGCATTCCCGCCACAAGGCATGGGAATACTTTGAAACTAAACTGGGATTTACAATGGCTTTATTCAACATATTGGTTCAATGGAATGGATTTCAACCTGATGAAAATGGTTTTGTCCATCTGTCAATTGCTGAATTCAGTCTATAAACTAGCACCAAAGGTTATATAGTTTTGTTTATTGGATATGGTTTGGCTGAATTTGAATTACTTGATTTTGTTTTTACAAAATTTGAAATAAACCGTAAACACTTCATTTTGTTGCCATTCTACCGAGATGAAGTAAATATCCTAAACTATGAACAGTTATATTATAATCAAATGGGAATTACGGTCAAACCATATCGCAAAGATATTAATGGATACGGACAACTCTGTGAAGTAATGAAGGAATGGAGTAGCAGGATAAATCAAGTATCAGCATATCTGGATGACTCCTTTATCGAAATAGACAAAGCCATAGAAGATCCTGTAAATGATAATATTGCGAGGGTATTGCGGACAATAAATAACGAAAAACCTTTAGAAAATTACCTTTTCAGACAATTATCATCAAGCAAAAATCTAACCCCTTGGCTAATCCCGCTGAAAGAATCAGGATATATGAATCCTAGCAAAAACCCATCTCCAGAAAATGTTCCGGGAACATCAAGCTATAATATCCTTTACTATTTAGAAAAGCTGGCAAAGACAAATTCTGAAAACCCATCCAATGCGGTTACAAAAGAATTATGCAATTTTATTGATTCAGCTATAGATTACAGAGATAAAGACGGAAATAGAAAAGATGATCTTTATATCTACTGGAGTATCGAAATATTGAGTTATCTGCCCATTCAATATATTCAACAAAAGCATGTAGATTTTATTCGGATAGCTTTAGAAACACGAAGGGACAATACATTGATTGCGACAGCGATTGGAGAATCATATATACCTAACCTTATCCGAAGCAAGGCAAAAGAGCTTCTCCTTAATTCGTTAAATGTTGTTATGGATTACAAAAAGGAAAACGGAAATTACAAACCTTTGATGAATGAATACCGATTTTTAAACATGACAAAAATGAATAAAGAGCAAATTGCAAAACTATGTGGAATCGAAGCAACGGGGATTGCATTAGAAAAAATCAAAACAATCATAAAAGAGAATGAATCTGAATTCAATATTTATAAAATTAGAACAATCGAGCCAAATTCTCAGAAGGAATTACAACGTAACTATAGTGGCATATTGGTTTATTTCATAAGAGACATGTATGAGCTTTCTGATGCAAATCAAATTCGTCCAAAAGTAGATGAATTGCTTAAAATGTGGCACCCGATTTTTAGACGACTTGCAATACATATCATAAATCATCATTACGATAAACTTAGCGACTTGTTTTGGAATTTAGCATATAATCCTCTTGATGATGACTTAGTTAAGCATGAAACTTACGAATTGCTAAAAAAAAGATGTACTTTATTTGACGAACAACAAACTGACAGAATTATTGATTGGATAGAATCTAAAAATTATTCCAGATTTGATGAGATTAAAGATAAAAATGAAAAAGAAAGAGTGATAGCATATAGAAAGCGGGAATGGTTATCTGCTTTATTGGAAAGCAAAAATCCAAAAGTTGTCGAAAGATATGAAGAATATACAAAGATAAATGATAGAGAGCTTGATCACCCCGGTCATTTATTCTGGACGGAATTTTCGTGGGGAGATGTTAGTCCAATTAAGGCTAATGAACTTATTGATATGTCAAATTCTCAAATCTCGGATTATCTAAACAACTTCAAAGAGGAAAAATTTTCGTTAAAGAGCCCAACAAAGGATGGGCTATCCGATGAGCTTCATGGCGGTGCCACAATTAACCCAGATAAATTCTCAAGTGATATGAAACCTTTTAAGAACATTAGCTTAGAATATCAAAATGCCATTCTAAGTGGGTTATGTAGAGCATGGGACCAAGGTAAGTTTTTTAATTGGTCAGAATTACTCGATTTTTCTCTAGAAATCATCCAGATAGAAGAATTCTGGAATCAGACAATACCCGAAGATGGGCAAGGTTACAGAGATTGGGTTATATCTGCAATAGCTGAATTAATTAATGAAGGAACAAAAAAAGATGATCACGCTATGGATGAAAATCTTCTTCCTAAAGCAGAAGAAATTCTTCTAATTCTCGTAAATAACACAAAGTCAGGTATTGAAAAAGAAGAAGATGCTATTGAAGCGACTATGAATACCCCAAAAGGGAAGATATTTGAGGCAATGATGAACTATTCATTGCACTTTGCACAAATCAATAAAAAACCAAAAGGTGAAAGATGGATAACTTCTATCAAAGAAGAATTTAATAAACGGCTTGATAGAAAATTTGATCCCTCTTTGGAGTTCTCGGTTATCCTTGGACAATTCCTGCACAATCTTTTCTATCTTGACGATAGCTGGCTAAAAGATAATATTAATAGGATATTTCCTAAAGATAATGATGAACATTGGCATGTAGCATTTACCGGATACCTTCTCTCTACAAGAAGCGTTTATAAAGAAATTTACCTTTTGCTAAAGAACAAAGGTCATTATAGCAAGGCTATTACTACGCAATTTAATGCGAAATCAGTAGGCAAATATGCTATGGAACAGTGTGTTCAGCATATATGTGTAGTATATCTTGAGAATCTAGAAAATATTGACGATAACGAAAGTCTAATCAACCAACTACTACATAATATAAATCCAGAGCAATTGTCTGAGCTTATCAACTATATTAGTGGAATACAAGACGATTTAAAGGTAAAATCAAAGGAAAAGCTCAAACCGCTATGGAAGAGAATGATAGAAATATTATCTCCGCACCGGAATGAACCTGTTTATCAAAAAGTTTTATCAGAAACGTCAAAATTTTTGTCATTAGTTGAACGTATAGATGACGAAACCTTTGAATGGCTTAAACTATCTGCAAAATGTTTTTCTGATGTATATAATTTGGATTATTTTATTGAGGCACTAACAACACATGCAAAAAAGACTCCAAATTATGTGGGAGAAATTTATATTGAGTTTCTTAAAAGTGAGAAATATCCTGATTATCCTGAAAACTATACTTTCGCAGTTTTAAATAACTGAAAAAATGGGAAAGAAAACATCCAACTCCTTGTTATTAGATTTGATAACAAGAATCTTACAAGGAGGAAAATATGGACACTTTCTTTCCATCAATACTTTTAACCTATTTAGAACCATTTCGTCAACTGTTTTCTCAACCTACTTATGCTTATTTCAAAGCATTTATATGGGCTATGAT
>Ga0315282_10003399_pt1 | contig 28603 bp, 26 predicted proteins | sample YL17G07_20_MG_FD_203693 | JGI IMG/M metagenome (GOLD analysis project Ga0315282, IMG submission 203693) | Sediment microbial communities from Yellowstone Lake, YNP, Wyoming, USA - YL17G07_20 | ecosystem: Environmental > Aquatic > Freshwater > Lake > Sediment | place: USA: Wyoming | collected... | reverse complement strand
AGTATAACCTTGAGCTGATGCGGCTTTTAGACGAGCAGTATACGAAGGTGCCGTTTTATGGGGTAAGGAGACTGACGGCCTGGTTGAGGGCTCAGGGCTATATAGTGAACCCGAAGCGGGTCAGGGTACTGATGCGGCGGATGGGACTTCAGGCTATTTATCCCCATAAGAGGAGGAGTTTTTCCTCACCCGGGCATAAGAAGAGGTATCCATATCTTCTGGAAAGGGTGAAGATAGAGCGTCCTGACCAGGTCTGGGTAGCAGATATAACTTACATTCGCCTGGCCCATGGTTTTGTGTATTTAGTGGTGGTGATGGACTGGTATAGCCGTTATGTTCTTTCCTGGGAACTATCCAATACGCTTGATTCAAGGTTCTGTGTGGAGGCTTTGAGTAAAGCCCTGTGGAGCTCAAGGCCTGAGATTTTCAACACAGACCAGGGGGTGCAGTTTACGGCCCAGGAGTTTTCGGAGCTGCTCCGCAGGAATGAAATAAAGATAAGCATGGACGGCCGAGGCCGGGTCTATGACAACATCTTAGTGGAGAGATTGTGGCGGACGGTTAAATACGAGGAGGTATATCTTCATGAGTATCAGACCGTAAGTGAAGCCAGGCAATGTCTGGAAGCGTATTTTCGGTTCTACAACACGGAGAGGCTACACCAGGGCCTGGGATACCACACGCCTTACGAGGTATATTTTGGACATACAGCCAGCAAAAAGTTTGTTGAGCTGGGTAATTTAAATGGTTAAAATAGTAAGACAGGCAGGTCAAAAATGCACCTTAAACAAGCCTCTTTATTGTCCAAAGAATGAGGAGCACCTCAGAATATGCAAAACTTTAAAGGAGAAAATTTCGCAGAATGAGAATTTTATTTATTTCACAACAGCGGAGTCAATATTATGAAGGAGCAAGTATGACAGCCCAACGTAATAGTGACAATGAGCCGTTCTAGGGAGGTGTGCATTGAATATCCTTCACGTTACACCTAATGCAGGTGTAGCTGGCTTTGGTGTGGCAACAGTTGTTCGCGAGTTGTCGACGTCGCAGAATGAACTCGGTGCCGTCGTGGAAATCTGGAGTTTAGATACTGATGCAGATCGACCAAATGGTCTTGCTGATGGTGTTGTTTGGCATCATTTTCAAGCGTGTGGTCCGACACGTCTGGCTTGGTCTCCTGGCATGATGAAGATGGCTCGTTCAGTGGACTGTCCTGTAGTCGTGCACCAACATGGCATTTGGACTGGTGTTTCTGCAGTTACACGGTTCTTGCATCAGAGACGGGGAGTACCGTCAGTGATAGCGCCGCATGGATCTCTGCAGAACTGGGCACTCCAGAAATCACATATGAGAAAGGCTATCGCTCTCAGTTTGTATGAGCGAGACAATCTATTCAACAGTTCATGCCTTCATGCTCTATCTACAACTGAATTGGCTGATTGCCGGGAGTTTGGTCTCAAGAACCCGGTTGCCATTATTCCCAATGGTGTTTCTGAACAGTGGCTTACAAGCACAGGTAATGGGTTGGAATTTCGATCGAGATTTGGCATTACTGCTGAGGAAAGGATATTATTGTATGTGTCTCGCGTTACTCCCAAAAAGGGCCTACCGATGCTGTGCCAAGCTATTGCTGATGTAAGTGAGAGACTGCAAGGATGGGTATTAGTGATTGCTGGACCGGATGAGTCTGGGCATACATCAGAGTTAAAAGAGCTCATAGAGAAACTTGGGTTGCAGCATTTAGTCTACCTTGTGGGTTCAGTGTTTGGAAGGGACAAGCGAGATGCATTTGCTGCAGCCGATGCGTTTGTTTTGCCTTCCTACGGCGAAGGGCTGCCAATGGTGGTCCTTGAAGCCATGGGTGTAGGACTGCCGGTCATTGTGACAGAAGCGACTCCGATCCCAGCAATAACCCAGAATTTGTGTGGTTGGCGTGTGCCGGCTGATCGGGTTAGCCTCGCTGCAGCGTTGTTGGAACTGTCGCAGAAAAGTTCTGGCGAGTTACATTCTATGGGGCAAAATGGCAAGAGGGTTGTGGCTTCACAATATACTTGGCAACGAGTGGCTCGTATGACATTTGCTCTTTACAGGTGGCTGAACAACGAAGGTGAGCGGCCTGATTTCGTCGTTTTCGACTAGGGAGCGTTCGTGCCATGGCAGATGTAATTCTTGTGGCTGGCGGTACTGGTTCATTCGGCCATGCATTCCTTGAGTATGTGCTTGCGCAGGGCGTGTAGGAGGTCCGTGTCGTCAGCCGTGACGAGTTCAAGCAGGAAATTATGCGCAAAGAACTGCACGACCCACGGGTCAAGTTCTACTTGGGTGATGTGTAAGACCATGCACTGCTCTTTTGAAAATACTGATAAAGAAGCAGAAATTTTAAAGAAGTACGGGCCAGAGAATACATGGGGGAAAATTGTAAAGCCCATTGAATCATGTGCAGGGAAATGATGATATATAATATATATTATGTAAGGAGCTTTTTAAATGTTTAAAAGTAAAACAATACTTATTACAGGTGGCACAGGTACTTTTGGAAATGCAGCTTTGAAGAGGTTCTTGAGGACTGATGTTGCTCAAATTAGAATATTTAGCCGCGATGAAAAGAAACAGGACGATATGAGGAATGAATATAAAGATCCAAGGATTAAATTTTATATCGGAGATGTCCGTTCTTTAGAGTCAGTAGCTTCAGCGATGGAGGGAGTTGATTATGTATTTCATGCGGCTGCGCTCAAGCAGGTGCCGTCATGCGAGTTTTATCCGCTTGAAGCCATTAAAACCAATGCTTTAGGCGCGGATAATGTTCTTAATGCCGCGGTTGCGGCCGGGGTAAAAAAAGTTGTTGTTTTAAGCACCGATAAAGCCGTATATCCAATCAATGCCATGGGCATGTCAAAGGCCCTAATGGAAAAGATTATGATTGCAAAAGCCCGGTTATGCAATCCGGAGAAAACGATATTATGCGGTACTCGTTATGGTAATGTTATGGCCTCCAGAGGTTCTGTGATTCCCCTGTTTATCTCTCAAATTAAAGAAGGAAAGCCTATTACCATAACGGATCCTAATATGACTAGATTTATGATGACCATAGAAGATGCTATTGATCTGGTCTTATATGCCTTTGAAAATGCTCAGCCGGGGGATATTTTCGTGCAGAAAGCTCCAGCTGCTACCATAGGTACTTTGGCTTCTGCTTTGAAAAAATTATTTAATGCTAATAATCCCATAAAAATAATTGGGACGAGGCATGGCGAAAAATTATATGAGACGTTGCTAACAAGAGAGGAGATGGCTAAAGCCGAAGATTTAGGAAAATATTATCGCATACCAATGGATGATAGGGATCTGAATTATGGTTTATATTTTACTGAAGGGAAAGCAGAAGTTTCTTTGAAAGAGGACTATAATTCTCATAATACATATCGCTTAAGCGAAGAAGAACTTATTGAACTATTATTGAAAGTCGATTACGTGCGGAAGGAACTGGAAGACTGGAAAAGGTAAAGATTAGACTCAAATATGAAATCTATTCTCGTAACCGGAAGCCAGGGATTTATAGGGCAAAATCTTGTTCAGGCGTTGAAGCGCCGGGTGAATTACCGTGTTTTTGAATTTGATATAAATGATGAATTGGATTTTCTCGCAGAGGCAGTTAGGCAGGTAGATATAATATTTCATCTTGCCGGTATTAATCGCCCTGAAAAGATAGAAGAATATGAATCGGGCAATGTGGGCTTTACAAAAAGGCTGGTGTCTCTTTTAGAAGAAGCGAAAGTTAAGCCCGTTATAGTTTTTAGTTCATCAATTCAGGCAAGACTTGATAATCCATACGGCCAGAGCAAAAGACGAGCAGAAGAGGTACTTATAAATTGGGCTGATAGATATGACGGGACGGTTGCCATATTTAGATTGCCCAATGTCTTCGGGAAGTGGTGCAGACCTAATTATAACTCAGCCATCGCTACCTTCTGTCATAATATTGCCCGCGGTCTGGACATAAACATATCAGACCCTGAGCGGGTGTTGGAACTGGTTTATATTGATGATGTGGTTAATAAATTCTTGAGTGTGATAGAAAACCCGCCAGCAAAAGGTGCCGGCTTTTATGAAGTAGAGCCAGTTTTTAAAATCAAATTAACCGAAGTAGTTGAATTAATTAGAAGCTTTAAGAATAGTAGGCAAAGCTTGGTATTGCCTGATTTTTCAAATCCATTCATTAAACGGCTATATGCTACTTATCTTAGCTATTTGCCAGAAAATGAATTTTCTTATAGACCAGAAATTAAAATAGACAATCGTGGGCAATTAGCTGAACTTTTAAAATCACCATATAGTGGCCAGATATTTATTTCGAGAACAAAGCCCGGAATTACAAGAGGAAACCATTATCATGATACAAAAACGGAGAAATTTATTGTAATAGATGGTGAAGCCTTAATAAGGTTTCGACATATTAAAAGCGGAGATGTCATTGAATATAGGGTTTCCGGAAATGATTTACGGATAGTTGACATTCCCCCAGGCTATACACATTCTATAGAGAACGTAAGCGATAAAGAACTCATTGTTCTTTTCTGGGCAAGCGAAATATTTGACCCTCAAAAGCCTGATACATATCCTTTAGAGGTAAAGAATGAAAAAAATTAAGGTAATGACGGTAGTTGGCACAAGGCCGGAAATCATCCGATTATCCAGGGTTATTGCCAAGCTAGATAAATATACTGAACATATTCTGGTTCATACCGGACAGAACTATGATTATGAATTGAATGACATCTTTTTTGAAGATTTAGAACTACGAAAGCCAGATTATTATCTCGTTGCTGCCGGGAAAACTGCCGCTGAAACAGTGGGGCTGGTAATAGCTAAGAGCGATGAGGTCATTGCCAGAGAAAATCCGGATGCTCTCTTGGTACTTGGGGATACCAATAGCTGCTTGGCTGCCTATTCAGCAAAAAGAAGAAAAGTACCCATATTCCATATGGAAGCTGGCAACCGATGTTTTGACCAGCGTGTTCCAGAGGAGACAAATAGAAAAATTGTGGATCATATAGGAGACGTAAATTTGCCTTATAGCCAGATATCAAGGGAGTATCTTTTAAAAGAAGGCTTCCCGGCCGACAGAATTATTAAGACGGGAAGCCCGATGTATGAAGTGCTGTATTATTATATGCCGAAGATAAAATCCTCCAGGATTCTTGAACAATTAAATCTCAAAGAAGAAGATTATTACCTTGTTAGCTGCCATAGAGAAGAAAATGTGGATGAGCCCCGGCATTTTGAAAAATTTGTAAATATGCTGAACGGACTGGCTGAGAATTTTAAAAAACGAATAATTGTTTCCACTCATCCACGAACCCGTAAAAGAATAGAAAATGAAGGAGTAAAACTAAACCCGCTCGTAGAGCTATGTAAGCCCTTTGGCTTTACAGATTATGTAAGGCTGGAACTTGGAGCGATAGCCGTTTTATCAGATAGCGGTACTATAACTGAAGAATCTTCTATTCTAAATTTCCCTGCTTTGAACATAAGAGAAGCTCATGAACGTCCTGAAGGGATGGAAGAAGGGGCGGTAATGATGGTCGGATTCAATTTGCCAAGAATTATAAATGCTCTCTCTATTCTGAAAGATCAAAAAAGAGGAGAAGAAAGAACTTTAAAAATCGTAAAAGATTATGATGTGCCCAATGTTTCTGATAAGGTTTTAAGGATTATTATTAGCTATATTGATTATATAAATAGAATTATTTGGCAAAAATAAATATTATTATGCCCAAGATTACAATAATTACCCCGTATTTTTTGCCGGATATTGCATCTAACGTCGCTTTAATTATGGATTTAGCGGAGGATTTATGTAAGCATGATAATAAAGTTAGGTTAGTTTCTTTTTTTTCTCCAAATAGAAAAAAAAAAGAAAATATCGTCAAAATAAGAAAAGGAAGTTATAAAGGATGCGATGTTATCAAATATCCAAATCCATTTTTGAAAAAAAAGGGTCTCTTTTTTAAGTTCCTGGAGAGTCTAGTTGATTATTTCTGGGCAATATATATTTCGCTCCGGTGGCAATCTGATACAGATGTTTTTTTCATACAATCAACTCCTCCTTTAGTTGCTTTGCCTGTATCTTTATTTTTGTTTAAAAAAATACCAATAATTTATAATATTCAGGACATATTTCCTGATTCTGCAATTTCTGCTGGATTATTGAAAAATAAATTATTAATTAAAATATTTCGTTTAATAGAAAAAATAACATACAAGAGAATAGATGTTGCTGCTGTTATTTCTTTGGGTTTTAAAGAGCATATTTTAAATGTTTCTCCGAAGACAAAAGTCGAAGTTATCCCGAACTGGGTTGATACAAAGAAAATCGGATATATAAGGCCTGAGAAAAATGAGCTGTTTAATAAATTAGGAATTAATAATAATCATTTTACGGTATTATATGCTGGGAATTTGGGATATGCGCAAAACTTAGAAATAATTTTGGAAGCAGCTTATTTATTAAAATCATATACAAATATCTTGTTTTTAATAATAGGAGATGGCCAATATAAAACGGAGCTTGAAGAAAAAATAAGAAGGAAAAAGTTGACTAATTTAGTTCTAGCCCCTATGCAGCCTATTGAAATGATATCAAATGTATATAGTCTGGCTTCCGTTGCGATTGTGACGGTGAAAAGAGGCGTTGATCTTGCTGCAGTGCCAAGTAAAACATGGACAATATTAGCATGTGAGCGACCATTAATTGCTTGTGTAACCAATTATTCTGAATTAGGGGAATTAATATTAAAGAATAATTTAGGCTTAGTAGTTCCTCCGGATAATGGCGAAAAGCTAAGTGAGGCCATACTATCTCTTTATAATAACGAGTCATTACGCAAATTATTATCATTTAATGGCATAAATTATGTGAGACGTTTTTTAGATCGTAAAATATTGACAGATAAATATAATCAGATAATCATAGATTTAATTAAGTGATTGTTCTGGTTGTATCGTAATAAGCATAAACGAGATGATTATAAAAGCAGCAAATTTATCTGATATTAAAGAAGTAGTTAAGATTCATAAGGCTGCGTTTAAAGAGTTTTTTATGACGCAGTTAGGTGCTGAGTTCCTGAAAAGATATTATTGTTTTGTTTTAATTTATCCAATGAGCCTCTTTTTGGTAGCAGAAGATCATGGCAAAATTGTAGGATTTGTAGCTGGGTTCTTAGAGCCAGGCCATTTTTATGCTTTTTTTAAGAGAAATAAGATTAGCATAGCCAAAGCGGTAATTCCTAGCTTAATAAGAAATCCCAAGTTACTAATGAAATTCTGCGCAAATATATGGCGGGTTAATAAAAATTCTTCTTATGAAACAAAAAATATTTGTGAGCTTGCTTCGGTAGCAGTAGATCCGAATTATTCTGGACGTGGACTTGGCAAAAAATTGGTCAAAGCTTTTTTAAATGAGGCTGAAAAACTAGGTGCTGAATACGTGTATTTAACAACTGATGCAAGGAATAATGATTATGTAAATAATTTTTATAAATCATTGGGATTTACCTTGTATAGAACTTTTTTTAATGAATATAGGCGCGAAATGAACGAATATCGTTATTATTTCAAAAAATAAATAGAAAAGGTGCCTTAATGAGAAAGACATTTCTATCCTTTTCGCCACCGCTTATTGAAGAAGATGAGATTAAAGAGGTTATCGATACATTAAAATCGGATTGGATAACTACGGGACCCAAGACAAAAAAATTTGAAGAAGAATTTAGAATTTATTTTAATTGTAGTTCTTCATTAGCATTAAGTTCTTGTACTGCTGCTCTACACACTGCTTTAGTGGCTTTAGGTATTGGGCCAGGAGATGAGGTTATTACAACCCCAATGACCTTTTGTGCTTCTGTGAATGTAATAGAACAAGTTGGTGCAAAACCTGTTTTAGTAGATGTTGAGCCTGATACGCTTAATATTGATCCCATGAAAATAGAAAAAGCTATTACCCCAAGAACAAAAGCGATTTTGCCAGTCCACTATTCTGGCCATCCCGTTGAGTTAGATGCTATTAATGAAATAGCAAGAAGACATAATTTATTTGTAATTGAAGATGCAGCCCATGCATTATCGGCAAAATATAAAGGAAAATTTATAGGTTCTTCAAATAACCCTGTATGTTTTAGCTTCTATGCGACAAAAAATTTGACTACTGCAGAAGGGGGAATGCTTACTGGAGAGCCGGAGTTCATAGAAAAAGCGAGAATAATAAGCCTTCATGGGATGAGCAGAGATGCCTGGAAGAGGTATTCTAAAGAAGGGAGCTGGTATTATGAAGTAGTGTTCCCTGGGTTTAAATATAATATGACTGATATACAGGCAAGCTTGGGTTTATGGCAATTAAAGAAGCTTGAGAGATTTCAAAAAAGAAGAAGAGAAATTGTAAAGATGTATAATGAAGCGTTTTCTAATGAGGAAGCTTTAGAATTGCCCGTGGAACGACCTTATGTTGAACATGCCTGGCATCTTTATGTAATAAGGCTCAATTTAAATGCGCTTAAAATTGGGAGAAATGAGTTTATTGATGAGCTTAATAAGAGAAACATAGGAACCTCTGTTCATTTTATTCCTATTCATCTTCATCCCTATTATAGAGATAAATATGGATTTAAACGAGAAGATTTTCCTATAGCTTATTCTAATTATTTAAGGGTAATTAGCCTTCCCCTTTGTCCTAAATTAACGGATCGAGATGTTAATGATGTAATAGGGACGGTATTAGATGTAGCTAAAAGCCATAAAAGATGAGATGGGAAAAGAGGGCCTTTGATTTTATTTTTTCAGCTTTAGGTTTATTTGTTCTTTTCCCTGCTTTTTTTATTATCGCGTTAATGATAAAAATAGAAGATGGCGGTCCAGTATTATTTATTCAAAAACGTATCGGATATAGAGGAAGGCCATTTTTTATGTACAAGTTTAGGACGATGGTTGTTGATGCCGAGAAAAAAGGTAACCTTTTAACTGTTGGCGGTGACCCGAGGATTACAAAAAGCGGAAGATTATTAAGAAAATTTAAGCTTGACGAACTGCCTCAATTAATAAATGTATTAAAGGGTGAAATGAGCCTTGTTGGGCCAAGGCCAGAGGTGGAGAAATATGTAAATTTATATACAAATGAACAAAGAGAGGTTTTAAATCTTTACCCGGGGATAACAGACCCTGCTTCCATTGAATATGTAAATGAGAGTGAATTATTAGCCCAAAGCACGGATCCAGAGAAATTATATATAGAAAAAATTATGCCCGAAAAAATACGGCTTAACTTAGAATATGCCAGGGAAGCCTCCTGCTGGGCCGACTCTTTAGTTATTGCTAAAACTCTGGCGAGGATAATTAAAGTATTAAGTTAACAAGGGTATAAGCGGCTGAAATATGGGGGCGGAAGAATGAAGCAGAAGATGAATCAGCTAATCAAAGAATTATTCCGCGTGACGGTGTGGAAGAGGCGGGCGTTTTTTCTGATGGCTGATACTTTGATCATTGCTTTTTCGCTTTATGCTGGCTTCTGGCTGAGGTTTGACGGGAAGATTCCGGAAGAAAATATTGCCAGATTTCCTTTTTATCTGCTGGTAGCCCTGATAGTAAAGCTGGCTTTTCTACAACTCTTGGGGATGTATAACTTTTCCTGGCGGTTTTTCAGCGTGCTGGACCAGGCAAGGCTTACAGCGGCGGTCACTTTATCTTCGTTAATCATGGCTGGAATTTTCCTTGGCTTTCGGAGCTCGGAAGCTTTGGGTGGTATGCCCCGTTCAGTTCTTCTGGTGGATTATGTCATTTCGCTGGCCATGATGACTGCTTTGCGGATATCAAAGCGGGTTTTCAGGGAGTATCTGAGCAAAAGAGAGCGCGTGCTTAAGGGCCGGGCTCGAGTCCTGATCATAGGAGCCGGAGAAGCGGGTAACAGTGTAGCCCAGGAAATGCTCAGGAATACCCGATCAGCGTTTGTTCCGGTTGGTTTTGTTGATGATAACCCGGCCAAAAAAGGACTTTCCATAAACGGAGTTAAAATCATTGGGACAAGGCATGATGTGGCAGAAATCCTCAAAAACAACCACATTGATGAAATCCTGATTGCCATTCCGAGCGCCAGCTCCAGAGAAATCAGGGGCATCGTAGAAATTATCAGGCAAGCTGACCCTAAAAAGAAAATAAGGATTGTGCCGGGGATTCTGGAGCTGTTGCATGGCCGGGTTGGTCTGGTGGATATCAAAGAAGTGAAGGTGGAGGACCTGCTGGGCAGAGATCCGGTTTCGGTCGATTTTGAGAAAATAAGAGCTTTTATACGGGGAAGGTGTGTTCTCGTCACGGGGGCGGGCGGGTCAATAGGAAGCGAGCTCGTGCGCACAGTTCTTCAATTTGAACCTGCTAAACTCCTGGCTCTGGACATAGACGAGACCGAACTATTTTATTTAGCGAACAGGTTGAAGGAAGAAAAGGTGAAGGTAGAACCGGTGGTAGCTGATATCAGAGACAGAGCAAAAATAGTGCGGGTTTTTCAATACTCCCGGCCGCAGGTGGTGATTCACTCGGCTGCTTACAAGCATGTGCCGATGCTGGAAGATTTTCCGGAAGAGGCAATCAAGACCAACGTACTTGGGACGAAAATTCTGGCTGAACTGGCTATAGAATTTAGTGTTGAAAAATTTGTCAATATATCCACGGATAAAGCTATAAACCCGACGAGCGTGATGGGCTCAAGCAAGAGAATTGGCGAAGAGCTCTTGAGGGCCATGAACCGGAGAAACGGCACAAGATTTATCTCGGTGCGGTTTGGCAACGTGCTGGGCAGCCGGGGAAGTGTAATCCCGCTTTTTGAAGAGCAGATAAAGAAGGGCGGGCCGGTGACGGTTACTCATCCTGAGATGAAGCGGTATTTTATGGCTACGTCAGAAGCGGTTATGCTGGTATTGCAAGCGGCGGCAGCGGGAGAGGGTGGCGAGGTGTTTATCCTGGATATGGGCGAGCCGATAAGGATTGTTGACCTGGCAAGGGGAATGATAAGGCTAAGCGGCTATGAGCCTGATGTGGATATTCCCATAATCTTTACTGGAGTGCGGCCCGGGGAAAAGCTTTTTGAGGAGCTGCTTGGGGCAGAAGAAGGCTCAGAGCCAACAGAGCACCCGAAGATATTTAAAGCAAGAAGCACGAAGGATAAGTATTCAAACGGCGAAAGGCGAAAGGATGATATTTTGTTATTGGAGAGAGTGAGCCGGCTGATTGAGATGAGCACCAATTCAGCCGGGAAAGATGAAATCATAGGGCTGATGAAAGAAATTGTCCCGACCTACAACCGAAAAACGGAGGTGACCCAGTAGGATAAAGTTTTAGCTGAGAGAGTAACCAGGGGATACGAGCTGTTTTCTGCCTGAATAAAAGATCAGATGACCGGGCAGGAAATAGTTCGTGTCCCCTTTTTTATTTTCGGGTGAAATTTTTAAGGGAATTTATGGCATAGGATTTAAGAAAGGCGAAGGAATCAAGTTTGAAGAGATGGCTCAGGGCGAAGAAGGGGACGACGGAAGCGATACCCACGGCGGCGACTTTGATGGTCAGGGAAATAAAAGCCTGGAGCGAGGCGGCTGAGGTATTCTGGAAAAGAGGCAGAGCAAAATAGCAGACCAGAGCAATGGGAACGGAGCTTACGATTATCTTTATGGCTTCTGAAGTCAGTGCCCGCAGAAAGGGGTTGAGGTATTTTTTGAGATAAACGATGTAAAGAATGAAATTTAAGATCATTACAATGGAAGTGGCTAAAGCAATGCCAGCGGCGCCCATAAACCTGGATAAAATTATGTTCAAAATGATGTTCAGGCCGACGCAGAGGCCGCTGATAATGAGCGGGGTGGCTGTATTTTTGAACGAGTAGAAAACTCTGGCCAGGATGGGCGAGAGGGCATGGCCGAACAGGCCAATGACATACATCTGGGTGACAAAGGCAGTAAGCGCCGTGGCTTTGGGGTCAAAAGCACCGCGCTCAAAGAACAGGCGAACGATGGGCTGAGCCAGGAAAAAGAGAAAAAAGGTTGAGGGGATGATGAGGTAGAAAGAGACGCCGATGGTTCGCTGAAGTCGTTCTTCATACTCCTGGCGGGCAGAGCCGTTGAGAGCCAGCTCGGAGAAGGTCGGGAAAATGGCGGTGGCGATGGGGATGGCCAGGAGGCTCAGGGGGATGTTCCAGACGCGGGCTGAAAAGTTAAGAGCGGCGATGGAGCCGGCATCCAGGCCCGAGGCGATGGTTTTGTCCACAATCTGGTTGAGCATGGACAGACCGCCGGAGATGACCAGCGGCATAAGCAGGATGGCAAACTGACGGATTTCTGCCCAGTCCACCTGGCGGTAGCTGAAGGTATGGAAGAATTTGTAGCGCCACCAGAGGACAAAGAACATAGCAAAAAAAACCAGCGAAGCGTTGAGGAGCTGGCCGACTGTCCAGCTATGAAGGCCAAGCGAGCGATGCAGGAAAAAGAGGGAGAAGACCAGGGCCACGTTGCCGAGGAACGTTATGAATGTGGGGAAGAAGAACTGCTTTTCAGCCTGAAAAAGCCCGGTGAACATACCGGTGAGGACGGTGAATAGGCCCGCTATGAGGAGGTAGCGGGTTAAGGTGACAGCCAGGGTGAAGCGCTCGCCGGTAAAGCCGTAGGCGATGATGCGGACGCAGGCCGGAGCAAAGATGAAAATGAGGACAGAAACCGCCAGGAAGATGGTGCCCCAGACAGTAAAGGCAGAGTTGACGAAGCGCCGGGCGGCTTCGGCTGACTGGGATTTTTTTTCTAAGTAATAGGGGATGATGAGAACATTAAAGCCGCTGGCAAAAAGCCAGAGGATAGACGTGGGAATGATCAGCGCCACCAGAAAGGCATCTGTCGTGCCGGTGGCTCCGAAATATTTGGCTACCAGAACTTCGCGGAAAAAGCCGAAGAATTTGCTGATAAAAGAGAAGACGGCAATAACCACTGCCGCCTGAGTTACCGTCTGCCTTTTTAGAACGGCTGGAATATTCATCCTTCCCTATTCCTTAATTCCTTCTTCCACCACCGCTATCAGATTACTCGGGCACTCCGCCGGGGATTACACCCGGGTTTTAAATCGCCCAGGTACCAGATCATCCATTTATCCAATCACCCAAGTAACAAATCATCCAAGCATCAAATCACCCAAGCGCCAAACAAGACAGCGCCAAACAACACAACGTCAAACAACCCAGGTATCAAACTGCCCACGCATCAATTAACCCAAGGATTAAATTTTAAGGTATGTATTTTACCAAAAAACGGGCACAGTTAGAAGAAATAAAAAACGGGGGACACGCAGAAAATGGGGACGCCATCTATATTCCCTATTTTTTGGAATTTGACTTCTGGTTGCCTGTACGATACCACTTTATGGCCATTTTGGTTCCCTTTGTGATACCGAAAGGAAGAAAACGGGGTAAAAACGGGGGACACGAACTGTTTCGGAGGGAGTAGACTTTAATAGCGTATTGCTCAGGAAACAGTTCATGTCCCCAGGAAAAAACGGGGGACGTCCTACGCGTTCCCCAATTTTCTCGAGGAGAACAGGCTAAATAGAGGGACACCTTGCACCGGAAATAAGAGCCCTTATTTTTTAAGCTCTTCTTTGCTTATACCAGCCTGCCTGAGAATTTCAAGCAGCTTAATGACTGCATCAGCACTAAGCGGGAAGCTTTTATATCTTAATAACCTCGTTTTTCGCCTCTAAAATGGACGATAGCTTAACGGAAAAATATTTAAAACCAGGAAAAGAAAAACGTCCTATTTGTTGTATTTGTATATTTGAAATTATTTTCATTTTAAAATATAATTTCAGCAAACGCTGAAAATTGCCTCTGGAGTAAAATTATGCTTAAAGAAAATGAAATCCTTCAAAAGCTAACAGAAAACCTCAAAAGCTTATTTGAATCAACTGGTGTTATCAGTTTGAAAAATATAATTCGGGAGACCTCAAATCTTTTTCCGGGCCAGAAAGATAAACCTGATTTGGTGGCCGAAGTTATCACCCGGGACAATAAAAAATTTATGCTGGTTTTTGAAGTAAAATCCCTTGGTCAGCCTCGGTATGCACGGTTAGCCATAAGCCAATTAAAAGATTTTCTTGAGGGAAAAGAAAATGCGTATGGAATATTCGTATCTGCTTTTATCTCGGAAGAGTCAAGGCGAGAATGCCAGAAGAATGGAGTGGGCTATATTGATCTTGCAGGCAATTGCCTGCTGAATTTTGAGAACATTTTTATTAACATTGATGGCCGGCCTAACCCCTATCCAGAATCAAGGCCGCTTAAGTCTATCTTTTCTGCCAGGTCCAGTCGGGCCATAAGAGTCCTGCTTTGTAATCCGGGCAAGGAATGGACCTTGAGTGAATTGTCAAAAGAGGCCATCATCAGCCTGGGTCAGGCTTTTAGCGTAAAAAAGCGCCTCTTAGATTACGAGCTAATTAAAGAAGAAGGGAAGGGGAAAAACATGAGATTCAGGCTGGTGTCCCCTGAGCAGCTTTTAAAAAAGTGGGCAGATAATTACGATTTTAGAAAAAATAAAATATGGAATTTTTATTCTTTTGATGATGTGGAAAAGGCGGAGAAGAAATTAGCTGAGTACCTTGGGGAAAATAATATTCTCTACGGCTTTACGATGTCCTCTGGAGCCTCGCTGGTGGCGCCGTTCATGAGATACACTAGAGTCTATATATATGTGAAGAATAATATTGAAAAAATAGCTGCGGACTTAAATTTGAAGCAGGTTTCCACTGGGCCGAACGTTACGATTCTTGAGCCATATGATGAAGGGGTTTTTTACGGACTGCAGGAAGTTAAGGGGATGAAAGTTGTCTCCGATGTCCAGCTTTACCTGGACCTTAAAAGCTATAAAGAGCGGGGGGAAGAAGCAGCCAGCTTTATCCTTGAACAGAGATTAAGAAAGAGGTGGTAAAAACGGGGGACACAATACTCATTCACTAATTTCTTTACAGCAAAGAGGAGGGGCAGAGTCCAGGAACGGGGGACACAAAACGTTTTCTATCGGGATAGGCAATAAAGGGATTGGACAGGGAAGCATATAATGTTCCTGCGCGTAAACGAGGGAGAAGCAGAAACGGGGGACATAAATCATTTTCGGCAAGAATAGATAAGCACATTATTGTGCAGAAAAATGCTTTATGTCCCCGTTAGAGCATTACCCAGGGAATAGCGAATATGTTGGAGGCAAGCTTCTGAATGTCGCTTCCGGTGTAAATCACTATTCCCCCGACGGCCTGCGGATTCATCCTCAGAAAATGCAAAAGATTCTGGAGATCAGCATACTGGACCTTATTGCTCATTTTTACTTCCAGCGGCAGAATGACCCTTCCATACTCAAGTATAAAATCAACTTCTTTCCCCTCTTTCGTTCTCCAGAAATAGACATTCATTCCATAAATCTCGGCCAGGCACAGCAAATTTAGCAGAATCAGGCTTTCAAACAGATTTCCTTTAAATTTTTCATCGATGGCGGATGGGTCTTTGTAACCTGCCAGATGAGCTGCCAGGCCAGGGTCAATGAAATATCCTTTGGGTGTTTTGGTAATGCTTTTTGATTTTATCTTAGTGAACGGCCTCAGGCGAACAAACAAATTTGAAGCTTCCAAAAGATTCAGGTATCTGTGCACCGTGGGCTGGCTAATCCCCGTATCGCGCGAGATGCCTGATTGGTCCACGAGGGAAGCAGTTCTTAAAGCCAGAAGTTGCATCACCGCCCTGAAATCGGTTAGGGAAGCGACCTGAGTCAAGTCGCGAAGGTCTCGTTCTAAATAAGTTTTCATATAACCGTCCCACCACATAGAAATTTCTTCAGAAGACTCTGGCTTAAATTCCAGAACCGGAGGCAAGAAGCCACGAAAAAGAATCGGGGTGAGCGGCGGCGGGTTAGAAACTATTTCTTTTTCTTGCGGATAAATTTTCTTAAACATCTTTAACAACCACTCGGGTTTCTGGCGGCCCTGGTATTCGGAATAGGTGAAAGGGAATAGGGTATGGTAGGTGGCGCGGCCAGCTAAGGTTTCAGAAATGCTTTTTAAGAGCAGAAGATTGGCTGAGCCGGAGAGGACGAACCGACGGCCCTTTTCTCTGTCGCTGTCAACGGCCTGCTTTATGGAATAAAGGAGCTTGGGGACGCGCTGGGCTTCGTCAATGATGATATTTCGGGCCGAGGAAATAATCGGAGATGGGTCTTTTTGGGCCTGGGCCAGGACATCTAAGTCATCCAGGCTGAAGTACTTATAGGTTTTGAATATTGGTTCGTTCATAAGCAGGGTGGTTTTTCCGGTTTGACGGGCACCTGTAAGAATCAGGACGCTGCTTACCTTGAGAGACTTTTTTAGCTTTTCGGCCAGCCACCTTTCTTTATACATATTATTCACCTTATGAATAAATTATATTCATAGCTTGAATAAATTATACAATAGATTTAAGAAATAGCAAGGGAAAAAATGGGGACACCTTCTATTTTTCCTATTTTTTTGAAATTTGACTTCTGGTTCCCTAAATGATACCATTTTATAGCTAATTTGGTTCCCTATATGATACCAGCAGGAGGCAACCAATAAATGGGGGACGTCCTACGCGTTTCCTGATTTTCTCGGGGAGGGCGGGTGAAATTGAGGGACACCTTGCTTTACATTCGCCAAAACAGAAGAAAAACTTCGCCGCTGAAAATTTGGCAAAGACAAAAAGGATGAATAAAATTTATTCATGGCGTGAATAAATTAGATGATTAATTTGGAAGCCAAAAACGGAAGACCAGAAAAATGCGGCCCTCTCCATCTTTTAGGGCAGCGTTTTATGGCCAATTCTCCAGATATTTTTTTACTGCCGAGACGAATGCTTCAATATCTTTGAGGTCAGAGTTGATAATTTCATATAGCTCCTCATCGCCGATCAAATTATACAGATGGACTAAGCGATTCCTGTAGCCGGCCATCTGGGTTAGTTTCTGGCCTAATCGTTCGTCAACAATCCCCAGGTCGGTTAGTCCCCGGGCGATGGATTTGTATTCGGCGGCTAGCTCAATTTTACCGCTTTTGGCCAGAGTGTGTCGGCCTATGTCAAAAACTGCTTCCAGCGCACGGCGGAGAAAGCTTTCAGCCGCGGCCGAATTAACTTTTACCGAAACAAAGTCCTGTTTTTTTATGGCGGCTAATTGCCTCAGTTCATTCAAAAAGGAGGCGATAAGAATTAATCTCTCGTTGATAAAGACTTTATTAATTGCGGGCTCATTTTTAACCATGTTGACCCCTAAAATTGTTAAAACTTTTCCAGCGCTTCTCGGGCAAATGTGTCCAGAGTGTATTTAAAATCGGCAGCTCTTCTGAGGATCATCATTTCATAATCATCTTTGAAAGCCTCAGAGATAGCGTATATGCAGATTCCCTTGATAGCCTCAAGCTGGAATAGCGAATGACCCTCCTGGAGGAAAACCAGGTCCAGCGGGTAGGGTAAAAAAAGGTCCATAAGCTTGTTGTATAAGTCAGCATAAAGGATATGTCGGGGAAGGTGGAGGGAGCGGGGGTGGGAGTGGGCAACGACTGATTGGTTTTTAAACACCAGTCCCAGGTCAATGTCGGCTAAGGGGTCTTTAATTTCAACTTTCTGTCCGAGCAGCCTCTGGTAGGCCAGGTCTTTTTGCGAGCCGAAAAGATAAGCCAGGGCAATATCGTAACGCTGGCAGATGTCTTTTATCTGCGCTAATTTCTGTGGAAGAGCGGAGGCGGAGGTGGAGCCGTCAATTAATGGCGAATCACTTTTAGGCATTATTACCCCTGCTATTTCCAAGTTGTCATATAGATTATAAAAGAAACTGATGAAAAGATGAAGGGAAAAAGTATGGGGAAAAAGAGAAAGCGGGGGACGTCCTACGCATTCCCCAATTTTCTTGGCGAGAGCGGGCGAAATTGAGGGAAACCTTGCGGGAAAAAACAAGAGACACTTATTTTTTAAGCTCTTCTTTGCTTATACCAGCCTGCCTGAGAATTTCAAGCAGCGTTCCTTTTGGTAGATCTTTCCTATGGAAAGGCACAACCACTCTTTTTCCTGTCGTTGGATTGATGTACAGCTGATGGCTTCCCTTGCTCCTGTCCAGAATAAAACCTTTCTTTTTAAGCAGCTTAATGACTGCTTCAGCAGTGAGCGTGGGAAGCTTAGGCATTGGCTTTGATGGTGAGGGTATATTCTAAGACCCCGTCTTCTGTTGGTATTTCTTCTCCGCGGGCCTTTAAACTTTCTATGTAAAGTTCAATGGCTTCTTTGGCCATGTTGATGGCTTCTTCTATTGTGGCTCCGTAGGTTACACAGCCGGGTAAGGAGGGAACAGTTACGGTATAGCCCCCCTCTGGTTCCTTCCTTAGCGTGATTTTGTATCTTAATAATCTCATTTTTTTTCGCCTCTGAGATAAATGATATCTAAATCGAAAAATATTTCAAGCTTAGAAAAAATGTGGACACCCTACATATTTCCCCGGAAAACGGGGGACACAATACTCATTCACCAATTTTTTTCCTGATTTTTTTCAAATTAATCAGGGCGATTTTGTTGCGGTGTATAATATATGCATAGATTATGAAGGGAAAATCTTTTAATCAGGAGGCAAAAATGAAAACATTAAAAGAGTTAGAAGAGGAAATTAGACTGCTGGCTTATGAGCTTTATGAAAAAAGCGGAAAAATCCCCGGTCGGGAGATGGAGAATTGGTTAGAGGCTGAAAGAATGGTCATGGAAAGGCATTTTGGGTCAAAAGGTCAGGTCAGCGAGGAGCGGCAAATCGAGACCGAAGCTTCAACCGGAGCTGAGAGCCCTGGGGAGAGAAGGGAAAAAAGTGCTGGTCGATCTGGATCTGGAAGAGGCAGAATGAAAAAAGCAGAATGAAAAAAAGCGAATAACGAAGTTGCTTGCTCAAGGCATTTTTCGATTCCGGCAATTCTGGCAATTCTGTTATTTTTTAAGCGGCTTCTTAATTTGTCAGCCAGAGCGTAAGTGATATGAATTTAATATAAATTCATAGGAGGTAATAAAGGAAGATAGGGGAGCGCGAGGAAATGATAGCCCGCTATCAATTTTATTTTTAATATGGATTATATGGAATTTTTTATATGGAATTTACTCTCAAAAATTAGAAAAATAAGGATAAAAATAAGGATAGTAATAATGTAGATTGCGTCCTAACTTTTCGGTATAATTCACAAGATGAGCGCAGCACTGGTTGTAGGCATTGGTTTTATTGCTGGGATATTTTCGGGGCTATTTGGCATAGGTGGCGGGATAGTCATGGTGCCGGCTATGGTCCTTTTGGCTCATTTCCCGCTGATTAAAGCCACAGGGACATCATTGGCGGCGATACTGCTGCCGGTGGGGATTTTTGGAGTGCTGGCCTATTATCGAGCAAAGCTGATTGATATTCGCGGGTCAATCTTCATTGCTACTGGCCTGATGATTTCGGTAGTTGTCGGTGCCTGGCTTGCCCATAGCTTACCGGCCGATGTCATGCGCAAGCTTTACGCGCTTTTCTGCCTTTATGTGAGCTGGACGTTTATAGAGCCACTGGAAATGGTTAAAAAATTTTTAGCCAGTGGAAAAGAGACGAAAGAGAGAGATGGTGAGCCGGGGAAAAATTTATCAGGGACCCAGGGGCAGGCTGAGGCTACCCAGCTGGTTGGGGCGGCACCGGCACAGAGCAGTGACCCTAACCCGAGGCCACATTTCCTGGCGCTTGTGGGAGTGGGGCTGGTAGCTGGCATTATGGCTGGAATGTTTGGAATCGGGGGCGGCAACGTCATCGTGCCGTTTTTGGTACTTTTTTTCCATTACCCTCCGAAAAGAGCAATTGCCACCTCGCTGGGTGCGTTGCTGGCGCCGGTGGCCTTACCAGGAGTAATTTATTATTATAAGGCCGGAACGCTGGACATAAAGGTGGCGGCCCTGCTGGCTTTGGGGCTGCTCCTGGGGACGGTATTCGGGGCGCGAATTAACATCAAGACCCCGAGCCGCCTGGTCAAGCTGCTTTATGGTCTGTTTCTTGTTTTTGTGGCCGCCCGCTTTCTTTTCTTTTAAATAAAAATGGGGGACGTCCTACGCGTTTCCTGATTTTCTTGGGGAGAGCAGGTAAAATTCAGGGACACCTTGTAAAATTGTAAAAATTGGTGACGTGCTACGTGTTTCCTAATTTCCACCGAGAGGGGATGAAAATTGGGGGACAGGAACATCTAAGTTAGCCTCTGTATCAATCTTTATACTATTTCCTTTCTGTTTATTCACCCTTTGGCTGTCCTCTTTTTGCCTCAATTTATTCGCTTGTTGAGTATGAGCGGGAGTCGGGTTAATTAAGAGGCAGCTTAAGGGCGGAGACCTGGTTTATGGTTTAAGCATTAGGGTTGAGGTGTTGTCCTTGGGGTAGGGAGCTTTGTTTTTTGAAAGGAGATGAAAGTGCCAAGCTAATCGAACTGTCCTGTAAAACCGATGGTTATAAGATAAGCGGTTCAGATTTTAGGTCCATATTATATTTATTAATTGGGATTGATGGCGTAGATGGGGAAAATTTTGATAAGTTGGCAGGTGAGGTAGCGAACAAGGTGTCACTCAATTTCCTGCCCTTCTAGGGGAAAATCAGGAAACACGTAGGACGTCCCCCGTTTTTATGGTCAGAAGCACACGCCACGGTCAAAATGCTATAATTAAAATGTTATGGCGCGAAGGAAGAGAGTGCTGGTCGGGATGAGCGGCGGGGTGGACTCGTCTGTTGCCGCGCTCTTGCTGAAGCGGGCAGGCTATGAGGTAATCGGGGTGACCATGAAGGTTACTCCGACAGGGGCCGCGACTCCGACTTCTTCAGCTGCTGGCCAGGCGCAGTCAGATAGAACTTCCTCATCAGGGCGGGCGAGCTTTCACCAAATTTCCCACGAGGGACGGAGGCTGGCCTGCTTCGGCGATGACGAAGAGGAAGAGATAAGAGAAGCAGAGACCGTGGCCAGGCATATCGGTATTCCTTTTTATGTGGTGGACCTCAGCCGGGAATATGAAGCACACATCCTGAGTTACTTCCGTGAGGAATATGCCCGTGGCCGCACACCCAATCCCTGCGTTAAATGCAATGCCGAGATTAAGTTTGGGTTGCTGGTTGAAGGTTGCCACAAGCTCGGGCTTGACTATGATTACTTTGCCACTGGCCATTACGCCAGAGTGAGGTATGATGAAGCTGGCGGCCGCTGGTGGCTGCTCAAGGGGCACGACCTGAGCAAAGACCAGTCGTATTTTCTGTCTTTGTTAAGTCAGGAGCAGCTCGGCCGGGCGCTCTTTCCGCTCGGGGAATTGAGCAAGAGCGAGGTGCGGCAGATAGCGCGGGAAGCGAAACTTCCGGTGAGCGAGAAGGAAGAAAGCCAGGATTTTTATGCTGGCAATTACCGCGAGTTGTTAGGGCCGGGGAAGCCCGGGTACATCAAGGATTTGAGTGGTCGAGTGCTGGGTGAGCACAATGGCCTAGAGAACTTTACCATCGGGCAGCGCCGCGGATTGGGGGTCAGCAGTACCGGAAGACTTTATGTCGTGAAGATTGAGGCTGAAACCGGCACGGTGTACGTGGGCGAGGAGAAGGATTTACTGACGCAGAATTTCCGGGTTGAGGGAGTGAACTGGATTGCCCGGGTGCCGGAAGCGGGTGAGGAGATTGAGGCTACGGTCAAGGTGCGCTACAAATCACCGGAGCTGAATTGCCGGATTGTTCCGGAGCATCCGGCGGCCGGCCAGGCTGAAGTTGTGCTGCTTTCGCCGTACAAGGCCATCACGCCGGGGCAGGTGGCGGTTTTTTATGACGGCGAGGTGGTGCTCGGCGGCGGCTTTATTTCTTGATAATAAAAAGGGGGACGTCCTACACGTTTCCTGATTTCTCCCGAGAGAAATCGGAAATATGGTGACAGCTTACCCATTTTTTTACTTCTTGCTTACTTGTTTTATTGGTTTGATTTGCTTCTTTTTGCCTACTTTATTTGCAATCTGTTCTAATCTTTATAATCTCTTATCCCCAATCTCCAATCTCTAATCTATTCTGTAAGCTCAGGACTGGCCAACGGCTTACAAATTTGGCTTAAGGGTTAAGCATTTTAATTTGGGGGCGAGTTTCTTTTAATCTGACCCGGCTTTTTTCGGCTGCTGAAAATTTTCTTGCACCTGTGAAATTGATGAGGATAGGCTGGTCAGGGAAATCTTTTTGTGGCGGCCAGATTTTCTGGGTTTGATTGGACGGCCGAGGATTTTTTCTATGTGCTTTACGAATTCATCATTGCCAAGTGCTCGCCCCGTCCGCGAGCCTTTCCTGAAGATTTCTAATTCTTTATCCGTTTCCTGGCCTTGGAGATAGGCGCTCCAATTCGTTATGTAGGAAAGGGCGCGTAATGGGCTCAGCACGGGATCCTTGAACCCAAAAACATGGGCCCTGGCGCTTGACCATTGATACTCCTCTGCCAGATTGACCAGACCTGCTCTTACCGGGTTGCGTTCGACATATCTGACGCAGTTGTACAGGTAGGTTTCATCCATGGCCAGCGACTGGAAGCGGGTCTGCCAGAGGTGACCTTTCCAATTATTGCGGACATTAACCATCCAGGTGTACTTGCGCTGGGTCTCGCCGATAGCCCGGGCCAGACTATTCGGCTTTTCTGGAACCGCAATCAGATGAAAATGATTGCTCATCAAGCAGTAGCACCAGATTTCGACTTTTTGCTTGTGACATTGGAAAGCCAGAATCTTTAAGAAGAGCTCTTTATCCTCGTCTGAAAAGAAAACTACCTGATTGCGGTTGCCACGCTGGACGATGTGGTGCGGGATACCCGGCATGATTATTCTGGCTAATCTTGGCATGGCATTTAAATAGACGTTTGACCAAAGATTTTTTTATCACTTGAAGCAAAAAAATGCTGGGGCTTTTTAAGTCGGGTTTTTAATACGGCATTTTCGGCATTTTGACTTTTCAAGTCAAGGCTGCGAAAGTGTGAGTGTGAGAGACTGTGGGTGTCGAGCTCCCGAGTAGACTTGATTTTGGACCAAATCTGGGCGCTTCCCCGATTTTTGATTTTTCTGGTTCAAAGCTAAAAGGTGTTTACTTTCTTCGCTCGGGCCTATCATAAATTTATCAATTTTTTGGGTCCTTCTACCCCCTCTTTCAATTCCACTTCAAATTTCATCTCGGTATGAGCTTTAATTATTAATTATTATCTGGCGTCGCTCTTTGGGGCTTGTAGAATTAGCGGAGTATGAGACAGCTAAGTCACGTGTGGTTAAGAACACAGGAAAAAAGTAAAATATTGGAGGGTGTTCTTCAAGTATGGAGCGGAAGCGCGTTGGCGGTTCAAGGTGTCCCTCAATTTGAAGGCTTTCCGCCTTAAAAATCAGGAAACGCGTAGGACGTCCCCCATTTTTGAAATCCGCACTGGACCGTCTGGCTGGAATGGAATCGGGAGCAGGTGACGCGCTTTGTGCGGGAGCTGGAAGAAGCGCTGGCTGGCACCGGCCGTCAGGTTAAAATAAGCGCCGCGGTTTTCCCTGATGCTGACAACGCCCGCGTGCTTATCGGTCAGGACTGGGCCGAGTGGGCCAGGCTGGGTCTGGTGGATATGCTCTGCCCGATGCTTTACACCAATGACACAGCCCTGTTTGATAAGCTAACAAAGAGGGCGGTGGCTATTGGAAAACTGGGAAAAAGTGCCAGCGGAGAGAAGGGCGAAGGTGGGGGCATAACAACGGTGATACCTGTGACTGGCGTTAGGGAAAAAAGCAAAAAGAATAAAGGCGACGCTCCGGCTCTGGCCGTGGGCCCGATCCTGGTTTGTCCCGGAATCGGCATCGGCACTTCGCACAATCAAAACACCCCGGAGATTATGCTGGAAGAAATCAGACTGGCCCGGGCTACTGGGGCTAACGGCGTAATTTTCTTTTCTGGCGGCAGCCTGACTGCTCCTTTCCTGGAGAAACTTAAAGGGGAAGCCCCCTAAAACGGGGGACGTCCCCTTTTTTATTTTGGTAATTTTACCCAGCGCCTTCCAGCTCCTTTACCAGAGACCTGAAGCAATCCTTCCTTTTTCAAATCAGCCAATACTTTCCGTAAATTCTTTTTCTCATGTTGGGCGAAAATATTGTCCAAATCTTCTCTGGTAAATTCGTCCGGCAATTCCTTCAGCACTTTTTCTCTTATTTCAAAATAGCTACCGCCCTTAAAATCAAGCGGGAGCTCATATTTGATCAGAGCTTCGTTGACGCCTGCCGGCAGCTTATCCTCTTCGTGAGCCAGAATGGCCGTAAAAAATCTCAGCGTCCACTCCCGAGCCAGCTTGCGGTTTCCGGCAAAGATGATTTTTAAATCCGGATGGAGTGCTTGTATTTCGGCAATTGCTTTCGAGGTGAAAGACGACGTATAAAACCGCAACTTTTTCGGATTTAAAAAGTCGCCATAATTGGCCTCTATGACCAGGGCAGAGTAGCGATAGGCTTCAAGCTCGCCGAGCGTTTGATGAAGAACCGGCATCCGCCCGAACTCACCCAGTAAATTCTCAAAAGTCTTGCGTTCGACGACGGCTTTAATGCTCTCTTTGTAGAATAGAGCATAATCTCCGGCTGGCAGGTTCTTCCTTTCGACAATACATCCAGGAAAGTTCCAGGGATAGCGTTCGTTTTTATCAATGATGATGTGGAGCTGCGGCGAGCCCCTGGTGGTCAACTTGACCTTAAGTCGTCTTTGAATAAGCGCAGTTTGCGTTCGCCAGAAAATCTGCTCATATTCGCCTTCTTTTTGCTTGTACTTTTTCTTCAGGAAGAGGAATTCGCATCTTTTGTTGGTGGGTCGGTCCAGGACTACAGCCAGTCTCTTGCCATACCTTTTGAGAGAAATTATGGGGACTTTTTCTATTTCCTGACCGGAACGTGAGTATCCTTCTGGGTCTTCTCGCAGACAGAAGATGTGACCTTTGGTGCCGGGCCATCTGTCCTGAACCCGCAGGGAAAGAAGATTTTCTTCACCTTTTTTTATTCTTATCCTGTAGGGAAACTTGGGATTGTCAGTAGATTCCAGAATCCAGAAAATCGCTTCCACTGCTGCCTCAAGCTATTAATATAAAATACTGACCAAACACTTGCTTCTAATCAATTATAATCAATTATAATTTTGAGAGAAAAAAATTCAAATACATGGTGGCTCCTCCTTAAAAAATTGGGGAAATATCTATTTATTTCCAAACTTCTTTTCCCACCGCGCTTTTGACCAATGAGACTTGCAAAGCAAAAATCCTCACCGCTTTTATTTTATGAATGGATGTCCACGAGAGCAGAGGTTTAAAGTCTTTAAGTATCGAGGATGGAAATTAGATACCTGTCACCCGATTTCCTATTCTTTTCGGGGGAAATTAGGAAACGCCTAGGACGTCCCCCGTTTTTTTTAGCTTTCGCAGGTAAAATTTGCGGCCCTGATATTCGGCTTTGATTAGCTGGCCAGCGTCAATAAGGTTTTGCACTAATTCCCAGCTACTGCCGGTCTGCTCTAAGAACTCCCGCACGGCCTCCTCACGCATGGGGTGAACCGAAGTAATGGCCAGCAGGTCAGCCGCCGCCTCTCCCGTAGAGGCAAAGGCGTTGCCCTCGTAGCCAGTCAGGAGCTCAACGGCTAGGCCCTTTCGGCTGAGAATTTGGTAAGCCCGGTTTAGATTCTCTTCTGATGGCGGCTTTACCCAATTTTCGGCCGGCGGTCTCGTTGGAACGGAAAGATAGCTTACCCTGGGTTTGAGTTTAAGCAGAAAATCCGCCAGCTTTTCTATTTCCTCAGCACTATCGTTAAGGTCCTCAACCATCATCGTCTCGGTGACTAACTGACCCTTAAAAAGTGTGGAAAAATCAAGCAGCCCTTGAAGGATTGAACTCAGGCTCAACCGTCCGTAGGGCCTGTTTATTTTCTTCCAGGTATCTGGAATCACGCTATCTATCTTGACTGACACCCAGTCAGCTATGGCTAAATCCTGGCGGACTGCGCCGTCCCAGATTAAAGACGAATTGGTAATAACCGCGGTTTTAATTTTAAACCTTTTTAGCAGTTCCAGACTGCGGCCAAGGTTCAGGTCAAGAGTCGGCTCGCCATCAGGAACAAAAGTCAGATAATCAACCGCTTCGCCCCGCTGAGCAAGATTTTTAAGTTTTTCTTCCACCTCTTCGATAATTTCTTGCGGATTATAAAAAGGTTGCCTGGTTACCGAGAGCTTCAGGGTGTTGCCCAGCTGGCAGTAAACGCAAGAAAAACTGCAGATTTTGGGAGGTATATTATTAATGCCCAGGCTTCGTCCTAAGCGCCTTGAAGGTACTGGACCAAAAATTATTTTTTCCATTGGCCACGCCTTTCATTTTTAAATTTTTTGTCCATTTTTAAACCCATTGTAATTTGAATTCATCTAGTGTGCTTCTTTAAGCTACTTTTTTCATAATTTAGCATAGTTTAATTATTATCAGTAATTTCACATAAAAAGCGATGAAACTTTTTTCTGGCGAGTAAACTGTGCTGGTGAAATATTGGTATTAATTTACTGTAGAAAAAAATATTTGGAGTGAACGAAAAATTTGGAGTAGAGGAAAAATCAGGAAATATGTAAGCTGTCACCAAATTTCCCTCCGCTTCCCTTGAAAATCAGGAAACGCGTAGGACGTCCCCCATTTTTAACCACAGTTTATGGATTTCGGCCACTGCCTGGCTTTGCCTCGCTTCTGAAAACTCGGTGATGGGGATCCCCTGAATTACTGCCTTGACCACTGTTTCTTCAAAGGGGATTCTGGCCAGGACGGGGACTGAATGGCGGCGGCACCAGTCTTCTATTTCCTGGCTGAGTTCAGGGTTTAGATCAAATTTATTCAGTACACAAGCCGTCTTCAGGCCAAAATGCCTGGCCACTTGAATTACCCTGTCCATATCATATATCCCGGACATAGTTGGTTCAGTGACCACCAGAGCCAGGTCTACTCCCGACAGCGAAGCCACCACCGGACAGCCGATGCCTGGCGGGCCGTCAATAATCACATAATCTAAGCCTTCTTTTTCGGCGATTTCCTTGGCTTTTTTCCTGACCTCGGTCACCAACTTTCCTGAATTTTCTCTACCGGCTCCCAGCCGGGCATGAACAAATGGCCCATAGGCGGTGTGCGAGACAAATAAGTTTCCGGCGATATTCTCTCCCATTTCTATGGCTCTGACCGGGCAGATATAGGCACAAACTCCGCAGCCCTCACAGGCAATAGGGTCAATTTTTATTTTGCCCTCCGGCGTGGGGGCTATGGCCGAAAAGCGGCAGCGGGGAAGACAGAGCCCGCAACCGGTGCAGCTTTCCTTTTTAACCGTGGCCTTTTTTTCTCCATAAAAAGGCACGCTCTCCATTATCTCAGGTTTGAGAAGGAGATAAAGATTGGCCGCATCCACATCGCAGTCAGCCATCACTTTACTGGAAACGATGTTAGCCAGAGCAGCGGAAATGACCGTTTTACCTGTGCCACCTTTTCCGCTGATGATTAAAATCTGCTTTACGGCTTTCATCGAGACAGCTCCCTGATGGTCCTGAAAAGCTCTTTGAATTTTTCCCGGTATTGGGGCAAAGCTGTCGTCAGTGCCTTTCCTTGAGAATAAGCCCGGGCAATTTCCCGGTCAAAAGGAATTTTCATCAGGACCGGAATGTTTTCCTGACGGCAGTAATCCTCTATCAAATTATCAGCCCCCAGCCCGGCCCGGTTGATTATAACGCCGAGGGGAATGTCCAGCTGTCTTAAAACTTCAACTGAGAGCTTAAGGTCATTTAAACCGAAAGGCGTGGGTTCGGTCACCAGGAGAGTAAAATGACTGCCGCGCACCGCTTCTACTACCGGACAGGAAGTTCCCGGCGGTGAATCAATTACTACTAAATTAGTAGGAATTATTTGTTTTTTAATTTCTCTGGTTAGGGGGGTAGGGCGGGTCTGACCGATGTCCAGTTTTCCCTGGATAAACTGGATTTTTCCGGCCAGGCCGTATTCAGCTACTCCAATCCGCTGTTCTACCTCCTTGATGGCCTGCTCGGGGCAGATTAATTGACAGCCGCCACAACTCTGGCACAATTCAGGGAAAACCAGAACTGTATCTTTTAGAACGGCCAGGGCCTTGAAGGCACAAAACTGGGCGCATAAACCGCAGTAGGTACAGCGGTCCTCTGAAATTTCGGGAATGGGAACCTCAACTGTAAGGCTCCGGTTAATTTCAGGCTGGAGAAAAAGGTGAGCGTCAGGCTCTTCCACATCGCAGTCCAGAAACTGAACCGGATTTTCCTCGCTGAGGGAAAGAGCCAGTCCTACGGCTACCGTGGTCTTTCCTGTACCACCTTTTCCGCTGGCAACCGAGATAATCACTGGATAATAACCTGCCGACCGACGCCGGCCTTGATGTAGTCTAACCCGTATTCCTCGGAGAATAGGCGGCGAGCGGCTTCTCCAGAGCAGTGGGTTGGTCCAACTTTTCTAACCCCCAG
>Ga0315282_10003398_pt1 | contig 28604 bp, 25 predicted proteins | sample YL17G07_20_MG_FD_203693 | JGI IMG/M metagenome (GOLD analysis project Ga0315282, IMG submission 203693) | Sediment microbial communities from Yellowstone Lake, YNP, Wyoming, USA - YL17G07_20 | ecosystem: Environmental > Aquatic > Freshwater > Lake > Sediment | place: USA: Wyoming | collected... | reverse complement strand
ACATCAGCCACATGGCATCCACGTATTCCGGGGCATAGCCCCAATCCCGGCGGGCCTCCAGATTGCCCAGGTAAAGCTTTTTTTGCAGGCCCAGTTTGATCCGGGCCAGCGCCCGGGTGATTTTCCGGGTAACGAAGGTCTCCCCACGACGAGGTGATTCGTGATTAAACAAGATGCCGTTCACCGCGAAGAGCCCGTAAGCTTCCCGGTAGTTGCGCACCATCCAGTAGGCATAGAGTTTGGCTGCAGCATAAGGACTGCGTGGCCGCATAGGCGTGGCTTCATTCTGAGGCGCCGGGGCATCCCCATACAATTCACTTGAGGATGCCTGATAGAATTTGGTCTTGATGCCGCTGCGGCGGATGGCTTCCAGTAAGCGCGTGACCCCTAATCCGGAAATATCGCCGGTATATTCCGGCATATCAAAACTTACCCGCACGTGGCTCTGGGCCGCCAGGTGATAGATTTCTACTGGTTGAATATTATAGATTAAGTGGGTGAGCTGGCCGGAGTCGCTCAGGTCGCCATAATGGAGAAAATAGCGGACACCTGATTCATGCGGATCCACGTAAAGGTGCTCAATGCGGCTGGTATTGAAGGTGCTGGCTCTACGGATGAGGCCGTGAACCTCGTAGCCTTTGTTGAGTAACAGTTCCGCCAGGTAACTGCCGTCCTGGCCGGTAATACCGGTAATAAATGCTTTTTTGGGGGTCATAAATTTTTTCTCTTAAAGGAGGTTTAAGCCAGTGGTGACGGCCAGAAATTTTCCCGGAGGATAATAACCTATTTTTCGATAAAGCTGGTTTGGATTTTGATGGCGTGTTATTAGACGGTGAACTGCAGGATTTCTTTGATGTCGCTCCCTGACCACGGGCAGGGAATAACGTGATCAAACCTAAAGGCTTCGTTCCAATTGACTACAATCCCATTTTCTCTCTAAGTTGGTCAAACTCTTCCGCGGCTTTACTGTAATCTTCATGGCGGCCGATATCCAGCCAGTAGCCGGAAAAGGGATAAAAGCAAACCGGCTCACCGGCCTCGATAAGCCGCTTCACCAGGTCGGGAAAATCCATATAGCCTTCACCTGCAAGAAATTCCAGGACCTTGGGTTCAAAGATATATACCCCCATGCTCACCAGGTAGCTCTGGGTAGGCTTCTCTATGTAGTCTTTAATGCGGTGGTGGCCATCGGCGACTATTACTCCCAGATCAATCCTCACCTGGCGCTCAAAAGCTCCGATGGTGGCAATACCTCCGCACTCGCGGTGGTATCGGATCAGGTAATTGTAATCGACATCGGTCAAGATGTCGGCATTCATGACCAAAAAAGTTTCGTTTAAGCCGTCGATCAAGGCCAGAGGGCCGGCGGTCCCCAACGGCTGCGCTTCAAAAGAATAATCAATCTTCACCCCCCATCGGGAGCCGTCTTGGAAATAAGCTTTGATTAAATCGGCCATATAACCTACGGCCAGAGTGAGGCGATGGAAACCGCTGGCCTTGAGCTGGCGGATAACTATCTCCAATATGGGCTTGCCACCGAGGGGGACCAAGGGTTTGGGGATAACCTCGGTAAGGGGCGCAAGCCGCACTCCTTTGCCGCCTGCCAGGATAATGGCGCGCAAATCTTTCTCCTTTTACTTGCTGTGATCGACCACGATGCTCAGACTGGGGGAAATTTCGGAAGAGGGGTGCTGGTCACCTTGATCGGGATTATGCGGAGCGGCAAACCCGGGCCAGGGCATGGCATTTAACTGAAACAATTTGGCTTCTAAGCGTAGATCACGGCAAATCTCCAGGGCCCGCCGCAATTCCACTTCGGGCATATTGTGCATGGCCAAAAACACTTCCTGGATTTTATATATTTGGGTCAGGAGTTCCAAATGATGCCGGTTACCCAGGACTCTTACGCCGTTAAGTCGGCGGTTATGTTTTAACGGTTCGTCATCAATAAAGCCAACCACCTCATAGTGCGTCTCCTTGTCCTTTTGCAGGTAACGCAAGCAGAGTTCGCCTGCGTCCCCCGCACCCCAAATTAACACTCGCCTTTTCACTTCCGGCGCAGCCCCGGCCTTAAACCTCAAATATAATTTCTTCAGCAAGGCCCGGTAACCTACCAGAAAAGTTGTGAGACAGAACCAGTCAATAATGAATACACCCCTGGAGTACCCATAAATTACTAAACCAAAGAAAAAGGAAATGCAGATTAAAAGCAGGCTGGAAATAGCCACTCCTTTGATGACCATCTTGATGTCATAAAAGGAAATATACCGAATCAGGGTATGATAGAAGCCGAAATAAATGAAAACTGGAAGTCGAACCAGAACTGCCCATGGTAACAATCCATAAAGGTATTTCTGGGCAGTTGCATCAGATAGACTTTCATACCTTAGAAAATGGGCCAATAACAAAGATCCCAGGCATAACGCCATGTCAGCCAGCATCAGGTAAATCTGGCTGCGATTGTCCATTAGATGTCGCCGGCTAATGGCTCCGGTAACAGTAACCTTTACGCTGAGAAAGAGGTATTTGAGATTTTTGAAGATGGATTTGTCCTGGATGTACGCTAGGTCCAGGGGGAGTTTCCGGGGTAAAATTTCTTCAATATAATATTTAACCGGATCGACCCCTGGGGGATAGAGTTCTTCTTCGTTGCGTCCCAGGATCTGATTGGGGCCTGCCAGGCCGGGTTTTACAGTAAAGATTTCCTTGGCGGCTTCCGGGTAAGCGGCAGCCAAATCCGGCGCCTCGGGCCGGGGCCCAATAAGGCTCATATCACCTTTAAGGACATTAATAAATTGAGGAAATTCATTTAATTTGAGGCGGCGTAACACCCGGCCCACCGATGTGACCCGGGGGTCCCCCCGCGGAGACACGCTGGGTCCCAAATTGACCGGGGTCTCGAACATGGTGCGGAATTTATACATCTTGAAAATCTTCCCGCCTCGGCCCACCCGGTTGCAGCGGTGAAAAATAGGCCCCCGGGAATCAATTTTAATCAACAAGGCAACCCAAGGAAGTATGAAGAGTAGGAATAAAAATCCTACCAAAGAAACAATAATGTCCAATATTCTTGTAAACATCATTACCCTCCCTTTTAACTGATTAAAAGGGTCTAAAATCCCAAATATCTCATTTAATTAAATGGAGAAATAGGACCTACGGCTCTTTGCAATACAATCTTTCATCAGATGCTACCGTAATTTTTCTAGAGCGCGGCCCGCTTATCTGCGAACTAAGCGAATTAAAAGCCTGCGAGATGACCGTCTGTGGTAACCAGTTGTTGGGCAAGCAAATCACTTGCCTGGATAATTTTTTAGGCTTTTAACTTCCAATAAGTCGTGCCTTAATCAGGCATTCAGGCCAATTCTGCTGGTTTAATGGCTTCTCCCCCTCCAGATAGAAGCGAATCATTCCTTCGGCTTTGGCGATAGTGGGATTTCCTGGATCCTGGTTCAGTAGCTTGCGGACCATCGCATGACTCATCCGGTTGATGCAGGGCTTAAGCCAGGGATGAAAAACCACTCGCTGGCGCACGGGTTTTGGCTTATAGCCCATCCGGAATTTAAATTCATCCACACTGGTAGGAGCGTCCAAAGAATGGAGACCATAAAGAATAGATACTGTTTCTTTCCTTTCAACAAGCGTCTTGGTGACTACAAAACTTAAGCCATTGTTTATATGCAAGTTGAGATATTGGCTATGGCATTGTTGATAAAGCATGTAATAGCAATCTTGCATCTTAAAGCTGATTACCGAGGCCCCTAAGCTGCCATCTACCAAAGCTCCCCAGGCTTCAAAGCCAGGAAGATTTTTTGCCGATAAACAGATAAGCTCCCAGGTCTTATATGGCATCGGAACTCTGCGACCTTGACGTTGTAAGGTATCCAGCTGAAGACCCCATCCCTCTTGCGCCAGCCGTGAGAAAGATATTGGTACGACCTGACAATTTTTCAGCCCATTACGAACATTTTTTCTTGCCCATTTATTCAGGATTTCCAGGTTGTAAGTTCGGTCTTCATATACCGCATGATAGCTTAGGCTGCCGTTCTCTTCTTCCAACGAGGTGGAGTATCTTAGCCCCAGTACTTTATGAGACTGGATAAACTCATTCAATTCTGTTTGATCCGGTCTAATAATCCAATGGAAAGGGAATGCCTGATAAACCCTTTTACCCTGGTTTACCCAGAAGCTGCTGAGGGTGCGTACCACTTGAAAGCCCCGACGGCGGAACCATTCGGCAAAAATTTCGGGGTTCATTGTCTGGCTGCTTATGAGTTGCGTGATTGGTGGCCAGGCACTTTCTTTGCCTCGGGGGGAGAAGGGGGAATTAAGTTAGCAATTATCTTCGCAAAAAAAATTAAGATTAAATTCCGTCTGCCATTTTTCTCACTAAAGCTATATACTTCGTCAAGACCTGCTTCCGTTCCAGGTAATCTTCGAAGTATTTCCGCCCTCTTTCGCCCATTTCCTTTTGCAACCCCGGACTTTTGAACAGGCTCAGAATGGCTTGGGCCAAAAGCCTCGCGTCGGCGGGTGGCGTCACCAACCCGCATGATGCAGTTCTGATTAACTCTGCCGTATCGCAATCATCATCCACCGAGGCGATCACCGGTCGGGCCGCGGCCATGTAGCCCAGAACTTTACTGGGTACCGAGGTCTTGCCCCGGCCAGGAGCCAGGGTCACCAGGGACACATCGGCCGTGGCCTGCACTTCGCTCAGCCGTTCCCGAGGTTGAAAAGGAAGAAATTTGATATTTGGCAACCCCATCTTTTTCACCTGCGCTTCTATCTTGTCCTTGGCATATCCTTCTCCCACCATGAGAAAGAGAATGTCAGGATAAGACCTTAACATCCCGGCTGTCTCCACCACAATCTCGGCACCGGACACCAGCCCTATGGTGCCCGCGTAGAGAACCACGAATTTATCTGCCGGGATGTGCATGTCCCGGCGCCATAGATTGTTCCGGTCCATAGGGCTTAGGTCCCGGACATCTAACCATACGGGGATAATGGCAACCTTTTCCGCTTCCACTCCTTTATTTTCAATTAGGGTTTGGCGGAAGCCTTCAGACAAGACGCCGATTTTATCAGACCGTGAATAAATGAATCTTTCCAATTTGTTAGCTGCCCTGATAATAACCGGATTCCTTAGATAGCCCGTTTCTATCGCAATATCGGGGTAAATATCATATATTAATGTCAGTAATTTTGCCTTGCTCAGGCGGGCTATTATAGCCGAGATTAAAGGACCTACGAGAGGGGGGCCATATGAAATAATTACGTCAGGCCGTGGGCTGACTAGGCTATCTAAGAGATAGGCCATGGACTGAGAAACCATTACAAAGGCTCTCAGAATTAAGTTAGAACTCGGAATTATGAAGTGCCATCCCCGAACCACTCGGAAACCATTACAATTTTCGGTCTTAAGTAAACCCTTCTTGTATCCTGGATATAGCCAGCCATAGGGATGATGCGGGTACCCCGTTGCCACAGTAACCTGATAACCGTCAGCAGATATATCATTTGCCAGTTCTTTCACCATTACTGCTGAGGGATGCACTTCTGGCGGGAAGACTTGAGTGGTGACTAATACCTTTTGCTTTGGACTGAGAATCTTTTCCATTATCCATAATTCACCTTCATGCCCGATTAAATTAAATCCACTCTTATTGTAAAAATTAATTGCTCTTAAATTTTTTTCATGCACTCGTAGGAAATATTTCTTTTCTCCCCTTTCTCTAAGTAATTCCTCAGCCTGAGCCAGTAATATTTTGGCTACCCCCCTTCCTTGATAACCTTCTTTTACCACGATAGGCCGCAATTCATAATAGTTATAAAATTGGTTTGCTCGGTAATAATTTCTTACGTTAGAAATTATAAATCTGCAGAATTCGTTAAATAACCTCTCTATTGTTTTCGTAACAATATAGCCATTTTGAGAATAAAGAAGCATTGCAAAGTTCTTAGTCATATAAAGGGGGTTTTTAAAATATCTTCTGAAGTATAATTTATTGAGCGAATTTACCAAACATGCATAACCTATAATCGCTCCATTCATATCCAAAGTTATTAAACTGTTATCTCTGTTATCTCTACATGACATATAATATAATACCAGCAGATTCTTAAGATACCGATTTTTAGTATACGATGTCTCCAGATATTCTAAATGAAGGTCTGCAATTACGGACATATCTTTCCATGAGTCAATTGTTATTTTGATGTTATGCATGGGTTATGATTCCGTTTAAAACTTAATTTTCTGACGTTTTTGCCACTAGTACGAAATGTGGTACTAAATCTATGCAGGCTGATAATTTTCTGACTCGGCTGAGTATAAAAAATTCCGCCAGGGTCATGAGCCTCGCTCCCAAATTCGGGCTACCGGTTCGATGTCCAGGCAAATCAAACCTTTCAATGACGCCCAGTCCTGATTTATTCAGGAGTTTTTGGAGAGTCCGAGGAGTATAAAAATACATCCAGGTATTATCAAATGGATGGCCCACCCAATGGTACACCATGCCCCGGTTAGTAAAGTTCTGGCTTTCGATGAGAATCACACCTCCAGGCTTGAGCAAGACTGCGAGGCGGCTCAGATCCCGTAAAGGCTGGGGCAGGTAATAGATGGTGTCCACCATGGTAATAACATCAAAAGCTTTTTCTGGCAGGGAAACCGCCCCCAAGATGCCTGGCAAAATTTCAGCTCCGGGCAGACGCATTTGGGCTATCTGACAGGCATGGGAGGATGGATCCAATCCCACCCGTCGCCAAGTCTTGGGAAAGTGTGATAAGAGGGTGCCATAGCTGCAGCCGATATCCAAAATCGCCCCGGGGGTGGGGTGCCGCTCGAGAATCCAACCGGCTATTCTCTTTAAATTTTTGGTACGATAATCCTCCAAAAAGAAGGCCGGCCGGGCTTCCGTCCATTCCTCCACAAAATGCAAAGTCTGATCTTTTTCACGACGCCTGGGGTTGCGAAACACCAGGCCGCACCGGCAGCAACGCACAATATGGCCCCGCTGCGTGTCCGGCCAGACCGTCCGGGTTTCCTTTTCTTCCCCGCATAGGATACAGTCCACCTTTTCCCACACGGGCGCCGAGAAATCGCAGGATATGTTTACTTCAGCCACGTTTCTTCACAGGACGGCAGGGGGATCCGTAACAAATCGTCCCTACCGGCATATCATGAAAAACGCTGGACCGCGCTCCGATAACTGCGTTGTCTCCAATGGTGATTCCCGGAGCCACAAAAACATCAGCGGCAATCCAAACCCCATCCCCCACCACGATTGGCTCAATAATGGTTGTAAAATGAGGGTTACGATAATCATGGCCTGCGGTGCACAGGAAACTCCGTTGTGAAATTACTGTGTGGCTGCCGATTTTGATGGGTGCGATGGAGTAAAGCCAAACTTCATCCCCTATCGAGGAATAATCCCCGATCTCGATGCGCCAAGGGTAGTGGAATCTTGCTCGCGGCCGTACTATTACATCCTTCCCTATCCTGCAGCCGAAAAGCTTTAGCAACCATCGGCGAAAGCTATAGCAAGGGATCGGAGAAAGTCTGAACAATATAGTTTGACAGAAGAACCATAAGAGAACAAAAAGTTTCGCGCGGCCATAATCGAAGCCGGAATCGTCCCATTCATCTAAGCGGTAGAAGGGCATTTTATGATCGTCTGCTAAAAACCATTATTCAGGCAGCGGATTCCCCATTGTGATAATCGCCTGAAATTGCTCCAGCATTTGGCTGGCCACTACCCCAATATCAAACCGCTCTCTGACCAGGGTTCTGCTCTTCTGGCCCATACTTTTCAGGAGCTCTGGTTTCGCCAGGAGGTCCCGCACGGCTTCGGCAAAGGCTTCAGCGCTGCAGGGTACCATCCGGCCAGCGCCAGCTGCCTCCGCCCAGCGGCCCACCGGCACTCCATCGGAAACCAGAATCGGTAACCCGGCAGCCATAGCCTCCACTGCGGCCATGCCGAAGTTTTCGGATTCCGGTTCTGAGGGCATAAGAAGCAGGTCGGCGTCGGCGTAGGCCTGCAGGATCTCCTCTCCTTGCATCAAGCCCAGAAGGTGTATCGCCTGATTATAGCCCAGCTTTTGTGCTTGAGCCTGAATCCTTGGAGCCAGGCCTTCGTCGTCCGAACCAGCCAATAACAGGTGAACCTCTCTGCCTGATGAGGCGACCGCAGCCAGGGACTCCACTGCAATGTCAGGTCGCTTTTTCCGGTGCAAGCGGCCGACAAAAAGCAACACGACACTTTCGGGAGTAATACCCCGGAGGCGACGCAGGGTTCCCTTTACAGGTAAGTTTTTGAAGCGGGATATGTCTACCCCATTGGGGACCACGAAAAGGGGAGTGCCGAAGCCAAATGCAGCCGCCGCCTCGGCCTCGACCTGGTCTGTGCAGTGTAGAGCAGCAGCGTTATTCAGGTATCGCTGGCCGAAGAGCGCCAAGTAAAGAAGCTTTTTTAGGCGCTTTTGCCGCAGCGACCAGGGCAGGAGCTGCCCCCTCAAGGGGATCACGTAGGGCACCCTAAATCGTCTGCAGGCGGCCACCGCTGGACCCATGGCATGGGCCCACAACCCTTCCAAAACCGCCAGATCATATTGACCTACCACGGATTTGAAGGCTTGAGCCAATTCCGGCGAATAAAAAAAACTATCCTTCATAAGGCAGGGAAAATACCAGACAGTTACACCTTCCACCTCCACCGGCCTTCGCAAGGGGACATCTACCCTGCCAGAGCTGTTGGCATCGGTAGTAAGCAACGTAACTTGGGTTCCCAACCGCGCTATGGCTTCGTAAAGACTTGAAATGCTGCGCACCGGGCCACCATACACATAAGCAGGTTTATAATAAGGCGCTAAAACCAGGATTTGCAAATGTACCCTCAGATGGATTCTTGGCAGGCAGAATATCTTTAGTTTTGGGTCATTTCCGACAAAACCCAGCGAAACTTGCCGCTTGGAGTGGGAGGGAAGTTTTCAACATAAAAAATTTCTATGGGAATAGGCCCCAATTCATTTGTCAGATAAGATAGCAGCCGGCCTTCTGAGTTGGAATCTGTAGGGGTGCTCCCCTTCAGCTGTAAGGAGATTTTTAACTTGCCATATTTATCCTGGAAAAATTGATAGCGGAGTACCTGGGGATAAGAGACATTTACTATATGAGATAATGCTACCCCGTGTAAACGTTTTCCATCTTTACCAGAAATTGAATCAAGAACTCTACCGATTATGGGACCTAACAGGCGATACCCCTGTTCATCAGTTGGCGGCGTAATAGGAGATTGACATTGATCCTCAATAGAGAATCTGATTAAAGGTTGACCCTGACTGCTCAGGTCTGTAACCACAATTTCGGGGAATTCGCTTGAATCAGAGGGGGTTTCAACCAAAAGGCGATCTTCCAGGACTCGAAAGGTCCCATCAGGATGGCTATAGGCTATAGCCCCAACCTCAACCGAACCATACTCCATGATCACTGGAGATCCGAAGGCTTTTTGAATAAGTTCGGCCTGGAAAGGATAGCAGGGGTCAGCAGTCACAATTACCCCACCTAATTTGGGAAGAAGAGCAGGGTTGTGCCCTTCGGCCAGAAACTGTTCTGCGATCAGAAAGATGGTGGAGGTATAGCCAATGATCATCTGCGGTTGAAATTTAATGAGGCGACGGACATTGTCCTTTAGAGAGTCTTGGTCTACACGGTAGGCATTGATTCTTAGCCGGCGGCGGAGAAAGTCCTTTGCCGGGCGCAGCAGCCGGTCTTTTCTTCCCGGCCACCCCGAAGCCAGGGAAGCACTGTGACCCCAGATATAAAAACACTTCTGCCCGGTTTTCACCCCCCACCAATTCCGGGCAAATTCCACTGACTCCTTGCCCCATCGTAACTGCTCCCGGTCATGATAGACTTCAGTAGGTTCCCCTGTCGACCCTCCGGTTTTCAACCAATGTCCCGGAGGCAAGGGTGAGGACAGGAAATCTGGATTTCGTCCCCGGATCATTTCCTTGGTTACGATAGGAAGAGCTTGGAGGATTTCCCGGAGCGAGGATTTATGAAAATCCTCCAAAGGGAGCCTTAAAGAGCGGTAAAAGGGGACCTTCCGAGTGGCCTTCTGAAGTTGTGCCAAGAGAAGTCGGCGGTGAGATTCTTCCCGTTCCTCTAGAGAAATCTGCCAGCATTCTTTCGGTGTAATTCGATAATCCCTCATACTTATTCCCCTTTAATGATGAGCCATAGATCTATCGGCAGGAGAGAATTTTTTATTTGTTGAGAAGTAATTTTGGCAAGCCTCCATCACATCTTGAACGGAAATCATCTCTAGGCAAGCTTTGGAATTTTTCGGACAATCAAAGGTCATACATCCTTCACATGCAATTGGGCGGCGTAAAACAATATGTTGATTGCCGTAAGGATACCATCGTCCTGGAATTCCCCTGGCCGAAAAAATACCCACACAAGGGGTCCCGACTGCGGCCGCCAGGTGCGTGGTGCCCGTGTCATTTCCTACATAGAGTTGGCAAAATGATAGAGCAGCGGCCGCCTGCCGCACATTTAGATGTCCAGCAGCATTTGCCCCCGTCCCCCATTCGTTTATCAAGCGGTCTCCCAAGTTACGATCTTCGGGACCACCAAAAATAATAGGGAATCCGTCCAGTTCTTTAATGATGCGAGGTCCCAGAAGGCCATAACGGTCATTTGGCCAGATCTTGGTGGGACATTTGCCCCCTATCCCTAAACCTACGAGCCTGCCACAATTAGGATAGTTTGTGTGCTCCTGAAGCCATGCCTTACCCACCTTTATTTCCTCTTCAGTTAACAGCAGTTCCATACAGCCACAGCCCGAAGCCGGAACGGGAATGCCAGATGTGGCCAAACGTCTCAAGAGATTGTCCGATATATGCTCAAAGACAAGAAATGGCTTTTTCGCATAAATTTGTTTATAGGAAGGCACCCCATAATGCCCAATAAATCTCTTGATTCCACTCATCCTAAAAAAGAAGAGATCGCGACAAACCTGCCATTTTGAGCGCATTCCTATAAGGTATACCAACGCGTCAAACCGGCCTTTAATGCTATTAAATAGTCCCAAACTTTTCCAAATTGCCCCCCCCCTTTTGCCTACTTCAAAAAAAACAAATTCATCTATCAACCCTTGTATAGGAAATATATCCAAGGCAGAAACAAATTCAGCTTTATTGTGGCGATCGCTCAAGATAGCCAAGTAAGAATCAGGAAATTTATTACGAATAGCCCATATCGCCGGCAGAGCAACAATTGCATCGCCTAGTTGTCCGATATGGAAAATCAATATTTTTTTAGGATCTATCAAATTTTCTCCAATTGAAATGATAGAATGTCTTCTCTAAATAGATAATTTCTAAAGAAGCCTAATTGTACAGTGTTAGACAACAGTTTACCACTCCTTGAGCGGCTTCTTCTACTCCCCAGTGATTAATAATTTTCAAAGATTCTTGACCCATGTTCCGACGTCTTTCTTCATCCTGTATTATTTGCCTGAGAGATGCGGCCAGGGCTGTGACATTTCCCGTCTGGTAGACAAATCCATTGACGCCGTCCTTTACCAGGTCCGGTGCCGCGCCTACCTGGTCGGAGGCGATAATGGGCAGCCCGAAGCACATGGCTTCATTGATGACCAGCCCCCAGGGTTCAAAGCCGGAGGGCAGCACCAAAAAGTCAGATAGCGAGTAGAATTCCGGAAGCTCCGACTGGTTTCTGAACCCCAGGAAATAAACCTGGGAGATGTTTCTCTCGCGCACGTACCTTTCCATCTCCTCTCGCAGGTGGCCGTCTCCAACAAAGGCCAGGGCTGCAGGAGGAGGATCACCCAGCATGGCAAAGGCCTGAAGCAGGTCCAGGGGACGTTTCACCTCCCGAAATTTACCGCAAAACAGAATAATGGGAAGGGAACAGGGAAGCCCCTTTTGCTTCCTTAAGAAACCCTTTTTGCCTGCCCATTTCTGGGCGCAGGCCCTGAAATAAGCGTTATCTACACTATAAGGAACTTGAAAAATCCGCTCTCGGGGAATTCTATATGATTGATAGAATTTAGTGTTGAGAGTGCCGATGGCGAGGAACCCTGATATTTGTTTGAATAATCTGCTTAGAACCAGGTTTTTGATGATTCCCTTCAATCCCCTGGGCTCCTTCAGGCCGTTGGCTTCACCTCGCAAAAGACGAGGGACGCCAAGGCATGCGCCCCCAGCCCAGGCGATCAGATTGGTGGCCAGGCTCCAGCCGTGAATCCAGAGGGCGTCAAATTTGCCTGTAATGAGTTCTCTTAAGATACCGGGGTTTATCAGTCCCCAGAACTTGGCCGGGCTGGCAACCGGGGAGAGATTGAGCAGAAAAGTATACTTGTAGCCTTCCAGCAAGGGCAGGTCCCAGGCAAAGCTCACGCCAAAACCGGGATCCCGGCGTTCTTCCGTCCCCCAGCGGCTGCAGAAAAAGACCTCTAGGTCAATCTCCGGGCGGGCCGCCAAAGCCCTAAAGAGGGGAGCCTGGTACTGAATTGGGTGGGAGGCCAGGGCCGCCAACCGATAGGGTCTGTGAATTCGGTTCATGCTTCAGTGCTGCAAGTGTAATTGATGGAAAAGCTGTATGGCAAACCGGGCCCTGTCCACATACCGGTAAGGAGAGCTCAGACAACGCTGGTACCCGGCCGCCGCGATGCGCCGGCGTTCCCCGTCGTGGGCCACATAGTAGCGGATTTTATCCAGCATTTCCTCAAAGGTGCCAAAATAAACCGACTCTTTGTCCTCCTCAAAAAGCTGGCGGTGCTCGTCGGTGCGTTCTGCCAGCATGAATCCACCGCAGGCCGGGATCTCCAAAGAGCGGGAGGTATGCAGGTCTCGATTGGCATGGTAAAGGAGTCCCAGGCTGATCTTATTGGACTGGAAGGCCTTACCCATATCGGCGCACCATAATTCTTTTCCTCGCAAGCAGTTACTGAGCTTCCGCCATGCCAGCTGCTTATGCCAATAGACCGGGCGTTTCATCTTGTCCCAGCCGCCGCCCCAGACATTCAACTTGAATCCTCCATTGTAAGCGGCTACGCGGGCGAGAAAATCGGCCCTTTCCGGCCGGAAGGTGCCGATAAAAGCCACATCTCCTTTATAATAAGGTTCCTCCGCGGTGGATGGTTTGGCAGGAAAGTGAATTTTCGGGTCGTAAGCGTTGGGGATATAAAGGGCCAATGATGCCCCCGCTCTGTGAAATTCAGGTACATTATAAGATTTGGTCGTCAGGATCAAATCCAAGAGTTTAATAGCCTCAGCAAAGGTGAAACTTTGATTTCTGGGGTTGAACATATCATCATTCATGTAGGCAAGGTTCGGCGCGAATTTCCGAGTTTCCATTAAGGTTTCCGGCAATATGTAATCAGCCTTCATATAAATGGTAAAATTGGGTTTAAATCGTCGAACTTCCTGGATGACTGCATGGTTTAGTAGCCTTATGATATTAAGAGGTGGGCGCTTAGATAATTTCCAGTATATTTTGGCGGTAAAAATCTTGGGCCCTGAGACTAAACGCGCGCTATCGATCGTGCTCACTTCGTGTCCTAGCTCTAGAAAAGCATTGCGCCAGCAGGTGCCATTGGACCCTGGATAGTCCGGGCCTACATATAAGATCCTCAGAGAGCTCATTTATAAAAAAAGTTTAGCCAACCGGTTATTAAAACGCCCCTCTTCAAGGTCTCCCTTTGGGCCAACTTACCACCAGTGAAGTTCCACTAAGGTGATAAAGAACTTGGTCACGCCCAAACTGTTTAAAAAAGCGCAGCAATCCCCTGAACCCTCCTTTTAAATCGTGCCAGACCACCACGCCTTTTTCAGAGAGGCATAACAATGCCTTGGCTGTATCATTGCGCACAAAATCGTAACTGTGGGCCCCATCTATAAAAAAGAAGTCCACCATTCCATAAAAAGGGGAGTAATCAAAAACATCAGAGCTTCCATAACATTGTTTGATTCGTTTACTAACTCGTGGATCACTCAGATAAAGATCACCAATGGCGGGCTTATGCTCGCCATCTATGCATATATTGCCGTAGTCGGCGGAATGTTGTTTCAATGCGCTTTTACCATACTCCTCAGGAGGAAGATCAAGTGTGAAGACCTTACAATCTGATGGAGCATGGTGAGCTAAGGCTCGCGTGGCATAGCCTCGGAACGTCCCAATTTCAAAAATAATTTTCGGTTTTAGAATCTGGACAAGAGCACTAAGGTTAACAATCTCATCAAAGGTCATCGTCGCCGCACCTCTATCCAAAGGCGCGTAAACGACAGTATTCTGAACTTCGTGGGTCGGAAACAAATCCCTCAATGAAACATGGCGGACAAACCTGAATAACTCCTGGCAATCAAAGTCAAGAATACGATAGCATAAGTCGCGCAGGGGTTGCGGTTTTCCAATACAAGAAAATATTATGCATTTTATGAAAGTAAAAACCGCCAGGGATAAAATAAGTATTGGAGAAGACCGTTCAACATTCATGGCATTTTTTCTTATTCAATATTTTTCATGGGATGGTTGTTTTTTAAGAATTAAGTATTTTCGTTTGACAGTGAAGGTCTGAAGGGTTTTCTCCCACCACGATGATATGCCAGCCAAATAAATTAGGGAAAATCCTGCAGGCAATTTCATCAATCCATGTACGTCTTCCCCGGAATAAACGCCGTAAAGGCCACATGGGAATAGAACCAATGGTTTTCGCTATTACCAGCCGGTATCCCCCTTCTCTTATCAGTTCCCGAGCAGTTTATAAGTAAAAAAAAACGGAGGTGCAAGCGATCGATGCTGCCGGCTGAAGCATATTTGTGGCGCCATACCCAAAGATTAAGCCGTTCTCTCCAAAACATAATGTTAGGTACACATACATAGACATGCCACCCCTGATCTCAGATACTTTCTCAGACAAGTAAGGGTGCTCCTCGGATCTACTACCTGCTCCAAAAGATTAGATAAGAGAATCGCATCGAAAAAACCTTCGGAGAAATCAAGATGCATTGTCTCGATGTTGTCAATTATTACTTGAAGAAGGTGGGGAGACGCAATATCGCCTTCTGCCTGGGATACTGTGATACCATAAACTTGCTGCCAAGCTCCTTCATCAACTTTGCAACTTGGGGTTTCCTCCCGCGCCACAGCCCACATTTAATAAAATATTTTCGTTATTTCTTATGAGATCAATTATTCGAGGAAATCCTTCGTTGGTAAAGATTTATCATGATAAAAGGAGGAAAATTTATTCTCTGCCATAAATTAGTTCCTCACAAATCCGGCCAATTCCTATCAACCACAATTTATCCAGAAGGATTAGAGTACCATGGCCACAAGTCGAGAAAGAAATATGCCTGAATTCCTCAGATAATCTCGACCTGTTTCGCGGCAAAAGTCATCCTGCCGCTTGATACATGCCAGATACTTTTTGAGCAAATATACATCCGCCCGCCCTGCAAGACGCATGGATTGCCAAAGCCCATAGAGACCAGAGAATGCCCTTTTATGGTACAGTCGATGGATGCAAAGGATGGTCTCAGTTAAGTCCCAGTTAATGCCCGAATATTCGTGGTCGGATTCTCGACCCCTGATTTGGATCAATGGTTCTGAGATGTAACCCACATCTCCGTGAAGGGATAAACGCATCCACATTTCCACATCGGCGATAAATCCATAATCGGTGTCATAGAGGCCATATTGCTCATAAGCGCGGCGACGTACCATGGCGTTGGCGCATACAGGGCAATCAAATCGGGAGAGCATGAACGCAAGCCATTGCTTTCCAGGGGTAAGGGAAGCATAGTCCATAACATATTCACGGCCGGTGGGTTTGCCATTTTCATCGATAAAAACTATTCCTGCATGCGCAAAGGCAGCAGTGGGGTGTCTTTCCAAAAGATGAACCATCCTCTCAATAAATGTACGATCATAAAGGTCGTGGTCATGGCACACCAGGATAAATTCCCCCTGCGCCTTAAGAACCCCTCCATTAAGGTTATTTGGCATCCCCAAGCGCCCCTCATTGCCAAAGTACTTTATGCGGGGGTCCTGGAATTGTTCCACTATATCCCTGGTTCCACCAGCAGCATCGTCATCGGTGATAATCAGTTCAAAATCTTTGCAGGTTTGGGCGACGAGGGAATTAATGGACTCCCAGATTATATGGGTGCGGCGAAAAGTAGGCATTACCACGCTAACCCGTGGGCGAGTACTGCTGGTGGTCATTGATGGAGGAAGTGACGGGATTCCCATTGCCTGTCATTAAGTTTTAGGCCCGGCGTTCAGTCTTGCCGGCCCGCCTTTATATAATCAAAGGTTGCGAGTATTGTTGCGTCGACACCGTAGACGGGCTTCCAGCCTAACTCCCCCATGGCCAAATCCGCATCCGGGTATTTGTCGTTGGCCTCTTCAAACAATGGTCCGAAAAGGGTCTTGGGGTCAACAAAGGCAATCTCAGATTTACTCTTGGTTAAATGAACCACCCGTTTAGCCAACTCAATGATGGATATTTTATTGGCCGGGTTGCCGATATTGTATGCTTCACCCCGTCTGCCATATTTCATCCCTAATATTATGCCTTCTACGATATCTTTGACGTGGGTGAAAGCGCGGATCATCTTGCCGTCATTATAGACCGTCAGCGGTTCTCCGGTTAAAGCCTGGTCAATAAACCGAGGCAAGACAAAACCACCTTTCCCTGATTGGCGGGGTCCGGCGACATTGAAAGGCCGCACGATAGAGGCCCACAATTCGGTAACCCGCGTGGTATTAATGAGCGCTATCTCGGCCGCTAGTTTGCCCATGGCATATTCAAGCCTAACGGTGGCTTTTGGCTGGACGATCTTGAAATCTACTTCCGAACAGTAACCATCTCTACCGCCGCCATACACCTCACTTGTCGACACGTCCAAGATCTTGGCCTTATGACTCAGGGCCAGGTTGATGATGTGACGGGTATCGTTGATAATTTGCTCGGCAATCTTCCCTGCATGGGATAGTACTCCCACAGGTCCAACAATGGAGGCCAGATGGTAAATCTTGGTGAATTTTTGGTTTCCTGAAAACTCCTTGCAGTATTGGTCGATTGTAGTGATATTGTACGTTAAATTCTTCGGCTTGCCGAGATAATCCAGGAATGCCCTGTAATTAATCGGGCTGGTGGAAAGATCATCAACCACATGAACATGATTATCCGGGTCAGATATCAAGGTCTCAACCAGATGGCTGCCGATAAAGCCGAACCCACCGGTAACTAAGATATTCTCCATGATAGATCACATCCTTATTTTGGCAATTGATTCATTTTTTTGTCAGAATTATCTTCATATCCGCCGTGTAAACCCGGGATACGTCTCTTGGTCCCCCAACTTCTATGTAGGAGATAATCTCTAAGCCCAATCGCACCAAGTGCCAGAGGGTTATTCTTATTATCCCAAGAAGGGAATGTGGTATCGGACCATATTCTTCGAATCGGACCTGCGTAAATCCGGTTATGCGCGCAAGCTGCCGCCAGGAGGCCGGAGTAAACCCGGTTTCGTGTGAGAAGTCCCAGTAACGGGTGGCCCCGGCAAAAGGGGAGAGCCCGTTGGGTGTGACTGCCAAAAGCCTGCCGCCAGGTTTAAGAGCCTGATGGATAAGTTGTAGCAACTGCAAGATTTCTTCTTTGCGCAGATGTTCAAACAAATTTGAGGCGGTGATAACCGCATACCATTCGCGTTTTCCAGCTAAATAGTCCAGGGCATTGGCACATACCAGGTTGGAGATGCCCATCCGACGAGCACACTCCAACCCAGACTGACATAAATCTACTCCGAAAACATTCTCATAGCCCAGGGAACGAAGGAAATAGAGATACTCCCCACGCCCGCATCCCAAGTCAAGCATTGGGACAGACTTGTCTTCCGGCAGCCAATGCAGCCAACGCCCGCGAAATTGCCGGGCGCAGTGGCTATAATAGTCCTTGCCAAATCTCTCAAAATTGCTAACAGCATGAAGGTAATTATCAAAAAATGGACCCCGATAATCACCCAATTCGTACACCTTCTTTTTCCTTTAGCACTTCATGGTATATTGCCAGAGACCGTTTGCCATACTCAGCCCAACCACCAAGACTTTTAACTCGCTTTAAGGCCGCAGCACCCATCACTCGGCGTTGGTCCGGATTGTCCAACAGCCACTGAATCTTTTCTCTGATTACTTGGGGGGCGCGGATAGGGATGATAAACCCCTCCACCCCATCGGTGAGGAGATCCTCAGCTCCTGTATTCGTGGTGGCGATAACCGGCAGGCCACAAGCCATGGCTTGGGCCATAACTAAGGCAAGGCCTTCTTCGATGGATGGTAATACCAGGACATCGCACCTGGATAGATACTCTGCCAGTTTTGCCCGGGGTTGATGACCCTGGAAAACGAACTCTCCCTCATGTGCGGCCAAAATAAGCCGTGCCTCTGGCGCAACGCCCCCAATGAGCCAGGTCTCCACTGCACCTTGCCGTACCAATGGACGCAACGCCTGCAAAAGATATCCTATCCCTTTTCTAATGGAACAATGTCCGAGGAAAACCACTCGCAGTTTATCGTTTCCCTTTTTGAGGGAACAGTTGTGAAAAAGCGATAGATCAACACCATAGGGACATTTAAAAACTCGATTGGCCGGGATTCCTTCCTTTATAAAGGAGCGCCTGGTAAACTCTGAGGGAACTACAATGGCATCGCACTCATCATATTCCCCTAAGGCTCGCTCCATACCCAAGCCAAAGAAAGGAGGACGGATACCCCAGCGTTCATGTTCTTCTTCTAAGAGACGTTTTTGCGTCAAAATGTGCGTCGACCCTCGGTTACAAATCCAGGGTTTCTCCAATCCCTTTAACACCCTCCCAGCTTCCCATCCCGTGCCGGCAAGGGCATCGAGAATGTCTATTTCATTAAAATCAAGCGTGCGGGCTAACCACGGACCAAAATCTTCCAAAGCCCGGTGGGACCACCAGTTGGTTTTGGTAACTATAGGAACGCGACTCCTTAGATGGTTCAGGACCACCCAGAACGACCGCGTCAGAGTTATCGCACGCAAATCATGATCCACTTTGAAACTAGGATAGCCGGTAACGAATTTAACTTTCTGCCTAAGTTGGAGCATTTGGCGCGCCAGGTCAAACATGTGAAAGCGCCCAATACTTGAGATAGCAATAGACAGGTTTTTAGACATCAGAGCTCACTATTTTAGGAAGTTTTTTTGCTTATTTGGTAGAGCAGCACCAGCCATACCAGTAACATGCGGACGTGCCGGGCAAGCTGATTTAGCAAGCCATTGAAATCTATATTATTAAAAAATATAGCCAAAAAGACGCTGGCACCGATTAAATAATTAGATCGTCGGCAAAGCCAATCATAGAGAATTTTGAAATAGTATCCATGTAATAACGAGAATATGAAAACCCCAAAAATGCCAAAATTAATATAATATTCCGAGATTGCATCCATAATGCCAGAAGTTTGATCTGGCTTATCCAGCATCCCTATGGAATAGGTATAATAATTGAGCTCTAAAGCGTAATTAGGTTTTTGAGGCCAAAGAATCCTTGGAATTTGAGCCATTATCTCTATTTTAAAGGTATTGCCATGCTCATAGGGAAAGGTATTTGGATAATATTGAGAAAAGACAGCCGGCAACCTAACACTAGATAACCGGAACAAACCTCTTTCTAATGCTATTTCGGTTCTTCCCATGAAACCAATGTCGATAAATTTGTCTATAGAATTAGAAATTCTCCTAAAGAATAATGGTTCTATTTCTTGTTTAAAAATGGTTAGAATCGGCAATAGAACTAAAAATGACAATATAAAGCTAATAAGGATGAGCTTCTTTGGGAGAGATCTGCGCGCTAGAATATACCCAACAATTATAAAGAGTAATGGAAAGAGAAAATGCCCAACACTTCCTGTTAAGCAAGCTAATATAAGGCTGCTGGCATAAAGACAAACAACGAAAAGTAACCACCTATTTCTTTCTGAGACAGATGAAGACGTAAACAACCAGTAGCTGCCTAAGATAAAAATTACCCCGATTATCCATCCAAAAAGGGAAATAAAATATTGTAATTCCCCCCCTTCCAGGCTCTTTCCCAGGAAAGCATATGCAAAAACTGCAAAGGGAGAGTAGATAACTAAATTGTGCTTAAACCTCTCTTCATCAACAGGCCATCTAAGTTTAGGTAGCAAGTCACATATCGCGCGGGTGGAGAGCCCTAATCCAAGGAAAAAACCTAGCCCTCCAAGGAGCAAGAAATGGCAAGTATTCGCTAAATTGGCCTTAATTCCGTGCCGAAGGAACATCTCTCCCATGTCAGGGTTATATTTCCAAGGAAGGCTATCATAATAATAGGCAACCAAGGTTCCCCACCCATATCTGTAGAAATAATAGTATATTATTAAAGACATCGGAGTAATCCAGGGATTTTCACCATTTTCTTTAGCTAGCCTGAAAGCGTAAACGGCAAGGCAAAAAAGTACGCCAGTTGTTCCCCATATTACCGCAGACTCGGGCAATTGAGAAAAGCTCCCAAAAGGAAAGGCCAAGAGGATGACGCTGCCAACTAGGCAAACCCCCCAAACTAAAGGAGACCAGGTATATTCTTCCCAAGATAAACCCTGCGCATCTTGAACAGGAGACTCGGAATTGGTATATAGGAGAGTATTGCCCATGAGCTCCTTCTTTCCCTTTAAAGGGATGATTTTGATAGGGGATTTAAGTCAATTTCCAATTCTTGCCGTGGATCGACACCTACTTATCAATCGAGCCATCGGGGTATAGAGATTTACATAGCCAATATTAAATACTAGGCTGCGGATACAAGCCCCGAACCATGCTGCTTTGGTTATCCCGGGATCATAGCGGTTAACCCCAGCAACTATCTGCCAGGCGACCTCCCACTGCCGGTTGAGTATCGCTCTCGTAAACGTCGGGGCCGCGGCACGGAGGGTGATACGACGCAGTGCTGGCTTCTTTAATTCTCTGAGTATGGATAATTCATCTGGGATAGACTCGAATATATCCATTAAGAGTCCATACGATTCATTAAAAAGCATATCCAGATTAAAAGTTCTTCCCAAAGCCCCGCTCAAATTGCTACTATGTGTCCGGTGATAACCGAGGGGCTCGGTCACATAGGCGACGTCGAATTGTAGACAGAGGCGCAAAGAAAAATGCCAATCGCAACCCACCTGAAAAGGGCCTAGACCAAATCCGCCCACTAGATCATGCGCTTGGCGAGTGAATACGATATTAGGACCGGGAATGAAATTGCCCATGGCCAGTGAAGAAAAAAATTCCGTTCCTTTGTAAATACTATCCTCTTTTCCTTGGTGCAGGCCCCCCCAGAGGTTTCCCTCCTCATCCATATGAAGGCCCCGGCAGTAAGCAAAACCTACTTGTGGATGGGCATCAAGTACCTGAACCATGCGCTCCAGGAAATCCGGATGGCAAACATCATCACTCTCCGCACGATATACGTACTTACCTGAAGAGGCTTCTATAGCCTCCCGAGTCGTCTTGGCCATGCCTGCATTCTGGTCGTGAAAAAGTAAGGTGACGCGGGGATCTTCGTTTACCAACCGCAGTAGCACTTCCTGGCTCCCATCAGTGGAGCAGTCGTCAATAATGATCCACTCGAAATCTTTGAAGGTTTGCCCAAATATTGAGGCTACACGTTCTGGCAAGAACCGTGCATGATTGTAAGATGGAGTTATGACGCTTACCTTAGGCATATACCCTTAGATTATCGGACAATCCAAGGAAAGTTTTGGGGAGACTTCACAAATGATGTTATATAATTGTTCACCATAATTCTTATTAGAAAGCTGCTGCCACTGTTGATATCCTCTTTGGATTAGAGTTTCCCGAAGTGAGGTATTATTAAACATCACAAAGATTGCTTCCGCAATTTCACTTGGCGCCTGGGTATTAATAAGGATTCCTGCATCTCCTACCTGCTCTGCAAAACCTGGCAGCCGCGAACAAATGACCGGACAGCCCAAGGAAAACGCTTCTATAACCGGGATGCATGTCGGGTCTAAAAGGCTTGGAAATATCAGAGCAGTGGCAAGTTTATAGAGGGGCGCCATGTCTCCATCCGGCACGTAGCCGAGGTATTTTACCTGTTTCTGTAGCCCATGCTCTTGGATGAAAGTCATAACCATCTCGAAAGCGTCATCGCGAGGTCCAACCAGTACCAGGTTTGCAATAAATCCTTTTTCATCGCTCAAATGTTTTAGACTTTTCAACAACCCGAGATGATTTTTAGGAAAGCAAAGGTTAGATGGGTAAAAAATATAACGGCCAGGTAAATGGTACTTTGATCTCACCCGATCAAGTTGATCATTATTGACTTTGCTCTCAAGATAGTCAGGTGGGCGAAACGGCGCCACATGGATTCTGTCAGGATTTAAGCCGTACTCGGATATCAAACGGGTTTTGAATCTCCGGGAGTCTACCAATACCGCATGGGCCGCCCGCATTGAAGCCTTGAGCCTCAGTTCCCATATTAAGTAACCAAATAGCCCCCCTGGACGAAAGAAGTCTTTGTGAATCAGGTCATGGACAGAAAAGATAAACGGCAGCCCGGCAAAAAAGGCCCCGGCTCCGGGTGATGGCTGCACCAGCAGATCGAGCCGCGCCTGCCGCATCGCGTCGTATTTACCTCGCATAAAGCTCGAATTTATCCCCAGGCCCAAAACATAAGCCAACCGCAATAACCCTCTAGCCCGGTACCCCTTGCTGTCCCGGTCTTTCACGAAAACCATCTCCAGCTTGGGGGCCTCTTTGAAATCGCTTGCCGAAAAATCGGGGCTATCGTGAAATACCACGTATTCATTCATGTGGTCGGATCTGGTCAGAGCCTGGGTAAACATCAGGGCATACTGGTATTGCCCCCCCATATCCCGCCGCAGATTGAGTAAGCTGATGCCGATTCTCATGCCGTCGTTGTAGCTTTTGTGAGGCCAGTCATTGCAGTAGCTGAAGATCGAAATGAGAGGGATATGTTTAATTGCCTTCTCAATACTTGCCTCACGCCAGGTAACTTTCCTGAAAGGTATGCAGCCTTAAGTCACGGGATAATACCTGCCGTAAATGCTGGCAGCCTCGATGCCGGTGGTGGCTGGCAGCAGCCAGATGAGAAAGGCGTTGTTGACATTCGCCACGATGTAGCCCTGCATGAAGGCGGTGATAAATATATTTCAAAAACGATCCGGCGCTTCGAACCATCAACTGAGGGATGGTGCGGCGATGATAACGCAATTCCGTGTAAGCAACTTCAATTCCGGCAAGGGCGCTGCGCCGCTGGACATACTCCGGGGTCATACGCTTTGCCGGCACCCGATGATACAGCCAGGCCTCTGGAGCATACCAGATCAGCAACCCGGCATCATGCACCTTGCGGGCTAGGCCATTTTCGCCATCGCCCCGTAAATGGATGAGACGACGGTCGCCAAAGCCATCTGGATTAAAGCCGCCTATGGCAAATAAATCCGACTTTCTTATTGCCATGTTTCCACCGAAGGGTGTTTGATAGGGTACCAGTCTACGGGGCGTTAAACCGTAGGAAGTTTCACCTAGGATTGGGTGGAATTGCTGAAGCCATCTCGGTGGAGTTATTTCAAAATGCAAGACAATCCTACCTGCAACCACAGATATATTATTTTCTTTGAAGGGGTCTATAATCGCTGCTAGCCATCCAGGTGGTATTAACACATCATCATCCAAAAAGACCAAGATTTCTCCCCGAGCAGCTCGGGCTCCTGCATGTCTGGCATTATGTAAGCCGTTATTAGGTTCGTTTATATATTGAATTGCCGGTGAACTTTCTGGCTTATGTAAGGATGAAAGTTCTGGCGTCGGTCGGATACTATTATCTACGATAATTAATTCATATTGATCTTTAGGAAATTTTTGACTAATCAATGAATTCAAAGTTTCTATCAAATATGCCGCTCTTTGGTACGTTGGAATAATTACTGACGCTATCATGTTAATTATCTCCTGTGAATCATTTTAAAAATAAATACCGAAGGAAAGTATCTCATTTCTGACAAATAAAAACGTTTATCAGTGAGAGAGATGGCACCGCGAAAGGTTCAAACAGATCATGCAACCAGCGGAACCATGTTGGCCGACGGCAAAATATGCGGCGATAGATAACTGGTACAGTTAGAGTTAACCCTTTAATTTGGCAAATTATAAAACCCGCATTTTCAATCATTCGCCGATTTTCGGCAAAAGGACGCTCGCCAATGTGATTAATTTCACTATCAGTGCGATCCAGTAATCCCTTGAACAACATGAGGAACCGAGAATTTAAATGGGCCTGGTTGGGTATGGAGGCGACTAATTGACCGCCTTTTTTCAGGACACGATATATCTCTTTTAGCGCCAAGGGTTGATCTGCGTAAGCAAGGTGTTCAAATACATCTAAAAAAAGGATTAAATCAAAAGAGTTGGGAGGATATGGTAGCGATAGAACCGAACCCCGTTTGACATATTCACTTTCATAGTTCAGGTCTATTCCCTTAATTTGCCAACCTAGTTTACTGAAATCCTCAACCAACATTCCTTCACCACAACCAGCATCAAGAATCTGCACCGCACCTTTGGGAAACTTTTCAATGAAGTTGCGAACGAAAGCCATTTTTCTGAGATAGGTGTGAGTCCAGGCCTGGCTGAGGTCAAGATTACGGTGATAATCACCGATTCTTGCATATTCCCAGCCCCGATATCCTGTAGTCAGCTTATCGTTCTCAGTCATAAAAACAATCCTCTAGGTGAATGCTGCCTTTTTCAGGAGGGTCTTTGTTTGTAATATATACGGAGAGTCTAGCAACCAAAGCATGCCGCCATAGGTAATCAAACCCATACCAACCAAGGCAATCAAAGTTATTACTCCTGGAAGGCCCACGCCAATCAGGGAAAGCAGATACTTTGCCCCAGCAATAACCAGAGCCATCACCAGCGTCGCCAGGATAGCAGGCCTGCCGTCGTGCCAGGGGTAGAAGGGAGAAGCGCCCAACATACGCACACAGAGATAAATGTGAATCGGCAATGCAACCAACGCCACTCCGAGGCGGGCAAAAGTAAATACCTTCAGGCCGTAAGGAGCAGCCAGTAAATAAACCGGCAGGTAATAAATAATGGTGATAAACGCCAATTTGGTGTTCACATCAGGGCGGCCTAGAGCCCGATAAAGCTCGCCATTAATCCCGACAAACCACGTAATCCCGTGCATAAAACCGATGAGACTGAGAACCAGGCCGAGGCCCTGCCACTTGTCTCCAAACAAGACGTTAGCCACCAAAGGCCCCACCAACAAGAGGCCGACCCCCATGGGTAAGGCCAGGGAAATTACTATACGGTTTACCTTGTGAAAAGTCGACTTTAGGTTCTGTAGATCGCCCTGCATGCGGGAGAAAGTAGGATAAAGCACCGGCAAAAAGGGGTTCAGCACCAGACCAAAAATCATGATACTGATATTCCAGCCGACACTATAAATACCTAAATCCTTTACTCCCAGAATTCTGCCCACGAGAAGATTATCTCCCCAAAGGAAAAACCAGATGGCCAGGCTCTCACCCGTTACCCAGAGGCCGAAGCGGCACAACCTCCGCGCCTGAGGCCAATCGAAGCGCCAACCGGGACGCCAGTTGCTTTTGATCCACAAGAATCCGAGATTCAGTAGTGAACTTGCCAGATACCCGGCCACCAGGGCCCAAACCCCGTAACCCATTAAGGCCATGGGAATGGAAAAAATACCGGGGAGAAAAGAGGACGCGAGGTTCACCCAAAAAAGGCGGCGAAAATCCAATTCCCGCAGAAAAAGGGAACCCTGCACCGAGCCCAAAGAATTGATCACAATTTGCAGGCCCAGCACCCGCAACACCGGCTCTGACGCCGGACTGTGGAAAAAGCTGGCAACCCCGGGGGCAGCCAGGAATAGTATCGTATAGATTACGATTCCCAAAAAGGCATTGACCCCGAAAACCAGGTTGGCGGCTTTTTCCGGCGCCTCTTTCATCTGCACCAGAGCCTTCCCCAGCCCGCCTTCCCAAAACATCTGGGAGAAACTTATAACAATCATGGCGGTGGCCACCACCCCGAAGTCCGCAGGCGTCAGCAATCTCGCCAAAATTAGGAATATCAAAGGCGACGCGGTGCGCGAGGCCACTTGCATCAAAGCCAGCCATTTGATGGAGCCGACCGCGCGCTGGATAACAGATTCAGGAGAAGTCAAAGTAAGCTCCCGCTATCATCGTGAGAAGGGCTGTCAGACCAAAATTGAAGTCCAGGAGCATGCAGAAACTGCCACTCAATTTTAGCTATCGCCTTCTCAACTAAGACTTTTCCCAAGTAAGCCAAGCTGAGGCTGCGAAACCAGGCGGGGAACAGGGAGCTTTCTTCGGGTTGAGACGACATCAAGTTGTCGCCAAATATAAGGGCTTCGCCGCGGCGAAAAACCCAACCGCCATCGGGTTTGGAGTTAAAAAGCACCCATGGAAGGGCCTTTTCCAGTGCCTTGTGGATATCATCCCGGCGGTAATCTGTCCGTAAATAAAAACGGGCTAATGGATCGATAGAATCGATGTCTTCACAGGCACTGGAGTTCAGGGAAACACCAAAGCCACCCAGGCGATTCTGAGTAGCCAAACAACTGTCGATGATTCGCTCTACATACTGAATCGGGCGCCGATCATAAAAATACAACAGCCATAAATGATATCCGGTTTGGACACCTAGTGACAGAAGCCGCGGGGTATCAAAACCATTGCCCCATAAGCCGGTTTTTGGATCCTGGTGCCGGTCCAGCCAAAGATACATTTCATCCAGCGCATCCCGGCACCAGGACTCATTCTGAAAATCCCGGGCATATTGCAACATAGTAGCGTAATTTTGTACTTCGTTAGATACGTTTGCTGGATCGATCTTCCACTTCCGGGTCTCAAGCCATTCTGCCATTTGTCCGGGTTTCTTGAAATGATTAAGTATCCTGAAAGGCTTTTGCGCTACTCCTCCAAGAGCATCCAGAGCCATCAAAACATGCAAGGTTAGGTGACGCCACCCCCAGGAATCACACATTTCAGCTAGTGGGATGTCTATGGCCGGATCTCGGAACAGACCATCTTCATCTTGGTATTTTTGCAAATAGGCAATCCATTCTCCCTGTTGTGAAGACGAAAGAGAAATTAGATCACCATATAGGTGTCGGGTTAAAGCAGCAAAACAGGAAGCATACAATAATTCCGGGCCACCTGGTTTGAATGAATATGAGCCTAGGCATGTATCAACTTTTTGGTTTGATATGATAAATTGCAACGTTGACCTGCGTAATTCTATAAAATCAGGATGTGACAATGATTCCCATGCAGCTTTATTTTCTTGAAACATTTTTGGTAAAACTATATTAAGATAATACTGGCGTTTAACACGTGATGGAATTGCGAACAAATATAAGATATATTTATTAAGGGTTTTATTAATAGTATAATCCATTATGGCTTCTCAAAAAAGGCTGCAAATTTCAAGTAACATGTGGGATCAACCTCCTTCTCGTTTTCTATAAAATATAAGGATAGGCGGAAACAGCCACTATATCTAACTACGCGTTCCATGAACGCCAGCACACTATACTTGCGAGAAAAGCGAACCAGACCAGCCCCATCCCGCCAAACTCGCCTGGCCCCTTGGTAGTCTATCTGGCGTCGGTCTGACTGTGGTGAGGAATCCACGTAGTATAGATGACTCATATATAACGGCAGAATTACCATCTTGCCACCGCTTCGGAGCACACGAGCCGCTTCCGGAATCAGACGGGAATCGGCGTCCCCCTCGAACATTTCATAAGCGCAGTGTAATGCCAACGCATCAACCGAATCATCCTTTAATGGCAGACGGGTGGCATCAGATGCAACCTTAAGTCCTGGAGCAGGGCTGGTTGGTGGATCAAGATCAAGGGCCAAGGCTTTAACTCCATAGAGACGGGGAGCAATAGAAAACCAGGGACTGTTAGAAGAGGCGATATCAATGAAAACCTGACCTGGGGATAGCCTGAGTAGATCAGAGCTAACATAATGCTCTAGGGCCTTTTCCACAAAAACGCCGCCATAACCTTTGACATAATAATCCGGGAAGGCGGCCCACTGCAGCCAATCCCAAAAGGCGGCTACGTTGATCCGGTAAGATAAAACTGACAAGCCCGCCTGCTCCATTTCGGTTCTAATCTGCGGATAGCTCACTTGAGGAAGTTTGCTCGTCTTCAATGCGAAAGGATTAAAGTAGTAATCTATCAAGCCGGTACCAATGTTCCAGGCAGCCCCTCCAGTATCAAATAATCCTTTTCTATCAATATGGCCCTTTATTCGCTTTATAAATTGAAAGAAACTCAAGTATTCTCGCCCTAATTAGATTTTCCCACAACCAAAATGAGACTGTTGCAAAATACATCGTAGATTTTGCTTAAAGTTACATAAAAAATGGTTGCCAAGCCACATAACTTATTGTAATATTTGACAATAATTATTGGGGGCGACCATG
>Ga0315282_10003397_pt1 | contig 28604 bp, 24 predicted proteins | sample YL17G07_20_MG_FD_203693 | JGI IMG/M metagenome (GOLD analysis project Ga0315282, IMG submission 203693) | Sediment microbial communities from Yellowstone Lake, YNP, Wyoming, USA - YL17G07_20 | ecosystem: Environmental > Aquatic > Freshwater > Lake > Sediment | place: USA: Wyoming | collected... | reverse complement strand
AGGAGGAAGGTGACGCGGTAAGACAGTGAGACGCACACTCTTCTGACAAAAGAGGCCTCACTGTGTTAGACGCGATCACCTTCCTAACCGCATTGTACGTCATGGTGGACGATTTCTGCAAAGCCAATCTGCCGGCTGAGGTCCGGCCCGGGCCGGCCGCCTCCCTGAGCCGGGCGGAGGTAGTGACGCTGGCCCTCTTTGGCCAGTTGGGGCGCTTTGCCTCGGAGCGGGACTTCTACCGCTTCGCGGAACAACGGCTCCGAGGAGCCTTCCCGGGCTTGCCCGCGCGGAGCCAGTTCAATCGGTTGGTGCGTACCCACCACGATGCCATCGTCGCCTTCGCCCTGTCGCTGCCGGAACGAACGGACCTGGAGGCGCTCGACTTGAGTGCCGCGCCGGTGCGAGATCGCCGCCGTCGCGGTCGGAGTTGGCTGGTGGGCCAAGCCGATTACGGCCACTCCAGCCGGGAAGGCTCCTTCTTCGGCTTCCACGTGCTCCTCTCCGTCGGCGCAGAAGGGGACATCACGGGCTTCTGTTTCGGGCCCGGCTCGGCCAAAGAGCAGTCGATGGCGGAGGCCTTCTTCGCCCTGCGGCACACCCCCGACCCTCGGGTGCCGAGCGTGGGCCAGCCCAGCCGCGGAGAGTACCTCGGCGACAAGGGCTTTGCGGGCCGACACCGGCAGGTGCAGTGGCAAGCTGCGTATGGGGCGACGCTGCTGTCTCTGGTGCCCAGCAAGGACCGCTACCAACTCCCCAAAGCGTGGCGACAGCGGTTGGCCAGCCTGCGCCAGATCGTCGAAACGGTGTATGACAAGCTTCACCACGCCTTCCGCCTCCGTCGCGAGCGGCCCCACGCCGTGCGCGGCTTCGCCGCCCGGCTCGCCGCCAAGGTAGGTCTGCACAACTTCTGCCTCTGGTTCAACCGCCATCTCGGACGCCCCCCGCTGGCGTTCGCAGACCTACTCGGATGGTAAGGCATAATTCACACCAAGCGTTAGAGAGTCGAGAGGGGGCTCGGTGCGCGCAGGGAGCGGGGGGCGGTAGGTTGCTACAATGCGGATGGGGGGCCAGGGTTCAGGGGGCAGGGGTACGGCTCCGCCTTCCAGCATCCCGAACACCTGGTGGACATTGGCGCACAATTCCGCCCCTCGGCCGCGACACCCCATGAAGAATCCATAGGGGCTGCACAGAAGCGCGACACTGGGTGGGGAGGCTAGCCCAGAGAGCAGAGATTGGTCCCAGTGGGGACAGAAGAGGATGGTAGAGGAGATGTGGAACACATGGGGTCACAGGATTCGCAGATGTTGGCTCACATCGGTCCTTCTGGCCAGCCTCGCGCTCCTGCCGTCATTCGCATGGGCAGCCGCGGACGAGCAGAAGGCTGACCAGGGTGCGGACAAGCAGAAGACACTGGCGCAGCAAGGCGCCCGGGGCGGGAAGACGCCGGCCAAGGCGGCGGCGCCAAGTCCCACCACTACCCCTCAGCGGGCGCCGAGCGGCGCGGCTGCGGCCGCGCCCGCGGCGGCCGCCCCCGCGGCTCGGATCGGTCAGACAAAGGCGGCCGCCCCGATCTCCCGGTCTGGTGAGGCTTCAGGTCCCGGCCCGAGTCCGGCGCTGCGGACCGATCCTCGCGCGAACTCCCGCCAGCCCGCGCCGCGCGTTGCCGCGCCGTCGGCTGGAATGGCGGACCGGCGGGTGGTGACGCCGGCGCTGCCTCGCAGCCAGCCCGCGCCGCGAGTGGCGGCGCCGCAAGCTGGAGTGGCGGACCGGCGGGTGGTGACGCCGGCGCTGCCTCGCAGTCAGCCCGCGCCGTCGGCTGGAGTGGCCGACCGGCGGGTGGTGACGCCGGCGCTGCCTCGCAGTCAGCCCGCGCCGTCGGCTGGAGTGGCCGACGGGCGGATCCCGACGCCGGCGAAGGCGCAGCCCGACCGTACCCTTCGGGCGAGCCCTGTCCCGGCCTCACCGGCAGGCGGTCTACAGGAGCGAATGCCTACGGCCGTGCGATCGCCGCAGGAACGCGCAAGCACGCCGGTGCAGAAGCCGGCGCTGGCGAGGAAGCCCCAGGGCGCGCCGAGCCCGGCCGTCAGCCGGGAGCCGGCGATGACCCCGACCACGCCGAGTGCCGGAGCCCGGCGCCTGGCTATCCCTGAGGCAAGTTTCCGCGGCGCGGGGAGCGAAGCGAAGGTGCGCACCGTGGCTCCCGCGGAGGCGAAGCTGGCCCCGGCTCGACTGCGGGACTGGGTGCGTCAACTGAACAAGCCGTCGGGTGGCGTGAACCCCGCGCGGCCGGCGGTGGACGTGGTCGGCAATCGTGTCCCGGCAGATGCGATGCTGCTGAACCGGAACACGACCACGAACATCACCATCAACTACACCACGATCGTCAACAACTTCGGCGCACCGGGGCACTCGTACCTGGTGGCCCCCGGTGCGGCGTGGGGCGGCGGCTACTTCTCGGGGACGCACCATCAGCACTCGGTGGTCCTGCTCGACCTGTTCTACCCGTTCTACTACTCGGACCCGTGGTTCGTGGGGTTCTCCTACACGGGGTACTACCCGTCCGTCTACGCCTACTTTGGCTGGTCTCCGGGCTGGGTCTACCCGCAGCGGGTGTACTACGCTCCGGCCGACTACATCTACGTCCCGGCGACGGCCCCCCGCTACTACAGCAGCGGCTACCGTCTCGACTACAGCGGCGCGGCGCGCGCGATCTCGGATATCCGCAGCTCGTGGCTGGACGGCGACACCGGGCCGCTGGCCGCGCACCTCACGAATGAGGTGGACATTCGCGTGTACTTCGACGGGAAGTACTCGTACACGACCACGACGGACGACTTCTACGCGATGACGCTGGACACGCTGGCGACGACGCGGACGCTGGCGATGGACTTCGACGACCCGATCTGGATCTCCAGCGAGGAGGTGTTCTACACCGGGCGCCAGGTGTTCGACGACCCCGACGGAGAGCGGCACACGGTGTACGTGTCGTTCCGGTTCAGGAAGCTCGGGGCGGAGTGGTATCTGGTCGCGCTGGGGACCTCCCTGAATCCGATCGAGCATCAGTACACGGACTTCCGGTACAGGAGCAACTGACACAGGCCGTGGGAGGGCGATCCCGGACCCGCCTCTGGGGAAGGCGGGTCCGGGCGCGTGTGGAGGCGGAAGCCGGGGCCAGGGTTCGGGGTTCAGGGGCCAGGGGCGGGAGCAGGGGAGCAGTAGAGCAGGCAGAGCAATGGAGCAGAAGGGAGGGGAGGAAGTCAAAGTGAAAAATGCAAAAGGTAAAAAGGTGAGGAAGCGGCAGGGGATAGGGGAGGAGGGAGGAGGAAGCAAGGGAGGGGCACGGAGGGCGGGCAAGCCGCGGATGGGCGCGGATGAATGCGGATGGGATCTCGTGGGGCGCTTCGCCCTGCGCGCCCGCCCGTGAGGCCGAGTGCAGATCGAATCGTGGTGCTCCCCACCCAGCAGAGGGCGAAGCGCCAGCGACAGCCCCTCCCGGTGTAGGGTCTGAATGTCGTTCACGTCGCGACTCCTTAGGAGAGCAGCCACCTCCTCCGTCATCGGAGGAGGGGCCTCTTCCATCCGCCACCGGCGGATCGCTAAGGGTGGGGGATCTTGCTTTGGCGATCTGGGGAGTTTACAGCTGGCGCTGACACGTTGACGAGAGTGCGGCAGGTGAGTATACTTCGTTCGGCGATGGAGACCGCCGAGGTCGCGCCGCGATCTGAACAGCCTTGCTCCGAGGCTAATGGCTCCTGTTCCACCACTGCGTGGGCCAGGAGCCATTCTTTGTTTGGGCGGCGCGATGGACAAGGGTCTCACCTGGATCGAGATCAAGCAGGGCCTGCGCGAGGCGGGTTGCCCACTCTGCAACATCCGCGATGACGGCACGCGCCGCAACTTCTCCTTCTTCCTCGATGAGGGGGTGCTCGATCCCGGGGTGCGCCAGCGGCTAATCGCAAGTGGGGGCTGGTGCCCACGGCATACGCGCCTCTTACTCACGGTCGAATCCAGGGAATTGCCGGACCACATGGGTACGGCCACGATCTTCGAGAGTCTGGTCGGCGCGGCCAAGCATCGCCTCGACCGGGCCTCGAAACTTCTTCCCGCCTCCGATACCGGTGGCGCGCGCCGCTGGCGCGGCCTGGTCCAGCGATTCAGCGCGCGACTGAGGCCGCCGGCCCGCTGCCCGGCCTGCGAGGCGGAGGAGACGCGAGAAGACTGGCTGCGGGAGAGCTTTGTGCAGACGCTGTTCGATCCGAACCTGGGGTCAGAGGCACGGGCGCTCTATGAAGCCTCCGAGGGCCTCTGCTATCCCCACCTCGCTGGCTGCGCAGAACACTGCGCCACTCCCGACCAGGTGCTGGAGCTGATCGCCCTCGAAGGGCCCAAGTTGGAGCGGCTGGGGGCAGAGCTGGGGGAGTATCTGCGGAAGCACGAGGCGGTGCACCGAGAAGAACCGCTGGGGGCGACCATTGACTCCTGGGCGCGGGCGGCCCGGAAGCTGGCCGGGTCGGAGCCCCCTGGCGTGGCGTTGGAGCGGTTGGTCGAGACCGCCAAGAGGCGGGAGGCGAGATGAGCGTACGGCCGCGGCGCCGGGTGAGGCGCGGCAATCACGAAAGGAGCTGGAGATGCGAGCGACGATTGGGTCGGTGACGGCACTGGAGATACTGGACTCGCGGGGGAACCCGACGCTTCGGGTGACGGTGTCGCTCACGGACGGGGTACGGGCCTCGGCCTCTGTGCCCTCGGGCGCGTCGACGGGTGAGAACGAGGCCGTTGAACTGCGAGACGGCGACAAGGCGCGCTATGGCGGTAAGGGCGTGCTGAAGGCGGTGGCCAATGTCGCGGAGGTGATTGCGCCGCGGCTGGTAGGCCTGGACCCCTTCTGCCAGGCCGAGATTGATGGGCTGATGATCGGCCTCGACGGGACGCCCAACAAAGCCAGGCTCGGGGCGAACGCGATTCTGGGGGTGTCTATGGCTGTGGCACGGGCCGCGGCCGAGGCCTCTCGCCTTCCGCTCTATCGGTACCTGGGCGGCACGGGAGCCACGCGGTTGCCGGTACCGATGATGAACATCCTCAACGGGGGCAAGCACGCGGACAACAGCGTGGACTTCCAGGAGTTCATGGTCATGCCTATCGGCGTGCCGAGTTTCGCGGAGGCACTGCGCTCTGGGGCGGAGACCTTCCACGCGCTCAAGTCCATCCTGAACCAGAGGGGCTATGCGACTTCCGTCGGTGACGAGGGCGGGTTCGCTCCGAACCTGAAGAGCAACGAGGAAGCGTGCGAGGTGATCGTGGATGCCATCCAGGCGGCCGGCTACACACCCGGCAAGGAGGTGGCGATTGCGCTCGATCCGGCGGCCAGCTCCTTCTACCACGATGGGAAGTACCACCTGGCCAAGTCAGGTGGCGGCAAGAAGACGAGCGCCGAGATGACGCAGCTCTACCGCGAGTGGATCGAGCGGTTCCCGATTGTTTCCATCGAGGACGGCCTGGCCGAGGATGACTGGTCGGGCTTTGCCGCGCAGACGAAGGCGTTGGGTGACCGGGTGCAGATCGTGGGCGACGATCTCTATGTGACCAACACGAAGTTCATCGCCCGCGGGATCGCCGAGCGCAGCACGAACGCGGTGCTCATCAAGCTCAACCAGATCGGCACGGTCACGGAAACCATGGAGGCGATCTCGCTGTGCCGTAAGGCGGGCTGGGGGTACGTGGTCTCGCATCGCTCGGGGGAGACGGAGGACGCCTTCCTGGCGGACTTCGCGGTGGCGATGGGCGGGGGGCAGATCAAGACGGGTTCGGCCTGCCGCGGCGAGCGCATCTGCAAGTACAACCGCCTGCTGGAGATCGAGGTGGAACTGGGCACGAGCGCGGTCTTCAGCGATCCTCTGCACTGAGGGCGCCCGCGGCGCGGCGGGAGCAGGAGTAGCAGCATGGTGGAGGCGATGGAAGAGGCACGTGCACCGGCCGGCGGACCGCCGGAGGGCCGACGCTGGCTGAACCGCAACGTGATCGGCATGGGCCTGACCAGCCTCCTCTCGGATGCGGGGCATGAGATGGCGACTGCCGTCCTGCCCGGCTTCCTCGCCGCCATCGGCGCGCCAGCGGCCGCGCTGGGTCTGATCGAAGGTGTGGCCGATGCGGTTTCGAGTTTCGTAAAGCTGAGTTCCGGGTGGTACTCGGATCGCATCGGCCACCGTAAGGCCATCGCGGTGGGTGGCTACTTCCTCACCGGGGTCTGCAAAGCGCTGTTCGCCTTCGCCTGGGGCTGGCCCCTGGTGCTGGTCGGGCGCACCCTGGCCTGGTTTGGGAGAGGGGTGCGCGGGCCCCTGCGCGATGCCATGCTGGCGGAGTCGGTGCCTCCGGACAGCCGGGGCAAGGCCTTCGGCTTCCACCGAACCGGCGACACCATCGGCGCAATCATCGGGCCGCTCGTCGCGGTCGTGCTGCTGGCCACCCTCCAGCACCGGGGAGTGGCATCCCCCTCCGCGCCATTCCGGGTGATCTTCTGGGTCACGCTGATTCCCGGCGTCAGTTCTGCATTGGCCTTCGCGCTCTTCGTGACTGAGAAGAGGCGAGCGCCCGCGCACGAGTTACGGTTCTGGGCAGCGTTGCAGGCACTGCCCACGCGCTTTCGCCGCCTGTTGGTTGGCGTGGGCCTGTTCGGGATGGGAGACTTCGCCCCCACCCTCCTCATCCTGGGCGCGACGCAGCTATTGACCCCGGCCTACGGGGTGGTGCGGGCAGCACAGTTCGCCGCGCTCTTCTACACCCTTCGCAATGTTGCCTACGCGGCCGCCTCCTATCCCATCGGCGCACTGAGCGATCGCGTGGGAAGACGCGGGCTGCTCGTGATCGGCTATCTGGTCGCTGTCGTGGTGGCGGCCGGCTTCGCGGCGGCCTTCGCCTTCTCCTGGCGGAGCCTGGGCTACCTTCTCCTGCTCTTCGTCCTGGCCGGCCTCTACATTGCCGCGGAGGACGCGCTGGAGGGAGTGATGACGGCGGATGCTACCGAGGCCCCGACCCGCGGCACCGCGTATGGGCTGCTCGCCTCCGTGAACGGCGTCGGCGACTTCGCCGCGAGCGCGATGGTCGGCCTGCTGTGGACAGTGGTTTCGCCGGTGGTGGGATTCGCGTACGCGGCCGCGTTGATGCTGGCGGGAGCGGTCGTGCTGCATCGGGTCCGATGAAAGGAGACACACGATCATGAACGTGCGAGTGGCCGCGATCCTGCTGCGGGGTCAGGAGATCCTGCTGATGAAGCACCGGCGGCGCGCCCTTGAATACTGGGTCTTGCCAGGAGGCGCGGTTCAGGAGGGGGAGACGCTGCTAGAGTGTGCGCGGCGAGAACTCAAAGAGGAGACAGGCCTGGAGGTCGAGCCGGGGCCGTTGGTCTACGTGGTGGACGTGATCTCACCGCGGCGCAAGCATACGGTGAACCTGTTTTTCGTATGCCGGGAGGCCGGCGGTGAATTCGGCGTTACGCCCCCCAAGGCAGGAGGGGAGCACTTGGATGAGCCGCACTGGGTGCAGCTGCACTCCTTACCGACGATCTATCCGCCGATCGCCGATCGCCTCGTGCAGGACGCAGCGCGCGGCTTCCCCGAGCGTGCCATGTACTTGGGCAACCTGTGGACTACCGAGCCGTGGGAGGGAGAGCAGGAGTAGGAGGGCAGACTGGTGCGGCGGCCGAGGTTAAGACAAGCGAGGCCCGATCCCTCGATCCCACCGGAGGTCGCCGAGCAGGAGCAGGCGCTTCGGGTGGCAATCCTGGCGGCGCTGCCCGAACTGCACCTACCCGCGCTGCAAAGCCTACTGCGCGCGGTGCGGTACGCGGAGGAGGGGGCGGAAGTGCTGGTGGTGCGCCTCGGGGACTTCCAGGATGCAGGCCGGAGAAGGCTGCTGCTGGAGATTCACGCGGCGACCAAGGCGGCGTACGAGAGGCCGACCTCAGAAAACGAGCGAGGACGAGGATGACCAAGCTGCTGCTGATCCGACACGGGCAGACGGAGTGGAACCGGGGACAGGTCTTTCGCGGGCGGGCGGAGATGCCGCTGAGCGAGACGGGGGTGAGGCAGGCCGAGGCCCTGGCCCGGCGGCTTTCCAGTGAGCACATCAGCGCGCTCTACTGCAGCCCCCTCGGGAGGGCGTACCATACCGCGGAACTGATCGGCGCGCCTCACCGGATGAGCCCACAAGCGGTCGAGGAGCTTACCGACCTCGACTATGGCGAGTGGAGCGGAAAGTCGCGCGTCGAGGTGGCAGAGCGGTGGCCGGAGCTTCTGCGTCAGTGGGAAGCCGAGCCGCACCTGGTGCAGATGCCGGGCGGAGAGACGCTGGAGGGGGCGCGTCATCGGGCAGCGGGGTCAGTCCGCACTCTGCTGTCGCGGCACTCGGGCGAGACGATAGCCGCGGTCTCTCATCGGGTCATTACCAAGCTCCTCCTCTGCGACTTCCTGGGACTGGGCAGCGAGGCGTTCTGGCGTCTCCGGCAGGATACGTGCTGCCTGAACGTCATCGACGCGGAGGGTGCCAGGGTGATCATCAAGGCGATCAATGACACCGGCCATTTGTCTGAGCTGGAGATGGATGCCGCGGACTTTTGAGACCGGTGGGGAAAGGGGAAATAGTGTGATCGAACAGGACCGAGTGACAGCCCCGACTGTGGAGAGGGCCGGAGTCGCGCGCAACGTCGTCACCCTGGGATGGGTGGCCTTCTTCGGGGGAATGGCGCAGGACATGATCCAGCCGATCTTGCCCCTGTTCTACACACGCGTGCTCGGGCTCAACCAGGAGTTCGTGGGGCTGATCGAGGGCGTACTGACCACTGCGGTCAGCCTTGCCCGAATCGGCGCGGGCTACCTCTCCGACCTGCTGGGGGCCAGGAAGGCGATCGTCTTTCTGGGATACGCGCTCTCGGCGTGCGGGCGGTTCGGGCTGGGGTTTGCGGGCAGTGGGATCGCCGCGCTGGGCCTGCGGCTCAGCGACGGCCTGGGCAAAGGCATCAAGGACGCGCCGCGTGACGCCCTGGTGGCCGGGTCGGCCGGCCAGCGCACCCTGGGCCTGGCCTTCGGCATCCAACGTATGCTCGACACCCTCGGCTCGGTCGTGGGTCCGGTGTTGACCTTCCTTCTGCTCCGGTTGTGGTTGCACCACGCCCTCCGCTACCGGCTGGTGTTCTTCGTGGCGGGCGTCATCGCGGCGATCCCGCTGGTGCTCATCGGTTTCTTCGTGCGCGAACGGCGGGCTCCGCTGAAGAACCAGCGTCTCTCCCTTCGGGCCCTCCGCGGCCCGTTCGCGGGCCTCCTCCTGCTGATGCTGCTTTTCACTCTGGGCAACTCCTCGGATGCGTTCATCATCCTGCGCGCCGAAGACGTCGGCGTGCCGGTCGCCCTGATTCCCATCGCCTACGCCATTTTCAACCTGGTGTCGGCGCTGACCGCGGTGCCCGCGGGCCGGTTGGCCGACCGCATCGGGCGCCGGCGCGTCATCGGCTACGGGTGGGCCGTCTACGCGCTGACCTACCTGGGCTTCGCGCTGGCACCTACGCCCTGGGTGATGTGGGTGCTGTACGCGTGCTATGGCCTCTACTACTCGCTCACCGAGGGATCGGCCAAGGCGCTGGTGGCCGAGGTGGTGCCGGAGTCCAGCCGGGGCGCGGCTTACGGCCTCTTCAATGCCTCCATCGGGGTGATGGCTTTGCCGGCGAGCCTGATTGCAGGCGCGCTCTGGCACACGGTCTCGCCGGCGGCCCCGTTCCTCTTCGGCGCGGGGCTGGCAGGGCTGGCCTGGGTCGGTCTGCGCTTCCTCCCGAGGGTTCGGCCGGCCTGACCCGCAGCGCCGTCGGGGAGGGGCGATCAGGACCTGGCGGCCACGAAACCTGTGATGAGGACTGAGACCACGGAAGACGCAGAGCAAGACCCGACTCACGCGCGCGCTGATGTGGAGTCGCTGCGCGGCGAGGGGCTGACGAAGACTTACCGTCAGCGGCGAGTAGTTGACGGGGTGGAGGTCGAGGTGCGGCCGGGCGAGATCGTGGGGCTCCTCGGCCCGAATGGAGCGGGCAAGACCACCACGTTCTGCCTGCTCATGGGTCTCATCACGGCCGACACCGGGCGCGTGCTCCTGGGCGAACGGGACATCACGGCGCTGCCGATGCACCAACGCGCGCGCCTCGGGCTCGCCTATCTGCCTCAGGAAACCTCCATCTTCCGGGGGCTGACGGTCGAGCAGAACCTGCGTGCGGTGCTGGAGATGCAGGGGCTGACGCGGGAGGAGCAGGGGGCGCGGACGGTGGGCCTTCTGGAGGAGTTCGGTGTCGCGCATCTCCGCCGGCACCGCGCGCGTCAGATCTCGGGCGGCGAGCAGCGCCGAGTTGAGGTGGCCCGCGCCCTCTGCCTGCAGCCGCGATTTCTGCTCTTGGACGAGCCGTTCCTGGGGGTGGACCCGATCACCGTCACGGAGATGCAGCGCATCGTACGAGAACTCAAGGCGCGGGGGCTCGGGGTGCTTATCACCGACCACAGCGTCCAGGACACGCTGGCGATCACTGACCGGGCCTACGTCATCTATGAGGGAAAGACGCTGGTGCATGGATCGGCCGCGGAGGTGGCGGCCAGTCCCCTGGCGCGGCGCTTCTATCTGGGGGAGCGCTTCCGCTTCTGAACCGGCCCGCGTGTTGACCGGCGGCCGCGGAATGCGGTATAGTCAATCGGGCGATGGAGACCGCCCAGGTCGCGGGCGCGACCTAAACAGCCCTCAAGGCTAATGGCTCCTGACTGGCGCACGTGAGCGCACGGTCGGGAGCTTTTTTCGTTTCTGAGTACGGTCTCGGCCCACGGGGCCGGGGCCAGAGCGGGTCTGCTCCGGAGGGAGGGGAGGGTGGCGGTGAGAGGTCGGCCGAGTAGGCACGTCTTGTACCACGAGCTCCGAGAGGCCCTCGGCGAAGACGGCTGTGCGCTCTGCGGCCTACGGGAGCGGGGCGTCCAGCGCTACCTCGAAACGCTGCTGCACGAGCTGGTCAACGACGCGGGGGTGCGGCAAAGCCTGCGCGCCTCCCGGGGGTTCTGCCCGAGGCACACGTGGCAGGTGCGCCGGCTGGGCAGCCCTTTGGGGGTCTCTATCTTGTGGCGCGATCTGCTCGCACAGGAAGCGCTGCTGACGGGAGGGCCGACAGGGCGGCGCAGGGGTGGCAGCGGAGAGCACGTCTGTCCGGCCTGCGCCATTGCCTCCGACGCGGAGCGGCGCTACGTGGAGGCATTGGGGGAGCACCTGACGGCGGGCGACCTGAGAGCGGACTACGAAGCCTCCGCCGGACTGTGCCTGCCCCACGTGCGGCTGGTCGCGCGCGGGGCCGAGCAAGGGCGGGAATATGTGCTAACAGTCGAGCGCGAGAAGCTGGGGCGGCTCGGAGAGGAGCTATCCGAGATCATCCGCAAGCACGACTACCGCTACGCGGCAGAGCCGCGGGGCGAAGAGAAGGACGCCTGGATACGCGCAACCAGGAAGCTGGCCGGAGAGCGGACCGAGGAGTGACGCGGGGAGCGCCGGGGCGATGGAGACGTACGCGGTGGAAGCACAATCCGATCACTCCCGGGAACAGGTGATCTTCGCCCTGGAGCGACTGGCGCGGATTGCGAGCGACCGGGGCGACCACCCCGCGGCCGAGCGTGCCCGCGCGCTGGTGGGCCGGTTGCGCGCCGATCTCTTCAACCTGGCCGTGGTCGGGCAGTTCAAGCGGGGCAAGACGACGCTCATCAACGCGCTGTTGGGCCGGGCGCTGCTGCCCGCGGCGGTGGTGCCTCTCACTTCGGTAGTGACGATCCTCGAGTATGCACCGGACGAGAGTATCACTATCCACTTCCTCGATGGCAGCGCACAGGAAATCCGGGCCGACGAACTGGCGGAGTACGTGACCGAGCGGGGCAACCCGGAAAACCGCCGCGGCGTGGCGGTCGCGACGGTAGGCTTACCCGCGCCGCTCCTGCGAGAAGGACTGCGCCTCATCGACACCCCCGGCGTCGGCTCCGTGCACCTCCACAACACCGAGGTGGCTTACTCCTTCATCCGCCACGTAGATGGCGCGGTCTTCCTGGTGACGGCCGATCCGCCCGTGAGCGAGGCGGAACTCCAGTTCCTCCAGGACCTCCACCAGGAAGTCCAGCAGATCTTCTTCGTGCAGAACAAGGCCGATCAGGTACCCGCGGCGGAGCGGGAGGAGTCGCGGGAGTTCTCGCGAGGGCAGCTCAGTGATGCGATCGGCGAGGAGATCGGGGAGATGTTCTCGGTCTCAGCGAAGCGCGCGTTGGAGGCGAAGCTCGCCAGCAACGCGCGGCGTCTGGAGGAGAGTGGACTCCCACGACTCGAAGCAGTACTCGTGGAGTTCGCACGGGTGGAGAAGGGACGGGTGGCGCTGGCCACCGCGCAGCGCACGGTGACGCGCCTGGCCCACCAGCAGCTGGCCGCCATCGGCATTGAGAAGGCGGCCCTCGCCATGCCTCTGGAGGAATTGGAGCGCAAACGTGCCCAGTTCGAGACCTACCTCACGCAACTGCGCCAGGCGCGCGACGACAACCGCCACCTGCTGCGAGCGGCCGGAGAGCGGCTCATCACCGACGTCATCAACCGCGACATCCTCGAGCTACAGGCGCGGGTGCGGCCCTCGCTCATGCACGGCCTACGCCAGGAGGCGGAGTCGGCCGGCGGCAGTTCGGGGCGAGAGTTGCTGCGCCGGCTCAACGCCTACACGCGCACCCGCATCGAGGCCGTCTACGCGGAGTGGGTGGTACAAGAGGAGCGGCATATCGCGGAGGCGTTGCGCGAGTCCATCGCGCGTTTCGTGCGCCAGATCAACCAGGCCCTCGCGGACCTCGCGCGGGTCTCTCAGGAACTCTTTCACGCCCGCGTAGGCGAGCTGTCGGTGACCGTTGACCTCGCGGGCCAGAGCGAGTTCTACTTCGCCCCATGGCAGATGCAGGTCTCTCCCGATACGTTGACCGGATCGCTGCTGTATCTGCTGCCGGGCCGATGGGTGCGTGCGCGTATCGTGGGCGCGGTGCAGGCCAAACTCGTGGAACAGTTGGACATGCACGGCGGCCGCGTGCGCTATGACTTCGCCCGCCGCCTGCAAGGCAGCTTACGCGACTTCGAGCGGCGCATCGTTGAGGCCATGGACATCACCATCGGCAGTATCGAGGAGGCCATCGGCCGCGCCGCGGCCCAGAAGCGCAAGGCCGGCGAAGACGTCTCATCTCGCGAACGGGAGCTGGCCGCGCAGGAGGTCGCTCTCGCCGCGGCCGTCGCCGGACAAGGAGCGCAGGACTGAGATGCCAGTGCACTGGTTCTGCCCGGACCGCTGGAGTGAAGTGCGCGAGGACACGGAGGTCTGTCCACCCTGCGGCGCGTCGATGAAGGAGGCACGCGGACGGGGCTATGTCCAGAGGCTGATCGGGGCACCGCGGCACCACCGAGGCCGTCGCCGCACTCGAAGCGGCGCGCCACGATCGGAGTGAACGCGTGCGGCAGATAGTCGCCCGGCAACTGGCCAGGTGGAAGGCGGCGTGATGTCCGCGAGGTGCTGAGGACCATGGCCGACGCACAGCGACCGCCAGAGATCGTCGCAGAGGAAGCCAGCAACGGTGCCGCCGAGGCGCGGCGAGCGGAGGAGTTGCTGCGCGTCTACCAGCGCCAGAAGCAGGAGGTAGCGGCGCTCCTCCGGGAGGCGCTCGGCCTGCTCAAGCAACTGGGTGACGAGGAGCGATTGCGTCGCCTCCAGGACCTGGTCGTCAAGCTCGCAGAAGACCGTTTCAACCTGGTGGTGCTGGGCCAGTTCAAACGGGGCAAGAGCTCGTTGATGAACGCCCTGCTAGGACGCGACCTGCTCCCGACGGGGCTCCTTCCGGTCACTTCGGTCGTCACTATGCTGCGCTACGGGCCGGAGGAGAAGCTGACGGTGTCGCACGATGGCGGGCGCTGGTCAGAGGCCGCGCCGGTCTCGGACCTGGCCCGGTTCGTTACCGAGCAAGGGAACCCGGGCAACGAAAAGGGCGTAGATGCGGCCTACGTCGAGGTGCCCGAGGCCCTGCTGCGCCGAGGCCTGCACTTCGTGGACACCCCTGGCGTCGGCTCCTTGAGCGAGCAGAACACGGTGACCACCTACGGTTTCTTGCCACAGGTGGATGCCGCGTTGTTCGTGACGAGCGTCGACACCCCCCTCACCGAGACCGAGACCGCGTTTCTGCGCGAGATCCGCCAGCACGCGCGCAAGGTATTCTTCATCGTCAACAAGATTGATCTGCTCGCCGAGGACCAGCGCGCGCAGGTACTTGACTTCATCCGAGAGGGCCTCCGTCGGGAGACCGGGCAGCGAGAGGTGCGCCTCTTCGCGATGTCCGCGCGGGAGGCGCTGGCGGCCAGAGAGCAGCGCGAGGAGGGGGGGCGCACGCGGAGCGGCCTGCGCGCCGTGGAAGACGCGCTGGCCGAGTTCCTCGCGACGGAGCGAAGCCAACTCCTGCTGGTGAGTGTGCTCGACCGCATGCTGCGTCTCCTGGACGAGGCGCAGGCCGAGGTGGAGCTGCGCGCTCGCATTGCGACCGTCTCCAAAGAGACCCGCGCGCAGCGCGCCGCGGCGCTCGGACGGCGGCTGGAAGGGCTTGACCGGGAACGCGAAGAGGTGCTCCAGGGGCTCCGCACCGAGCTGAGCGAGTGGGTGGCGCGCGTACTGGGGGCGGAGGTCGATGCGCAACTGACTCGGGTGGAGAAGGAGGTGCTCGACGAACGAGAGGACTTCCTGTCAGACCGGCGGTGGGCCTCGGCGCGCAGCACCATCCGGGACTTCGTGATCCGAGCGGAAGCGCGCATGCAGGAGTGCCTTGACGCGTGGGTACCCTCGGCCGGGCCGGCGTTGCGAGCAGGGCTCGAGGGGGCGCTCAGCCGGGTGCGCCCGCGACTGGAGGCCGGGGTGCGGGGAGCAGTGCACGCGGCCCTCGAGCTCTACGAGGTGCCGGCGGCGCGCACCGGGGAGGAGGAAGGGAGTGGACTGAACACCCCTGCGTACGCGGTCACACCGCCCGAGTGGCCCCTGGCACTGGTGGAGGTTCCTCTTGCGTTCGCCCTGGTGCCGACGGCGTTCGCCAGGGGCGCCGTGCGCCGGCGGTCAACGAACTCCCTGAGAGAGGTCAAGGGGTTCCTACTGTCGGCTGCGCTGGAGGCCGTGTCCCGGGTGGCGGAACAGTTTGTGACCGACATCGGCCGGGCGTCGGCGCGCCGCGCCTCGGAGGTGCGGCTGCGCATCACCGGCCTGGCCGGTGGCGCCAAGAGTCAGGACCGGGCGCATCTCGACGAGCAGGCCGCGGCGGATCTGGCCGCCAAGCTGCGTGATCTGAGGAGCGGGGTCGAGGTCTTTCGGGATGGTCTCCTGAGTGCCGATCCAGAGGTCGTTCGCCAACCCCCGGCCGGGGAGGAACCTGACCCGGCCGCGGCCGCCTTCCGCTTCCGCCTGAAGGACGCGAGTCTCGTTGGCGACCTGGAAACCCGCGGCTGCCCCATCTGCAAGCGGATCGCACGCGCGGCCATGAACTTCTTTGCCTCCTGGCAGCACGCGTTGACCCATGACGGTGAGGTCAACCGCGCCTTCGTCTCCACCCGGGGCTTCTGCGCGCTCCACACCTGGCAGCTCGCCACGCTCGCTTCCCCGCGGGGGCTGGACGTGGGATACCCGCCACTGCTCCAGCGCCTCGCCGCGGAACTGGAGGCTGCTGGCGCGTTGTCCTCGGAAGACGCCGCGGCGAAGCTCGCGGCGCTCCTGCCCGGCCCGGCGGACTGCCTCGCCTGCCGGGTGCTGCACAAGGTTGAATCCGATGCCGTCGGCCTACTCGTCAGCTACCTGAAGGGCCCGTATGGACGAAACAGTTACACCCGGGTGCAAGGCGTCTGCCTGGGGCACTTGCATCTGCTGCTCTCCGCCGACCTCGGAGAGGATCTCGTCCGGTTCCTCCTCGGCGAGCATGCGCGCCGCTTTGCCAGCATGGCCGAGGACATGCAGAGCTACGCGCTCAAGTTCGACGCGGTCCGCCGGGGCCTGATGAACAGGGATGAAGAGGACGCTCACGTGCGCGCCCTCGTGCATCTCGTCGGCTCCCAGAGCGTTGTCGCGCCGTGGTCTGAGGGGAGATAGGCACAGGGGATATGCTCGACCGACACAGGTCCCACATCGTTTCCACCTACACGACCGTGCTGCAACACCTGGCCGATGCCCGCCAGATCATCACCACCGGCAAGACCCCCGGCGGCGGCCAAGTCGCGCCGCTCCCCGAACCCCTGCGGAGCGAGATGCTCGGCCGGCTCGATGCGATCAGCGCCGCGCTAGGGAGTCTAGTGTGCGGCTATGTTCCCAACTGGGAGAGCATGTCCGGTGAGGTCGGCGGCCCCGCGGCCACGCGGATGTGGCTCAGCATACTCCTACGCACAGTTGACGAACTCGTCCAGGACATCGGCCCGGAGCGAATGGGCAAGCACTATGGCTCCGTCGGCGTGGGCGAGGCGGGTGCGCTTGGCGAGAGCGCCGAAGCAGTGCTCGCCGCGGTACGGGACGCGTTGGGGACGCTCGAGCGCTCGTAGCACGGCGCAAGACGGGCAACGACGGCCGGCGTGCCGAAGGAATCGAGCGGGCGGGCCACCCGAGCGCCTGCGCGACGGCTCGCGGCCGCCTCCGTAGAATAGGCTTGCTATGAGTGCTGCTGAGCGGGAGGGCGGAGGCGCGCCGGTATCGGCACCTGCGCTACGCTTGCGTCGCGGGGGCCAACTGGCGCTGCTGGGCGGAGACAATCGCGGCGGTGAGGGTCGCTCTCACCCAGGGGCGCTCGTCGAGGGTGAAGAGGTCACGGACGTGGAGTACGTGCTGGGGGGTGACCACGGCCACGGAGGGTGAGCCGTCCGCCCGGCCCAGCTCGACGGTTTCGACGGAGGCCACCGGGAGGCGCTCCAGCTTGCCGTCGGGCCGGTAGAAACGCACCTCGCCCTCGGCGATCTCCAGTCGCGCGCTGGAGAGGCGGGCCACCATCTCCTCGCGCACCACGATGAGCAAGTAGATGGTGGCGCAGAGGAGGGCGGCGGCGAGGCCCCAGCAGACCCAGGCCAAGGGCCAATGGAGGTACTGCCGCAGGGCGGAGGAGAGGAGGGCGAAGACCGCAGTCGGGAGGAGCACGAGGAGGAGGAGCACCCAGCGCAAGGCGCGGGAAGTGCGGGGGTAGCTCAGAGTCCAGCGGTCCTCCAAGGTCTCTTCGAGGAGGTCGAGGTCATCGGGCCGCGGAGGCGGCGGCGCGGCGGGAAGGCCGCGGCGCGCGGAGAGGGGCAGCCCGATCTCCTCGGCGGGAATGGGAGTCTCGGTCCTCTCGGCCAGAACGAGGAGCGGGAGGGCGAGGCGCCGGCCGAGCTGGGCCAGCACGGCCCGCGCTTCCACCTCGCGGCGGTAGTGGAGCAGGGGCTCGCGGCGGCCGGTGCGGAGCACGGCGCTGATGGTCCAGGGGGCCTCGCGGCTGCGGGGGGCGAGGAGTTCGAGGTGGCGCACGTCGGGGAGGGGGAGGAGGCAGCGGGCGCGCAGGCCGGCGCGGGCGCGGGAGACGAGGAGGGCGGCGTCCTCCAGGTCGAGCCCGGCGAGGCGCCGGGGGAGGAAGCGGAGGAGCAGCCAGGCGACCAGCCAGGCGAGCGCGAGGGCCGCGGCGGTGACCTCGGGGAAGACGCTGACCCAGGCGCGGCGCAGGGGCCAGTCGCCGAGGCCGAGCAGGAAGGCGGAGGCGAGCACTTGCGCGAAGAGGACGGCGAGGAGGGGGCGGAGATAGAGGCGGAGGGAGGGCCGCCAGCGGGAAGGGTACTCGGCCCGGGGGAGGGGTGCGACGAGAGCGGTCGCGGCGAGCAGCACCCAGAGCAGGCCGGCCAGCCAGGTGAGCTTGCGGAAGGGGGGCATGTCCTCCCACAGCATCTGCTTCTGGACGCGGTAACACGTGCGCCAATCGGTGGCGGCGGGCCAGCGGAAGGCGAGGCGGCCGCCGGCGCCTTGCAGATAGGCGAGCTGGGCGCGCTCGCCGGGGTGCGGGGGGCGGCCGGGATAGTCCACCCAGATGTGGTTGAAGGAGGCGCGGATCTCGAAGGGGAGATGGCGGCCGGCGAGGAGGCTGGCGAAGAGGAGGGTCTTGGACTCGCAGTCGCCCTTGAGGGAGGTGGCGACTTCGCGCGGGGTGGGGACGTACCAGGGGACGCGGTACTGGTCCCAGTCGGCGGCGGGGACAAGGACATCGTCTACGAAGCGCTCGATCTTGGCGGGATCCGCGGGCAGGCTCCAGCCCATCTCTCTCTCGACGGCGGGATCGAGGGGGAGGCGGTGGTAGCGGGAGAGGTTGCGGAAGAAGACCGCGGGATTGGGGTAGCAGACGAGGAGCGTCCAGAGGAGAACGCCGGCGAGGAAGAGGAGGCCGGCGCGCCCCCAGCGGCGGCGGGGCCAAGGGGCGTTCACGCCGCCTCCTCGCGCTGGGCCCGGGCGCGGAGTTCGGCGAGCCGGTCGAGGAGGTGTTGGACGTGGGTGCCGGCCCAGTAGACGCGCGCGCAGTCCGGGCAGGCGGCGTAGCGCTCGTGGGTGAGGTAGATGAAGGGGGGGACGCGGTCCCACACCTCATTGCGGGAGGCGGTGAGGAGTTCGCCGTTGCAGGCGGTGCAGCGGGTGAGGGGCTGGGCGAGGGCGAGGTCGAGGGGCGCCTCCAGCACCACCTGGCGCAGTTGCTCCTCGACGTGATCGCTGAGGATGAACAGCACGCGCACGCCCTCGACGTAGCGCAGGCCGGTGTCGCGGGTGAGGAGGAGGGCGCCGCGCTCCCGGGCGGCGCGGAGGAGGGCGCGGTCTTCGGCGAAGGGCTGGTAGACGACGTCGAAGCCGAAGGCGCGCAGCCACTTGGCGAGCTTTCCCACCATGCAGTCGGCGACGAAGCGGGGGAGGGGCATCGGTCTCACTCCACCATCGAAGGGATTCGGCGCGGCCGCGTGAGGAGCCTGCCGCAAGACGCGACGAAGGGCCCGCGGCCGTGCGTCGGGAGGCGCGGCTCGGAACCCGAGCATGAGAACCCTAGACTCACTGGTGGCATACAGAACAGACAAACCGTTCTCCGTACGCTCGTTCCAGCAATCGTACATTCATCGCACCAGGAGTAACGGCATGACGGAGAACGTGAGGCGGACGTGGCGTCGTTGGTACGTGGCCCAGAAGCTGCGCTCGGGGAGGCCCTTGCAGGGGCCGCAGTGGGTGAGCGTGGGCCTGATGGACGGGTGCAACTACCGCTGCGTGTGGTGTGCGACGCATTCGCGCCTGCTGCCTCCGCAGGGGTACACGGCGGCCCTGCCGCGGCGGGTGTTCCGCGAGCTGGTGGAAGACCTGCAGCGGCTGGGGACGCGTCTGGTGGAGTTCTCCGGCGTGGGGGAACCCCTGCTTCACCCGGACGCCCTGCCCATGGTGCGGGCGGTGCGGGAGTCGGGGATAGACGTGCTGCTGATCACGAACGGCTCCTTGCTTACCCGCGACGCGTGTGACGAGCTGGTGGACATCGGCGTCGGGACCGTCAACGTGAGCCTGAACGCGGCCACGGACAAGAGCCACGCGCACTTCCACGGGGCGCGCCGCGGCGACCGCGCCCGGATCGTGGAGATGGTCAGCTACCTCCGCCGCGCCCGCGACCGGCGCGGCGATGGCAAGCCCTATCTCTCTGTGTCCACGATCATGCACCGGGACAGCTATGGGGAGGTCGTGGCCCTGGCGGAGCAGGCCGTCCAGATGGACGTGGACCACCTCTTCTTCGCGCCCCTGGGGATGAACGCGGCCGGCGCGCAACTCGCCCTGACGCGCGCCCAGGACGAGGAGGCGAGACGGCTGGTGCAGGCGGCCGAGGGGGTGATGCGGGCGGCCGGCAAGCAGACCAACGCCCGCGACTTCCTCGACCGCCCGGTGGATCCGTACTACACCCGAGAGTTGGTGGGCCACATCCCGTGTCATATCGGCCAGCTCTTCAGCCGCGTCCTGGGGACCGGGGACGTCTATCCCTGCTCCGCCTCTCGACACATGCCGCTGGGCAACCTGGCGACGACGCGGTTCTGGGACATCTGGCACTCCGAGGGGTATCGTGCGTTCCGCCGCCAGGCGATGGCACTTCCCCGGCGGAAGGAGCCGGTGGAGGGGTGCGGGTGCTGGTGCTGCGGACAGCACTTCCTGATAAAACAATACAACGATCGGTTGCAGAGAGGCGAGGTGGCCGCGTAGCGGCAGAAGGCGGGTCAGGGGTCGCTTGGGTCGGGGCGGAAGTGGTCGGTGGCGACGCGGCTCCGTAGCCCGCGCCGAGCGCTCGGCGGTATGCACGAGGGGATAAGAGGAGGCAAGGTGAGGATTGGGGAAGGAGGAGTCCGCAGGTACCAGGGACAGATCAGCCCATCTTGCGGCGGAGGGAGACTACGACATGGAGATGAGAGCTGTACCGGCAGTCGGAGCGGGAAGGGGCGTCTTCGAGCTGTTCGTGCCAGGGCTGTTTCTCCTGCTGAACCTAGTCGGCATCGCCTACTACACGCCACCGCTGAAGGAGCACTGGCAGAGCGCAGTCGCGTTCGCCGGAGGCAGTCCCGTGGCGGCTGCCGCCATAGCTACCGCCATTGCGATCTGCTTCGGCTATCTGCTAGGCGTGCTGCTGCGTCTGCCGCAGGTTGAGCCCGTGGACCAAGTGTCCGCGGCTTGGCTTCGCAGTCTCCATGCAGAGGCGAAGACCAAGGTAGAGGATTCCGAGGGCAAGACGAGGGAAGAGGTGGCACCATGGGCGGAGGACCACTTCCCATACATACGGTGGCTGAAGAAGGCATATGGGACGGAGAGCACATCGCCGAGCGGGGCCACCTACGGCCCTCGCTTGTCCCCCGAGGCCGTGCGTTTCTTCGACCTGACGTGGGCACCGCGACGGCAGGAGACCCACAACAAGCAGTTCTCCAATCTGTGCCGGATACTCGTCACGTCGAAGAATCCGGCGCTGGCGGCCGAGCTCTACGCCAATGAGTCCTTGTGCAGGTATGTCTCAGGCACGTTCTACGCACTGCTCGTGGCGACGGGGCTGGCTCTGTGCCTGCTTGTGCACTTGACCCCCTGGGGTCAACTGGTGCCGTCGCCCCAAAGGTGGTGGATGCTCGCGGCATACCTGGCGGTGGCCGCTGTCATCTTTCGAGTTCCCCGAAACGTAGGCGTGGGCGGGATTACCGGCATTCGACCGGCGTTTCTCCTCTTATCAACTGAAATAGCGCTAGTTAGGTTGCTGAACAGCGCCTCTACCCACGAGTTTCCGTTGGCCTGGGGTCTGCTGGTGTATGTGGCAGCGGTCTTCCTCATACTCAGGAATTTCCGCTTTCTTAGGATAAAGGAAGCGGAGGCGGTGTTTGCCTCGTGCTTCGCCTACAATAACAAGCTGGAGCCGCTGCTGACTGATCCCCGGGGGTTGCACGGCGAGAGTGGCGCCCCCGTGGCTACGAGCGTGGAGCGCAGTCGAGATAGGGGATCACAGGAGGCGGGGTCGAGGTCCGATGGCCCTGCACTCTGATGCCCCACGCCTCTTCGCCCTCGACGCCGCGCTGCGCGCGGAGGCGGAGGAGATGCTGGCCGCCTCGGGGATCGGGGCGATCCTGAGCGGGGGCGGCTACCACCCGGTCGGCTCGTACCACATGCACACCATGGTGTGGCGGGACCTGGATTACGAGCGCTACGAGGAGCCGAGCTGGGAGCGGCAATGGGAGATAGGGACCGCGCTCGCGCGGACCCGCTGGTGCGTGCGCCTGCAGTGTATGGACGCGTACCGCGAGGCATGGCCCGGCGCGCAACCCGACTTCGGTCTCTACTGGGGCCTCCGCGTCGCACCGCCCACGCGGCGGGAGAACGCGCCGCCGGGCGATCCGAGTGTGTGGAAGCTGGACATCTGGACCGGCCGCGCGGAGGAGTTCGCCAAGCAGACTGGGGCTCGGCGGCAGGTGTGGGTCGAGGCGATGAACGAGGAGGCGCGGTCCCATATCCTCGCGCTCAAAGAGGCCCTGTGCCAGGACCCGGCCTATCGTAAGTCGCTCCTCTCGGTGCACGTCTATGAAGCGGTGCTGGAGCGGGGGATACGGGGGCTGGAGGAGTTTCGGGAGTGGTGGGGGGAGGCGTACGGGCCCGGTCGGGCCGGCGTCGGCGGGTGAGCGCGGCACAAGTTCACCTCTCCGCGCCCGTAGCAGGCCGCGGTTGGCCTCCCCTTCGGCCCTCTGTTCGCTTGGACCCCGCCTGCTTGCAGCCAAGCGGACCGCGGTGCTATCATCGGCAGAGCACACGTGAGGAAGCCGGGGATGGCCGGAGGCGGTGGGAGAAGCCGGGATGAGTAGTTCGACCCCGTCGAGCGCGGTAGGGAAGACGTGCCCCTACTGCCGCACCACCATCGAGCCCGGCGCCCCGGCCGTGATTTGCCCGCAGTGCGGGATTCCGCACCATGCGGACTGCTGGCAGGAGAACGGGCGGTGCACGACGTTCGGCTGCCAGGGAGGGGGGCCGGCGCTCTCCCCGATGGGCGGGGGGCCGGGGCAGGCGTTCCCGTTTGGGCAGGACCGGCCCTGTCCGGCGTGCGGGTTCATGATGCGACCCACCGAGACGACGTGCCCGTATTGCCGGACGCCGCTGTTCCAGCCGCGCGCGACGCCGTACGCGCCGATGCGGGCGGACGGGCTGCCGGTGCGGCCGCACCGGGGAGGGACGGTGCTGGCCTGCGGGGTGATGAGCTTCGTGCCGTGCTGTGGCGCGCTCCTGGGGATTGTGGTGTGGAGCATGGGGAACCAAGACTTGAGTTCGATGGAGGCCGGGGTGATGGACAGTGACGGCCGCGCCCAGACAGAGGTGGGCCGGATCCTGGGGATCGTATCTCTGTGTATCCACGCGGCGGTGGCGCTGATCTACGCGCTGGCGACCGTGGCGAATGGGTAGGGGTGGGGAGGAGCCGGGATGGCCGGGCGCGGGCGCTGGCGGACATGGGAGTATGCGCTCCCGCTGGGGGCGATAGTGGTGTACGCGGTGGTCGAGTCGGTGCTGGTGCAAGTGGGGCACCCGGCGCCGTGCCTGTTCCGGCTGCTCACCGGCATCCCCTGCCCGACGTGCGGGTCAACGCGGGCGACGGTGAGCCTGCTCCACGGCGACTTTCCCGGCGCGCTGGCGTACAACCCGCTGGTTACGTGTGCGCTGGTGGCCGCGCCCGCGGCGGCGGCGGTGCACGTGGTATTGTGGAGGGCAGGACGGTCGGGGCTGACGGCGGTGCTCCGGCGGCCGGGGTGGGCGGTGGCGGCGCTGGTGGTGGCGCTGCTGGCGAATTGGGCCTACGTGCTGGGGGCAGAGCGCGCCCGCGGGGAGATCGGCAAGAGGAATGGGCCGGCCGCGGTTGGAAACGCGAGAATCGGGGTTCGGGATTCGGGATTAGGGATTAGGGAGGGAGGCAAGGAGGTGAGGGGGCGACGGGAGGTGAGGGGTGGAGGGGCAGAGCGGGCGGCGCCTTCACGCGAGGCGGCAAGACAGGAGACGCGGTGATGAGCAGTCCTCGACTGCGGCGACTGATGGCGGATTACGACCTGGTGAGGGACGAGTTCACCGGGAGCCGGTACATACAGGTGCAGGCGGTAAGCGGGAATCCGCCGGAGCTTTACGCGGTGACGTTCAAGCTGCGGGGGCTTCGGTGGGAGGCGCAGCGCAACTGCCCGGTGGAGCAGGGGCTGCACAAGGCGGAGATCTACCTGGGGATGGACTACCCGCGAGAGAAGCCGAAGTGCGTGATGCGGACGGAGATCTTCCACCCGAACTTCGGCTCGTACATTTGCATCGGGGACCACTGGGCGGCGGGCGAGTCGCTGGTGGACGTGATCGTGCAGATCGGGGACATGATCCAGTTCAAAGAGTACAACGTGAAGAGCCCGCTAAACGCGGTGGCAGCGCAGTGGACCATGCAGCACGAGCACCTCCTGCCGGTGGGGAACGTCGAGCTTCGCCAGGGAGAGCCGCAGATCGAGCTGTCGCTCTCCGGGGAAGAGAAAAAGCCCCCGGCGGCGGAGGAGGACGAGGTGGAGATCACGCTCGGCTAAAATGGGGACAGCTACCATTTTCTGCCTGCTCTGCTAAGGCTTTCCAGATATACAAGGGGGCAGAAAATGGTAGCTGTCCCCATTTTAGCCAGGGGCACGCGATGACGGATAGGCCTGAGGACAAGATCGAGATCACGTCGGAGGACTTGGCGGAGGAGGAGCCGCCCCGGCCGCCGGCGGGTCCGCCGCGGCTGGAGATCAGTTCCGAGGACCTCTGGGACGTGCCCGACGAGCCAGCACGGGCCTTCCCCGGCCTGCCGCCAGGCGGCTATCCGGGCGCCCCTCCGGGGGCCTATCCGGGCCTCCCGCCCGGGAGTCCGTTTGCCCAGCCCTTCCCGATGGCGAAGCCGGGGACCGGCGCGGGCCTCTCCAACGTGATGCGACTGGGCCTCGCCGGCGCGGCCGGAGGGCTGTTGGGCTGGTTGCTGACAGAACACTTCTTCAATGAGAGGACGATTACGGAGGGCAACGCCCTCCTTGCCATGGGACTGTGGTTCGCGCTTATCTGCCTGTGCATCGGTGCCGCCTTCGGGATCGCCGAGGGAGTCGCTACCCGGGTATGGCAGAAGGTGCTGGCCCAAGGTGGTATCGGCGCCATCACTGGCTTCATCGGCGGTTTCTTCGGGGGTCTCATCGCACAGGGCCTGTACGCCAACCTGGCCGCAGGGCTTCCCGAGAAGGTGATCTTCGCCTCACCCGCGTTCTACCGGTTGATGCTCGCGCGGTCCCTCGGCTGGGCTGTGGCCGGATGCTTCGCCGGCCTCGGGCAGGGCGTCGCCATCCGCGCGTGGCGCAAGGTAGTCTACGGGATGCTCGGAGGGCTGGCCGGCGGCTTCGTCGGGGGGATGCTTTTCGATCCCATTGCGTATTTCGTTGGGGGCCACACGGGAGCCATGAGTCGGGCCATCGGGATCACCGTCATCGGCGGGCTCGCGGGCCTCGCGATTGGGCTGGTAGAGGAGATTCGCAAGCAGGGGTGGCTGCTGGTGCTGAGCGGGCTGCTGACCGGGAAGCAGTTCATCCTGTATAAGGAACAGACGGCCCTGGGCAGCTCGCCGAAGTGCGACATCGTGCTGCCCAAGGACGCGGCCGTGCAGCCGCAGCACGCGCTGATCCGCGCAGAGCGGGATCGCTACCTGCTCCAGGACCTGACCGGCACGCCCACGACGCTGTTGAACGGTCAGCCCGTGACGGGCCGGGTGCTGCGCGATGGCGACACGATCCAGATCGGGGGGACGGGGTTGGCGTTCAGGACGGTGGCGGTGACGAAGGAGCAGTAGCAGAGCCGGGGAGTGGCTCGCCCGGAGGGCCCGTAGGGCAGGCTTTAGCCCCGTAGCACTCGCCGGTTCGGCGCGGCCGAACCGGGCGGCACCCACCTGGCACGGTCGTCCCTGCCCCCTTCCTCCTCTTTCGGCGCCACAGACCGCGCCGCCCTCCGTGCCCTCCCGCCGCTCCCTCCCCCCGCAGTCGGCAGAAAAACCTCTTGACCTGCCTGCGACCCTGTGCTATCTTCTTCCCGACGACGCGGACGGGGGGATCCACCCGGAGGGTTCCTTCGAAGCATCCCCATCCTCTCGCTGTCAGTAACCGCCGCGCACTGCTGCGAGGGAAGTAATGCGCATCCCTGGTCTCCGCTTCACCCCGGCCACCCTCATGGCCGGGACCGCCGTGCTGTTCCTCTTGTCGTTCTTCGTCCCCGCGGCCTACGCCCAACGGACGACCGCGACCGTTCCGACTCCGACAAAGGTGGCCAAGGCTCCGGCCACTGCGCCCGCGAAACCGGCCGCAACGGCCCCGGTCAAGGCGACGACTTCCGCTCCTGCGAAGCCCCTCAAGCTCGCCCAACTTGATTACCCCGTCCCACCCACCGCCTCCGCGGCCGAATTGCTCCAGGCCGCGGACGACTACGCCGTCTACGCCGACTGGGTCAACTACCGCGCCTACCTCCAGCAAGTCGTCTCCTCGCATCCCGGCACGAAAGAGGCGGGGTTGGCGCTCGGCCTGCTCGTGGATGAGTACGCCTCCATCGGCGACAGCGCCAACGCCGACGCCTGCAACGCCAAGCTCGCTGATTACGCGGACGCAGAGGTGCAGGCCTTCGCGACGCTCTGCCGCACCGCGTTCCCCGCGCAGCGGGCCAAACAGAACGACGTCTATGAAGCCACGCTCGTGTCCTACGCCGCTCAGTGGAAGGGCACGGCCTCCGGCGGCCGGGCCGCGCTGGCCCTGGCCGACTACTACCGCTTCACCGCGCTCAATTACCCGAAGGCCCTCGCGGCCTATCAGAGCGTCGTGTCCGACTGCGCCGGCACGCTGGTAGGCGAAGAGGCGCAGGTGTCCTTGGCCGAGGCTCTGGACTGGTCGGTCCCCTCCCAGCCGGAGCAATCCCGGGCGGCCTTCGAGGCCGCTCTCAGCGCGGTCCACTACCCCGGCCTCCAGGTGCGCTGCGTCCTGGGCCTCGCGGACCTGCTCTCTAAGTCCGGCTGCCTCGATCAGGCCCTCGACTCGCTCTCTCTGCTCATTACCACCTACCCCTCCCATCCTGCCGTCACCCACGCCTATGCCCTGCGGTCCGTTGCCGCGGAGCAGGTGGGGGCCTGGGACTTGGCCGTCAGCGACGCCCGCGCCTTCCTCGCCAAGGCCGTCGTCGGCACGTTCAACCTCGCCCGCTGCCACACGGTCCTGGCAAAGGATGCCTACCGCAAAGGCAACCTCGATGAAGCCGCGGCCCAGTTCACCGCGGCCGCCCAACTCGCGGAAGCCGACAACCACACCTCCGAGACCGCCGACCTCGGCGGCCCGGCGCAGGCGGGATTGGCGGCGATTGCCGCGGCGAGGGGCGATATCCGCGGCGCAATGCAGGCCTACCTGAAGGCCGCGGACCTCGAGGGTGTCTCCGAGAAGAAGGCGACGTACCTGTTCCTCGCCGCGGGCGCGGCGGACAAGGTCGGTGACGCCGCAACTCGCAGTCAGATCATCGCGAGGATGACGGCGGAAACGCCGGGAAGCGCATACACTACGAAGGTCGTGGGCCACGAAGTCCTGCCCGCGCCGGGGATGTGAGGAGGGACACACCATGAAGACAACACGCCTGGCAGTCTATAGCAGCGTCGCAATGCTCGCCATCCTGGCCCTCTTGCCTGTGGCCGCGCGCGCCGCCGCGTGCGGCAGGTCGGGCTTCAGCGCCGGCCCCCCCTGCTCGTGCAGCACGCCCGGAGGCCCCGGAGGGGATCACGGCACTCCCTGCGGCCGGCCGGTGGCCAAAGTGAACTTGTTCACCGGTGATCTGGTGATCCAGGATATGCCCCTTTACCACGCTGGCTCCGGCGGCGACCTCCCGTTCGTAATGACTTACAGCGCGCAGAGCGCGGAGAACACGGTGCTCGGGCCGCACTGGTCCCACACCTTCAACCTGCGCGTCATTGACGACATGCCAAACGGTATCACCTTCCGGGACGCAAATCTGCGAGAAACATATTTCACCTGGGACGCCGTGAACCACACCTTCTACTCGGTAACGGGCCAGTGCTGCCATGCCTCTCAGACGACGGACGGAAACGGGAATCCCACCGGCGGATATATCAGCGGTCCCCCGATGTTCCAGAAGCCGCCGGCCTACGTAGACGTGCCCCACCAGGGCCAGAGCCCGCCCCGTCCCCGCCAGAACGTGTACTTCGACCTCTCCGGAAAGGTCTACCAATTCACCAACGCGGACGGCCTGGCCTGGTCGTTCGGATACACCGGGAGCGTCCTGAACTACGTCCAGGAGCCCAACGGCAGGCAGACCACCTTCACGTACTCCGGGACGAAGCTCTCCCGCGTCACCAACCCCGGCGGCCAGCACGCCGATTTCACCTATGACGCCAACGGCCGGCTCTCCGCCGTCACCGATGCGCTGTCCACCAGCGACGGCACGTATACCTACGGTTACTCCGGCACGGACACCAAAGTCACCTCCATCACCGAACCCAGCGGCCGCCAGATCCAGTTCACCTACACCACCTTCCGCGGCGTGCCCGCCATCGCCGCGATGGCCGTCGCCGGCAACTCGCATTTGACCGTCACCTACACGTATACGCCCCAGACCAACGGCCAACTCTACGTGGATGTGACGCAGACGAAGGACTGGCCAGCCACACGTGTCACCCGCTACGTCTACGAGAACACCGACGACGCGGCCAACGGGCGGTACATCGGGACGTTGCTCTTGGTGACCCAGGACTGCGGAACCTCCCACCTCAATTACACCCAGGCCTTCGCCTACAATTCCCACCACAAGGTCACCAAGTACCGGGACAGCTACCAGACGGAGACAGGCGGCAAGGAGCACCGCCACTGGTTCTACTACGAGGACAGCGCCCTTCCGTTCAACCTCACCAAGTTCATTGACGGAGAGAACGCGGACGCCAATCCTCCCACCTCCAACTGTCCGGCCTACCACTTCA
>Ga0315282_10003396_pt1 | contig 28604 bp, 20 predicted proteins | sample YL17G07_20_MG_FD_203693 | JGI IMG/M metagenome (GOLD analysis project Ga0315282, IMG submission 203693) | Sediment microbial communities from Yellowstone Lake, YNP, Wyoming, USA - YL17G07_20 | ecosystem: Environmental > Aquatic > Freshwater > Lake > Sediment | place: USA: Wyoming | collected... | reverse complement strand
ATCTGCTCCGAGTGCATGCAGTGCGTTGCGGCCTGCCAGGCCGGGGCCATCGACCACCACATGAAACCGGAGACCAAGGAGATCGAGGTGGGGGCGGTTATCCTCTCGCCCGGTTTCCAGGCCTTCGATCCCAGCAAATACAAGTCTTACCACTATGCCAATTACCCCAATGTGGTCACCTCCCTGGAGTTCGAGCGCATTCTCTCCGCCTCGGGACCTTTTCTGGGCCACCTGGTGCGGCCTTCGGACCACAAGGAGCCGAAAAAGATCGCCTGGCTCCAGTGCGTCGGCTCCCGGGACATCAAGTACCACTCCTATTGCTCGTCGGTCTGTTGCATGTACGCCATCAAGGAGGCGGTCATTGCCAAGGAGCACTGCAAGGAATACGACCTGGACGCCACCATCTTCTTCATGGACATGCGCACCTTCGGCAAGGAGTTCGAGCAGTATTACAACCGGGCCCAAGAGGGCGGGGTGCGCTTCGTCCGTTCCCGGGTCCACACCATCGACCCGGCCGCAGACGGCAACTTGATGATCAGCTATACGGCGGAGAACGGCGAGAAAAAGTCCGAAGAGTTCGACCTGGTGGTCCTGTCGGTGGCCATGGAGGTGAGCGAGGCCGCCAAGCGCTTGGCCCAAACGGTACAGGTGGACCTGAACAAGCATGACTTCATCGACACCGGGCCGGCGGCGCCGGTGGCCTCCTCCCGGCCCGGGGTCTACGTTTGCGGCGCCATGCAGGGCCCCAAGGACATCCCCGAGTCGGTCATGCAGGCCTCGGCCGCGGCGGGGGCAGTGAGCGCCACCCTGGGAGACGTCCGCTGGACCAGGACCAAGACCCGGGTAGTGCCGCCGGAGGTCCAGGTGCTGCCGGAGGATACCCCCCGCATCGGGGTCTTCGTCTGCAACTGCGGCATCAACATCGGCGGCATCATCGACGTCCCGGCGTTGGTGGCTTACGCCAGGACCCTGCCCAACGTGGTGCACGTGGAGGACAATCTCTTCACCTGCTCCCAGGATACCCAGGTAACCCTGACCAAGGTGATCAAGGAGCAGCAGCTCAACCGGGTGGTGGTGGCGGCCTGCACGCCTATCACTCACGAGCCGTTGTTCCGGGAGACCATGATCGATGCCGGTTTAAACAAATATCTCTTCGAAATGGCCAATATCCGCAACCAGGATTCCTGGGTGCACATGAAGGAGCCCGAGAAGGCCACGGAAAAGGCCAAGGACCTGGTGCGCATGTCGGTGGCCCGAGCCTCGCTGCTCAAGCCCCTGATGGAAAAGCCCCTGACCGTCAACCAGCGGGCCGTGGTCATCGGTGGCGGGGTGGCGGGGCTGAACGCCGCCCTCAATCTGGCGGACCAGGGCTTCGAAACCGTGGTCCTGGAAAAAGAAGACCGCGTGGGCGGCAATCTCTGGAATATCCATCATACCATCGAAGGCCTGAAGGTAGCGCCTTACCTGTTCGAACTCATCGCCAAGGTCAAATCTCACGACAAGATCCAGGTGCTCACCGGGGCCCTGGTAGTGGGCTTTAAGGGCTATAAAGGCAACTTTACCACGGAAGTTTTGGTGGGGCCCGGCATGTATGAGCGCAAAATCGACCACGGCGTCACCGTGGTGGCCACCGGGGCCCATGAGTACGTCCCCAAGGAGTTCCTCTACGGCCAGCACCACCGAATCATGACCCAGTTGGAACTGGGCCATTTCCTCCATGACCAGGCGGCGGAGGCGGCCCAATGGGGCCGGGTGGCCATGATCCAATGCGTGGGCTCCCGCAACGACGAAAATCCCAACTGCAGCCGCATCTGCTGCCAGGGCGCGGTGAAGTACGCCCTGCAGTTGAAAAAAATCAACCCGGAGACGGAGGTGCTCATCCTCTACCGGGATATGCGGACCTATGGTTTGATGGAAGATTACTACCTGGAGGCCCGGAATCAGGGGGTGCTCTTCGCCCGCTTCGATCCGGAGCGGCTGCCCGAAGTCATGAACGACAACGGGGCGCTGAGCATCACCTTCATCGACCACGTCCTGGAACGTCCGGTGACACTGGGGGTTGACGCGGTGGTGCTGAGCGCCGGGGCCTGGGCCAATGACACCGAGGAACTGGCCTCGCTCCTGAAGCTCCCGCGCAACGCCTCGGGCTTCTTCATCGAGGCCCACGCCAAGCTGCGGCCGGTGGACTTCGCCTCCGAGGGCATCTTCCTCTGCGGTATGGCCCACAGTCCCAAGCTGATCAGCGAGTCCATCGCCCAGGCTCAGGCTGCGGCCTCGCGGGCCGGGGCCTTCCTGGCGGACACCAACCAGACCATCAGCGGCGTCACCGCCCATGTGGACCCGGACCGCTGCGCCGCTTGCCTGGTATGCGTGCGCACCTGCCCTTACGGGGTGCCCCAGATCAACCGGGAAAACGTCTCGGAGATCAATGAGGCCCTGTGTCAGGGGTGCGGCACCTGCGCCTCGGAGTGTCCCGCCAACGTGATCCAGGTGTCGCATTTTGAGGATGATCAACTGAGCGCCAAGATCAAAACCTTGTATTGAGTTTAGATCCGGTAGGGACGGCTCGCGAGCCGCCCCTACAAGAGACTCAAATCCAAAGGAGCCCAAAGGATGGAACCATTTGAGCCGAAAATCGTCGGGTTCTGCTGCCATTACTGAGCGTATTCCGCCGCGGACCTGGCAGGTTCGATGCGACTGCAATACCCGCCCACCGTCCGGATCATCGAGGTCCCCTGCACCGGGAAGGTGGACATCATCCACCTGCTGCAGGCCTTTGAATACGGGGCCGACGGGGTCATGGTGGTGGGCTGCATGGAAGGCGACTGCCATTACCAAAAGGGAAACCTGTACGCCAAGACCCGGGTGAAGCGGGCCAAAGAGATCCTGGATAAAGTGGGTCTGGGCGGCGAGCGGGTGGCGATGTTCAACCTCTCCTCCGGTATGGGGGGCAGGTTTGCCGAGATAGTCAATGAGATGACCAATAAAATCTTGGAACTGGGCCCAAGCCCCGTTCGAGGTGCGACGGCAAAGGCCAAGGCCGCCAGGGCCGCCGGGGAGGTAACCGCATGATCAAGGCCAAACCCAAACCGTTAGAAGAGATCATCGACTACGTCAAGGATTTCAACAAGCTGCTCATCGCCGGCTGCGACGGCTGCGTCACCGTCTGCGAAGCGGGCGGCCTCAAAGAGGTGAAGATCCTGGCCTCGGCCCTCAGGCTCTACTTCACCCAGGCGGGCAAGCAGGTGCAGGTGGATGAGACCAGCCTCACCCGCCAGTGCGAAAAGGAGTACCTGGCCCAGCTCAGCGACCGCATGGACGGCTACGACGCCGCGGTCTCCCTGGCCTGCGGGGTCGGGGCCCAATACCTGGCGGAGATGTACAACAACAAGATCGTCTTCCCCGGGGTGGACACCTGCTTCATGGGGGTCAACGAAGAACGGGGCCTATATTCCGAGCGCTGCCAGGCCTGCGGCCGCTGCATCCTGGCCGAGACCGGCGGCATCTGCCCCATCACCCGCTGCTCCAAGCGCATGCTCAACGGCCCCTGCGGCGGCTCGGACAAGGGCAAATGCGAGATCAACCCGGACATCCCCTGCGCCTGGGAGCTGATTTACGAGCGCCTCAAGACCCTGGGGCAACTGGACCGGTTTGAAAGACCCGTGGAACCCAAGGACTGGACTACCTCCCGGGATGGCGGACCTCGCAAAATCGTCAGAGAGGACTTACGGATATGAGCGCCACTACTCCCAGCAAACTCCAGAAGCTCATCGCCTCCGGCCAACTCGCCGTCACCTCCGAAGTGGGACCGCCCCGCAGCGCCGACGGCGCGGTGATCGACCATAAGGCCAAACTGATCAAGGACTACGTGGACGCCATCAACGTCACTGACAACCAGACCTCGGTGGTCCGCATGTGTTCCCTGGCCTGCTGCATCCGCATCAAGCTCATGGGCCTGGAGCCCATCTTGCAGATGGTGACCCGGGATCGCAACCGTATCGCGCTGCAAAGCGACATCCTGGGGGCCGCGTCCTTCGGGATCAACAACATGCTCTGCCTCACCGGCGACCACCAGCACTTCGGCGACCACTCCAATTGCGCCAACGTCTTCGACCTGGACTCCACCCAGTTGGCCATGGCGGTGAAGATGATGCGGGACGAAGGCAAGCTCCTGGGGGGCCACGAATTTGAGGTGCGTCCCCAGATGTTCATCGGCGCCGCGGTCAATCCCTTTGCCGGCCCCAACGTCTTCATGCGGGTGGTCCGCATGGGCAAGAAGGCAGCGGCGGGGGTCCAGTTTGTCCAGACCCAGTGCATCTATAACCTGGACAAGATGAAAGAGTTCATGAAGATCGCCGTGGACCGGGGCCTGACTGAAAAAGTGGCCGTCCTGGCGGGGATCACCCCCATGAAGAACGTGGGCATGGCTAAATACATGCAAAAACGGGTGCCGGGTATGGACGTGCCCGATGAGATCGTCAAGCGCATGGGCGGGGTTCCCAAGGAAAAGCAGGCGGAAGAAGGGATCAACCTGGCCATCGAGCAAATCGAGGAGCTGAAGGGCGTCGAGGGGATTCGGGGCTTTCACCTCATGGCCATCGAATGGGAGGAGAAGGTCCCGGAAATCGTCACCCGGGCCGGCCTCTATCCCCGGCCCCAAATGGGCGGCGCCTAATAGCCGCCAATGGGACAAATTTTCCGGGTAAAATTTACCCGGCCCGATGTACCTTGTAATTTATAAACTTTAAGTACATAATGAGGGTTACGATCATCTTGAAAGGGGAGGCCGCATGTCTGGAAAGTACGTGCTGATCGTTGACGACGATCCTGATCTGGTGGAAACCGTAGCGATGATGCTGGAAAGCAAGGGCTTTGAGGTGGGGAAGGCCTATGACGGGATTGAAGGCGAGGAAGCCATCAAGAAACGCCGTCCGGATGTGTTGGTTCTGGATGTGATGATGCCGCGCAAAAACGGCTACCAGCTTTGTAAAGAATTGAAGTCGAATAAATGGACCTCGGACATCCCCATCATCTTGCTCACCGCCGTGGGCGAAGCGGTGCCCACGACCAGCTACAGCCATGCCGAAGGCATGGCCACGGAAGCTGAGGATTTCATCCCCAAGCCGGTGGATGCGGCGACCCTGGTGGAAGCGGTGCAAAGATTGATCTGACGGTTTCTTGACGCTATGCGCCTGACCAACATTGGAGCGGGAAATAGAAAGAATCAGAGTTGGGGGCCTTAAAATCCTGGAAGGAGGCGCCTGCGTGGTGGCCTCCTTCCCCCAGGATGAGAGTCGCCTGGCTGAGCGGGTCTGCGCCCCATTGGCCCTCAACCGCATCAACCTCAGCTTCTTTGCCCACGTGGCCGGAGATCGTGAAGTCCTGTGTATGGCGCGACCATCCGGGGAAGCAGCCTTCACCCTGTTAAGGACCAGGGCCGAGGCGGAGGCGGCGGTGCATCTGCAGCCCGGCACCGCCATTCTCTCCATCTATCCTCACGACAAGCGCCCGGAGATCATGGGCAATTTCATCCGCAGCCTGGCCCAGGCCCGGGTCATCATCCACGGTCTCGCCAGTTCCCCAGCCGCCATCTCGGCCGTGTTGTCATCCAAAAGAGCCAAGATTGCGGTGCGCCGGCTGTTCGAAAATTTTCACTTCCCGGCCTTTCCCTCCCCCGAGGAGTTCTTCGCGGCCCAGAGCCCGCCGGAGGAACTGGTGCGCAAGGTGGTGGCCACTTATCAGGAAAAGGTCATCAAGGTTTATTGGATCGTGCCCCAGCCGGATCTGGACCTCTGGGGCATGAGCGTTTCCTCGACCGACATCCTGGCCGGTTTTGCCGACGCCCTCCTGGAACTGGGGGATCTGGGTTGGCAAATTCCCTTTCTGGTGGCCATTCCCGGACTGGGGAACCGGGAGTTCCTCCTGTCTTTCAGCACCGCCGCCGGGTCCCGGGAGGAGCGCGGCTCGGAGATACGACGGATCTTGAAGAAGCACCTGCCTGACCTGCGGCCCATGCGCCTCACCCCGGTGGCGGGGATCTTTCTGCACGGGCCCCACTTCGGTGACCGCTACGGCATCGCCCAGATCCTGACGGAGGCCCTGGAGAAGGCCCATGTGTCCTTGCTGGCTCTGAGCTGCACCATCTCGTCCATCTCCCTCATTATCCGGCAGCAAGAACTGGCCGCGGCGCAACTGATCCTGACCAATACCTTTGCGGCCCCGGTGGTGGCCCCGGTGGTAGGAAGTCGCACATGAGTCCAGAGCCAGATAACCCCCCCAAAGTGGCGCCGAATGACCTGCCCGAGGCGGCCGGCGGCGCCTCGACGCTCGGTGAGTTCTGCACCCCGTTGTTGGAGGATTTTCCCGATCCGGTGTTAATCGCCGACCGCCATAAACAGGTGGTCTTTTTAAACCGGGCCGCCGAAAAGATCTTCGGCGACTCCCTGCAGGTGGGGGACCCCTGCCCCATCTGTTCACAGCTCACCGGCCTGCCTTTGAGCGCGGACGGCACGGTGCGCCGGGCGCGCTGCCTGGAGTATGGCGAGAGCTTAAATCGCGCCCCCATCCTGCCCAAGGCGGGTTGGGCCAGCCGGGCGCCCATCACAGTGACCGCCACCCCCATCAGGGGTCAGGGAGATGAGCTGCCCGGCTGCCTGGTGGTCCTCCGGGAGCATGTGGAACTGCTGGGTCATCCGGTGGTGCAACTGCAAATGGCCACCCTGTCCAGCATCCTGGAGAATTTTCCCATCCCCTTCTTCATGGTGGACCCGGACCTGGTGGTGACCCATATGAATGAGCGCTTGGAAAGGCTCACCGGCTACTCCAGCAAGGAAGCGGTGGGCCGGATGACCTGCGGCCAGGTGCTGAACAGCCCGCAATGCGGCACCTGCGACTGCATCCTCAAGCAGGTCATGGAAACCAGGAAGCCGCTTTCCGGTGTGCGCCGGGTGGTGCGGGACCGGGCTGGCCGGGAGATTCCGGTGACGGTCTCGGCCTCCATCATCACCGACCCGTCGGGCCGGGTCATCGGCGGCTTCGAGGCCTTCCGGGACATCACCCCCATCATTGAAGCCGAACAGAAGATCGACCTCCTGACCGAGCACACCCGTGAGGGCCTGCTGATGGCGGATGAGAAGCAGCGGGTGGTGTACCTTAACACCCCCATGGCGGAAATCCTCCGGCAGTCCAAGAAACAGGTGCTGGGCAAACACTTGGGCGAGATTCTCACCTCCCAACACCTGCACATGGCCCAGGACTTATCCAACCGGGTGGAACATGGCCAGGAGCGGGAGACCCGCTTTTGCAGCCTCCTGGATCTGCCGCATAAGGGCGATAAACCCCGGGTTTTTGAAACCTGCATGGCCGTGTCCCGGCTGGGAACCAAGGTCCTCACCTGCCTCTATCTGCGGGACCTCACCGAACGGGTCAGGATCGAACGGGAGCTTCAGAAGACCAACGCCTTTCTCCACAACATCATCAAAAGCTCCGTGGACGGCATCGTGGTAGTGGATATCAAGGGGGTGCCCATCATCTTCAACGAAGGGGCGGAGCGCATCCTGGGCTATAAGGCTGAGGAGATCATCGGCAATCCCGAAAACTTCCGCCGCTTTTATCCCCCCGAGGTGGCCGCGGAGATGATGCAGCGTATGCGTAACGACGAATACGGCCCGGCTGACAAACTGAATACTACCCGGATTGCCTTCATCAACAAGAACGGCGAGGAGGTGCCGGTGAACTTCTCCGCCACCATCATCCGGGAGCGGGGCGAGGAGGTGGGCAGCGTCGGCATCTTCTCCGACCTGCGGGAGATCTTGAAGATGCACCAGGAGCTGGAGGCCACCCAGCACCAATTGGTCCAGGCGGAAAAGATCGCTTCCTTGGGCCGCATGGCCGCAGGGGTGGCCCATGAAATCAACAACCCCCTGGCCGGCATCCTCATCTATGCGGAGTTGCTGGCCCGGGAGCTGGAACAGGACGCTCCCATCCGGGAGAACGTCGAGATCATCATCAAACAGACCATGCGCTGCCAGCAGATCGTCAGCCGCCTGCTGGACTTCAGTCGCCAGTCCCTGGGGCAGAAGCGGCTGTTCGACGTCAACGAAGTCCTGCGCGCCTGCGTGGACCTGGTTAGTCATCATGCCTTTTTCCATAATATCAAGATAGAACAGGACCTGGACCCAGGGGTGCCGCAGATCATCGGGGATCCGGGGCAGCTCCAGCAGGTCTTCACCAACCTGCTCCTCAACAGCGCCGACGCCATGAGCGGCTCCGGGATGATCACCATCACCAGCCGTTCGGCCTGGTCTGGGAACGGCGTGGTCCTCCAGTTCACCGACACCGGTTGCGGCATCCCTCCGGAGATCAGGGATAAGATCTTCGAGCCCTTTTTCACCACCAAGCCGCCGGGAAAGGGCACGGGTCTAGGCCTGTCCATTGTCTACGGGGTCATCCAGCGCCACGGCGGCTCCATCGAGGCCTATTCGCCCCCGGAAGGCGGGACCATATTCACCGTGATCCTGCCCTTGGAATCCGAAGACCAGGGGCCCGACGCGGAGATTGCAGAGTGAGGAGTCAGCTTTCAGCTTTTTCTCTCTCAGAGAAAAGCGGCATTAATTTATAAATACTTAATAAAAATACTAACCAGCTAAAGAACTGAGTTTAATGCCCTGCAACCTGAGCTTTCTTTGGCTGACCGCTGATAGCTGACTGCTGACAGCTAACCAAAGGTGACCCATGGCTGAAAAGTACACGATCCTAGTGGTGGATGACGAAGAGGTGCTGCGCCAGGGCTGCAGCCGGGTGCTGCAGAGCGAGGGCTTCCGTCCCATCACGGCCGCCAACGGCCGGGAGGCCCTGGAGCGGATGGCCATGGAGCCGATCAATGTGGTCCTCTGCGACCTGAAGATGCCGGTGATGGGTGCCCTGGAGGTCCTGGAGGAGGCCGGCGTCCGCTATCCCGATATTCCGGTGATCATCATGACCGGGCTGGGAACGGTGGCCGATGCGGTGGAATGCATGAAGAAGGGGGCCTATGACTTTATTACCAAGCCCTTTGGGATCGATCACCTCACCCTGGTAGTGCGCCGGGCCCTGGAAAAGCAGAGATTGCAGGAGCAAACCCGCCGGCTGCAGGAAGAGCAGGCCCGGAACCTCTATAACCTGGCCCTGGAGCAGAGCCGGATGCACACCATCGTCAACTGCATGGCCGACGGGGTGCTGGTGACCAACCGGGAGGCGGAGGTGGTTCTGTGCAATACCACCCTCAAACAGCTCCTGGCCCTGGAGGCCCCGCTGCCCCAGCCCGGGCCCCTGCAGGTTTACCTCGACGACGACGCCCTCAAGGAAGCCATTGACAAACTGCTGTCGGCGGCTCCCGGCAACCTTAATAAATGCATCTCCCAGGAGTTGGACCGGAGCCGGGTGCACCTTCGGGCCCTGTCAGCCCCGTTTATGGGGCCGGATGGTCAGGTGCTGGGTACGGTCACCGTTTTTCACGACATCACCAGCTTCAAAGAACTGGATGAGATGAAAAACGACTTCGTGCGCATGGTTTCCCACGAACTGCGGGCGCCGCTGGCCGCCATCAAGCAGCAGCACGCCGTGATCCTGGATGGCCTGGCCGGGGAGTTGAGCCCCAAGCAGGCCGAAATGCTCAGCCGGGCCCAGGCCAAGATCCAGGGACTGCTGGACCTGATCAACGACCTGTTGGACCTGTCCAAGATGGAAGCCGGCCGGGGACAGCTGGAGCAGGTGCCCTTGTCACTGGCGGAGGTGCTGACGGAGGTGGTGGAGCTTCTCCGGGCCCAGGCCGAAGCTCAGCGAGTGACCCTGAATCTGGAGATGCCGGCAGTCCTGCCCTTGATCCGCGCCGATCGGCGCAGCATGGAGGAGATCTTCACCAACCTGGTGAGCAACGCCGTCAATTACTCCCCCGACGGCGGCCAGGTCACCCTCTCGGGGGTGTCCCACGGCGACTACCTGGAAGTGCGGGTGCAGGATACCGGCATCGGCATCGAAGCCGAAGAGATTTCCAAAATCTTTGACAAATTTTACCGGGTCAAGCATCCCAGGACCCGGCAGGTGATCGGCACCGGTCTGGGACTGTCCCTGGTCAAAGGCCTGGTGGAGGCGCACCGGGGCACGGTGGAAGTGGAGAGCGAAGTGGGCCGGGGCACCGTTTTCCGGGTCTTGCTGCCCACCATTGCCGGCGGAAAGGGTTCCGATGCGGGAGAATGACCCCAATAAACAGATCCTGGTGGTGGACGACGAAGACGCCATCCGCATCGGTATCGCCCAGGTATTGTCCAGGCTGGGCCTCAAGGTGGCCATGGCGGCCGGGGGTTTGCCGGCCCTGGAGATGATGGCCCGGAGGCCTTACGCCATTGTTCTCCTGGACATCAAAATGCCGGACCTGGACGGCATGGAGGTGCTGCAGCGTATCCGCCAGGATTATCCGGGGACCGAAGTCATCATGATCACCGGCTTCCCCACCATTCAGGGCGCCGTGGAGTGCATCAAGCACGGGGCTCTCGACTACCTGGTGAAGCCTTTCCGCATCGATGATTTGGAGGCGGTGGTCCAGAAGGCCCTGGACCAGCTGGGACAAAGGACCCGCAAGGAGCCGGGCGAACCGGAGGCCGGCCGGGAGGGTATCGAGTTTATCATCGGCGAGTCTCCGGCCATGAAAAAGGTCTTCGCCAAGATTCGGCGGGCCGCGCCCAGCGACAGCACCGTGATTTTAACCGGCGAAAGCGGCACCGGCAAGGAACTGGCGGCCCGGGCCATCCACCTCCTCAGCTCCCGTCGGGACAAGGAATTCGTGCCGGTGGACTGTTCCGCCCTGGTGGAAACCCTGCTGGAGTCCGAACTCTTCGGCCACGTCAAAGGCTCCTTCACCGGGGCCCATCAGACCAAGCACGGCCTCTTCGAACTGGCCAATCACGGCACCTTTTTCTTCGATGAAATCACCAATCTCAGCCTCAACATCCAGGCCAAGCTCCTCAGGGTGATCCAGGAGCGGGAGTTCATGCAGGTGGGCAGCCAGAAGCGCATCAAGCTGGACATCCGCATCATCGCTTCATCCAACCGGGACCTGAACGAGGCCGTCAAAGCCGGCAGCTTCCGGGAAGATCTCTTCTACCGCCTCAGCGTCATCCCCATCCCTCTGCCTCCGTTGCGGGAACGCCGCGGGGACATTCCCCTGCTGGCGGAGCATTTTCTGCGCAAATACAGCCAGAAAGGCAACCGGGAGGTCAGCGGGATTTCGCCCGCGGCCATGAAGATGCTGAGCGCCTATGCCTGGCCGGGTAATGTCCGGGAACTGGAGCACACCATCGAACGCATCGTCATCCTGGAAGACGGCGATATCATCCAGCCGGAGCATCTGCCCAGTTTCATCTCCCAGCGCCAGGGGGAGTTCCAGGTCTTCACCGAGGAGGACCACACCCTGGAGGACCTGGGAAAACGTTACATCCAGTTTATCCTGCGCCGCACCAAGGGCCGCCGCCAGGACGCCGCCCGCATCCTGGGCATCAACCGCAAGACCCTGAGCCACAAGATCGAGAAATATAACCTGCGGGTGAACTGGTAGATCGGCAGGCGGGGAAAGGGGAAGGGGTTAAAGGGGCGGTTCGCCAACCGCCCCTATCGTTTTCTAGCAATTGCCCAAAGACAAGCTATATATATAGGGTGGGCACGGACCACCAAATAAAAAGGCGGGCCATACCCGCCCCACATCTCACTTATTCATCCAGAAGCAGGTTCAGGATCGGGACGACGGGGCTCGGAGCAGGATTGGCGAAAACCAGAACGCGGTTGGAGTCCATATCCGCTACATAAAGGTTCCCCCGGCCGTCCACCGTCAAACCATAGGGCCAAAACCCGCCGTTTCCAGGGACGAAACTGGCCCAGGCGGCGAGGAAGTCCCCCTCGGGGGTGAACTTCTGGAGGCGGCCATTATCGGTATCCGCCACATAGACGTTGCCCCGGCGGTCCACGGCGACGCCGAAGGGATAGTCGAATTCTCCGTCCCCGCTGCCGTAACTGCCCCACAAGTCGAGATAATTGCCGTCGGAGTCGAACCTCCAGATGCGGTGATTGCAGGTATCCGCTACATAGACGTTCCCCTGGCCGTCCGCGGCGACGCCGCAGGGATATTTGAAATTCCAGCTATCGAAGTATGAGGGCAGAAACGCGCCGCTGGCGTCAAATTTCTGGACGCGGTTATTGTTCGTATCCGCCACATAGACCTTCCCTTGGCCGTCTACGGCCACGCCGTTGGGATATTTGAATTGTCCGTAATCGCTGCCGAAACTGCCCCACTGGGTGAGATAATTACCGCCGGAGTCAAACTTCTTGATGCGATGATTATAGTTATCGGCCACATAGAAATTTCCCTGGAGGTCCCTGGCGAGGCCGGCGGGATGATTGAACTGCTCCTCCCCGCTGCCCTCACTGCCCCACTGGGTGAGATAATTACCGCCGGAGTCGAACTTCTGAATGCGGTTATTATTATGATCCGTCACATAGAAATTTCCCTGGCCGTCCACGACCACCCCGGAGGGCCCATAGAACTGCCCGTCTCCCGAGCCGAAACTGGCCCAGGCGGCGAGAAAGGCGCCGGCCGGATTGAACTTCTGGATGCGGCCATTATCCCTATCCGCTACATAGAGGTTCCCTTGGGCGTCTAAGGCTACATCACAGGGGTAATTGAACTGACCGTTTTTGGAGCCGGAACCCTCGCCCCACTGGGCGAGATAGCCGCCGCCGGAGTCGAACTTCTGGACGCGGTTATTATTAGTATCCGCCACATAAACGTTTCCCTGGTCATCCACGGCGAGGCCCCAAGGATAATCGAACTGCCCGTTTTTGCTGGCCTGGCTGCCCCATTGGGTGAGGTATTGCCCGCCGGAGTCTAACTTCTGGATGCGGTAATTATCGGAATCCGCCACATAGATGTTCCCCTCCCCGTCCACCGCGACGCTCCGGGGATTAGCGAACTGCCCGTCTCCGGAGCCGGAACCGCCCCACTGGGCGAGAAACAAGCCTTCGGAGTCGAACTTCTGGATGAGGTTATTGCCGGAATCCGCCACATAAACCTTCCCCTGGCCATCCACTGCGACGCCATAGGGATAGTTGAACCCTCCATTGTCGGTGCCGGAACCGCCCCACTGGGTGAGGTATTGGCCGTTGGCGTCGAACTTCTGGATGCGGTTATTATTGGTATCCGCCACATAGATGTTCCCCAGGCCGTCCACGGCGACGCCGGAGGGAGAGTCGAAATGCCCATCCCCGCCGCCTTGACTGCCCCACTGGGTGAGTTCCCCGCTGGAGTCGAACTTCAGGATGCGGTGATTGTCGCTATCCGCCACATAGATGTTCCCCTGGCCGTCCACAGCCACGGCCGCGGGGGACTGCATGGCATAAAAATAGATGAATTGCGCGGTATTACGCGGCAACATCAGCCGCAGACGCAAATCAGCGGCCTCTGCCGCCGGCGCCACAGAAACAGCCGCCGAAACCATCACCAAAACCCATACTGCCAGGGGTCCAGTCATGGCTCTTCTCCCAGCCGCAGCCGCGATCTTTGGGGGATATAAACCGATTATTGTGATTAACTGCCTGGAGCCGCACCATAGCACGGTTTTCTAAAAATGTCAGTAAATTATATTTTTTCAAATTAATTTATAAAAATATTCCATATTAATGAATCAGAGGCGCAGAGTTGGCCCCGGCCCTCGCCAGGGAAAGGCGGACCGAGATTCGCCATCTAAAAAAAGATAGGGCGGCCTAATGGCCGCCATCCTTTTTTATTGCCGATTTTTTAAGGATTAGGGCGCCTTCAGAAAAATCGGTAGTTCGAGTCTCGGAAAGGGTCCATTAGTTATCCATGAGCAAGTTCATGATTTGGGCAATATTCGCTCCGAATTTAATGGTGTTATGGCAGGCGTAACAGTCTACCGGGGTTCCCGCAGTGATGTTGACCACGCCGCCCAGACTAATGCTTTGGGCCAAGGTCCGGTCGGCCTTGGCCCGGCTCAGTAGCGTGCCATGCAGATCCGTGCCGTGACAGGCCTTACAGGAGTTGCGATTTCGCCGCAGGAAGACGCCGTGCTGGGCCATCCAGCCTGCATCATTGACGTTGTGGAGGCCGTGTGGTCCGCCCAGAGCGGGGCTGAGGTTCTGGTGGCAGACCCCGCACTCGGAGATTTCCCCGGTGTGGCCCTGGAGTTGGTTGGCGGTGATATTGTCGTTAGTGTTGATCTTAGCCGGCCATTCCGCGTGGGGGCTGCCGTGGCAGGATTCGCAGGCAATGCCGCCGTGAGCCCCGCTGAAGCGGTAAAGCTGGCCGGGAGTCTCGGCAAATCGCTGGTTTGTGGCGATGAATGGGGTGGCCGCCGGGTCAGCGGAATCATAGGTCTGCATGCCAACCATACTGGCGCCCAGGTGGTTGAGGGCATCACCGGAATGGCAGGACTGGCACTTGGGCATATCCACCCAGGGCCGTCTCTGGGCCCTGGTGGTGGTCAAATTGACCACCAGCGTTGGATCGTTAACGTTCGGGAGATAGGGATCCACGAATCCCGCCTGCCCCAAATCCGGCGTGAAGCCGCTCACCGCCAGCAATTCGCCGTGGCAACTCTGGCACGACATGCCTTTAACTGCCATGACGCTGCGCAGGCACTGGGTGTCGTTGCCGGGGTGGCAATAATAGCACTGAGTCACCCCGGCTCCCGGAATGGGAACCGTATAAGGGTCCATGCCGGGGGTGGGCCAGGCAGTGCCGTGATGCTTGTGCATGGCCCGGGAGAGATAGAGATGCCCCACCTGAGTGCCGGTGGGCTGGTTGTTGCCCGCCAGGTCCAGGGCCTTGGAATAATGGCAGGAGGCGCAGAGAACGGGGTTGCCGGCCTGGTACTGCGCCACCAGGCTGGTTCCGCTCAAGGCGTCGTGCAGGAGCAGAATATTTTCCCGGAAGCGGATGGTGGGGTTGAGGTTAGAGCTGAAACTCTCGGGCTGCAGGATATTTGTCCCCATTGGTCCGACCCGGGGCGGCGGCGCCGCGTCGCTGGCGGTGACCCCCGGGACGACAAAAGCGTCGGTCTCGTGGCAGGCGGCGCAGTTCATTTCGCTGGAGGCCGGCACCACGATATCCAGGAAGGAGCGCGGCAGATTGGTTGACTTATCTATGGCCCGAATTCTCATCATGGGAAAGCTATTGACGTTGCCCAGGTCATCGATGTTGGTCAGAGGGATGCCGATGGCGCTGAACCAATTGTAAGTGGGGTCGTAAGGGGTCAGGGATTGCGGCCCGAAGCTGTCACTGGGCATTTTATACCCCAAAATCCCCGTGTCCGGGGGCTGAGTCACTCCGAAGAGCTTGGCGAGATATGTCCAAAAGTTGGTCTTGCCTATGCTGGTGGTGTTGATGGACCCGTTGAGGTCATAAGTGGCGGCATAGGTGACCTTGAAGGTGGAGTCGGTCATTAATTGAGGTTTGGTCCCTTTTAAAATGACCTGGGCGTGAACCACATTGAAGAGCGGCAGTAGTGAAAAGACTGAAAAATCATTGTCATAACAGTGCATCCCCAGGTCATTAAAGGCGAACACCTTATAGCTGTTATACCCGGAGCCTTCTTGCGGTGGGGCAGGGGCTGCCAGGGCCCAGCCGTTGAGCACCAGAAAGATGCTGAGGACCATGGCCAACCATACCATTCTACCTCGATGACGCATTTCGTCCCCCCTTGAACGGCTTCTAATTGGACAAAAAATTGTTTAATAACCTAAAATACCAGGATAAATTGCCTCAATTTTAGCTTAAAAGATAAAGGGCTATTGATTTTTGAACAATAGGTAAAAATGCCTATTCTCTTTTAGGCAAAAATACCTATCTGGTCAGATTATGCGGGCGCCGGGGAAAGGGCCGGTAAATCTAGGGCTCATCTATTATTGTTTGACAACCTCTGCGGCTTTTTCTATTTTTTAGCCTTGGAGGAGTGAAGATGATGGGTACCCAGAAACGTTGCCTCATTTCCCGGGAAGATATTGCCCGGCGGGTGCAGGAGTTGGCCGGGGACATCAGCCGGGATTACCAGGGTCGCGACCTGGTGATGGTGGGGGTTCTGAAAGGCGCCTTCATCTTTCTGGCCGATCTGGTGCGGGAACTCAGCTTCCCGGTGGAAATTGATTTTGTCCGCCTGAGCAGCTACGGCAGCGGCACCAGCCCCACCGGCGAAGTGCATATCAGCAAGGATGTGGAGTTGTCGCTCAAGGGCCGGGATGTCCTGATTGTGGAAGATATTATGGACCTGGGCTTCACCCTGGGCTTTTTAAAACAGCATCTGGCCACGCACCTGCCCAAGTCCTTGAAGATCTGTTGTCTGATTGATAAGCGGGAACGGCGGGAGATCGACGTGCCCCTGGATTACGTCGGCTTTGTCGTGGAGAAAGGCTTCCTGGTGGGCTACGGCCTGGACTGCGGGGAAAAACAGCGCACCCTGCCGGAGATTTTTGTCCTGGAGAAGTAGTAGGGGAGAACTATTGCCCAGCGGACTTAGGGCGGCCTGTGGCCGCCGAATGACGTTTTAAAATGACCCGTGCCGATACAGGACCCCGCCGCATTGCCGCCATCGACCTGGGCAGCCTGACGGTGCGCCTGGCGATTGCTGAAAGCACCGCCTCCGGCGGCTTCCGCCTTTTATTGCACCGCCGGGAAATCACCAGCCTGGGTCAGGGCCTGGCCCGGACCGGAGAACTGGCCCCGGAGGGCATGGCGCGGACCCTTGAGGCCCTGCGGGTTTTTTGCCAGGTGCTCAAAGACCATCAGGTGGTGGACTATCGGGCCGTGGCCACCCACGCGGTGCGGGCTGCCGCCAATGGCCCGGCCTTTCTGGCGCGGCTTCGGACTTCCCTGGGCTTGACGGTTGAGGTCCTCTCCCCGGAAACCGAGGCTCGTCTGTCTCTCCAGGGGGTCCTCTCCGTCTTAGACCCCAAATATCTCCAAGGTCCCATCCTGGTTTTCGATGTGGGCGGCGGCAGCTCAGAGTTTGCCCTGGTGCGCCCGGGAGAGGAGCCCAAATTCGCCAGCCTGCCCCTGGGGGTCCTCACCCTGAGTCAGGCCCACCCTCTAAACGATCCGCCTAAGCCCGAACAAGTGGCGGCCCTGCATCAAGAACTTTCTCAAAAATTAAGCCGCTTCCGGGACCGGACTGTTCCCCCGGCCCTGGTGGTCCCGGCGACCCTGGTGGGCACCGCGGGCGCGGTGACCACCCTGGCGGCCATGCATTTGAAGTTGAAAGAATACGAGGCGAACCGGGTAAATAACCTGGTCCTGACCCGGGCCCAGGTAAAGGAGTTGACCGGGCTCATCTCCCGGCTGCCGGAGGCGGAACGCGCCAGGCTCCCCGGCCTCGAGCCCGGCAAGGCCGGAGTCATGGTGGCCGGGGCCTTGATTATCCTTACCATCCTCGAAGTCTTCAGCCGGGACTGCCTGGTGGTCATCGACGCCGGCCTGCTGGAAGGGGTTCTGGCAAGTTTTGAGTTTTAAGTGAAGTTTCGAGTTTCGAGTTTTGAATTTTGAGTTAAAATAATTAAGATTATATTGACTTATAGTTTGCAGAAGTTAGATTTTCCTAAATACCCTAAGCCCGAAGCTATTGAATTAAAAAACTAAAAACTAAAAACTCGAAACTCAAGGATTCTCCCATGCCGCCAGACGCCGTTGCTTACGCCTATACCTTCGATGATCTGCTGCTCCTGCCCGGGGCTTCCGCGGTCCTGCCCAGCGAGGTGGACCTCAGCACCCGCCTCACCCGGCGCATCAGCCTCAATGTCCCGCTGCTGAGTTCCGCCATGGACACCGTCACTGAGGCGGACACCGCCATCTCCCTGGCCCGCCAGGGGGGCATCGGCATCCTGCACCGCAATATGCCCCCGGCCTCCCAGGCCCTGGAAGTGGAAAAGGTGAAGAAGTCGGAGTCCGGGATGATCATCGACCCGGTGACCATTGGGCCCGAAGCCCGTATCGCCGACGTCCTGCAATTGATGCAGCGTTACCGCATCTCCGGGATTCCGGTGGTGGAAGGCCGCAAACTGGTGGGCATCGTCACCAACCGGGACCTGCGCTTCGAAACCAACCTGAACCAGAAGGTCAAAGAAGTGATGACCAAGGACCGCCTGGTCACCGCCAAAGTGGGCATCACCCTGGAAGACTCCAAGGCCCTGCTCCATAAATACCGCATCGAGAAGCTGCTGGTGGTGGACGAGGCCGGCGACCTGAACGGCCTCATCACCATCAAGGATATCGAAAAGATCCGCAAATATCCCTGGTCCTGCAAGGACGAGTTCGGCCGCCTGCGGGTCGGGGCCGCGGTGGGGGTGGGCCCGGACCGGGAAGAGCGGGTCGAGGCCCTGCTCAAGGCCGGGGCGGACGTCATCATCATCGACACGGCCCACGGCCACTCCGACCGGGTGGTGGAGGCGGTGGAGGACACCAGACGGAACTTTCCCGAGGTGGAGCTCATCGCCGGCAACGTGGCTACCGCCGAAGGGGCCCGGGACCTGATCAAGGCCGGGGCCGACGCGGTCAAGGTGGGGGTGGGGCCGGGCTCCATCTGCACCACCCGGGTGATCGCCGGGGTGGGGGTGCCCCAGCTCAGCGCCATCCTGGACTGCGCCAAGGAGGCCCGCAAGGCTGACATCCCCCTGGTGGCCGACGGCGGCATCAAGTACTCCGGCGACGTCACCAAGGCCTTGGCCGCCGGCGCCGACGTGGTGATGATCGGTAGCCTCTTCGCCGGCACCGAGGAGAGTCCGGGCGAGACCGTGATCTTCCAGGGCCGCAGCTACAAGATCTATCGGGGCATGGGGTCGCTCGAGGCCATGAAGACCGGCAGCCGGGACCGCTACTGCCAGGAAGACGTGGACCTGGAGTGCAAGCTGGTGCCGGAAGGCATCGTCGGCCGGGTGCCCTCCCGGGGCTGGCTCTCCGACGTCATCTATCAGCTCATGGGCGGGCTGCGCTCCGGCATGGGCTACGTGGGGGCTAAAACCATCCGGGAACTGCAGGAGCGGGCCAAGTTCATCCGCATCAGCCCCGCCGGCCTCAAGGAATCCCACGTCCACGACGTCATCATCATGAAGGAAGCGCCGAATTATTGGGTGGAATGATTGAGTGAGCAGTTAGCGGTGAGCAGTAAGCAGAAAAGGCTGTCAGCCGTGTAGGGTGCGCACGGCGCACCAAATAAATGTAGGGTGGGCGCGGCCCACCATCGTAGGGGCGGACCTGTGTGTCCGCCCTTTTTTGGTTTAGCCGCAGGCTTTAGCCTGCGCCGACGCAGGCGAAACGCCTGTGCCACCTTAATCTTCTATAATGTTGTATGGTAACATATTGATAATATTCAATAGCTTGTATCATATTGTTTTTCCATAAAATAATCGCCATGTATTTTAAAAACTAATGATGCTAAGATATTAATCACCAATAATATAGGGATTCCAGAGGAGGGATTTATGTCATGGTGGGAGCAAGTTTATGAGTGCATCGATGTGGGGAATAAGTTTCGAACGCCAGGCTGTGGGCAAGAAGGAAATCGAAGTCGTCCATTTGTAGTTCTTGATAAGATTCAGGATAGGATAATTGTCCTTAGCGGAAAGGCCCGAATCCCGTTAGATAGACCGTGCTTCGAGGTAATTGAGGAAACCTTAACTTTAAATCCTCATCGCCAATTGCGCACTGCCCCATTGTATGACAATCAGGCAATCGAAGTTGGTGGTGTCGACGAATTGATTAGAATAAGGACTGGATCAAACTTAGCTCGTAGCCATTATGTTTCTTCGATACTTGTGTCGATTGGTCTGGTTCGTTATGTAATGGTCGGAAATAAGAAATGCATTGAACTTAATAGCAAGCCCAAATAAGAGCGCAGGCTAAAGCCTGCGGCTACCAGAATGAAAAAAGGAGGCCAAAAGGCCCTCCCTTTTTTGGTGCGTAGGACGCACCCTACATTTTAGGGCGACCCAGCGGGTCGCCCTAACTTATGGGATTGGGGGATGGGGTGTGGGGAAGGGGGTAAGGGCCCTCGGCCCTTAGCCCCCTTCCCCACCCGCATTTTCACGAAATGATCCGGCTCACCAGGCAGGCCCGGCAGGTCCCGGAGCGGAACCGGGCCACGTCCGACAGCGACAAAACGCCCACCAGGTTCTCGGGCGACTCCTGGTAAACGAACAGGCGATGCACGTCCGAATAAATCATGGTTTTCAGGGCGGCCACCAGGGGCTCGCGGCCGTCACAGGCTTGCACCGGGAAATTCATAATACTGCGGGCCCTGGTTTCCGGGGCCACCCCGTGTTTGTAAGCCAGGATCAGATCGGTTTTGGAAACCACTCCCACCGGGCGGCCGGCCGCGGTCTGGATGAGCACGGCCCCGAAGCGGTAGGCCGCCAGCCCTTCCATCACCGCCTGGAGGCTGTCGTTTTCCCGATGGGCGTAGATTTCCGGGGTCATCACTTCCCGAATCAGAAAATGATCCAGTAGGGAGTTTCCCGCACCGGGCCTCAACCTCAGGCTCCTCTCGCATCGGTTGCAGTACCGGTAAAGTAAACCCACGATATCGGGATAAGCCAGGACGCCCATCGCCTGGTGGGCGCCGTCGCCCCTGACGTAGAGACGGTGCACCTTGTTGGCCCGCATGGTATCCAGGGCAAAGTCCAGAGTATCCTGAGCCCGGCAGAACAAGGGCGGCCCCACCATTACCATCTCGCAGGCAGTGCTGACGGGTAAGCCGGCATAGTAGGCCCCCATCAGGTCGGTCTTGGAGACCACCCCCAGCCCCGCCTGCTCCTTGTCGGTAATCAAGACGGCATTGACTTTATATTTGATGGTGTAACGGATGGCTTGTTCCAGGGAAGCCTCGCGAGGCAACTTGATCACCTGGCGGCGCATGGCTTCCTGCACCATCAGGCCCTTCAGCACCTCCCGATAATCGATGACGGGCATAAAGAATCTTACCAGAATTAGCCGGTGAGTCTTTCCACCAGATGGTTAAACACCCTGGAGAGATAAACGATTCCCACAATTTTTCCATCTTCCAGGACCGGCAAGCGGCGCACGTGCTTTTTGATCATAATGTCGATGATTAGAAGCAGGTTGGTTTCCGGGGTGATGGTAATGACCTCGGTGGTCATAATGTCCCCCACCAGCATCGGCTGGGCGCGCCGGCAGGCGGCCTCCAGAAGGCCGGAGACCTCGAGGTCCTCCATTTCTCCCCAGATGTGAATATGTTTGGGCCGCAACAGCAGCAAAATATCATAAATCGACAGCATCCCCACCAGGGCCCCGGCCTCGTCGGTCACCATCATGCCAAAGACCGTCTGTCCCTGCTCGCGGCCGGCGCGTTGGAAAATCCGCACCGCCTCCCCAATCGGGGTTTCCGGCCGCAAGGTTTGAAAGCGGGTATCCATGATTTGGCGTGCGGTCAAACCCATGCGGCGTCTCCCTTACTAAAGTAGCCTGCTGTGCCTTATAATTTAGCGAGATCGGGAGAAAAAACAAGGCTTATAGTAAAGACGCAGGCTAAAGCCTGCGGCTACAGAAAAGCAAAACAAAAAGGGAGGGCCAATGGCCCTCCCTTCTTTTTGGTGCGCGGAGCGCACCCACCACTTTAAAGGGGCGACCCAGCGGGTCGCCCCTACTATTCTCTTATGCCGCCTGCTTTTTCAGCCATTCGGCCCGGACTTCCGGTTTGGTGGGGCTGGGGCCCAGTTTATAGGCCCGCGCCACCATCTCCCGGGCGATGGCGGCAAAGCGCGGTCCTTCCGAAGACGACAGGTTGAACATCTCAACCCGTTCGGGCTCCAGGCCCATGGCCTCGAAGTCCTTTTTGACCTTGGTGACCCGTTTCCTGGCCCGGATATTGCCCATGAGGTAATGGCACTCACCCTCCAGGCAGCCCACCACAAAGACTAAATCGGCGCCGCCCTCAAAGGCCTTGAGCAAGTGGATGATATCCACCCGCCCGGTGCAGGGCAACAGGAGGAGTTTGATATCCGGGGGGTACTGCAGCCGCATCGAACCTGCCAGGTCCGCAGCGCTGTAGCCTCAGAAGCGGCAGCAAAAACCAATGATTTTGGGAGACCACGCAGCAGTCATAACTCCTCCTCTTGTTATCCCGCAGCCAGAGCCATTTCCTGGGCAATGATCTGGGAGTCAGTGAAGTTTTTCAAGGTAATGGCCTTGGCCGGGCACTCCGAGACGCAGACGCCGCAACCCTGGCACTTGGCCGGGTCGATGTAGGCCGCATCCACGGTGTAATCGATGACCGGCACCTTGAAGGGGCAGGTCCGCACGCAGGTGAGGCACACGGCGCACTTGTCCTGATCCACCACGGCCACGATGCCGCCCACTTCCACCACGCTCTTGGCCAGGATGGTGGCGGCCCGGCCGGCGGCCGCCTTGGCCTGGGCGATGGACTCATCAATGGGCTTGGGATAATGGGCCAGCCCCGCCAGGAAGAGGCCGTCGGAGGGCAGATCCACGGGACGCAGCTTGGCGTGGGCCTCATTGAGGAAACCTTCGGCGTTCCGGGGCACCTTGAAGATTTCGCCGATGTCTTCCACCGGGTTGGGCAGTATCGCGGTGGCCAGGGTCAGGAAGTCGGGTTTCAGAACCACCGGCCGATCCAGGATGACATCATCGATGGTTACTTGAAGCTGGCCGTCCGCCGTCTGTTCCACCTTAGGCTTGCTGTCCAGATCGTAGCGGATGAACATGACCCCCATTTCCCGGGCCTTTTTATAGAGCAGTTCCCTGTCCCCGTAAGTGCGCAGATCCCGGTAGAGGATGAAGACATCCAGATTGGGGTTGAGCTCTTTGAGTTCGATGGCGGCTTCCACCGAATGGGTGCAGCACAGGCGGCTGCAGTAAGGGCGCTCGGGTTCCCGGGAGCCGACGCACTGGATGAAGACCGCCTCCTGGGCCTCCTGAATCTTGGGGTCTTTGGCGGCAATGAGTTTGTCCAGTTCCAGGGAGGTGTAAACCTTGGGGTTTTGGCCGTAGAGATACTCTTCGGGCTTCAGGCCGTATCCGCCCGTGGCCATAATGGTGGCGCCGTGATCCAACTGGCGCTCCCCTGCAGGGGTCTGGACCAGGGAGGAGAAGTTGCCGATAAAGCCGCTGGTATCCTTGACGGCGGAGTTGAACATGATCTCAATATTTGAGTGATTCTCCACTTTTTTGATCAGGTCTTCCAGGTAGCCTCGATAGTCGTAACCCCGGGCGCTGGTCACCAGGTTCCAGGCCTGGCCGCCCAGTTTATCGCCCTTTTCCACCAGGTAGGCCTGAAAACCCATCCCGGCGATGGAGAGGGCCGCTTCCATGCCGGCGACCCCGCCGCCGATGACCAGGGCGGCTTTGGTTACCGGAAAGGCCTGCTTGTGCAAGGGTTCCAACTGTACCACCCGGGCCACTACCCCCCGGATCAGGTCCTTGGCTTTTTCCAGGGCCTTTTCCGGCTCGTGCATATGCACCCAGGAGTCCTGATCCCGGATGTTAGCCATATCAAAGAGGTAAGGGTTAAGGCCCGCCTCCCGGACGGTCTCCTGGAACATGGGCATATGGGTCCGGGGGCTGCAAGAAGCCACCACCACCCGGTTGAGCTGATGCTCCTTGATGAAATTCAGGATTTTGCCCTGGGTGTCAGTGGAACAAGTAAACAGGTTCTGGTCGGCAACCGTCACCCCCGGCAGGGTGGCCACGTATTCGGTGAGGGCCGGGACGTTGATGACGCCGCCGATGTTGATGCCACAGTTGCAGACGAAGACGCCGACGCGCGGCTCTTGGCCCTCGACGTCCCGTTCCGGCGGCAGTTCCTTGATCTTCAGCTCGGTGCCCCGGGCCGCGGTCAACAGTTCGCCGGCGGCGGCCGCGGCAGCCGAGGCCTCCATCACCGATTGGGGGATATCCTTGGGACCTTGGAAGGCCCCACAGACAAAGATCCCCGGTTTGTTGGTGTTCACCGGCGCAAAAGGCGAACTCCAGGCAAAGCGAGTTTCCGGACTGATGGCAACTCCCAGTTTTTCGGAGAGTTTCAAGACCTCGGGGGAGATTTCCAGGCCGCAGGAGAGAACCACCAAATGGAATTCTTCCACCTGGATAGTCCCATCTTCAAACATATAGCGAATGTGGACATTGCCGGTCTCGGGATCGGGGTCCAGGCTGTGAATCCGAGAGCGGATAAAGCGCACTCCGCTTTCCCGTTCGGCCCGCCAATAATACTTCTCGAAATCCTTCCCATGGGTGCGCATGTCCATGAAGAAGATGGTGGTGTCCAGGGTGAATGTCTTGCAGTGCTCCTTGGCGATGACCGCCTGCTTGATGGCGTACATGCAGCACACCGAAGAGCAATAAGGATTGGTTTTTTCATCCCGGGAGCCCACACATTGCAGCCAGGCGATCTTGGTGGGTTCATCCCGGTCGTAGGGGCGCATGACATGGCCCTGGAACGGCCCCGTGGCGCTCAAGATGCGCTCAAATTCCATGCTGCTGACGATATTGGGGGATTCGCTGTATTCATAACCGGGCAGGCGACGCGGATCGAAGAGGGTGAAGCCCGGGGCCAAAACCACTGCGCCCACCGCCAACTCGCGCTCTTTCACCTCATCCCCGTAGTTTACGGCCTTGGCCAGGCAGACTTTTTCGCACAGGCCGCAGCCGATGCAGGCGTCGCGATCAATGGCGTAGGCCAGGGGCACCGCCTGGGGATATCTGATATAGGTGGCCGCCCGGCGATCCAGACCATAATTAAATTCATTAACCGCCCTCACCGGGCAAGTCTGACGGCAGACGCCGCAGCCGGTGCACTTCTCTAAGTCGATATAACGGGGATAATTTTTTAAAACGGCCCGGAAATTTCCAGCTTCCCCGGTAAGGGACTCCAGCTCCGAATTGGTAATGGTTTCAATATCGATGTGCCGGGCCACCTCCACCAGCTTGGGGGAGACAATGCACATGGAACAGTCGTTGGTGGGAAAGGTCTTGTCCAGCTGGGACATGGTGCCGCCGATGGTAGGGGAGCGATCCACCAGATAGACCTTGAAGCCGGCATTGGCCAGGTCCAGGGAGGCCTGCATGCCGGCGATCCCGCCGCCCAATACCAAGGCAGCCCCGACTTTTTTATCGTTTTGCTGCGTCATGAGTTATTCCTCTTCCAATGATTTGAATCGCAAGCCTGGCGAGCTCTTTCCCGCTCAAAGGGGCTAGGCCGCCATGAGGCCAAATTTGGGACTATGGCCCTCATGCCCCAGGATGTTCACCAGGGAAATTTTCTCCAGGTCATTCAAACGCAAGGAGATGGTGTAGATGGACAGGCCGGTCACCGCGGCGATCTGCCGCACGGTCCGAGGCCCGGCTTGCAGGGCTGCATAGATCAGGCCCCGATGGTATTCCTGTTCGGCAGAAGACTTGAGCAACTCCTCGTAAGCCGCGGGGTCCAGTTTTTCATGGTAGACATTTTCCCGCTCGGTGAGTTGACGCTGCAGGCCCAGAAGCCATCTAAGATCGGGGTTGTCGAGGGCCCGGCTCACTGCTGCAATTTGCAGTGCCATCTTGTCGCGATCCAGGGGGCCCATTTCCTGCACGAGCTCAGTGAGCTGGGTGACATACTCGGCAAATTGCTGACCCTCGGTGGCGCTGACCCAGCGGACCTGCAGGCGATCCTGGCCAATACCCGAGATCTCCAACAAATAGCGCACCAGATCCATTCTCTTGGCGGCATAGACATTACCTTCCAGGTAATGGCAGTCTCCAATGTGTCAACCAAAGACAAAGACCCCGTCATAATCTTTTTGCAGGGCTTTCATGACATATATGGGGTCAACCCGGCCGGTGCACATGGTGCGCATAATGCGCAGGTTGGCGGGATACTGAAACCGCGCGATCCCCGCGGTATCGGCCCCGGCATAGGCGCACCAGTTACAGAGAAAGCCCATGATTTTCGGCTCGAATTCTTTACTCATCAACCGACTCCTTTTGATTTTTCTGGGCTCATCTAAGCAGCCATACGAATGTATGCCAAAATCTGCTTATCCCGGAAATGGGCCATATCGATGGCCCGCTGGGGGCAACCGGCGGCGCAGATACCGCAGCCTTTGCACAAGGCGGAGATGTTTTCCGCCCGCCAGCCTTTGCCCGGCACCTCCACCAGCTTTATGGCCCCAAAGGGACAACTGGCTTCGCACAGACCGCAGCCGATGCATTTGTCTTGGTCCACTATGGAGACGATGGGCTCCACCTCCACCTGCTCCTGGGCCAGGACGGTGGCGGCCCGGCTCGCCGCGGCTTTGGCCTGGGCGATGGACTCGTCAATGGGCTTGGGATAATGGGCCAGACCTGCTAAAAAGAGGCCGTCGGTGGCGAAATCCACCGGCCGCAGCTTGGCATGAGCCTCGGCAAAGAAACCCTCGGCGTTGCGGGATACTTTGAACAGTTCCCCCAACTCTTCGGTGGGATTGGGCAGCACCGCCGCGGCCAGGGTTAGCAAATCGGGCTTGAGGACCACCGGGCAATCCAGGATGGGATCGGTGATGGTAAGCTTAAGCTTGCCGTCGGCCGTCTGTTCCACCTGCGGCTTGCCGTCCAGATCGAAGCGGATGAACATGACCCCTTGTTCCCGGGCCTCTTTATAGAGCAGTTCCTTCTCTCCGTAAGTGCGCAGATCCCGATAGAGGACGAAGACATCCATCTCCGGATTCAGCTTTTTCAAAGCCAGGGCGCTCTCTACGGAATGGGTGCAGCAGACCCGGCTGCAATAAGGCCGCTGGGGTTCCCGGGAGCCCACGCACTGAATGAATACGGCCTGCTGGGCGCCGGTTACCTTGGCGTCTTTGGCGGCGATGAGCTTATCGAGCTCAAAGGACGTCATGACGTTGAGGTTAGCGCCGTACAGGTATTCTTCCGGTTTGTATGGCTGACCGCCGGTGGCCAGAATGGTCACCCCATGTTCGAGCCGCCGTTCGCCCTGCGGGGTTGCCACCGTGGTGACGAAATTGCCGATGAACCCGCTGGGATCCTGGACGGTGGAGTTGAACATGGTCTCGATGTTGGCGTGATTCTCCACCTTCTTGACCAGGTCATCCAGGTAGCCCTGGTAGTCATAGCCGCGAGCGCTGACCAGCAGGTTCCGAGCCTGGCCGCCCAGCTTGTCGCCCTTTTCCACCAGGTAGGACTTGAAGCCCATGTCGGCGATGGATAGGGCTGATTCCATCCCGGCGACGCCGCCGCCGATCACCAGGGCGGCCTTGGTTACCGGGAAGGTCATCTTCTCCAGGGGCTCCAGATCGGTTACCCGGGCGACGGCCATCTGCACCAGGTCTTTGGCCTTTTCCAGGGCCTTTTCCGGCTCGTGCATATGCACCCAGGAATCCTGGTCCCGGATGTTGGCCATGTCGAAGAGATAGGGATTGAGCCCGGCCTGCTGCAGGGTCTCCATGAACAGGGGGGCATGGGTGCGGGGACTGCACGAGGCCACCACCACCCGATTGAGTTTGTTTTCTTTAATGGCGTTGAGGATCTTGTCCTGGGTGTCGGCCGAGCAGGTAAACAGGTTCTGGTCAGCCAGGACCACGCCCGGCAGAGTGGCCACGAATTCGGTAAGTTTCGGGACGTTGATGACCCCGCCGATATTGATGCCGCAGTTGCAGACAAAGACGCCCACCCGGGGTGCTTGACCGGTGACGTCCATCTCCGGCGGCAACTGGGGCACCTTGATGGCGGTGCCTCGGGCGGCGTTCAGGAGTTCGCCCGCGGCCGCGGCGGCCGCTGAGGCCTCCATAACCGATTGCGGGATGTCCTTGGGGGCCTGAAAGGCGCCGCAGACATACACGCCGGGTTTATTGGTGTTGACCGGGGTAAAGACTGAAGTAGCGGCAAAGCGGGTGTCGGGCTTGGTGTCTATCCCCAGGTCTTGCGCCAGCCGCAGGGCATCGGGCGAGGATTCCAGACCCACCGACAGGACCACCATGTCGAAGGTTTCCACCTTCAACTCGCCCTTCTCCGAGAGGTAGCGGATGGCCAGGTTGCTGGTGCCGGGGACCTCGTCGATGGTGTGCACCCGGGAGCGCAGGAAGCGGACGCCGTGTTCCTCTTCGGCCCGCCAGTAATATTTTTCGAAGTCTTTGCCGTGGGTGCGCATGTCCATGAAGAAGATGGCGGCATCCAGGGGTTCCTTGCTGTGCTCCTTGGCGATGACCGCCTGCTTGATGGCGTACATGCAGCAGACCGCGGAACAGTAGCTGTTGTCGCAGTGGTGCAGATCCCGGGAGCCCACGCACTGGAGCCAGGCGATCTTCTTGGGCTCGGCGTGGTCCGAGGGCCGGATCAGATGACCGGCAAACGGGCCGGAGGCGCTCAAGATGCGTTCGAACTCTATGCCGGTGACGACGTTGGGAAAATTGGCATAGTGATAGGCGCTGTACTTCGTGGGGTCAAAGGGTTTGAATCCCGGCGACAGGATCAGGGCCCCGACGTTGACCTGTTTGGCTTCGGGCTGCATGCTGTGGTCGATGGCCCCGGCCTGGCAGGCCGCAACGCACTGCATGCACTCGGAACAGAC